>Ga0075424_100002606_pt1 | contig 16547 bp, 15 predicted proteins | sample SoiMethybrSBSTD3_FD_75301 | JGI IMG/M metagenome (GOLD analysis project Ga0075424, IMG submission 75301) | Bulk soil microbial communities from a Populus tree surrounding site in Tennessee, USA - Soil MetaG P. TD hybrid SBSTD3 | ecosystem: Environmental > Terrestrial > Soil > Tree plantation...
CGCCGACTGCGCTGACCCCGCCGTCGAATTGATCCTTCGACAGGACGGGCTCGAGCGCGCCGAGAATACGTAGCGACCATCCACGCAATGGGCCACGTTCGGCCTGTGGGATGCCGAGGAGGTCGCCGATCAATTGCACGGGAATCGCCGCTGCGAAGTCGTCGATCATATCGAGGCTTCCGCGTTCGGCCGCCGCATCGAGCAGCCGGTCCACCAATGCCTCGATACGCGGCTGCAATGCCTTCAGCGCGCGTGGCGTAAATGTCGGGGCCAGAAGTCGTCGCACGCGCGTGTGAGCGGGCGGGTCGTTAAAGACCAGACTGGTCGTGTGATGCTCATAGAGCAGGCTGTCGCCGAAATTCGGCTTGAAGTCGATCTTCTTGTCGGAGCTCCAGGTCTTGGCGTCGCTGTAAACCTCGACCAGATCGTCATAGCGGGTGAGAAAATACGAGCAATCGGGCATCCGATGCACCGGATCGTGCTCGCGCAACGCCCGATAGATCGGATAGGGATTCTGCAGAAACGCTCGATCGAGATTGCGCAGGCTGAATGACGCGATGGCTTGAGGCGCGTTGAGCGTCGCGTCCCGTTCCTGATCGGCCGGAGAGCGCATCAATGCCCGGTCGCGACATCCGCGTCGCTGAAGAAGAGATCGCGGATCGACGCCGGCCGGCTCCGCAGCGATCCGATCTCGTGCATGAAATTTGCATATCTCATCACGTTTTCCGGAAGCACGGTGTATTTGATGTCGGGATCGTCGAGCATGGCGGTCAGTTCGTCCATGCTCCATCCGCGGCCGCCCATCGATTCGAGCAGGATCGCGGCGGCGGCGCGCTTGTCGGAGCGGATGATGTCCTGGGCCTCTTTCAGGGAGGCGAGGAAGATCGCGAAGACCTGCGGATTGGCATCGTGGAATTTCTGCGTGGTCGAGATCATGGTGAAGGTGGTCGAGCCGCCCATCACGTCGTCCGAATTCATGATGGTACGCACGGCGGGATCCTTGCGCTCGCGCTGATGAAACGGCTGCGACGCATAATGCGCCTTCACCTCGGTGCTTCCCGTCAACAATGCCGCGACGGCGTCCGGGTGCGTCATCGAGACCGTGTAAGGATCGAAGCGGAACACGGCAGCGGGACCGTACTTCGCCTTGGCGTACATCTGCATCACGATCGAAGGGATCGAGACCTTGACGGCCGTGACGGCGATCTTGTCGCCTTCCTTGAGATCGTCGAGCGATCGCAGATGCTCGGCGCGCGTGTTGAGATACATCGGCATCGAGCTCATGGCCGCGACGCCTTTGACGTTCATGTTCGCTCTGGTGCGATCCCACAGCGTGAGAAACGCCGGCGGCCCGGCGGAAATGAAATCGGCAGCGCCGGAGAGCAGCGCCTCGTTCATGATCGAGGGACCGCCGACATCGGCCCAGTTGACCGTGAGCTTGATCCCGGCCTTGGCGGCGTTTTTCTCGACCAGCCGGTGCGCCTTCATGATGTGCAGCGGAAGAAAGCCGAAGCCGCCGGCGCCGAGCGGGACCTTGATCTCGCTGACTTCGGCGCCGGCTGAAAATGGCACCATGATCGTCGCGGCGAGAAGGAATATGCGAATGATATTTTTCACGGCGCCTCTCCCGCTACAGACGTTTGACGCATTGTAGCGCGGACGAAGCCCTCGGGTCTTGCTTTCGGCAAGCCCGGTAGTCTCAGTTTGAATTTTCTTCTTTGTAGGGACCGCGCTTACCGGTGGGCGATCCGCATGACATGGACCGCGTTGCCGATCACGCCGCCTGGGCGCTTCTCGCCTTTGGGACCTCGGCGCATCACAAACCTTCAAAGGTCATTTATCGCCTGCTGAAGAAGCAACTTCGTTTCCTTTACCATCAGGTTCAGCTCCTGCGCCTCGACCACAGGAGGAGTAAAAGGAAACTGCACCTGGACCATCTTGGGCTTGCCGGCGCCCGGACCGGGTGGCGGAGTATCGAGAGCCGTGACTGTGGCAAATCCGCTGACGATGTCTAAGGCCGCCTGACTGAGCTTGAATACCATGACCGAATCTCCGGTTGCGATTATGCGCTTGGGGCCACCATGCCCAATATGCACCCGGAAGGGCTATTCGCCTAGAACGCGAAAATGAAACTGATGCACCGCCGCAAGCCCGCGGGCTTCACGCCGGCTACACCTGCCGCTTATCCCTTCGCCTCGTCGGGCGCGGCGAGGATCAAGGTCCAGAACACCTTGTACTTCGAGCCCGGCGCATAGACGGCGGCGATGCCCATGCGGGTGACGCCGCTCTTGAGCATATTGGCGCGGTGAGGCGGCGAATCGCGCCAGCCGGAAAAAGCTTCCGCCAGCGTGTGATAGCCGGCCGAGACGTTCTCGACCGCGAGCTTGGCGTCGAATCCGGACGCCTTCATGCGCGGCGCGAACTCGACCTTGGCGTTGTGGTCGAGCTTGTCGCGCGCCGCCATGGCGCGCGCCTGCTCGCCCGCGAGCCGCATGAGCGTGGGATCGAGCGCGACGGTCGAGAGGCCGTTGTTCTGGCGGTAGCCGGAAATCATGGACGCCGCCGCGTCGGCGTCGAGCTCGGCGCCGGCGCTCGCGAGGCTGCGATAAAAGCTTGGTTGCGTGGGCGGAGCGACGTCGCCGGCGCAGGCCGCGAGCGCCGTCGCGATCATGGCAAACAGGACGGGCTTTACCGCCGAACGCATTGTCGATCTCCGAATCGGAGCCGCATTATGGCGTTGCAAGGGTGGCGGAAAGGTGAACGTCAGGCGGGCGCCCCCACCGATCTCGGGTTTACCCGAGATCGGCAATATTCATTGCACAAGTCGGCTATTGCCGACTTGAGTATTCGGGACGCGCCGCCTCGCGACAGTTGCCGCGTAAGTCGGGGAAGTCCCGCCCTCAGGCGCTCAGCCTCGGCAGGAGCCGCACCGCGTTGCCGCTCTCGATCCCCTTCATGTCGCCGGCCGGCAGGCCCATCTTGCGCAGCGTCTCGATCTGGCTGCACGGGAAGTAGGGATAATCCGAGCCGAAGGTGATCTGCGACGTCGGCACGAGGCTGATCAGCGCCGCCATGGCGGGCGCGCTCGTCGCATTCGCCGTGTCGTAATGCAGCCGGCGGAACTCGGCCGCGATGCTCTCCTCGGTGAACCCGCTCTGGTCGCCGCGCGTGCTGTGGCCGTAGAAGGCCTGGATACGTCCAGCGAGCATCGGGATCGTTCCGCCGGCGTGTGAGAACAGCCACTTGATGTCGCGCAGCCGTCCGAACGTCCCGCTCAGCAGCAGGCTCGTCACCGTGCGCGTGGTGTCGTGCGGCACTTCGAGCACCGCCGGGAACGCGCCGACGCTGAGCTGGCCGCAGCAGGCGGCAGCGAGCGGATGGACATAGACGACCGCCTTGCGCCGGTTGAGCTCCTCGAACACCGGCTTGTAGACCGGGTTGCCCAGCCACTTGTCGCCGTAATTCGTCTGCAGGCCGACGCCGTCGGCATGAAGCGTATCGAAGACGTATTCGATCTCCTTGAGCGTCGCGTCGATGTCCACCATCGAGAGCGGCGCAAACAGACCGAAGCGGCCCTTGTAGTCGCGCACCATGTCGGCGCCGAACTCGCTGCAGCTTCGCGCCATGTGTCCGGCACCGGCTGCGTCCAGACCGAACCACTGGCCGGGCGTCGAGGCGAGCGACAGCACGCCGATCGCGATGCCGTTCTTGTCGAGCTCCTCGATGGCCTTTTCTCGCGTCCAGCCGGCCTGCGACGTGAAGTGCGGAATCTTGCGGGCATCTTCCCAGTCGAGCCACGCCTTCTGGTAGGCCGGCGCATAGAAATGGAAATGCGTGTCGATCACTTTTGCGGCAGCGCCCTGCGCACGCGCGCGTTGCATCGGCAGCATGCCGGCGACGCCGATCGCGGCGGCTCCGCCCAGGAATTTGCGCCGCGACACGGACGTGTAGGTCATGCGCGCGTGACAGGAGCATGCCTCCCCATGGTTCGCAGTCTGCGCAGTCCGACGCGGCAATGCAGTGAAATTCATGACGAGATCTCCCACCAATTCCGGTCGAGAAGCGTAATACAAACGCGATGGCGCCGGTACTGGCTTCTTTGGCATGATGTGCGTCAGATCGCCCGCGCGGCCGCTCCGGCGCTGCCGCGCCCGAAGGCATCGAACCAGGGAGGACCGCATGACGATCGACCGCCGCACATTCGTACAATCCGCGACCGTGCTCGCGGCCAGCGCCGCCAATGCGGGCGTCGCGGTCGCGCAGGCGCAGACCGCGCCGGAAGCCGCAGCGGGCGCAACGGTGCTGCCCGACCTGCGGGCGCTCGATCCTTCGGCGCCCCCGCCGCCCAAACCTGACGGACTGCACGCGCCGAGCATGCGGCGATGGACCGAGCAGCGCTGGATCCTCGACAACGTGATCCGCGCCAACGGCATCGACTGGGATCAGGCGCGGTTGCCGGGCCTTGCGGCCTCGCTCGGCTCCGAAGCGACCGCCGACATCGCCGCCATCCGCCAGCGCGTGCAGAAGTTTGCCGACATCACGCCGGCCTTCGAGGCGCCGGCCCGCCGACGCGAGGCCAAGGCGATCGAGGCCGAGAAGGCGGGCGATACGAGCGGCGCGCGCGACAATTACTTCATGGCGGCCAATTACTGGGCCTCGGCGCAATGGCCGATCGACGAGAACAACGAGAAAAACGTCTTCTTCAATCAGAAGAAGCGCGAGTGCTTCTTGAAATATGCCAAGCACGCGGAGCACCGGGTCGAGCCGGCCTGGATTCCGCTGCAGGGCAAGGCGCTGCCGGGCTGGTTCCACCTGCCCTATGGTTATCAGAGCGGGCGGGTGCCGTGCGTCGTCTCGATTCCCGGCATGGACGGCTATAAGGAGCGCAGCGTCGCACTCAACGGCGACCGTTATCTCTCGCGCGGCATTGCGGTGCTGGTGGTGGAAGGTCCGGGACAGTACGAGAGCGCAGTCCACGGCATCCGCGTCAGCGTGCCGGCCTGGCAGGCGGCCGGCCCGGCGATGTTCGATTGGCTTGCGGCGCGGCCGGAAATCGACCCGCAGAAAATCGCCGTCGTCGGTCAGAGTTTCGGCTCGCTGTTCGGAACGATCGCGGCGGCGGCCGAGCCGCGCTACATGGCGGTCGCGGTCGGCGCCACGTGCCTCGAGCCGGGCTGCCATACGATCTTCCAGGAGGCGTCGCCGACCTTCAAGAAACGCTTCATGTACATGTCGGGCATCACCGACGAGGCGGAGTTCGACAAATTCCGGCTTTCGCTCACCTGGGAAGGGCACGCCGAAAAAATCCGCGTGCCCTATCTGTGCGTCGCGGGCGAGTTCGACGAGCTGTGCCCGCTCGAAAACACCGAGCGCATGTTCCAGGTGCTCAAATCACCCAAGCAACTCGTCATCTATGCCGACTCGCGCCACTCGGTCGGCGGCGTGCCGTCGGCCAATCTCGGACCAGCGCCGCCCGTGCTGCAGGCCGACTGGATCGCGAGCCGCTTCGCCGGCAAGCCGCTCACGAGCGAGCGGTGGTATGTCGAGCCAAGCGGGCGGATCAGCAAGACGGTGTATGTGTGAGGGTTGACGAGCACGCAGCGGCTCTTGCGTCCTCTCCCCCGCTTGCGGGGGAGAGACAGAGAGGGGGAAGCCACGAGCACGGCGCAAAGCGGCCCCTCCTCCCCAACCTTCCCCCGCAAGCGGGGGAGAGAGCGCGCCGAGTGCGTGAGACTCACCCCATTGTCGGATCGAGCACGATCTTTCCCTGCGCCGCTCCCGATTCGACCATGCGGTGCGCGTCGACCGCCTGCGACAGCGCCATGACGCGCTCGATCTGCGGCTTGATCTTGCCTTCGGCCGCCGCAGCGAAACACTTCGCGCGGTCGGCCGCGTGATGGCCGGGCATGCCGATGATCGTGATCCGGTTGTGGTAGAGGTGGCTGAAGTCGATCGCGACGTCCGGGCCGGCATGCGAGCCCGCGGTCACCAGTCGTCCGTTCAGCCCGAGCGCCTTGAAGGCGCGCGGCAGCACCGCCGGATTGGCGATGTTGTCGTAGAGCACGTTGACGCCCCGCCCCTTCGTGATGTCCATCACCGCGTCGCGGATGTCGCGCGTCTTGTAATTGATGCCGTGATCGGCGCCGAGACTGAGGCCGACGCGCACGCGATCGTCCGATCCCGCCGCCGCAATGACGGTCGCGCCGACGATGTTTTTCGCGATCTGGATGCCGATGCTGCCCAGATTGCCGCCGGCTCCCATGATGAGCACGGTTTCGTTCGCCTTCAACCGAGCGACGTTGCACAACAGATTCCACGCGGTCGGCGCGTGTCGCATGATCACTGCCGCCTCGTGAAAGCCGAGCTCCGCGGGGACCGCGATTGCGGCACAGGCCGGCACCACGACACGCTCGGCGAACCCGCCGGGGCGCTTCACGCCCATCATGCCGGTCGGCCCCTGGTATCCGGCGCCGTCCTCGGCGCACACATCGAGCGGCATCACGCCGGCGGCCGCCACGCGATCCCCGATCCGCCAGTGCGTCACCCCCGGCCCGATGGCGTCGACGATGCCCGCGCAGTCGACACCCGGGATGAGCGGCAGCGTGATCGTGTCCTGCACGCGCTTGCCGGCGCGCAGTCCGACGTCGAGCACGCGGTTGACGGTGGTGGCGTGAATGCTGATACGGATCTCGCCCGCGCGCGGCTGCGGATCCGGCAGGTCCTCGAAGCTCAGAACCTCGGGGGGACCGTAGCGATGGATGACAATGGCTTTCATGGTTTGAGGATTTGTCTCACCGGTTCGTCATGCGCGCGCGAGCCGACCAAACCTCAGCCCGTCTTCGGCTTGCCGAGCCCGAGCTCCTCGAAACGCGCATAGGCGGCCGCGGCGTCCTTCTCGTCCGGCCAGGCCAGCGGCGGAAAACGCGCGCCGTCGAAATCTGGATCGGGGTCGTAGTCGAGGTTCGTGGTGGCGTCGATCAGCATCCGGTTCCATTTGCCGGTGCCGAACAGCGCGGGATTGCGGTCGCGCTTGCGTGTCGAAGGATCGAGCCCCATGCCAAAGGTCGACGGCATGATCACAACATCGTCTTCGCCCGCGTTGACGCGGTAGGCGATCGCCCAATCGACCGCGGCATAGTCGTGGATGTCGATGTCGTCGTCGACCACCGTGATGTTCTTGTAGCGCACGTGCGCGGCCGAGGAGCCCCACACCGCGTTCGCGGCCTGCTTGGCCTGGCCGCGATAGCTCTGCTTCATCCGGATCAGGAGATTGATGCCGGCCTGAACGGGCGGACACCATACGTCGGTGATGCCGGGCACGCCGGCGCGATCGAGCACGTTCCAGGCCGCGCCCGCACGCATGATCGAGGACGTCATCGCGTTCTCCGAATACGATCCGGGAAGCGCCCCCTCGATGGTCCCGCGCAGGATGGGATCGTTGCGATGTGTGATGGCGGTGACGCGGATGGTCGGCTTGGGCGCACGGTCGCCGGCGAAATAGCCGGTGAACTCGGCGAACGGCCCCTCCATCTCATAGGTCGCCGGATCGAGACCGAGATAGCCCTCGATCACGATCTCGGACGTCGCGGGCACGTGAAGATCGACCGTCTCACATTTGACGAGCTCGACCGGCTCGCCGCGTATCGCGCCGATCACGTCGTATTCGCAAATACCCTTCTGCACCGGCGTCCCAGCCACGAAATCCAGCGACGGCTCCCAGCCGATCGCGACCGCGATCGGCATCTCGGCCTTGCCGCCCTGCTGCCAGGCTGTGACGTGATGGCCGATGTGCTGGGCACGCCACATCAGGATCGAGATCCGGTCTGGGCCCGCGATCATGCCGCGATAAACGCCGACGTTCATCACGTCGGTGGTCGGATCCTTGGTGACGACCCCGCCATAGGTGAGAATGTAGCGGCCGCCATCGAGCCGGTTCCAATACGGCACCGGAAACGATGCGAGATCGATATCCTTGCCGATGATGACGTTTTGCTTGACCGGCCCGTCCTTGACGATCTTCGGCGGAATGCTGCCGGTCATAATATTGCGGCCGACCTTGACCAGCTCGCGCGGATGGATGTCGGGCGGAAGACCCAGCATCAAGGCGATGCGGCGATAGCTTGAGAGACCACCGGACAACACGCGGCGGCAGCGGCTTTGCGGCGAGTTGTAGCCCTTGATGTTGCTGAAGAGGAGCGCCGGCCCGGTGCCCGGTCCCTGCGCCAGCCGTGCAATGGTGCCGAGCTCGATGTTCCAGTCGACTTGCGCCTCGATCTCGCGCAGCTCACCGGCCGCCTTGAGCGCCGCGATCCAGCAGCGCAGATCGCCGAAGGCGACCGGTTTTCTTTTCATCGTCATCGAGCTGGTTCTCCGGGAGTGTCTTCGCATTTCAACCTTCCCCTGCGGGGAGGGAGAATGGGCGCGGTGCCTTGCGGCTCGCAAGCGGCGCGACCTTAACCGATCGGCTCGGCGCTCGCGAGATGTCTTGTCGCAGGCAAGCAGACGGCGCGTCCTATGATATGGAACGGCGGGCGCTATATGTTGTATGAGACCTGCCGCGCTCCCGCCCTGAGAAGATCACCATGACGCTCACCCGCCGCGCATTTTCAGCGAGCCTCGGTGCCGCCGCGGTGAGCCTCGCCCGTCCCGGCGTCGCGCGCGCGTCGGAACCGCTGGTCGTGGGCTACGTGCTGGCCAATTCGATCCACTGGGCGCAGTGCGTAGCAATCGAGAAAGGCTATTACAGGGAGCTTGGCTTCGATGCCCAAGCCGCCGTGATTCAGAGCTCGCCGCATTCGATCCAGATGGCGATCAGCGGCGGCTTTCAGATCGCCACCTCGCAACCCGAGCCGTTCGTCGCCGCGGTCGAGCGAGGCGCCAGCAATCTGGGGGCGATCTCCGCGCCGATGAATTCCGCCGATTGGGCGCTGGTCGGCGCCAGCACGGTGAAGACGCTCGCCGATCTCAAGGGCCAGGTGATCGGCGTGTCATCGCTGCGCACGAGCGAGTCCTGGCTCACCAGCAAGCTCCTCGTCGCGAAAGGCTTCAAGAAGGGCGATGTCACCTTCCTGCAAGCGGGAACGTCGCCCGCCAAGGTCACGGCGTTGCAGAAGGGCGCCGTCTCCGCGGCGGTTCTCTATCAGCCCACCGCCGAGCTCGCGATCGGCCAGGGACTGCCGCTGCTCGCGCGCTACGGCACGATGCGCTCGTATCCGACCGTCCTCTACGTTGTGAACAAGGAATGGGCCGCAAAAGGCGACGCCGGCAAACGCGTCGCGCAGGCGATCCAGCGCGCGCACGGCTGGCTGTGGGACCCGGCCAACAAGGCGGAGGCCATCAAGATCCTCGCCGAATACACCAAGCGCAACGAGACGATCCTCAATCGCGTCTACCAGGAATATTTCGTCACCGGTGAAATCTACGGTCGCAAGGGCGAGATCGAGCTCGCCGGCCTCCGGCGTGCGCTCGACGACATGGCGGAGGACGGCGAGGTGTTCAAGACCGCGCCGCCGGCGAAGAAATTCGTGCTCGATCCGAGCCTCGGCGCTATCTTGGCGTGAGGCGTGGCGGGTCGTACAAAGGGGTGGGAGTCGCCGGGGGTCATGAGTTCAGCAGCCAAGTTGCGTGACGGTACGCGTCTCGCGTACGACATCGAGGGTCGCGACGACGGACGGCCGCGCCTCGTCCTCATCCATTCGCTCGGCATGGACCGCTTCTTCTGGCAGCGCGTCGCGCCGGCGCTCGCGCGCGAAGCCGCCGTCCTCATCTATGACTGCCGCGGCCATGGCGCGTCGGACAAGCCCAAGGGGCCTTATCGGGTCGAGCAGTTCGCCGACGATCTCGCCGAGCTGATGGATCACGTCGCATGGCCGAGCGCGATCATCGCCGGCGCCTCGATGGGCGGCTGCATCACGCTCGCCTTCGCGCAGCGCCATCCCGCGCGCGCGACCGCGCTGGGCCTGATCGACACGACGGCCTGGTACAACGCCGCCGACAAATGGGAAGAACGCGCCTCGACGGCGACCAAGGCTGGGCTCAAGGCGATGATCGATTTCCAGGTGAGCCGCTGGTTCACCGACGGCTTCCGCCAATCCCATGCCGACGTGGTGAAGGACAGCGTGGACCGTTTCCTCGCCAATGACCCGGCCGCCTATGCGGAAACCTGCCGCATGCTCGGAGCCTGCAATGTCACGGCCGCGCTGCCGGGCATCGACGTGCCGGCCGCGATCATCGTCGGCGACGAAGATTATGCGACGCCCGTCGCGATGGCCGAGACCCTGCATCGCGGCATCAAGGGCTCGACCCTGACGATCCTTCGCAATGCCCGGCATCTCACGCCGCTCGAATCACCCGAGCGGGTCGCGGCCGAGCTCCGCCGCCTCACCGAAATCGCCCCCGTCCGATGAACATTTCCGGCGAGATCACGATCCCGGCGCCGCGCGCGGCGGTGTTCGACAAGCTCAAGGACGCGCCCTTCTTCGCCTCGTGCGTCGACGGCGTGAAGGACCTCAAAGAGCTCGATGCAACGCATTACGACGCCGTGCTCGAGACCAGGGTCGCCTACATGAAGTTCACCTTCAAGGTCAGCGTCGAGCTCACCAAATTGTCGCCGCCCGACACGATCGAGGCCAAGATCGAGGGCACGCCGCTCGGCGTGGTCGGCCGGTTGACCGCCACCTCGCGCACGCATTTGAGCGATGCCGGCGGGCAGACCGTGGTGAGCTACTCGATCGATTCGACGCTCGCCGGCAAGCTCGGAAGCATTGGCCAGCCGGTGCTCAAATCGAAAGCCAAGGACATGGAAAAGAAATTCACCGAACGATTGCGCGCCGCCTTCGCGGCGCCGGAGGCCACGACATGAGTCCGTTCGAGCTTGCCGAGCCCACCTCGATCAAGGAGGCCCTGGGTCTGCTCGACGGCGACGATCCGACCGTGCGCCCGATCAGCGGCGGCACCGCGCTCATGCTGATGATGAAGGCGGGCGTGTTTCGCCCCACGCGTCTGGTCAGCCTGCGCAAGGTGGGCGACCGTTTTTCCGGCATCCGAGTCCGCAATGGCGGCCTCGCGATCGGCGCCATGACGCCGCTCTCCACGATCGAGCACTCGGCCGAGATCGCGCGCGCGGCGCCGGTGATCCCGCGCATCATGACGCGGCTCTCGAACGTGCGCGTGCGCAATGTCGCGACCGTCGGCGGGGCGCTCGCTCACGGCGATCCGCATATGGACTTGCCGCCCGTTTTGATCGCGCTCGGCGCAAGCGTCGCGGTCCTCGGCCCCAAGAGCGAGCGCACGTTGAAGGTCGAGGATCTGCTGACCGGCTATTACGAAACCGCCCTGGACAAGAACGAGCTGATCGCGGAGGTCAATGTTCCGGCGCAGGGCAAGCGGAACGCCGCCTACATCAAGTTCACCGCCGGCTCCTACGATGACTGGCCGGCGGTCGGGCTCGCGGTCTCGCTCGAGGCCGAGCGCGACACGATCAAGAACGTCACCGTCGTGGTGAGCGCCGCCACCGCGAAAGCCGTGCGGCTCAGATCGGCCGAAGCGGCGCTGGCGGGCGCGCGCATCGATGACGCGGTGCTCGCGCGTGCCGGCGACGCCGGAGCGCAGGAGGCCGAGGTGATCTCGGACGTGCGCGGGTCGGCGGCCTACAAGCGCGAGCTCATCCGCGTATTGATCGGGCGCGCGGTGCGCGAGGCGGCTGCGGCAAAGGGAGCAACGCACTGATGGCCACAACTCCTCTTTCCGGCGGACAGATCGGCCGCTCGCTGCCGCGCCTCGAAGCGCGCGAGAAAGTCTCGGGCCGCGCCGAATACACCCACAATCTGCGCCTGCCCGGCATGCTGCACGGAAAGATCTTCCGCAGCACCGTGGCGCACGGCCGCATCAAGTCGATCGACACCAGCGCGGCGAAGAAGCTGCCGGGTGTCTACCGCGTCGTCACCTCCGACGATGTCCTCAAAGTGATCCCCAAGCCCTATTACGGCCCCGCTTTCCACGACCAGCCGATCCTCGCGATCGACAAGGTGCGCTTCGTCGGCGAGCCGGTCGCGGTTGTGCTCGCCGCCGACCCGCACGTCGCCGAGGAGGCGGTGCAGCTGATCACCGCCGAATACGAGGAGCTGCCCGCGGTCTACGACGAGATCGAGGCGATGACCTCGAAGGTGCACGTCCACGACGAGCTCAAGCCCGCCGGCGCCTTCGCGGACCTCAAGCACCTGACCGGCCGCAAAGGCACCAACGTGGCGCTCGATTTCAAGCTGCGACGCGGCGACGTCGACAAGGCCTTCGCCGAGGCGGCCCACGTCTTCGAGCATACGTTCCGGACCCAGAAGGTGCTGCACCTCGCCTTCGAGCCGTTCGTCTCGATCGCCGACACCAAACCGTCGGGCGTCACGATCTACACTTCGTCGCAGGGTCCGTCCTTCGTGCGGGTCGAGATCGCGCGGCTGCTCGGCGTGCCCGAGAACAAGGTGCGCATCCGCGTGCCCTATGTGGGCGGCGGTTACGGTTCCAAGCTCTACATCAAGCTCGAGGCGCTGGTGACCGCGCTGTCGCTGATCGCGCGGCGGCCGGTGAAGATCGCGCTCACGATGGAAGAGCAGTTCTACCAGATCACCCGCCATCCCTGCACGTTCCGCATCAAGAGCGGCCTTGACAAGGATGCGCGCATCATCGCGCGCAAGTGCGAGGTCTTCTGGAACGGCGGCGCCTATGCGGATGTCGGACCGCGCGTGACGCAGAAATCCGGGTTCACTGCATCCGGCCCCTACGACATCGAGAATGTCCATGTCGATTCGTACGCGCTCTACACCAACGTGACGCCATCGGGCGCATTGCGCGGGTTCGGCATTCCGCAGCTCGTGTGGTCCTACGAGAGCCACACCGACATGATGGCGCGCGCGCTCAAGCTCGACCCCGTCGAGTTCCGGCGCAAGAACCTGCTGCACGAAGGCCGCCCGCAGGCGACCGGCACCTTGGTCAAGGACGCCAATGTGGCGGCGATCCTCGATCGCCTGGTGGCACGCCTGAACTGGGGCAAGCCGTTCGATCGCGGCGCCGGCCCAGTGAAGCGCGGCCGTGGCCTTGCGATCGCCATCAAGGCCGTCATTGCTCCGACGACCTCGGTCGCCGTGCTCAACGTCACCGCGGACGGCAGCGTGATCCTCTATTGCGGCACCGTCGATATGGGCCAGGGCTCCGACACCGCCATGGCGCAGATCGTCGGCGAGGTGCTCAACATGCCAGCGGAATCCGTGCGGGTCACGCCGCGCGACACCGACATCACGCCCTACGACATGGGCACGCTCGGCTCGCGCTCGCTCTTCCACATGGGGCACGCCGTCCGGCTGGCCGCCGAGGAGGCGCGCGCCAAGATCGCCGCGCTCGCGCGCGAGGTCGGCGAACCGGAGGGCAGCAACGTGCCGGTCGCCGAGCTGTTCAAGAAGAAATACGGCATGCAGGCCGGAAACATCATCGGCACGGGCTCCTACAAGCCCGATTACACATCCCCACAGCCCGGCACCGGCCTCACGCCCAACGTCGCGCCGTTCTGGATGGTGGCGGGCGCCGGCGCCGAGGTCGAGGTCGACACCGAGACCGGCAAGGTCGTCGTGGCGCGGCTGATCAACATCGTGGACTGCGGCAAGCCGGTGAACCCGAAGATCGTCGAGACGCAGATTTCCGGCGCCACCCTGATGCAGCTCGGCTTCACCATGTTCGAGAAGATGCACATCGACGGCGGCCAGGTGACCAACGCATCGCTCGCCGACTACAAGATCCCCGGCATCCTCGACGTGCCGGCCGTGATGGAGAACGAGACGATCGAATCGTATCAGTCGAACGGCCCGTTCGGCGCCAAGGGCGTGGGCGAGACCGCGACTTTCTGCGCCTCGCCGGCCATCGCTAACGCCATCGACGACGCCGTCGGCGTGCGCATCACCGAATTGCCACTCAATGCCGAAGCGGTCTATCGCGCGCTGCGCGCCAAGCAGAACAAGCCGCTCGAGGACGAATGACATGAGCGACCGAACCATCAGCTTCACTCTCAACGGCGAGGCGGTGAGCGCGCAGATCGCGCCGCATCACACGCTGGTCGAAGTGCTGCGCAACGAATTCGCCCTCTACGGCGCGCGCGAGAGCTGCGGCCAGGGCCTATGCGGCTGCTGCACCGTCATCGTCGACGGCACCGCGGTGTCGGGCTGCCTCTACCTCGCGGCGTTCGTGGACGGCGCGGAGGTGACCACCGTCGAGCACCTCGACGCGGGCGGAAAGCTCGATCCGGTGCAAGAGGCCTTCATCGAGCAGGGCGCGTTCCAGTGCGGCTTCTGCACGCCCGGGTTCATTCTGATGTCGAAGCAGCTGCTCGACTGCTACCCCAATCCGGACGACGAGCAGATCAAGCATTATCTTTCGGGCAATCTGTGCCGCTGCGCGGCCTATCCCGAGATCATCCAGGCGGTGAAATCCGCCGCCAAAAAGCGGCAGGCAAGCCGCGCCTGAACAAAGAATCGGAGGAACCGCGATGGCGCAGGCGAGCACAGTGGATACGGTGCCCTGGTATCGCAGCCTCGATGCGAGCCAATGGAAAATTCTTATCGCCTCCAATCTCGGCTGGCTGTTCGACGGCTATGAGACCTATGCGCTGATCATCGCGGTCGGCGTCGCGCTGCGGCAGCTGCTCGATCCGTCGCAATACGCGCAAATCCCGGTCTACGCCGGCACCGTGATCGCGCTCACCCTGCTCGGATGGGGCGTCGGCGGCCTGATAGGCGGCGTGATCACCGACTATCTGGGCCGCAAACGCACCATGCTGTTCGCCATCCTGGCCTATTCGGTGATGACCGGCTTGTCGGCCTTCGCGTGGGACTGGGTCTCGTTCGCGGTGCTGCGCTTCCTGGTCGGCGTTGCGATCGGATCCGAGTGGGTTACCGGCACCTCCATCGTCGCAGAAATGTGGCCCGATCGCGCGCGCGGCAAAGGCGTCGGGCTGATGCAGTGCGGGCTCGGCATCGGCTTCTTCCTCGCCTCGCTCGCCTGGCTGTTCGTCAATCCGCTCGGCCCCGATGCCTGGCGTTACATGTTCGTGCTCGGCGTGCTGCCGGCGCTTCTGACGCTCTGGGTCCGCCGCGCGATCCCGGAATCCGACCGCTGGGAGCGTATTGACGCGCAACGGCGCGTCGCGCTCGAGAAGAAGCGCAGCGGCGTAGCGCTTGCAGCCCACGATCGTGCGCTGGCGCGCTTCACGGTCGCCGACCTCTTCGCCGAGCCCGAGATCCGAAAGCGCACGATCCTCGCCTTCCTGATGTCGCTCGCCACCACGTTCGCGTTCTGGGGCATCTCCACCTGGATTCCGCCCTATGTGGCCTCGGTCGCGACCGCTGCCGGCCTGCCGGGCCAGCAATGGGCGAGCTACGCGGGCCTGGCCTATAACGGCGCGTCGATCATCGGCTATGCGGGCTTCGGCTTCCTGGCCGACGCCTACGGACGAAAGCCGGTCACGCTGTTCTACGTGGTGGCCGCGTTCGTGATGGTGCCGATCTCGTTCCTGTGGGCGCACGACCTCGGCATCCTTCTGGTATGCGCGGGCCTGCTCGGCGTCTTCGTGTCGGGCCAGTACACCTGGATGTCGGCCTGGCTGCCGGAGCTCTTTCCGACGCGCGTACGCGCGACCGGCACGGGCTTCGTGTTCAACATGCCGCGCCTGATCGCCTGGGTCGGACCGCTGATCGCCGGAACGCTGATCGCGAATTTCGGCGGCTTCGGCCGCGCCGCCACGGCGATCTCGTTCATCTACATTCTGAGTCTGGCCTCGGCGCCGTTCCTGCCGGAGACCAAGGGCAAGCCGCTGCCGGACTGAGGGATGGAGGCAGCCGCGTTTTTCACCGAGACGTGACTGGAACTTGAATCCACTACGGGGCTAATGGCCGCTTCTGGCTTCGCGACCGTCGATCCGCCGCGGGCGGACGACGAAGCTCAAGCGGAGAAAGCCCATGACTGCGTCCAGCCAAGCCCGGCCGCCGCTTCCGCCGTTCACCGCAGAGACCGCCGCCCAGAAGGCGCGCGCGGCTGAGGACGCCTGGAACACACGCGATCCCGCGCGCGTTGCGCTCGCCTACACGGTCGACAGCCGCTGGCGCAACCGCTCGGAATTTTTGCATGGTCGGGCGGAGATCGAAGCATTCCTCAGGCGCAAGTGGAGCCGCGAGCTCGACTACCGTTTGATCAAGCAGGTCTGGGCTTTCCACGAGAACCGCATCGCCGTGCGTTTTGCCTACGAATGCCACGACGACAGCGGAAACTGGTTCCGCAGCTACGGCAATGAGAACTGGGAATTCGACGAGCACGGCCTGATGCGCCTGCGCATCGCCAGCATCAACGATCTTCCGATCAAGGACAGCGAGCGGAAATATCATTGGCCGCTCGGCCGCCGCCCCGACGATCATCCCTCGTTGAGTGACCTCGGTCTGTGAGGACGCAACGATGAGCTCCGCCCGCACCTATTCGAGCGACGTCGCGTTCACGCCGTCCGTGAAGGCCGTGCAGCT
>Ga0075424_100002611_pt1 | contig 16535 bp, 14 predicted proteins | sample SoiMethybrSBSTD3_FD_75301 | JGI IMG/M metagenome (GOLD analysis project Ga0075424, IMG submission 75301) | Bulk soil microbial communities from a Populus tree surrounding site in Tennessee, USA - Soil MetaG P. TD hybrid SBSTD3 | ecosystem: Environmental > Terrestrial > Soil > Tree plantation...
TCGACTATGGCGTCGCCGCCCTGCGCGAGCCGGCGATCGCCACGCCGATCGCCGCCGCGCTCGAGCAAGTGCAAGGCCTGGTCGAGGCCGTCCTCGCCGCCGGCAAATTTCCCTTGGTGCTCGGTGGCGAGCACTCCCTCACCGCGGGCGCCATCCGGCCGCTGTTGGCCCGCCACGAGGACCTGGTCGTCCTGCAGTTTGACGCGCATGCCGACCTGCGCGAGGGCTATCTCGGCGAGCCCTATTCGCACGCCGCCGCCATGCGCCGGGTGTTGGACCACGCGGGCGTATCCCTGATCCAGGTCGGTCTGCGCTCCGTCGCCGCGACCGAGGCGGCCTATATGGATCAGCACCGCGACCGGATCAGCGTCTACTGGGCCAAGGACCAGGCCGCCTGGGACATCGACGGCCTCGTGCGGCAGCTGACCGGCCGTCCCCTCTACGTCAGCTTCGATATCGATGCGCTGGACGCCGCCGTCATGCCGGCCACGGGAACCCCCACCCCTGGCGGCCTCGGCTACTGGCAGGCGCTGGCCCTGTTGCGACGCGCCTGCGCCGCGGGCCGCGTGGTGGGCGCCGATCTGGTCGAGTTCGCGCCCATAGCCTCGCTGCACGCCTACGATTACACCGCCGCGGCGCTTGCCTACAAATTGCTGAATTATGCGCTGCTCCGGCGCTGAGCGGCCCGCCTAACGCGTCAGGCTTCGCATCAGCCCGCGCAGCGCCTCCGGGTGATTGTGCAGCCGCCAGCGCGAGGCGAAGCCCGCCGCCAGGATGAGCACACCATTGATCGTCAGCGTGGTGGTCAGGCCGATGCGTTCGGCACAGTAGCCGGCGATCAGCCCGCCGATCGGCGCGGTACCGGCAAACGACATACTGTAAAGGCCGATCACGCGCCCACGCCAGGCGTCCGGAACCGACTGTTGCAGCATGGCATTGGTGGCGTTGACGCCAAGCAGCGCTGCCCCGCCGAGAACGGCCAGCAATACAAGCGAAACGGGCAGCGTGCGTGACCAGGCAAAGAGCGTCAAGGCGGCGCCAACCGCCAGGGGAGCCAAGGTCATGAGCCGGATCTGCCGGCCATAGCCCGGCTGCAAGGAGAGGTAGGTCGCAGACGCCAGGGCGCCAATGCCAGCGGAGCTCATGAGCAAGCCAAGGGTTGAGGATTGCCCGTCGAAAAAGTGGCTGACAATCGACGGCATCAGCGGCACGTAGGGCGTTGCCAGCAGGCCCAAGGCGACGCACACAGGCAGGAGGTAGCGCACGGCTGGGAAGGCAAACAACACCTGCAGGCTTTGGCCGAAGGTTTGCTGGGTGCCCGCCGCGGCGGCGGCGCGGCGAGGCTCGGGCGGCAGGCGCATGGCCAACAGCGCCGCGATAATCGCCGCATAGCTCATGGCATTGAGGGCAAAGCACCAGGCCTCGGACAGGTAGGCCAGCACAATGCCGGCAATCGCGGGTCCCAGCATGCGCCCGACATTGAAGACCATGGCGCTCATGCCAAGCGCGCTCGTCACCAGGGCCCGCTCCTCGACGATAATGCGGATCAGCGTCTGTCGCACCGGCATTTCGAAGGCATTGGCCGCCCCGATCAGGGCCGCGATCGCCAGATAGGCCGTCACGGTCTCGACGCCTGCCGCGGCCATGCCGGCGAGCAGCACGGAGAGGCTCGCCAGGAGCAGATCGATGATGATCAGGCTTTTCAGCCGCGGCAGGCGATCGGCGGCAAGCCCGGCCACGGGTCCCAGCAGCAAATAAAAGATGTTGAGGAGAAAGCCGGCAACGCCAAGCAGGAAGGCCGAGTTCGTCAGCCGGAACACCAGCCAGGCGATGGCAACCTGCTGGATCCAGCCGCCGATCACGGAGATCGCGTGGCCTGCGACATACAACCGAAAACGGGGCTTACTCAGCGCCGGGGGCAGCCACAATTGCCAGTCTGCCACCCCGCCCGCTCCCCACCGACCGCCGCTCTGTCTGCGTGGCCCAAGCCTAAGCGGTGGGAAAGGGGCACGACAAGGCCCCTGGCGGCAAGGGTGAGCCTTAAAACTGGTGGGCGCGACAGGGATCGAACCTGTGACCCCTCCCGTGTGAAGGGAGTGCGCTACCGCTGTGCCACGCGCCCTTGGCCGGACTTATGCGAGCCTGTCCGCCCCTGTCAAGCCGCCGGCACGGCCTGCCGCTGGCGGGGGGACCCGGGCCAGCCCGCGCCCGTTCAGGCGACCGTGGGGAAGCGGCCGATGATGGGGTACTGCGGGTCGTTATAGCCCGGCGTGGAGGCGTGCCCAGTAACAACAAGACGATTGGCCAAGGCCTCATCCTCCTTGGTCCAGGCATAGTCGAGGGCACCAAAATAGCTGGTCCACTGCTCGAACGTGCGCGGCCCGGCGATGATCGAGCTCACCGCGGCGTTGTTGAGCACCCAGGCCGCGGCCCAGGCGGGGAGGCTCACGCCCCGCGTTTCGGCATGGGCCTTGAGCTTCTCGGCAATCAGCATGCTCTCCGGGCGCCACTCCGTCTCCATCAGGCGCCGATCCTTGCGCCCGCCGCGGCTCGCCGGATCGGCGGCCTCATTGACCCGATACTTGCCCGTCAGCACGCCGCGCGCGAGCGGACTATAGGGCACGATCCCGAGCCCAAAGGCGCGGGCGGCGGGCAGGAGCTCCACCTCGGGTTGGCGGTTCATCAAATTGTAATAGGGCTGCAGCGCGCTGGGGACGGGAGCACCCAGCTGGCGGCAAAGGTGATGCACGTGGGCGATCTGCCAGGCTTGCACGTTGGACAGGCCCCAGTGGCGGATCTTGCCGCTACGGATCAGATCCGAGAAGGTTTGAACGACGTTTTCCCAGGCCGTGTCGGCATCGACGCGGTGGAGGTAATAAAGGTCGATGCAATCGGTCTTGAGCCGGCGAAGGCTGGCCTCGACGGCATCCATGACATGGCGCCGGGAAAGGCCGCTGTCGTTGGGACCCGCGCCCAGCTTGTTGCCAACCTTGCTGGCGATGATCCAGGCGTTGCGTTTGCCCTGCACGGCGTCCCCGAGCACGCTTTCCGAGCGCGTGTCGCTATAGACGTTGGCGGTATCGACAAAGTTGACCCCCTGCTCGAGGGCGTAATCGAGCATGCGCCGCGCCTCGGCCGCCCCGGCCGGGCCGCCGAACATCATGGTGCCCAGCGAGATTTCGGAGACCTTGAGGCCGCTCGAGCCCAGCGGGCGATAGCGCATCTTTGCCATCAGCGAACCTCTCCTCGATCCCTCGCGCCTGGGGCCTGCGTTTGCCGCCGCGGTCTCATCCCACGTGCTCGATTACGAAGCGATAGACGCCGTCGGCCTCCTCCTTTTCGAGCAGGCGATTTCCCGTGGTTTCGCAGAACGCGCTAAAATCCGGCACCGAGCCCGGATCGGTGGCAAATACCTCCAAGGTGGCCCCTTTTGGCAAGCCAGAGAGGGCCTTGCGGGTCTTGAGAATTGGCAGCGGGCAGGCGAGGCCCTTCAAATCCAGGCTTTTGTCGGCCATGCGTGAGGCTCCAGGCAGGGTCGCGCCGCGCGCGTGCGCCCTCAGATATCAAGCCAGGCCGGCAACTGGCAACAATGCCAGGCAAATTGCAAGGGGTGCTTGCGTGCCAGCCGCGCCCACGCCACGATGATCTGAAAGACGAGATTCTCTGTCCCGGCGCCGGGGGAGGGGCAGAAGGCGCGCCTTGACGGGTGCCTTGTCGCTGGGGACGGGAGAATGGACGCCAGGGCCGATCAACCGCGACGCTCATTCGCGTTCGGGCTAGAGCGCGTCGGATTTTTTGGCATCAACGCGCCCTACCTGACCTTCTTTCTGATCGTCGTCTTTTCCGTGCTCGGCGCCATGGGCTTGCTGCGGCTTCGGGTCGATGATTCCCTTTCAGAGCTCTTTCGCACCGATACGGAGGAGTTTCGGCGCTATGAGGAGATCGACCGGCGCTTTCCTTCGAGCGAATATGACGTGCTCGTGGTGGTGGAGGGCAAGGACCTCCTGAAGAAGCCACAGCTGGAAGCCTTCCGCCGCGCCATCATCGATCTGCAGCTGGCCGACGGGGTCGATGGCCTCGTTTCCATGCTCTCGGCGCGCGGCAAACCCGACGCTAGCGGCTATGCCGCCCCGATCGTGCCCGATGAGTTGCCCGACGACCCGGAGGCCTATGCGGGCATTATCAGTGCCATGCGCAGCAACGACATCGTTGCCGGCAAGTTCCTGTCCCCGGATGGGGAGCTGGCGCTGGCCGTGATCGCCCTCGACCGCAAGGCGGTCCAGGAGCAGAGCGCCAAGCTCATCATTGGCAGCATTGCCGAGCAGCTGCAGAAAGAGCTGGCCCCGGTTGGCCTCAAATCGCACTTAACTGGTGCGCCGGTGATGCAGCTCGAGATCCGCAACGCCGTCGAGCGCGATCAGATCCTTTACAACGGACTGGGACTGCTGTTCGGGGCGACCATTGCCGCCGTCTTCTTCAAGCGCGTGTCGCTGATGTTGCTGGCCGCCCTGCCTCCCGTGCTGGCCGTGCTCTGGTCGCTGGGACTGCTCGGCTGGATCGGCTTCAAGCTCAACTTGTTCCTCAACGTCATGACGCCCCTGGTCATGGTCATGGGGTTTGCCGACAGCATGCAAATGGTCTCGGCAATCCGCATCCGACTGCGGGCGGGTGACAGCAAGGCTGACGCGGTACGTTTCGCCGTGCGCATCGTCGGCCCGGCTTGCGTCCTGGCCCACGGCACCGCGCTCCTGTCTTTTATCGCACTCCTGTTCTCGCAGTCCGGCCTGATCCGCACGTTCGGACTAGCGGGTGCGCTGGCGGTGTTGATTTCCTTCATCGCCGTGCTGTTGGTGCTGCCGCTGCTCGGCCTGCTGCTCATTCGCAATGAGGCCTCCCTGGCACGCGACAGGTCGCCCGCCGACCGGCTGATGGATGGCCTCGGTGGACTGGTGGGCTGGATCGTCGACCGGGTGGTGCACTGGCCCTTCACCACGACGGTGGTGGCGCTGGGCTCATTTCTGGTCCTTGGCCATGCCTATCTGCAACTCGAACCGCGCTACCGCTTGGCCGATCAGGTGCCCGATCGGGAGCAGGCGCTCGGGGCGACCGAGCGCATCGATCAAAAACTCACCGGCGCCAACCCCGTTCACATAATGATCGAATGGCAAACCGGGGACTCGATCTACGCCCCCGGCCCGCTCAGGGTGATCGCGGCCGCGCACGAGGTGCTCGAGAAGGAGGCGGGGCTCGGCAACGTCTGGTCGCTCGAGAGCCTACGGCGCTGGCTCAAAGAGGCCGGTGACGACAGCCCCGAAACCATCAAAAAATACGTGGGCTACCTGCCGGAGCACCTGGTGCGCCGCTTTATCGCCAAAGAAGGCAATGCCGTGCTGGTCACCGGGCGTCTGCCGGACGTGGATTCCAGCCGCATTCTGCCGGTGGTGGAGAAGATCGATCGGGCGCTCGATCGCCTGCGCGCGGCCAACCCGCAGTTTCGCCTGTCCGTCACGGGTCTGCCGGCGATCGCCGCCCGCAACAGCGCGCGCATGATCTCCCAGCTCAACGAAAGCCTGCCCATCTGCGTCGCCTTTGCGGCGGTGCTGTTGGCGCTGGCGTTCCGCTCGGTGTTTGTGGGCCTGATCAGCCTTTTGCCCGGCCTCTATCCCGTGGTGGCCTCGGGCGCCATTATCCAATGGACGGGCGGCGGTCTCGAGTTTGCATCGGTGGTGGCGCTGTTGGTGGTGTTCGGCCTGGCGATTGACGCCCTGATCCATTTCTTCAATCGCTTGAGCCTGGAGGAACGCATCGAGCCGCGGGCAGAAATTGCCATCCGCAACGCCCGCGTGCTCGTTGGTCCCGCCATCATTTTGACCACGCTTGTGTTGGCGTTCGGCCTCGGCGTGACGGTGTTTTCGGATTTGCCGAGCCTGCGCACCTTCGGCTTCGTCTGTGCGACCACATTGATGGCGTCGCTGATCGCCGATCTCGTGTTCCTGCCGGGATTGATCATGCTGGTGCGCAAAATCTGGCGCGCGCGAGGACCGGTGCCGACGCCCTGACGCGCCGGCCGGCGTGACCCCGGCGCCTCGTCCCACTATGCTTGTCCCGCGCGAGAGCTGGAGGGCCATCGATGGCGCAACAATTCGCCTCCGACAACAATGCCGGGATCTGCCCGGAAGCGCTGGAGGCTCTGCTGAAGGCCAACGCCGAAGGACACGCGGCGGGCTACGGCGAGGATGCCTGGACCGCCAAGGCCTGCGATCGCCTGCGCGATCTGTTCGAAACGGATTGTGAGGTGTTCTTCGTCTTCAACGGCACTGCGGCCAACGCGCTGGCCCTGGCGCAGCTCTGCAAACCTTATTGCGCCATCATCGCGCACAGGCTGAGCCACATCGAGGAAGACGAGGCCGGAGCGCCGGGCTACCTGAGCGGCGGCGCCAAGATCGTGGCGCTCGACCCGCCGCTGGCCAAATTGACCCCCGAGGTCGTTCTCGCCGCCGCCAAGCAAGGACGCGGCGTGCATCATGTCAAGCCTCAGGTGCTGTCGCTCACCGAGGCGACCGAGCTCGGCACCGTCTATAGCGTCGATGAGGTCAATTCGCTCAGCCAAGCGGCGCGAAGCTGCGGCCTGAAAGTGCACATGGATGGGGCGCGCTTTGCCAATGCGCTGGCCCACCTTGGCGTGTCGCCGGCGCTGCTCAGCTGGCGGGCGGGGGTCGATGTTCTCTGTTTTGGCGGCGTCAAAAACGGCCTTGGTTTCGGGGAGGCCGTGCTGTTTTTCGACAAGGCGCTCGCCAGTGAGTTCGAATGGCGGGTCAAGCAGGCCGGTCATCTCAATTCGAAAATGCGGCTGATGACGGCGGCTTGGAGCGGGTTGCTTGAGGCTGAGGTCTGGTTGCAGAACGCTCGCCGCGCCAATGCCATGGCGCAGCGGTTAGCGCGGGGTATTGCGGCGGTAAATGGCACCCGCCTGCTGGCGCCCGTGCAATCGAACGGCGTCTTTGTCGAGCTGGCGCCGGCCGTGCAGCAGCGGCTGCGCGACCGGGGCTGGCGTTTTTATACCTTTCTTGGCGACACGGGCTGCCGGCTGATGTGCGCCTGGGATACCAGCGAAGCGGTGGTTGATCGCTTCCTCGCCGATCTGGCTGCGGCCGCGGCCTCGTCCTGAGCCGGGCGCCGCAGCCGCGAGGACAAAAACGCGCCCACGCCGGGCAAGGCGCTGACACGCCAATGCTAGCCGGGGAACCCCGGGGCAGCGAACGCTCAAGCTTCTGCCGCGTTGTCTTCCTGCCGTCAGAGCCCCGAGAGGAGCGCCCATGAGCTATATCGAGCACAGCCTTGGCCGTAGCGAGGCCTTGCTTTACCGCGCTCATTTCCCCTGGTTTTATTCGGCCGGAGCCTGGTTCGTGCTGCTTGGTTTCCTGGCCGCGGCGACGCTGGCCTACCCCTGGGGGCACGCCGAAGTGGGGCTCGGTCTGTTGCTCTTGGGGCTAGGGCTGTTCGTGGCGATCATGCTGCCGCTCTGGACCACCGAGATCGGTGTCACCAACCAGCGGTTCATTCTCAAGCGCGGGCTCGTCTGGCGCTCGACGCACGAGCTGCAACTGCGCGCCATCGAAGAGGTGAACCTGGAGCAGGACCTGCTGGGACGGATCTTCAATTGCGGCCGGCTGCGCCTGCACGGCACGGGGGTCGACGACATACGCCTGCCGGTGCTCGCCGACCCCATCGGCCTGCGCAAGGCTTTGCAGGACGGTATGGCCGCCGCCAACCAAGCGAGCCTCGAGGGGGCGAGGCTGGCCGCCGCGCCCGGCGCCGCGTCGCGGGCAAGCCTTTGACGATCGTCCGGCAGTTTCCGTCAGGGGCCCGCTCAAGCCGCCGGCACCCGCACGCGCGCCAGCGCGGCCATGAACTCGGCATAGTCGTCGATCGTGGCATCCGGCGCAAATTCGTGCACCGGGCGCGGCGTATAGCCGAAGGTCACGGCAATGGAGGGAACCTGGGCGGCTTTGGCGGTGGCGATATCGATTTCACTATCCCCCACCATCACTGCAGCGCCGACGCGGCCGCCCGCGCGCTCGATGGTCCCCGTCAAATGGCCAGGGTCGGGCTTGCACACGGGGAAGGTGTCGCGCCCGGCGATACTGGCAAACAGAGGGGCAAGGTCGAGCTGATGCAGCAGTGCCCGCGACAGATGTTCATACTTGTTGGTGCAGACGGCGAGGCGGGTGCCTGCCCGGCGCAGGGCCTCGAGCAGCTCCCGCACGCCGGCGTAGGGTTGGCTGCTCACGGCGACGTGATCGGCGTAATAGGCAAAGAAGCGCTCGTGCAAGGCACTGAGCTCGGGTTCGCGCAGAGATAAGCCGTGATGGCGCAGGCCGGCATCGAGCATGACGCGCGAGCCGTGCCCGATCAGCGGGCGCAGCTGCGCCACCGTCAGAGGCGTGAGCCCGGCCGAGGCCAACGCGTGATTGGTTGCCGCCGCGAGATCGGGCGCCGTGTCGACCAGCGTACCGTCGAGATCGAAAACGATGGTTAGATCCGCAAGCTGCATATGTCCCAAGTGCGCAAAAAAGCTGCAGGAAGGCGCACGCTATTGGGCTTTGCACTGCCTGTCACCAAGCCAAGGCGTGGCAACGTACGCTTGCACGGGGAGCGATGCAGGCCTACACCATGATGCTACAACTGGCGCGGACCGTTCGGCGGTGCGCCCAGGCGACAATTGAGGTGCGTTCCATGGACAAACCCACCATCAGTCTCATTCGCAACAAGTGCTTTGTTGACGGGCAGTGGATCGGGGAAGGCAGGCTAGCGGTCACAAACAAGGCGACGGGGGATGTGATCGCGCGGGTGCCGGAGTTCGGGGAAAGCGAGACGCGGGGCGCGATTGAGGCCGCACATTCGGCGTTGCCCGCCTGGTCCAAGATGATCGCCAAAGAGCGCTCGAAGCTGATCCGCGCTTGGTATGACGAGATTATTGAGCACGCCGACGAATTGGCGCTGTTGCTCAGCAGCGAGCAGGGCAAGCCGCTGGCCGAAGCCAAGGGCGAAATTCTCTATGCCGCGGGCTTCATTGAATTCTTCGCCGAGGAGGCGAAGCGCGTCTACGGTGAGACGATTCCGACCTTCAAAGCGGACGCGCGCATCGTCGTCGTCAAGCAGCCCGTCGGCGTGGTGGCGGCGATCACTCCCTGGAATTTCCCCGCCGCGATGATTACGCGCAAGGCGGGACCGGCATTGGCCGTGGGCTGCACCATGGTGCTGAAACCCGCCTCCGAAACGCCGCTAACGGCGCTGGCGCTCGCCGCCTTGGCCGAGAAGGCCGGCCTACCGAAGGGCGTGTTCAACGTCATCACCGGCAAGGCCAGCGTGATCGGCAAGGAGCTGACGGGAAACGCGCTGATACGCATGCTGACCTTCACCGGCTCCACCGAGGTCGGCCGCACGCTTATGGCGCAGTGCGCCCCGACCATCAAGAAGCTGGGCCTCGAGCTCGGCGGCAACGCGCCGTTCATCGTGTTCGACGATGCCGACCTCGACAAGGCCGTCGCCGGGGCGATGGCCTCAAAGTACCGCAACGCCGGACAAACCTGCGTCTGCGCGAACCGCATCTATGTGCAAGACAAGGTGTATGACAGCTTCGCCCAGAAGCTCGTTGCCGAGGTGAAGAAGATGCGGGTCGGCGCCGGCACGGAAGAGGGCGTGACGACGGGGCCGCTTATCAACAAGGCCGCCGTGGACAAGGTGGAAGAGCACATTTCCGACGCGCTAGGCAAAGGCGCCAAGGTCGTCATTGGCGGGAAGCGGCACGCGCGTGGCGGCAACTTCTACGAACCGACGGTCCTCGCCGACGTGACGCAAGACATGCTGGTGGCCCGCGAGGAGACCTTCGGCCCCGTGGCGCCGCTGTTCCGCTTCGAAACCGAGGCCGATGTCATCGCCATGGCCAACGACACGCCGTTCGGCCTCGCCGCCTACTTTTATGCCCGCGATGTAGGGCGCGTGTGGCGCATCGCCGAGGCGATCGAGTGCGGCATCATCGGCATCAACGAGGGTATCATTTCCAATGAGGTGGCCCCTTTCGGAGGCTATAAGCAGAGCGGTCTTGGGCGCGAGGGTTCACACCATGGCATCGAAGAGTATCTGGAGATGAAGTACATGCTGATGGGTGGCCTGTGAGGAGGGCCGAACCGGATTCGTCCGACAGCTTCAAACAGCTGGCGGCGGCACAGGCGCTGGCTCTGGTGAAGAGTGGGATGCGACTGGGTCTCGGCACGGGCTCGACGGCGGCGAAGTTCGTCGATCTCGTGGGCCAACGCGTCAAGCAAGAGGGCCTGCAACTCGTGTGCGTGCCGACCTCGGAGGCAACCAGGATCCGCGCCGAGCGCCTTGGCCTGACGCTCAGCACGCTCGAGAGCACACCGTTTCTCGATCTCACCGTCGATGGAGCCGATGAGCTCGACGACGATCTAAGGCTCATCAAGGGTGGCGGCGGGGCGTTGTTGCGGGAGAAGATCGTTGCCACGGCCTCCGAGCGCATGGTGGTGATCGCCGACCACTCCAAGCGCGTCGGCACGCTGGGCAAATTTCCCTTGCCCGTGGAGGTGGTATCCTTCGGATTGACGGCGACCCGCCACATGGTCGCCGTGCTGGCCGCCGAGGCCGGTTGCGAGGGCGATATTGCGCTGCGCTTGGACAAGGACGGACGCCCCCTTTTGACCGATGGCGGCAATTTGATCCTGGACTGCGCCTTCGGGCGTATCGAGGATCCCGAAGCGCTCGATGAAGCGCTGAAACTCGTGCCGGGGGTGGTGGAGAACGGATTGTTCCTCGGTATTGCCGATGCGGCGATCATTGCCGGACCCGGCGGCATCGTCACACTTGATCGCGATAGCCCGGAGGCAAACGGCTAGGGGATGCGAGGACAAGCGAACGGGGGAAGGATGGCACATCTGCTGGCGGTGCTCGCCCTCGCCTTTATTGCGTCACTCTCCCCTTCGCCGCTTAAGGCGCAAGCACCGGATGCTGCGCGCCTTGCCGCCGCGCGCGAGATGATGGAGTTGGCCGGGGTCGCCAAACAGTTCGACGAACTCATGCCCTTGTTAGCTCAGCAACTCAGCCAGAGCTTCGTCGCCGTCGCCCCAGAGAAGGCTGATGAAATCCGCCAGGTCTTCGCCCAATTGCCCGCCAAGTTCATCGACCGCAAAGGGGAGCTGATCGACCAGGTGGCGGGCCTTTATGCGCAAGAGCTCAGCGTCGAGGAGCTCGCCGCGGTCAGCGCCTTCTACAAGTCGCCGGCGGGCGCCCGGCTGTTGGCCGTGCAACCCCAGATTGCGCGCCAGTCGATGGCCCTGGGGCAGCGCTGGGGTGCCCAGATCGGCCGCGAAATCGAGCAAGAGGCGCGCAAGGAGCTGAAGAAGCGCGGCATTGAGCTTTGAGCCAACGCGCGCTCGGCGCTAAAGGTTAGTCTCATTGGAGTTTGCCGCATGCGCGTGCGCCCGGGGCGTACGGGTAGCTTGGATCGGTGAGTGCATGGCATGACGAGCTACGATTTCGATCTGTTCGTGATAGGTGCGGGCTCCGGCGGGGTGCGCGCGGCCCGCGTGGCCGCGTCCCACGGTGCCAAGGTTGCGATCGCGGAGGAATACCGGTTCGGGGGAACGTGTGTCATTCGCGGCTGCGTGCCCAAGAAGTTGCTGGTTTATGCCAGCCGTTTTCGTGACGAGTTCGAGGATGCGGTTGGCTTCGGCTGGAGCAACACGTCGGCGCACTTCGATTGGCCGACCCTGATCGCCAACAAGGATGCCGAGATTGCGCGTCTCGAAGGCATCTATCGCTCGCTACTGCAGAAAGCTGGCGTGCATGCCATGGAGGGCCGGGCCGAGCTCACCGACGCGCATACTCTGATTGTGCAACCGGGCAATCGCAAGGTGACGGCGCGCGCGATCCTGGTCGCGACGGGCGGCCGTCCAGCCTTGATGGACGTCCCTGGCGCGGGGCATGCCATCACCTCCAACGAGGCCTTCCACCTCGATCGTCTGCCGGCTTCGCTGCTCGTCGTCGGCGGCGGCTATATCGCCGTCGAATTCGCCTCGATTTTCCAGGCCTTCGGCGTGGCAACGACGCTCGTCTACCGCGGGCCCAAGATCCTGCGCGGCTTCGACGAGGATCTGCGCGATGCGCTGACGGAGGAGTTGCTCAAGCGCGGCATCGACATCGTCTGTGGCGCCGAAATCGCCGGCATTGACAAGGGTTGGACCGGCCTCAAGGCCACCTTGAAGGATGGTCGCCGCCTGGAAACGGATGGCATCATGTTTGCGACCGGACGCAAACCCAACACCGCCGGTATCGGCCTGGAGGCCGCCGGCGTGCAGTTGGGAGCGAACGGCCAGATCGCCGTCGATGCCCAGTCCCGCTCCTCGGTTGCGAACATCTATGCGGTGGGTGACGTTACCGACCGGGTCAATCTCACCCCCGTTGCCATTCGTGAGGGACAGGCGTTTGCCGACAGCGTATTCGGCAACAAGCCAACTGAGGTCGAGCATACGCTCGTGCCGACCGCGGTCTTTTCCACGCCGGAACTCGGCACCGTCGGCCTGCCGGAGCATGTCGCCCGCGAGCGCTATGCCAAGCTCGATATCTACAAGGCGCGTTTCAAGCCTTTGAAGCATACGCTGTCGGGACGCGACGAGCGGATGCTGTTGAAGCTCCTCGTCGATGCGGCGACTGACCGGGTGGTGGGCTGCCATGTGCTGGGGCCCGACGCCGCCGAAATCGTGCAGATGGCCGCCATCGCCTTGCGGTTGAAGGCCACCAAGGCGGATTTCGATGCGACGATGGCGCTGCACCCGACCGTGGCCGAGGAATTGGTCACCATGCGCGAGAAGTGGCAGCCGCCCGCCGTCGGGCCGCAGGCACCGAAGCGGCCGGGCAAGGAGCGGGCGGCCAATGAAGCGGCTTGAGCGGCGCATTGCCTTGGTGACCGGGGCCGGAGCCGGCATCGGCCGAGCCATCGTGCACGCCTGTGCGGCCGAGGGCGCGCGCGTGTATGTGGCCGATGTCGATCAGAGCGCCGCGGAAACCGTGGCCGGCGAGCTGCGCGCGCGCGGCGCCGCGGTAGAGCCCGTGATCGCCGATGTCTCGCTCGGCCAGGACGTCACGGCCATGTTCCGGGCGGTCGAGAAGCTGGATGGCCGGCTGGATGTGCTGATCAACAACGCCGGCCTGAACGTACGCGGCGATTTTCGGCATCTGAGCGACGCCGACTGGGTCAAAATCAGGGAAGTGAATCTCGACGGCGTGGTGCGCGTGGCGCGCGAAGGCTTTGCCCTGCTCAAGGCGTCGGGCCGAGCCTCGCTCGTTAATATCGCCTCCATCATGGCACACCGGGGCTTGCGGGGACTGACCGCCTATTCGGCGACCAAGGGCGCGGTGACGGCCCTGACCCGCGGGCTCGCGGTGGAGTATGCCCCCTTCGGCATTCGCGTGAATGCGCTCTGTCCGGGGTTTGTGGAAACGGCCCTGACGCGAAGGGCCTTGCGCGTACCCGGTATTCGGGATGCCTTGCTCGCCAGCACAGCGCTGCGGCGCTTCGGTGAGCCCGAGGAAATCGCCAAGGCCGCCGTGTTCCTGGCGAGTGACGATGCCTCCTACATTACGGGCGCGGAACTCGCCGTTGACGGTGGCATGGGGGCGGGGCTCTGAGCCGCCCCGCGTCCTTAGCGTTGCGGAACCGCGTTAGCGGTCATCTCCACGGCGGCAGCCCGCGCCGTAATCCGCTCGCGATGCAACAAGTAGAGGCCGGTGAGGATGACGATGGCGGCGCCGACCAGCGTCCACTGGTCCGGCACTTGTCCAAACACGAAGTAGCCTGCGGTCGAATGCGTGAGCAAGCTGACGTAAAGAAAAGGCGCGATGGTGGAGGCGGGGGCGTAACGATGGGACACAATGAAGAGGTAGTGACCGAGCCCGCCATAAAACCCCATCGACATCAATAGGAACCAGGTAAACCTATCCTGCGGCCATTGCCACTCCAGGATGGCGAAAGGGGCCATGACGATGCTGCCCGCGAGCAGCGAGTAGAACAGCGTCACCTCGGCCGAGTCGTAGGCCGCGAGGTAGCGCGTGACGAGACTGAACACCGCGTAGCTCAGCATGCCGGCGAGCGAGAACGCGAAGGCGTAGTGGACCGCCGTGAAACCGGGGCGCAGGGCGACCAGAATGCCGGCGAAGCCGATGCTAATGGCAATGGCGCGGCGCCAGCTGATCCATTCACCCAGAAGGGGGCCCGCGAGAACCGCGACCGTCAACGGGGTTAAAAATCCAATCGTTGTCGTCTGGTCCAGACGCAAGTGGCGGAGCGCGAGAAAATTGAAGGCGGTGGACGACAGCAGCAGAAAGGAGCGAATGATCTGGACTTTCAGCTTGTTGGTCCGCAACAGCCGCGGCACGGCCAACAGGCCGAGTGCGACCACCATCGCCACAAACTGGCCGAGAAACCGCATCCATACGGCCTGCGCCGCCGGCATCCCAACGATGGCGGCGAGGTATTTTGCCGTGGCATCGAGGCAGGCAAACAAAACCCAAGCGAGGCACATGAAGGCGATCGCCCTTAGGGGCCGATAGATGGAGCTAGCGGAAGGGGAAGATCGTTGCATCAAGCGGGAGGCAGGAGAAAGCGACAATGCCGTGCTGTGGCTGATCTTCATATAGCGCCATCATCGCAAGAGCGATCCATCCGGATTGGGGTTCGGTATGTTCCAGACGCATGCCTGCCGCATATCTCGGAAAACGCAGCCAGAATCCACTCGCTGCCGCAGCAGCCGAGTGCGGCACTTCCGCCCAACTTCCCCGAGTAATCACCCTTCCGATCAAGGCTCGCACTATAGCCGCTCTAGCCATCACGTATTGACATCAGACCATACAATTGAGCCAGCTCCTCACGCCGCGGTGGATCCAGGTGTCGGGAGATGTAAAGTGGGAATCGCTCCTCTCGGCACCGACGCGTAGTGGTAAAGCTGCGAATGCAGAAGGGGAGCTCGAACGGGTCGGCACCCGCCGATACTTCGCCAACTGCTTGCAAGAAGTTCCGAGAACGAACGAAAGGTTTACTTTTTTCTATGGCGTATCTGATCGGCTTCGCTCGGCGCGCCGAGGAATACCACATAGAAAGCCGTGGTATGCCACGCATGAAGACGGAACGAACAACCTCTAGGTGACCTCGACGGCTTGGTGTGTGTAGCCACTGGCTCGCGGTCGCTTTGCAATTGCCGTAGCCGTTGCGGACCAGACAAAAACTCGAACGTCGAAAGCTCGGGGCCGGATAACTGGAAACTGGATATTTTCTAATCCATGCGTATATGCGAGATGACTACGAAACCGCGGCGTGATAGGCTGAGAACGGATTGTATGAGTAGTACCCGTGGCTTCGATGCGCAGCCCGACACTGGCCAGTCCGCCAAAGATGACCCTTGGCATCACTGAGGGGTGTCCGCTCCGCTGCAGGCATTGCTACGCTAACTGCGCGACGCAGCAAAAATCAGGTGAGCTTAAAATCGAGGAATGGCTGCGGCTCGTTGACCAGGTCGTAAACGAAGGTGTCATACAATTCTATATCGAAGGTGGGGAGCCGCTAGCCAAACCTGGCATCCTCGATCTATTAGCTCGCTGCTCGCGCGATGCCATGACCTTGCTTCGCACCCATGGCACACTTATCGATGACACCATGGCCAGCGCGCTCAAGCGGGGAGGCGTTGGACGCATTCTCGTGGACCTCATGGGTGCCGACGCCGCAACCCACGATTGGTTTACCCGCACGCCCGGCAGCTTCGACGCCGCCTGCAACGGGATCAGCCGTTGTATCGCGAGTGGATTGCCGACTGATGTGCTTGTTATTCTGACCCGACAGACTGCACCACAGCTCAATTCTTTGCTAAAGCTCGCCGCCGATCTGGGTGCTGAGCGCGTGGGTATTTTGCGCCTCTACCCCCTAGGCCGGGCAAAGCAAATCTGGAGTGAGATTGCTCCCTCGTTGGAAGAGCAGCAGGCGAGCATCAGGGCGTTGCAGCCGCCGCCAGGCGTCACGGTAATGCAATCCTGGCATCCCAATAACAAGAATTGCTGTTGGCAGGCTGCGGCGATCAACGCCTTCGGTCGCGCCATTGGTTGCATGTATTTGCGCGAATACGTGGATTTTGGTGGAGTCCGGGAGGTACGGCATCTCGATTTATGGAACCACGATCCACTCTATCGGCACTTGCGCGCTGGTCAGGTCGAACGCGGTTGTGCCGATTGCAGCGCAAGTCAAGGTTCCTCGGGCGGCTGCCGCGCCGCAGCATACGCATTTCATGGGCGCTGGACGGCGCCAGATCCTTTTGATGAAACTCTCAATGACGGGGTGGATCTCCGTGTCCTGCCAGAGCGACTGCTTTGCGCTTGAGGCTGGTGTTCGACTGCGACCAGTACCCGAAATGGGTGTTTGTCTGGCGTATACTGGGCAACGGCCGGCATTGCACAGGCTCAACGCGGCAAGCTGG
>Ga0075424_100002612_pt1 | contig 16532 bp, 12 predicted proteins | sample SoiMethybrSBSTD3_FD_75301 | JGI IMG/M metagenome (GOLD analysis project Ga0075424, IMG submission 75301) | Bulk soil microbial communities from a Populus tree surrounding site in Tennessee, USA - Soil MetaG P. TD hybrid SBSTD3 | ecosystem: Environmental > Terrestrial > Soil > Tree plantation...
GACTGTGCCATCTCTTCGAGACTTAGTTCCTCTTCGATCTTTGCATGCACCAATTCCGTGACCCTTCGCAGACGCGCGGGAGCCAGTCCGCCGCGGTACGCCCGCGCAGAATGGGTTGCATAACCGTCGACCTGCGACGTCCGCCGGGGCCCTTTGTGGTATCGTAGTTCTGATTCGCTAGGTGTGAGATATTGCAAAACCCCTTCCACATGATTTCGCAACAGCAGCCCAGCTTCTCTCTCGTAACCGTTTTCGAGAGCATCAATAATTGGTTGGTGTGATTCGACAATTTCGGGAAGAGCCTTCGAAACTTTTCCGATCGCGGCGCGGATTCGCAGTTCGAATGAAAGCGTTTCCCATACGCGAAGCAACGCGTCGTTTTGCGACGCCTGAAGAATGTTTCTGTGGAACTTGACGTCATGTTCAGCGCAGGCGTCGAGGTCGCCGTGAGCAACTGCCGCGCGCATGGCTGCCAATTCGTTCCGCAGCTCCGACGTGTAGCCTTTCAGTACGGTCGCGGCGGTTCGCCCGGCGATTTCTTCGATCGCGGCTCGTACTTCATAAGCTTCTTGAATCTCATCGGGGTTTGGTGAACGGACGATTGCCGAAGAGTTTCCGGAAAGCGTAACCATTCCGAGCGCTTGAAATTCTGCAAAGGCCTTCACCACCGACTCATTGTCCAGTTCATATGCAACGGCAATCTCACGCAGCTGCACCGATTGCCTGGCCTGAAAACGACCGCTAAACAGTTCACGGGCCAACCTCGAACGGCCCAGCCCCGGCGGATGAGCCATGCGCACTCTCACATTCCTGTTGCCCTGGTCCAACAACTCTATGTCCTCCTGATTCGAATAGTTTTCGACCGGGATTAGCGCTGCCAACGGGAAATCGTGCCTTACACGCTTCTCGAATGACGACCTACCATTCAAGACACCCGACCGGTTCGCGGCCCACAATAGGGATTCGAGCGGCCGGTGGTGTGAAGTGCGTGTCCGATTCGGGTGGATTCTTTGTCCGCCGTTCATCTAACTGAAAACATTTGGCTTATAGTGCAGGAGGGTAGAGTGCCCTACTCATCAGACGACATCGGAAGACACATGTACCCATGAGACGGCCTAGGTACTCTAAACATCTCCGGGAGCTATGGTTTTCGTGATCCCATCGAAGCGGGCCCTAGATGAAGTGTTTTCAGTCTTTTCGTCTTGATACGGCGGACCAGTGCCTGTGGCGCGGGCAAGAGCGAGTGTCCATTCCACCCAAAGCCTTCGACGTCTTGCGTTACTTGGTCGAAAATCCAGTGCGGCTAGTTACCCAGGACGAACTTTTGGAAAAATTGTGGCCCGAGACCTATGTTAACCCCGAAGCCATCCGAAAATACATTCTCGATATCCGAAAAATTCTGGTGGACCGGCCTGACAGGCCTGAATTTATTGAGACAGTGACCAAGAGGGGGTACCGGTTTATCGCTCCAGTGACAGACGACAGCGCGAGGCCCGAATCCGATAGCGCCGCGCAAGCAGAGCCTACGCCACAAACCGCACCTTCAAAATTAACAGAATGGAGACAAAGACTTCGGACGCATTATTTTCAGATGATTGTAATCATCCTCATGCTCGCAGTCGTTGCTGTGGCCGCGACGGCTGGCCATTTCTGGTTTACTCCAAAGAAGGCCACTATCCCTCCGTTGACCGCCAATTCCATCGCGGTGCTGCCATTTGCGGACGTGAGCCCAGGCAAAGATCAGGAATACTTTTCCGACGGGCTCTCCGAACAATTGATTCACGAGCTCGCCAAAGTATCAGGCCTAAAGGTAGTTGGTAGATCCTCAGCATTTCAGTTCAAGGGCAAGAACGAGGATTTACGCAACGTGGGACATAAGCTCGGCGTGGCCAATGTTCTTGAGGGAAGCGTACGCCGAGAGGGCAACCATGTACGCATCACCGCGGAGCTGGTCAAGGTGGACGATGGCTTCCAGCTTTGGTCCCAGGCGTACGACCGGCAGATCAATGACATCTTCGCCGTGCAGGACGAAATCGCCCGGGCCGCCACCGAAGCCTTGCAACTGAAACTGCTCGGAGGCGACGGCCAGCCGGTTGCCTCGAACTTGCGCGCCGCGAATCCTGAGGCTTATCAGGCCTACCTGCAGGCGAAATATTTCAGCGTGCGCGGACACAACACCGAAGATCTTGGCAAGGCACTCGCCTATAGCAATCAAGCCATTAAGCTCGATGAGAAATTCGCTCCGGCCTGGGCCTTGCGAGCGTCGGTGCAAGATGTGATGGCCGAGGTCGGCGTGAACGATGTCACAGAAGGGTTTCGAAATGCACGCCGCGATGCGGAGCGGGCGATCGCGCTCGATCCTGCATTGGCCTCGGCCTATTTGGCGCTGGCGAGAACGCAAATCTACGGCGATTGGGATTGGGACGCCGGCAGCGTTTCGGTTACCAAGGCAGCGGCTTTAGAACCGGGCAGCGCGGAAGTTTTGCGGCTCCGTTCGTACCTGTCCAGGGAAGTGGGAAATCTCGAGGACGCTACGAAGCTTTATGAACAGGCGGTCGCGCTCGACCCTCTTCGTACCGATTATTATTCCGGCCTGGGATACCTGCTGTATGCGGCCGGCCGGTTTGATAAAGCGGATACCACCCTGCAAAAAGCTCTGGACCTGAACCAGCGAGCCGCACTTGTCCATCTCACTTTGGCCAAAATTCTCATCGCAAAGCGAAAGCCGCAACAGGCGCTAGCCGAAATTGAAAAAGAACCACTCGAGTGGGCAAAACTCACGGGAAAAGCACTCACCTATAATGCTCTCGGCCGTGAACAGGATTCGAATGCCGCGTTGGCCGAACTCATCCAGAAGTATGGCACCAATGCGGCCTATCAGATTGCTCAGGTGTATGCGTATCGCGGAGAGTCCGACAAATCGTTCGAATGGCTGGACCGTGCCTACAAACAGCGGGACGCGGGGCTGTCCGAGATCAAGGCCGATCCCCAATTGAAAAATCTTCGCCGCGATCCGCGATACACCGAACTTCTAAAGAAGCTGCGCCTACCGACATAGAGTCGTGGGCCCTGCACCAGAGATTCTGCCAGTTCCGACTGTGCTCCCATCTTCCCTTGTCTTATATCAATAATGTGATGCATACCTCATCCTGACGAATTCCGGAGAATTTGGTCCAAGAGCCATACATTCAGGCACAGCGCAATCTACTTGATGTGGTTTCCTGATCGGGTTTGCAGCGCCTGTTGAGGAGACATCCAATGAGCAACAAAACCGCACCGCAGGAACGGATTCTTCCTATTGTCCTGGGCTACTGGCAGGCACGGGCGATTGCTGTGGCGACGGAATTAGGCGTACCAGATCTTTTAGCCGAAGGATCACTGCATGTCGACGCGCTTGCGAGCCGAACCAACACTGATGCCTCGGCAGTTTTTCGTCTGCTGCGCGCTCTGGAAAGCATGGGAATTTTCACCCAGGCTTCGCCGCGCATCTTTTCCAATACGGCGACGAGCGAGTGTCTCCGCAAAGACGTACCCGGCTCGCAGTGGCCTACCGTTATGCATTGTCTCTCTAAAGGCAGCGGTCCCTTTGAAGCATGGAGCGAACTGGAATACGCGATGAGAACTGGAGGACCTTCCATTAAGAAAACTTATGGGTACGACTTTTGGGAGTTGCTCGAGCGCAATCCGCAAGCTAGTGCGATAAACCCAATTTGAGAGCGGAGTCAATTTTCCACGATCGCGTGGAAATTATCTCGACGCTTCCCCTACCTCAAAGGTATGTGGCACGTGTGTTTTCTCGACCATTCGTTTCCTTCCCTCGCGGCGGCCAACGGCCGGCTGCCCAAAAATTGCGGGAACTGCGCCAATAAATCCAAGAAGGCTACCACGCGTAACGAAATTTCGACGATTCATGATTTCCGCCTTGACGAGACACCCGCTTGGCATCGCAACCTCAGTTAGAACCTCATGCGGTGGTCACATAGCAGGCGTGACTCAATATTTGCAATGGCTCGCTGCTCGAATTCATTAAGGCTGCAGCATGCACCCCATGAATTTCACAGTCGGATGGTATCCAAGGCGCAGATATATGGGGTATCCGGATTCTGTGGCATGCAGCACGGTCCTTCGGATGCCAGTTGATTCATGGGCGGTCTGCAACGCATGACGCACTACAGCTTCCCCGTAGCCCTTGCCTCGTGCCTCGGGCGCCGTTGCCACCAAGAACAGAAAGAGGCAGCCTTCGTTGATGATTGCGGTTGCGGTGGACACTGGCTTGTCGCCTTCGTAGGCGACAAAGCCATATGCGTGCTCGTGCCAGAGTGTGTGCTCTTTCAGAAGGGAGCGGCCCGTCTCAATGGAAACGCCGTACGCCGCGCAATTGAGCTCTGCGAACGCCTGTATCGTCAAGTCATCAGAAATTCGCACGAACCGAAGTCCTGAATGTCCCGGCGCTTCCATCGGCAGGATGTCTCCCGCCATGCCGGTCATCGGTATAGCCTGCACAAATTTTGCTTGAGCCAAGATCGCGGCCAGGTTCTCCTTTGCCGATCCGCTCACATTATCCAAGCATACGACAAACAGTCCACCGTACGAACGGGCTCGCATATATGCAGCCGCTTGCTGCACTCTCTCCTGCAGCACCTGAGCATCGGTCAGCTCTTCGGTCAGAAAAACCGAGTTGTAGAAAGGGAATCGAGTATTCGGCCAGCTAATCGCTAGTCCCGGCTTATTCGTGGCGTCAACTTGGGGAAATGGTTTTCCAATCAATCTCCAGATTGTTATAAATTGGTGAAGCGATTCGACTAATTCCGAGGTTGCTGTGTTCATATTGACCCTACCTAGATAAACGCTTACTTCCTCAACTACGCATCGCCATTTACTGACCGAATTCTGCGGAACTTGTGAAGCTCTTCTTCGCCAAAGTCCACTTGAGCTGGAATCCGGACTGAAGGTCGTGCTTCGACGACACCATGCTGGACTGGATTCGCGCCTGATTTCTTCATTCAACCGAGACGTTGAGTTCAGCGAAGCCGCGGAGAACGTTGTTAACGAGGCGCTCTTCATGTTGTATGTGGAACCGCTTCACCATTCTTGCCAATGAGCCGAAGATGGCCTTCATTTCGAGCCGAGCTAAATGGATACCTGCGCACATGTGAGGCCCAGTTCCAAATGCCAGCTGGTTAATGGAATTGCTGCGGGTCACATCAAACTTATGCGGATCTGGGAATTTGCGTCCATCTCGGTTCGCAGCGCCATAAAACGCGATTGCACGGGATTCAGCGGGAAGCGTAATCCCGTCGATGTCGTAGTCGGAAGCGACATATCTCGAGAACCCCTGGACAGGCGACTCTAGCCGAAGAACCTCATTGACGGCGTTTGCAACAAGAGAAGGTGACTCGCGTACTTTGTCCCATTCTTCAGGGTGTTTGGCGAACAACCAGACTCCGCTGGAGATCCCAAAGATAGTGGTATCGAGACTCGGTCCCATGTAGTCGATCATCAGCACGGGACACAAGGATCGATCGACTTCGCCTCGATCAACTGCATCAAGGACCGCCTCGGCCCAACTACCGGGTTTCACTTTTCCACGAACTGCCTGAGTGGTCGCATAGTTCATCATTTCTTCCAGAACAGGCAATGCATGACGCATGCGGTCATTCTCAGGTCCGAAGCAGTCGAACATTTTGTCGGCCCAAACGAGCATCCGTTCTCGCCCTTCTTCGGCCAGTCCAACTTCATTCGAAACGATCGATACCGGTAGGTGGACCGCTAACTCCCTGGTCGCACAAAAGCTTCCCTTGGCGACCAACCTTTGAACTAGCACCTCAGCTTCAACGGTTACTCGCTCCTGCAATGACTTGAGGGCTGACGCCGTGAGCGGCTTCATGATGATGCGGCGAAGGCGACTATGATCCTCGCCATCGCTGCAAAGAGTATTGCCCCGAAGAACCTGGTTCATGTGATCGTTCATCATCACGCCGAAAGACGATGGAAATGTCGCTGGATCCTGAAGAGCTCTCCAGACGCTGTCGTAGCGTGTCAGCGCAAACATCTTGTACTTTGACAGCCAAACCGCGGGGCCCGCGTCCTGCAATTCAGCGTACGTGGACCAGGGATCGATCAATGCGGTATCAGAGTATGGATCAATGTCGGAAATTGGTGTTGTGGCGCTCACTGCGGAAGTCATTTCGGCGGACTCCTTCGAGTAGGTTCTTACGACCCGGTTAGAAAACCACGCGAAGGAGATTGTGTTGGGTCTGATTAGCCCTTGCTGGACCGGATTCTTCGGAATCCTTCAGAATAATGAACATTCGGTTGCTGATTGCTGTTCCCCAGGGCACAAAGGAGGTGCATGGTTACCGACGTAGATCAAGAAGGCTAACGCTAGTCATTCTCGATGTCGTCTTCAATCACACGGCGGAAGGCGGACACGATGGGCCAACGCAGTGCTTCCGCGGACTGGATAATCCCACTTACTACGTTCTGTCTGAGGACCGCTCACAGTACGCGAACTTCACAGGCACAGGAAACACACTGAATGCGAATCATCCAGTCGTACGGCGCATGATTGTGGACAGCCTCCGTTGCTGGGTGAATGAGATGCATGTGGATGGGTTCCGCTTCGATCTTGCGTCCATTCTTGCGCGCGACTCCGCGGGCGCCGTCATGCCGAATCCTCCGGTGCTTTGGGACATCGAGTCCGACCCGGCACTGGCCGGTACGAAGATGATCGCGGAGGCCTGGGACGCGGCAGGCCTTTATCAGGTTGGCAGCTTCCCGGGAGACAGACCCTTCGGGTAAAAACCGAAAGCTCTACTCGTATCATCAAACTGTTCTCGCCGGAAATGTCAGCCTAAGCGAACTAACAAAGACGATTGTGCGGCTCCGGAATCCGAAAGGACTATTACGTTTTTATGACAGCGCTTGTTGATCTTCGACGGGCGATTCGAAAAGAGATTTTGGTTCAGCAACTTGCGCCATGGCGATTTCACTTCGCATGCCCAAGCATTCGGCCGAGAGCCGAATGCTCTCCCCCAAATTTGTAATCGATTGATGCAAAAGAATTTTGGCTCCCCGGGGAGGATTCGAACCTCCAACATTTCGGTTAACAGCCAGCAGAATATTTTGATCACAATTCACCGGAGCTAAGCTAAACCGAGGAAAGCTAGTGAATTGCAGCAAAAGCCGGTGCGCCACTTCCTCAGTCTTCGTTCACCGTTTATTCGCTTTTTGCCGCCATTCGCCACAACTGATACTACCTCTGTACTACGTTTCATCGCGGCCATCAGCTGTGGGAAACTTCGCCGAACGGTTGCCTACCATCCCGGAGTTGATTGATTCGGTCAATACCAGCGCGTTTCTCGGTACTGACCTGCCTTCCTTAGCGGCCACTTCCGGTTTGCCCGTCGCTCGGGAATTGCCGCGGTCAGCCAAGGATTTCATTCGCGGAGAAACACCCAAACATCATTCGCGCCCTACGGTCGGCGTGTCAATTCGTCGCGGTAAACTACGCCGTTCTTCATCACAAAGCCAACTCGTTCGAGCGCAGTGATATCACGCAGCGGGTCGCCAGGTACCGCGATAACGTCCGCGAGCTTATTGGCAGTTATCGAGCCCACGCGACCCTGCCAACCCATAATCTCGGCATTGAGGGATGTGGCCGAAACAATTGCGGACATTGGCGCCTCGCCCAACTTCACTCGTATTGCGAATTCCTTGGCGTTCTGTCCATGGGGGATCACCTGCGCATCGGTAGCAAAGCCGATCGGCAACCCAGCCGAAAGCGCACGCTTGAAACCGGCGTAGCCGATCTCGCGAACGTCGCGTGCGCGTTGTCGTTCACTCTCCGGAATTGGATTTGCCGCATCACTCCGGTCGATCGCTTCATATGTGTAAAGTGTTGGCACGTAAAATACCTGGCGATTCGAAAGTTTGAGCAGTGACACCGCTTCGTCGTCAAGATACGACCCGTGATCCACGGTTCGAACGCCGGCGCGAATCGCCGCCTTGATCCCATCAGCGCCATGCGCGTGCGCCGCCACTTGCTTGCCCCAGCGACGCGCCTCCACCACTGCTGCGCGAATTTCTTCGTCCGAATATTGCTGCGCCCCTGGCGAAATGCCCTTCGAAAGCATAGCGCCGGTCACAAGAATCTTGATGAAGTCTGCGCCATTCTTGAGATTGGCGCGGACCGCCTTTGTGACCTCACTCGGCCCATCCGCGAGATTTCTCACAAGAGGAACGTCGACATAGGTAGAGAACTGTTGGGCATCCCCCGCTCCTCCCGTCGAAGAAATGTAAGCCCCTGCTACCATCATCCGCGGCCCAGGCACAGCACCTTCATCGATCGCGCGGCGCAGTTCTACGTCCACATAGGGCCAAACGGGACCCATGTCGCGGCAGGAAGTGAATCCCGCGAGTAGCGTAATGCGGGCGTTTCGTGCTCCCCATAGCGCGTCACGGGGCGGCGTTGACTTTGTCAGCGCATCTTCCCAGTGCACGCGCTCGTCGCCGGTCAGGTGTGTGTGTAGATCGATAAGTCCAGGCAGCAGCGTCGCATCCCCGAGTTCGATGACGCGAGCACCTGCCGGAACGCGTAAATTCGAGCCGACCTCAACGATTCGCTCGCCTTCAACCCGGATCATTGCAGGCTGCAAAGTCGGAGCGCCCGTGCCGTCGATCAGTCGCGCGGCCCTCAAAATAGTGATCCGCCCAGATGGTGCCTGCCCGCTAGTCGTCGCCGCAGGAATGAAACACAACACTAATGCGAGCAGCCATCGCTCCAGCGGGCGAGCACTCGTCGAGTGGTTCATCATCCTGTCACCTCGTACCAACCGATGGGAATTGGTTGCGCAGATTTTACACGAGGCTTTGGCAGCACGGGGTTTTGCCGCAGACGCTGCAGTTTCGCAGATAGCGAACATTTTGGCCCGGGGATCAGGAGTTACTCAACGTCACCGCTCTGGATGGTGACTTTTCCATTCGGCTGCAATGCGAAGTCCCGCCAGCTTGCGGTCGCTTTGCCGCAAGCCAAGGTGCGCGTTAGAGAACTCTTCCGAATCCTATTCATTGTCTCCACTTCGTGGTTACAATACCTCTCCCGGAGGCTCTCCATGTCCCATGCCGACATCCAAGAGCCGCTCCGGCGCAATCGACGGACGCCCCACGTTGGCATACAACTTCTGAAACTTCGGCGACATCTCTTTCAGAATCTCATCCACTATCTTGCGGATTGGTCGCAGCGGATGATCTGCTGGTACGCGCCTCTCCGGGGAAATGTAGCTAAACATTCCTTCTTGCAGCTCGTCGTCGCCGCGCATCCGCTTGTCTCCTTGGCCTTCCTTCTCTCAGACGAGTCTCCTTAAATCAAAGTTGCAGTGGATCGGTATTTTTCAACAAGCTGCTAATGGCCGTTTCCGGAACCATCTCATCATTCGGATCCGGTAGCATCGGCCGCATCCGAATCACTAACTCGACCCTCTTCCCGACCGAAGCTAGTTCATCCAGTACAGCAGATACATCCTCTGTGCTCGCTCCGCATGCGACAAGATGCCCAGCTGACCTAAGGCTCTGCTCCTAGCCTGGGAAATCCGCGCTCGGCAGGATTCGAAACGATTTGTTCTTGCCCCAGCGATAGATTGCGAAATCCTGATCCAGCGTTAGAATGTCCCCAGTCCCAAACTGGTCTGCCAAACGAATTAAGCAGGCATCCGCAAGATCAATCTTCCGGTCCTTATATTTACGCAGTACTTGCTTGACGCCGGGAGTATCTCGAGAAAGCTGAAAAGGAATCTGGAAAATCCCAGCGGCGATGTTTTCGATCACCGCCTCCGACGCGCCCGATAAGTTCCGCAGCAAATAGCAACTCTCTGTAATGACGGCTTCGCAAGTGGCGAGCGGCGCCTGCACTTCTCGAACTGCGCGAGCGCATGTCTTGTGAAAACTCTCGCTGCGGTCCAGCAGCGCAACGATGAAGCCTGTGTCCAGCAGGACAGGCTTCATCGCCCCAGATTCCGTAGATGTTTCTTGTTCGAACCCAGGTCCGGCACACCGGATTCGAACTTACCCAGGCCGATGATACGCGGGTTCCTGCGCCTCAAATAGCTCGCTTCTAAAACACGCAACCCCTCGCGTACAACCCGCGAAGGAGTCCAGCCGAGTTCTCGTACGAGAACCGCGAGCCTCCTCCGCGATCGTTCATCCAGCCTGGCTTGAATTGCGAATCGCATGTACAGATTGTACTACAAGTAGCTATTTGTATGACACATAGAATTTCGCATGTTCGTGCAGGTCTCTAGTCCGCGCTGACTTCAAAACTTGGGCGCGAGGAGACTGGTTGGAAGAAAAAAAACCAACCCTTCGTGTACGATCCGAAGGGTCGGGCATTACTGGTATAGCTGCGCCGTCGCGGGCGCGCTTCCGATCGAGTCAACTCCACCCATAACTAGCACTTTGCCGTCGTTGGGTAGCGTGGCTGTGTGCCATAAGCGCGGAGTAGTCATGCTCCCCGTCGGCGCGAAGGATCCAGCTGTTGGATCGAACAGTTCTGCTGTTGCGAGGACATGACCGTTGAGGTCGAATCCACCCGCCACGAGCACTTTTCCATTGCTCAGAAGTGTTACCGTGTGGAAGGAACGCGCGGATTGCATGCTGCCGGTGGGCGGTTTCCGCTCTGAGCGCGCGGAAAATCCAGGTTCATTTGCCGAGACCATGGTTTGTCTTGAAAGTGAACTGTAGCGCGCTCGCTGACGACGGCGTCATTGCAGCGTCACGTGGATGCTCGTCGAATGCTGAATTCCGTTCGGAGTAGTAGTGGCCGTTACCGTTACGGTGTACGTTTGGGGGATCGATGGGCCGGAGCTTCCTCCCCCGCACGCCGCGGACATCGTCGACATAGCGATGGCGAGTATGCAGAGCAACCACAACCCGCGGCGATTCTTAGACGAATTTCTCGCGGCAATAAGCCCGAAAACCGCAAAGGGTAGGACGAACGCGCAAGTTCCTGCTGCGAACGGTTGTGAATTAGATGACGGAGCAAGGCTGGCTGTGATCAATGCCGCGCTGATCGTCAGCGTGGCGGTACTCGCTGCCGCGACGGTGGAGGGCGAAATTCCGCACGTCGGCGCGGGGGCGGGACCGCTCACCGCACACTTCAAGTCAAGATTTCCCGCGAAGCCACCTTGTCCGCCAAACGTCAGGACTTCGCTGCCCGATCCGCCACGCGCTACGGTCAAGCTTTGCTTCTCCGGCGTGATCGAGAAATCCTGAACGGCAACATCCAGGTTTGCACTATTGTTCGAACTGTCAGGATCGACTTGATCCGAGCTCACACTTACGTTGTTTGTCTCTGTGCCGCCGGTGCTCGACGTCGCACCGAAACTGATCGTCGCGCTTGCCGACGCTGCCAACGTGCCAAGCGTGCAGCTCATTGCTCCGTTCACGGGTGCCGCGCACGTTCCCTGGCTTGCCTGCACGCTTCCTATCGTAGCTCCCCCTGGCAATGTGTCGTTCAGCACGACATTGGTCGCCTGAGCAGGTCCGTTGTTCTTGACGCTAATCGTAAATAACGTTTGTGCGCCAGCGAACACCGTAGTCGGAGCGGCGTTCTGAAAGACCGCGAGGTTTGCAGGATTAACGTTCACATTCAAAACAAGACTGTTGTCCGCAGTATTGATATCCGGCGTGTCCGAAGTCAGACTCAGACCATTGGCCACCACTTCGCTCGGCCCCATGGTGAGCACAAAACTAATGTTCACCTTCGCCCCGGAATTAATCGTGCCGATCGTGCAAGTAATGTTTCCTGGCGTCGGCGTGCAGCTGCCTTGGCTGGTCGTCAGCGCGGTCATCGCGAGATTCCCGTCGCTGATGGAGTCGGTAAGCACCACATTTGTGGCCGGACCCGGCCCCGTATTGGCGACCTGAATAGTGTAAGTCACCTTGTCACCGGTCGCTGCCGTGGTGACGGAAGAATTCCCGGACACACCAATATCGGCCGGCACTAAAACTGTCACCGTAAAGGATGCGGTGTCGTTCTTGGAATTTAGATCGGCTTGTGAACCGGCAACGTGGAGTGCGTCAGTGAAAGTTCCGGCCGCGGTCGGCGTAACGGTGAAGCTGACCGTTGCAGAAGAAGGGTCCGCTATCGCACCGAGATCACACGTGATCGTGGTCGTTCCAGCGCACGTTCCCTGGCTGGGTGTCGCGGAAACAAACTTCAAGCTGGAGGGTAGCGACTCCTTCAGCGCCACTCCCGTCGCATCCTGCGGCCCTTCGTTGACTATGGTCGCGCTATATTGAAAATTCCCGGCTCCGATGACGACATTTGCCGGGGGTGGGCCTAAGGTCACAGCGAGATCGGCCCCGCTGGTCGGACTTGTGTTCAAGATGACGACGACTGCGTCGTTCCAGAAGGCAGAGATGGCCAAGTCCGGAAGATTGTCGCCGTTGAAGTCAGCCACGACGAAGGACCATTCCGGGCCAGCCCAAAGATGCGGCAGCGCAAATCCAGAGAGAAATGTCCCGTCGCCATGCCCAAGAAATAGAAGGGGTGATCCGCCATCATCTACAATCAAGTCCTGCTTACTGTCCACGTTGAAATCGCCACCGGCGACGATGCCACCGGTTGGAGCGCCGGTAGGGAAGTTGGAAAACACAACTGTCCCATCACTGAAGCTGCCGTCGCCGTTCCCGCTGAAGAGCGATCCGTTATGTGAAAATGCGTAACAAGGGGGAGTACTGGGGGGCCAGGGCGGACAAGTGATCCTGCGTTTCACTTCGAATCTCAGCATCAAATCGAGCTTGCCATTTCCAGTGAAATCGCCAATGAGAAGACGTGGCGCATCCTGGTTGATTTCGGGGAACGAAGTAATTTGTTGCGGGGTGTCGAAAGTACCGTCTCCCTTGCCCGGCAGCAAGAACACAACCGTCGTCGGCCCCGTCAAGTTGGCGGTGACAACGTCCGCGTGCTTGTCGCCATTGAAGTCGCCAACGGCGAGAGCCCTCGCTGGACCGGCAGTTGAAGACAAAGCCGTACTGGGCGCCTGGAACGTGCCGTCGCCATTGCCAAGAAGAACTGTCACTCCAGGACTGACGTGGTCACCCAGAAGCAAATCGAGTTTCTTGTCCTCATTGACGTCCGCCACCGCAATGCTTTCGGGAAGCGGATCCGCCTGGAGCTTCGTGGCCACCTGAAACGTGCCGTCGCCTTTGCCGAGCAGAACGAACACCCCATAGTTGAAATTGGTCACCACCAAGTCGAGCTGTCCGTCCCCGTTGAAATCACCCACCACCATCTGTTGTGGCGAAGTGCCCGTCGGCGAATTCATCGCCGGCTTAAACGTGCCGTCTCCGTTGTTCAGGAGAATGCTGACATCCCCGCTGGCGTTGATCGCCACAGCGATGTCCATCTTGCCGTCGCCATTAAAATCGCCCGCGACAATGACCGTGGGCCCCAATCCGACGGGGTAGCTCTTCGCGGCTGCAAAATCCGTCCCCTGGATGTTTGCCGGGAACCCAGTTATCAGGACTGACAAGCAGACCGCGAAGCGGAACAACTTCTGATGCCGCATGGCGATGCTCCCTTTCCAGAGGCGACTTACTGAACGCAAGCCTGGCCATGGGACATTTTCCGGGAGAGAACAGGTCGGCCGGGGCTGCTCTCTACTTACTCCTGCGCAGCAAGCGGGCGAAATCGATCATCACTTTTCGCGAAGCCTGGGAGTAGGTCAGAAATCGAAGGTTGGGGGTATAATCCAGCCACAACTGCATTAGCACGTCATCAACAGGTCTAATGATGTCACAAACTCACGCTGTGACTGGGCTTCTGCGCGAATGGGTGCGGGGCAACCAGCAAGCCCTTGCCGACCTCACTCCCCTTGTTTACGCGGAACTCCGCCAACTTGCTGCTTCCTACCTGCGAAGGGAGCGCCAGGGTCATACTCTGCAGCCGACAGCTTTGGTGCATGAGGCCTATATGCGCCTCGTTGATCAGAGCCAGCCAAACTGGGAAAATCGCTCCCATTTCTATGGCGTCGCCGCCCGCTTAATGCGGCAGATTCTGGTAGACCATGCGCGCCGAAGAAATGCCGGCAAACGTGCCGGAATCAACGTTCCTTTGGAGCAGGCCGCAAGTTTTCAGCAAGAACGCAGCGGCGACCTTATCGCCCTGGATACCGGCCTTACCGCACTGGAAAAAGTCGACCCTCGGAAGTGCAAGGCGGTCGAGCTTCGCTATTTTGGTGGGCTTTCCTTGGACGAGATCGCGGAAACGCTTGCCGTTTCTGCGGTCACTGTTCGCCGCGACTTGAGAATGGCGGAAGCTTGGCTGCAAAAGGAAATGCAAGGCGCATAGGTGCACCTTGACTCAGGAACGCTGGACGCAAATCGAAGAACTGTTCCATCGCGCGGCAGAGTGCGACTCGGCCGCGCGCGCTTCTCTGCTCGATGCAACTTGCAGCGCCGATCCCGAATTGCGCCGCGAAGTCGAAGCGCTGCTTTCTTTTGATCGCGACGCCGGCCAATCTTTCCTGGCTGCTGTCCACTCCGAATTAGACGCCGTCGGCTTTCCCTTGACGGGCGAAACTGTTTCTCACTACCGCATCCTGGAAGGGCTGGGTGGTGGCGGCATGGGCTTGGTCTATCGTGCAGAAGACATCAGGCTCGGCCGCCAGGTTGCTCTCAAATTCCTGCCCGAAGAATCCGTCAAAGACCCGGCATCTCTCAGCCGTTTCGAACGGGAAGCTCGCTCCGCATCCGCTCTTGAACATCCCAACATCTGCCCGATCTACGAATTTGGCGAACACGAAGGCCAGCCATTCCTCGCCATGCAGTTGCTGGAAGGTCAGACTCTCCGCGAGCGCATCGGCGCAGCGGAATCGGGAACTCCTCCTTTCGAATCGGCCGACTTGCTAAACGTCGCCATTCAGATTGTTGATGGATTGGATGCCGCCCATCGCCACGGCATCATTCACCGTGACATCAAGCCCGCGAATATCTTCGTAACCAGTCAGGGTCAGGCCAAGATTTTGGATTTCGGTCTGGCAAAACCTGCTCCTGTGATAACGGTAGTCGGAAATGACTCGCAGGGTGATAGCCGCGACGACGCGGCAGACTCCGCACCCCACGAACTGGAGTTGCCCGGAACTCCCGATCTATTCCTCAGCCGCACGGGAGTGGCGATGGGAACGGCGGGATATATGTCGCCGGAGCAGGCGCGCGGCGAAAAACTGGATCAGCGCACCGATCTGTTTTCCTTTGGTTTGGTGCTGTACGAAATGGCGACTGGGAAGCGCGCCTTCAGCGGCGATACGGGCCCATCGCTCCATGACGCCATTCTTAAGCAGACGCCAGCGCCAGCGCGGGAATTGAATCCCAAGCTTCCCGCGAGGCTCGAAAGGATCATCGGCAAAGCGCTCGAAAAAGATCGTGAATGCCGTTATCAGACCGCATCAGAAATGCGCGCCGATATGGGCGCACTACAGCAAACGAAGCGTGCCTTTCGCTGGTGGGCAGTTGGGTTGAGTGCAGCCGCGGCAATCGCGTTTGCGACTGTTTTGTTCGTCCTGAATGGGCCGCCGAAGACGGTGTCGGTTGTTCCAGAAATCAAGCTACGTCAGCTCACAGTCAACTCGAGCGACAATCCGGTCGCCAGTGGCGCGATTTCCCCTGACGGCAAATACCTGGCCTATATCGACACGCGTGGGCTGCACCTCAAGGTCATTGACACTGGCGAAACTCGGACCGTTCCTAAGTCGGAGGTAACGAAGGATCCGGGCATGAATTGGGAAGTGGGGCCCTGGTTTCCCGACGCCACTAGGTTGCTGATTAATGTTCTTCCCTCAAGAGAACAGTGGGATGAACCGGGCCCTATCATCAGCAGCATCTGGGCAGTTTCTGTGCCCGGCCGAGTTCCGACAAAGCTTCGAGACCACGCTTTCGCTTGGTCGGTTTCGCCTGATGGTTCGTTGGTTTCGTTTGGAACAGGAAAGACAAAGATCGGAGTACGCGAACTCTGGCTCATGGGGCCGAATGGGGAAAATGCGCGAAAGTTTCAGGAAACCAATGAGGGCGGCGGTATTGGAGGCTTTGGCTGGTCTCCGGAGGGAAAACGATACACGTACGTTTTGGCGAATTCTTCCGGCAATACCCTTTTGAGCGGCGATATCAAGGGGGGGCCAACCGTTACGCTATTTCAGTCTTCCGAGTTCGCAAAGCTAGGCGACGTCAACTGGTTGCACGATGGGCGCGTGGTTTATTCCCTCGCAGAGCCTGGGAACGGCGGTGTCTGCAATTACTGGACAGTGCGCCTCGATCTCGCCACTGGCAGGCACCTCGAAGAACCCAGGCGGCTAACGAATTGGCCCAACTTTTGTGTGTTTAGCGGTAGCAGCACGAACGATGACAAACGACTGGCGTTCGTGGCGTCGTCGGGATTCTATACGTCATACGTCGCCGATCTTGATGCTGGTGGAAAGCGGCTTCGTAACATCAGACGCTTTACTTTGGAGGACGCCGACAACGTTCAAGTTGGTTGG
>Ga0075424_100002613_pt1 | contig 16523 bp, 13 predicted proteins | sample SoiMethybrSBSTD3_FD_75301 | JGI IMG/M metagenome (GOLD analysis project Ga0075424, IMG submission 75301) | Bulk soil microbial communities from a Populus tree surrounding site in Tennessee, USA - Soil MetaG P. TD hybrid SBSTD3 | ecosystem: Environmental > Terrestrial > Soil > Tree plantation...
TGCTTCTTGATGTCCTTGATGATGTCTTCCTGCTGCACCTTCCGCTTGAACCGTCGGAGAGCGCTCTCGATGGATTCGCCCTCCTGAATCTTGACTTCAGCCACCCTGTGATACACCCCCTTAAGCGGGCTTGTTCCCCCTGTGAAGGCCTTTGAAAAAGGCCGAACATGCTACGCTATCACAGGCAGGCGCGGATTCTAGGGCGCATTACCTTGCCGCGTCAACGAAATAGTCGGGCTGTCTTCGGCCGTCGTTGCCTTCACCTGTTTCCCTGTGCAACTGCTTGGTAACTCGCTATCCTTCCGCTAGTTACCCTCGATTCCCGTGAAGCTTCTCGTCGTCGGCGGTGGTGCGCGGGAGCATGCGTTTACCTGGAAGATGTCGCGCGAACGCGCCGTCACCGGCATCATCTGCGCCCCCGGCAATCCTGGAATCGCGGCGATCGCGCGCTGCGTTCCCGCCGATGCTGGCAACCCCGAAGATCTCCTCGCCATCGCGGTCCGCGAAAACGTCGATCTGACCGTCGTAGGCCCCGAGCTGCCACTCAGCCGCGGAATCGTCGATTTGTTTACCGCCAACGATCGGCCAATCGTGGGCCCTACGGCAGCCGCAGCGGCGCTCGAGTCGAGCAAGGCGTTCGCGAAGAATTTCATGGCGCGGCATGCGGTGCCGACCGCCCGGTTCGGCATCTGCAATTCAGCCCACGAGGCGCTCCGAGAGATCGCGCGGAGTGAGTTCGGCTATCCGGTTGTGATCAAGGCTGATGGCCTCGCCGCCGGTAAGGGCGTTGTGATCGTCGAGGATCGCATCAGTGCGGAAGCAGCGATCCGCGAGATGATGGTGCATCGCAAGTACGGCGCCTCGGGCGAGCGCATCGTGCTGGAAGAATTTCTCTCGGGCCAGGAAGCGTCGTTCTTCGTGCTCGCCGACGGAGCGGCGTTCATGCCGCTCTCCTCCGCACAGGATCACAAGCGCGTTTTCGACAACGATCGCGGGCCGAATACCGGCGGGATGGGTGCGTTTGCGCCAAGCCCACTCGTGACACCGGCTGTCGAGCGTCGGATTATCGATTCGATCGTCATGCCCGTGCTCGAAGGCATGGCGAGCGAAGGCAATCCGTATCGCGGATTTCTCTACGTAGGCCTCATGCTCACCGCGGACGGGCCGAAGGTAATCGAGTTCAACGTGCGGTTTGGGGATCCGGAAGCGCAGACAATCCTGCCGATGCTCGATGAGGATCTCTCATCTCTGTTGATGTCAGCGGCGAGTGGTAAGTTGCCGCGCCGTCCGGTCCAGTTCGGCGCGCAGAAGCATGTGGGTGTCGTGCTGGCCGCCGGGGGGTATCCGGATTCGGTGGAAACAGGGAAGATCATCTCCGGTGTTGATGCGGCGGCGAACATACCCGACGCCGTAATCTTTCACGCCGGCACGGCGCGAAAGGACGGGCATCTCGTCACCGCGGGCGGCAGGGTCCTGACGGTAGTCGGTCGGGGTACGACCTATCGCGCGGCGATCGACACGGCATACGCAGCAGCGGCGCGCATCAGTTTCGAAGGGATGCAGTTTCGCACGGACATCGGTCAAAAAGCGCTAAATGGGGTCTGACCCCATTTTGCAGAAAATGAAGTACTCCATCGTCACCTTTGGCTGTCGCGTGAACCAGGCGGATTCCTTCGTCATCGAGGAGGAGCTGCGGCGGCGCGGCGGAGTGGATGCCGCGCCCGAGGATGCGGATCTCGTCGTGATCAACTCCTGTTCCGTAACTGCCACCGCCGACCAGGGCACGCGCCAGGCGATCAGACGCATCGTCCGCAGCAATCCCGACGTCAAGGTCGTGGTGACAGGATGCTACGCGACCCGCCGCCCGGACGACATCCGTGAGCTGCCGAATGTCATTCGCATCGTTGCGAACGACGACAAGGAGGCGCTCGCCGATCTGCTGGAGGCTGAAGGCGCACTCACGACCGCCGAACGCTTTGCCGGCGCGGACGGCCCGTGCGGCATGGCGCTCGAACCGGGTGTCGCGGGACGAACTGCCCTTACGCTGCGAGTCCAGACTGGATGCGATGAGGAGTGCAGCTACTGCATCATCCCGACCACACGCGGCACGGGCCGATCGCGGCGGCTGTCCGACGTGGTTCGCGATCTGCGGCGCGCTGCGGATGCCGGTTATCGCGAGGTTGCAATCGCCGGCGTCCATCTTGGTTCATACGGACGCGATCTCGGCGACGGCACATCGCTGACGCAGCTTGTGCAGGTCCTCGCCGACTGGCCGGACGAGATGCTGTTCCGCATCAGTTCCCTGGAACCGATGGATTGCACGCCTGAGATCGTGCAGCTTGCCGGGCGGTCGCCGCGTGTCGCGCCGCATTTCCATCTGCCGCTGCAGCACGGGTCCGACGACGTGCTCGCGGCTATGCGAAGGCCTTATACGGCGGAGTTCTATCGCGATGTTGTTGGCCGGATCCGCGCTGCGATTCCGCACGCATCGATAGGCACCGATCTCATCGTGGGCTTCCCCGGCGAGCGCGAGGAACACTTCCGCGAAATGGTCAACTTCGTCGAGTCGCTGCCTGTGAGTTACCTGCACGTGTTTCCGTACTCCGATCGTCCCGGAACTGCGGCAAGCCGCCTTCCAGACAAAGTCGAAGGCAACACGATCCGCGATCGCGGCCGCATCATGCGGAAGATCGGCGCAGCCAAGGCGGCGGCATTTCGCGCGTCGCAGTCCGGACGCGAAATGGCCGCTCTGACCGTTGATGATGGCTGGTCGGCGGTGACGGGGAATTACCTGAAGGTACGGCTCGACGCCGCGAGGCCGCGGAATACCTGGGTGCGCGTCACCCTATAAGCAGTGCCATTTGCTGTGCGGCCGACTTCTTCACGCCGCCTTCCACGATCAGTTGACCGCATGCGGCGCGAATGTCCTGGCCCCGGCTCTTACGTACCGAAACGGTGAGATACCGGTCAGCGAGAATCTGGGCAAACCGATCGACCCGTTGGTCCGACGGGCGTTGGTAGGGGATGCCGGGCGCGGGATTCAGCGGAATCAGATTCACTTTTGCCTTGATGCCCGACAGGAGCTTCGCGAGTCTCCGTGCATCCTCCGGCGTGTCATTGACGCCGGCCAGCATCACGTATTCAAACGTGATCCGGCTTCGCCTTTTCAACGGGAACCGCCGGCACGTCTCGAGGATCTCGGCGAGCGGATACTTGCGGTTTGGCGGCACCAGCTCGCTTCGCTGCTCGTCGGTCGTCGCGTGGAGCGAGATTGCCAGATTCGGCATCAGCGGCTCGTGCGCGAGGCGCTGCAACCCAGGAACGATCCCGACCGTTGAAAGGGTGACACGCCGCGGCGATACGGCGAGGCCGTTCTCGTTGTGGAGAATTCCAAGCGCCTTCATGGTGCTGTCGTAGTTATGCAGCGGCTCGCCCATCCCCATCAGAACGATGTTGAAGGGGTGATCGAGCATGCCGGTCGCGGCCGCGAGCACACGCACCTGTCCGGCAATTTCGCCCGCGCTCAGGTGGCGAACCAATCCCATCTTGCCAGTGAGGCAGAAACCGCACCCCATGGCGCAGCCGACCTGGGTCGAGATGCAGAAGGTCATCGCCGGCGTGTCGGGAATGAAAACCGCTTCGATGCACCGCCCGTCCGCGAGCTCGAGCGCGAATTTCCGCGTCCCGTCAGCCGACTGCAGGTCCGAAACGACCCGCGGTGTGACGACTTCGAAGTCAGCCGCAAGACGCGCGCGCAGATCCTTCGAGAGGTCTGTCATCTTCTCGAAGTCGACGACGCCACGTTTGTAGATCCAGCGGTAGAGCTGGCGCGCGTGGTATTGCGCGCAGGAACGCGTTTCGAGCGCGCTCTCGAGCTCGGCAAGGTCGAGCTCCGCTAGATTGAGACGTGCAGCAGCCATCTGTGTTATCATACGCCTGTTCTTCTAATTCCCTGCCTGTCAACGGTTTGCGGCATATCGCTGCAGTCTGCTGGCGGGCGCTGACCCCGGCTGACTCCCAAACGCATTCGTGACGCAACCACTCATCGTCCGCGACGTGCTTCCGAACGGTCTTCGGCTTCTTACCGAGCGAATGCCCCACGTCCGATCGGTCAGCATCGGTGTCTGGCTCGCGCGTGGATCGCGCCATGAGCCGCAGGAGCAGAGCGGCATCGCCCATTTTGTCGAGCACATGCTCTTCAAAGGCACTGCGACCAGAAGCGCCGAGGATATCGCCCAGACGATCGATTCGATCGGCGGACAGATGGACGCCTTCACCGCGAAGGAGTACGCCAGCTACTACATCAAGGTGCTCGACGAGCATCTTCCGCTTGCCGTCGATGTGCTGGCCGACATCGTCCGGCGTCCGGCCTTGGCCGACAACGACGTCGAGCGCGAGAAAAAGGTCGTGCTCGAAGAGATCAAGATGGTCGAGGACACACCCGACGATCTGGTCCACGAGCTCTTCACCGAAAACTTCTGGGTGAATCACCCGCTTGGACGGCCGATTCTGGGAACGCGCGAGACGGTCGAAGGGTTGACGCGAGACGGGTTGCGTCGCTATTTCGATGGCGTCTACACGGCCCCGAACATGATCATCGCTGCGGTGGGAAACATCGAGCACAGGCAGGTGCGCGACCTCGTCGAAGCGTTCTTCGGCACCGTCTCGAGCGACAGTCAGGACTTCTCGAGCGCGCCTCCCCGGGTCGAGCCCCGCATCATCATCCGCAACAAGGAGCTGGAGCAGAGCCACGTCTGCCTGGGCACGAGCAGCTACCAGCAGGACCACGAGGACCGTTATTCGAGCTATGTGCTCAACACGGTGCTTGGCGGTTCGATGAGCTCGCGGCTGTTTCAGAACGTGCGCGAGAAACGTGGCCTGGCCTACGCCGTGTTCAGCGGATTGAGCGCGTACCGGGACGCCGGTTCGATGACGATTTATGCCGGCTGCGCGAACCACGCCATCGGTGAGCTGATTGATGTGGTGGTTGTCGAGCTCAAACGGCTCAAGGACGAACCATTTCCTGAATCAGAGCTGCGGCGCGCCAAGGATCATCTGAAGGGCAGCCTGATGCTCAATCTCGAGAGCACCTCGAGCCGGATGTCGCATCTCGCGCGGCAGGAAATCTACTTTGATCGGCAGTTCGGGCTCGACGAGACGCTCGAAGGTGTCGAGAGGGTGACGCAGGAGGACGTGCAGCGCGTTGCGCGCGACCTGTTGAAAGACGGGGCGCTTGCGGCAACCGTGCTCGGCGCGGTCAACGGCTTGAAGATTCCACCGGAGCGTTTGTCGCTGGGATGATAGCGCGGTACACGAGCCCGGAAATGGGTCGCATCTGGAGCGACCAGCGGAAGTACGGGACCTGGCTGCAGGTCGAACTTGCCGCGGTCGATGCGATGGCCCGTGCCGGGATCGTGCCCGACGACGCGGCGCGGGAAATTGGCGCGCGCGCGGCGTTCAGCATCGAGCGCATCGAGGAAATCGAGCAGGTCACTCAGCACGACGTCATCGCGTTCACCACCGCGGTTGCCGAGCACGTCGGGCCCTCCGCGCGCTGGCTGCATTTCGGACTCACCTCGTCGGATGTCATCGATACCGCGCAGGCATTGCAGATGCGCGAGGCATGCGACCTGATTCTGAAAGATCTTCACGGTCTGATGGACGCGGTCCGGAGACGGGCCGAAGAGCATCGGCGCACGCCGATGATTGGCCGCACGCACGGCGTACATGCCGAGCCGATGACATTCGGCCTGAAGCTGGCGCTCTGGTACGCGGAGTTGACGCGCGACGTGGCGCGCGTCGAGCGGGCCCGCGACGTGATTTCCGTTGGCAAGCTCTCGGGTGCGGTCGGCACGTTCGCCCATCTGCCGCCGTCGGTCGAAGCGGACGTGTGCAGAACGCTCGGTCTGGAGCCTGCGCCGGTTGCGTCGCAGGTCATTCAGCGCGATCGCCACGCAGAGCTGCTGTCGGCACTCGCTATCACCGGCTCGACGCTCGAGAAATGCGCGCTCGAAATTCGCGGCCTGCAGAAGACTGAGATTGGCGAGGTCGAGGAGCCGTTCGCCAAGGGACAGAAGGGATCGTCCGCGATGCCGCACAAGCGGAACCCGATTGGCTCCGAGCAGATCGTCGGGCTCGCGCGAGTGCTTCGGGCCAATGCGGGCGCCGCATTCGAGAACAACGCGCTCTGGCACGAGCGCGACATCTCGCACTCCTCCGTCGAGCGCGTCATCCTGCCGGACACGTTCATCGCGCTCGATCACATGCTGCGCCGGTTCACGCGGATCGTCACCGGGATGGTTGTCTACCCGGACAGGATGCGTGAGAACCTCGAGCGATCCGGCGGCATCGTCTTTTCGGGGACCGTGTTGTTGGAGCTGGCGCGCCGCGGTGTTTCGCGCGAGCAGGCGTACGAATGGGTACAGAGAAACGCCATGCGCGCGTTTCAGGAGAAGCGCGCGTTCAAGTCGCTGCTGCTGGCGGATCCAGAGGTGACTCGCGTTCTGCCACCCGCCGACATCGAGCGCGCCTTCGATCTGGACGAGCAGTTGAAGCACGTCGATCACATCTTCGGCCGTGTGTTTCAGGAGGTTGCGGTCTAATGCGCGCCCGGGTATTTGTCACGCTCAAGCCGTCGGTCTTCGATCCGCAGGGGAAGACCGTTACCGATGCGCTGCACACGCTCGGCTACGCCGCCGTGAAAGACGTCCGTCAGGGAAAGTACTTCGAGCTCGAGATCGACTCGACCTGCCCGGACGACGCGCGGGCGCTGGCTGAAGAAGCGGCCGGCAAGCTGTTGTCCAATCCGGTAATCGAGAGTTTTCGCGTCGAGCTCGTCGATGGAGTAGTCGCATGAAATTCGCCGTCGTCGTCTTCCCGGGTTCCAACTCCGACCACGACGCGTACTACGCGGCCGAGCACGTCCTTGGTCAGCAGGCGGAATTCATCTGGCACAAGGATCACAGCCTCAAGGGCGCGGACGTCGTCATTCTCCCGGGCGGCTTCGCGCACGGCGATTACCTGCGGACAGGCGCCATCGCGCGTTTTTCGCCCATCATGGCGGAAGTGCAGAAGTTCGCCGCGTCGGGCGGACCGGTGCTCGGCATCTGCAACGGCTTCCAGGTGCTGCTCGAAGCGGGCATGCTGCCCGGTGCGATGCTGCGTAACCGCAGCGTCAAGTTCGTGTGTCAGCACGTCCTCATCAAGGTGGAGCAGACGGACACGCCGTTCACCAACGCGTGCCGCGTCGGCCAGGTGCTCCGGATTCCTATCGCGCATGGCGAAGGCAACTACTACGCCGACCCGGACGTCGTCGCGCAGCTCGAGAAGAACCGGCAGATCGTTTTCCGCTATACGAATGCCCAGGGTGTCCCGACCGGCGAGGCGAACCCGAACGGTTCGGTCGCGAACGTCGCGGGGCTGTGCAACGAGACGCGGAATGTCGTGGGCCTGATGCCGCATCCCGAACGGGCCTGTGAGCTGGCAATCGGCAGCGCTGACGGATTGGTGGTATTCGAATCAGCGGTCAAAGCGGTGAGCCAGGGTGCGTTCGCCGCGGTGCAATGACCATTACAGCCGAAAATCTCGAGCGCCACGGTCTCACCACCGAGGAATATCAACGCATCGTTGACGCGTTGCAGCGCGAGCCGACGCTGACGGAGCTCGGCATCTTCTCCGTCATGTGGTCGGAGCACTGCAGCTACAAGAGCTCGCGTGTTCACCTGAAGACGCTGCCGACGACGGGCCCGCGCGTGCTGCAGGGTCCGGGCGAGAACGCCGGGGCGGTCGATATCGGCGACGGCCTCGCGGCAGTCTTCAAGATCGAATCGCACAACCATCCGTCGTTCATCGAGCCGTATCAGGGCGCCGCGACGGGCGTCGGCGGCATCATCCGCGACATTTTCACGATGGGCGCGCGGCCGATCGCGCTGCTCAACTCATTGCGTTTCGGGTCGCTCGAGGATCCCCTCGTCCGCCGGACATTCGCGGGCGTCGTCGCGGGCATCGCGGGTTACGGCAATAGCATCGGCATCCCCACCGTTGGCGGCGAAGTTGCGTTCGACGAGAGCTACACGGGTAATCCGCTTGTCAACGTCTTCTGTCTCGGCATCGCCGCGCACGAGGACATCATCAAGGGCGTTGCCTCAGGTGTCGGCAACCCCGTGTACTACGTCGGCGCGAAGACGGGACGCGATGGCATCCATGGCGCGACGATGGCGTCGGCGGAGTTTGATGAGAAGTCAGCGGAGAAGCGGCCCGCCGTGCAGGTCGGCGATCCGTTCATGGAGAAACTGCTCCTCGAAGCCTGCCTCGAGGTGATGAGGACGGACGCTCTGGTCGGCATCCAGGACATGGGCGCCGCCGGCCTGACGTGCTCCACGTGCGAAATGGGATCACGCGGCGGCGCCGGTGTCGACGTCGACGTGTCGCTGGTGCCGCAACGCGAGTCCGGCATGACACCGTACGAAATCATGCTCTCCGAATCGCAGGAGCGCATGCTCATGGTGGTCAAGCGGGGCCGCGAAGCGGAGGTCGAGCAGATCTTCGACAAGTGGGATCTGCACGCGGTTCGGGTGGGCGAGGTGACGACCGACGGCAAGCTGCGCGTCAGAAACCGGGGTGAGGTCGTCGCGGAAATCCCGAACCGTGCTCTTACGGACGATGCTCCGCTCTACCGCCGGCCGATGGCCGAGCCCCGCTATATCAAGGAGGCGCAGCAACTGTCACTCGCCTCACTGGCCCCGCCGGTCGCTGCGGCGGAGGCCTTCACGCGATTGCTGGCCTCGCCAACCATCGCCAGCAAGCGTTGGGTATATCGCCAGTACGACCACATGGTGCGCACCAACACGCTCGTGTTGCCCGGAATGGGCGCCAGCGTCGTGCGCGTCAAGGGGACGAAGCGGGCGCTCGCGATGTCGGTCGATTGCAACGGCCGCTTCGTGTACCTCGACCCCTATGCAGGCGCGCAGCTCGCGGTCGCCGAGGCCGCTCGCAACGTCGCGTGTGCGGGCGGCAAGCCGATTGGCGCGACCAATTGCCTGAACTTCGGCAATCCTGAAAAGCCCGAGATCATGTGGCAGTTCGCGCGCGCCGTCGAAGGGATGGGTGCGGCCTGCCGTGCGCTCGACATACCCATCACTGGTGGCAATGTCAGCCTTTACAACGAAACCGACGGACGAGCGGTGTTGCCGACGCCGGTTCTCGGCGTCGTCGGGGTGATCGACGACGCCGCCAACGTTGTGCGGCGGGCGTTCCGCGCGGAAGGCGACGTTGTCGTGTTGCTTGGCGAGACGCGCGACGAGCTTGGTGGCAGCGAGTACCTGAAGGCGATGCACGGAATGATTCGAGGCGTTCCGCCGGTGCTCGACCTGAAGCGCGAGGCCGCGCTGCATGGCGTGCTCGTCGAAGGGGCATCGAGCGGCCTGATTCAATCCGCACAGGACTGCTCGGAAGGCGGGCTTGCCATCACGCTGGCGGAATCCTGCATTGGGACCGGCCACGGCGCTCGCATCGACATTCCGGCAACGATGTCGGCGGCTGGATTTGGCGACATCGCGACGCTCTTCAGCGAGTCGGCGTCCCGCGTGGTTGTTTCGGTCAGTCCTGAGCACGAGGCGGCCTTGATGTCGCTGGCAGCACGCGCGCGCGTGCCCGCTCGGCGCATCGGTCTGGTCACAGGCAAGCGCGTGCAGATCGCGATCGACGGCCGGACGGTCATCGACGAGCCGGTCGCCGAGGTCGAGCGGACGTGGAGCACGTCGATCGAGCGGTATTTCGAGCCAGCGAAGGCTATTGCGTAACGCCGTACACTAAGACACCGGTTGTCGCGTATGGTCGCAAGGGCGACACCCGCTGTCTTCACCGGGCTTATGGACAAATTCAGGGAAGAATGCGGCGTATTCGGGATCTTCGGTCATCCGGAGGCCTCCAATCTCACCTATCTCGGTCTCTATGCCCTGCAGCACCGCGGGCAGGAGAGCGCCGGCATCGCCGCGTCCGACGGCGGTCTCATTCGTCACCATAAGGCGATGGGCTACGTGAACGAAGCGTTCGACAGCGTGGCGCTCGCGAAGCTTCCTGGCCGACTCGCCGTCGGGCATGTCCGCTATTCGACCGCCGGTGAGAGCCTCGTCGCCAACGCGCATCCGATTGTCGTGGACAGCGTGCATGGTCAGCTCGCGGTGTGTCACAACGGAAACCTGGTCAATGCGGGCGAGCTTCGCGAGGCGCTCGTCCGAGCCGGCGCCATCTTCCAGACCAATAGCGACACCGAAGTGGTCGTGCATCTGTTCGCGCGGTCGCGCGAAGAAGGCGTCGAAGCCGCGGTTGTCGATGCCATCTCCCAGGTGCGTGGCGCATTCTCGTTTGTGATGATGACGAAGGACCGCGTGATCGGCGCCCGCGATCCTCACGGGTTCCGGCCGCTCGCGCTCGGCAGGCTGGGCGAGGCGTGGGTCGTCTGCTCGGAAACCTGCGCGCTCGATCTGATTGGCGCCACCTATGTGCGCGACGTGGAGCCCGGCGAAGTCGTCGTCATGAGCAGCGCCGGGATCAAGTCGATCAAGCCGTTTGCCCCGGCGCGGCAGTCGCAATGCATCTTCGAGCACGTGTACTTCTCGCGTCCCGACAGCTACGTGTTCGGCGAGAGCGTCAACGAGGTCCGCACGCAGCTCGGACGCGCGCTCGCGCGCGAGGCGCCGGTTGACGCCGATGTGATTGTCCCGATCCCCGACTCGGGGGTGTGCGCAGCGATTGGTTACGCGGAAGCATCGGGCGTGCCGATGCGTATGGGCCTCATTCGCAATCATTACGTCGGACGCACGTTCATCGAGCCGCAGCAGTCGATTCGCCACTTCGGCGTCCGAGTGAAGCTGAACCCTGTCAGAAGCATCCTCGACGGCAGGCGCGTCGTGCTGATAGACGACTCGATCGTCCGCGGCACCACGAGCCGCAAGATCGTCCGCATGGTGCGGAGCGCGGGCGCCCGCGAAGTGCATATGCGCATCAGCTGTCCGCCCACCGTGTCGCCCTGCTTTTACGGAGTCGATACGCCGCGTCGCTCCGAGCTGATTGCCGCGACGCACACGCTCGAAGAAATCCGCAAGTATCTCGACGCCGACAGCATCGCGTATCTGAGTCTCGACGGCCTTACCGACGCGGTCAACGGCGGAAAGTCGAAGTACTGCACGTCGTGCTACACGGGCGTGTATCCAGTCGCGTTTCCGCGAGACGAAACGGCGTATCTGCAGCTCGCCCTGAAGCTGAATCCTGAACCTGCGTCGGCCGCTCCCGCGTCGAAGCCCGAGCCGCCGATCGACTTTCGCGATTTCATCAAAGACACCGTCGTCGGTTGATGGACTACAAGGCGTCGGGCGTCGATATCGATGCGGGCAATGAAACCGTTCGCCGCATCCGAAGCCTGGCGCGAGCGACCTTCACCAGCGGCGTGCTCTCGGACATCGGGTCGTTTGGCGGCCTCTTCCGCCTCGAGCCGGGGCAGTTCCGTGAGGCGGTGCTCGTCGCGAGCGCCGACGGCGTCGGCACGAAGCTGAAGGTCGCCTTCCTCGCACAGCGGCACGACACCATAGGCGCCGATCTCGTGAACCACTGCGTCAACGACATCCTCGTGCAGGGGGCCGCGCCGCTGTTCTTTCTCGACTACCTCGCAACAGGGCGGCTGTCACCGCAAATAGCCGAATCGATCGTCGGCGGCATCGCGGCAGCATGCCGCGAAAACGGCTGCGCGCTGCTTGGCGGCGAGACCGCGGAGATGCCCGGGTTCTACGGTGATGGGGAGTACGATGTTGCTGGCTTCATCGTCGGCGCAGTGGATCGGTCGCGGCTGATCACGGGTCGCACGATTGCTGTTGGCGATGTGCTGGTCGGGGTGCCTTCATCGGGGCTGCACACCAACGGGTATTCACTTGCCCGGCACATCATCTTCGAGCATCTGCGGCTCGACGTCGGCAGCTATGTCCCGGAGCTGTCGCGCACGGTGGGCGATGCGCTGCTCGAGCCGCACAGGTCGTATCTGTCGATGGTCGGGCCGATGCTCGACGGCGGGCGGATCAAGGGGATGGCGCACATCACCGGCGGCGGCATCACGGACAATCTGCCGCGAGTCCTCCCGCACGGGACTGCGGCGGTGATCGACACATCAGCGTGGGAGGTACCGTCGCTGTTCACATGGCTGGAGCGCAGCGGCAGCATTCCACATGAGGACATGATGCGCACGTTCAACATGGGCATCGGCCTCATCATCGTGACGCGCCGCGATGATGCCGAACCGCTCATCGACGAGCTCGCGGCGCGTGGCGGCCGCGATGCACGCGTCATCGGCGAGATCGTTCCCGGCGAGCCACCCAGCGTCAGCTATGAATAAATGGGGTCGGGAGTCATTTTTGGAGGACACCGACGCGGTCTTCCCCTCGGACGCGATCGTATTTGCCCGATTGTCCGTAGCCATTCCTCGTCACCAAACGGTCGTCCAAGGTTCACGGCGCGCCGGAACGCTTCGACTTCTGCATCCGTCTGGGGAGCGTTCACGTGACCGAGCCAGTCGACAGGTTCGTTCACCGGCCATGTAGAGAGGCGCGGCCCAACGCTTGTGTTCTGACGTTGCCACAGACTGCTCCAATGCCACTCTTCGGCCCGTTCGACGAGGTTCGCTCGTAACGCGTTGCGTTCGACGTAGCGGCAGACCCATATGAAGTGCCGTTCCGTTTGGATCGGAATCGCCTTGAACCGGCCTTGATAGACTGCACCTTGCCCGTCAACACCTTTCGCGAGTCCCCATCGCCGGGCGTGCGTCACCTCGAGCCAGTGCATGAAGCGGGAAAGTCCGCCATCGACTCGGGACGACAGCAGAAAATGCCAATGGTTCGGCATGACGATGTACGCGAAAAGCGCGATGTCGAAACGAACGATGGCCTCCGCGGTGAGGTCGCGAAATGCTCGATAGTCCGAGTTCGTTTCAAAAAGCCGCGATTTCTTGGCGGCTCTATTCATTGCGTGGAAAACGAGGCCTGAGAGTGCGACGCGTCTTCGCCGAGGCATGCGCGCCCGGACGCAACGGACATGCCTGGAATCAGTTCGAGATGTCTGTCCTCTAGAAATGACTCCCGACCCCATTAATCGGCGGCTCGGCGTTCTCATCTCCGGCCGCGGCAGCAATCTCCAGGCGTTGATCGACGCCATCGTCGATCGCCGTCTCGACGCGACGATCGCAGTGGTGATCTCGAATCGTCCGGAGGCGGCGGGCCTGGACCGCGCTCGCGCCGCCGGCATCGAGACCGTCACCCTCTCGCACCGCGAGTTTTCGACGCGAGACGATTACGACCGCGCACTCGTCACAGAGCTGCAGGCGCGCGATATCGGGCTTGTCTGTCTCGCGGGATTCATGCGGCTGGTCGGCGCGCCGCTGATCGAGGCGTTCCCGAACCGGATCCTCAATATCCACCCGTCACTGCTGCCTGCGTTCCCAGGACTCGATGCTCAGAAGCAGGCAATCGCGCATGGTGTGAGGATCAGCGGCGTGACGGTGCACCTGGTGACGGCGGAGCTCGATGGCGGTCCGATCGTTGTCCAGCGCGCCGTGCCTGTGATGGCGGGAGACACGGCCGAGACACTCGCCGCGCGCATCCTCGAGCAGGAACATCGCGCCTATCCGGAAGCCGTGCAGTTGATTCTCGATGGTGGCTGGCGAGTCGAGGGGCGCCGTTTCGTCGCCGCGGTTAAATCTCCGACTTCCGTTTCAAGGTAACGACCGCGACTTCCGGCGGGCAGTTGATGCGCACAGGAACGTAGACCGTTCCGACTCCACGGCTCACAAACATCCACGTGTTCTCGCGAGACGCCACGCCGGCGAGAACGGGAAAACGGCGCCGCGCGATTGCGCCCACGCCCGGCAGGACGACCTGGCCGCCGTGCGTATGCCCCGAGAGCACGGCCGGGATATCGAGTTCGGCCGCCTCGTCGAGCCTGCGTGGATCGTGCGCGAGCAACAGCACCGTGTCGCGCGCACGCGCAACCACGCGGGCGATCTCTGATGCTTTCCGAGTCCAGAACCTGATGCCTGCCAGCTCGAGTGCTTCGCCGCGGATGTCGAGCCGCGTGCGCGCGTCCTTCAGCACCTGAATATGTTTCGCCATCAATGCCGCCGGCATGTCACGGTCGTCATCGTGATTGCCCAGGATGGCGAAGACGCCCTGCGGCGCGGTGAGCGGCGCAAGCAGCTCCGCGACCGGGCCAACGAACGCGCGATCGCCCCACGTCACGTAGTCGCCGCCGAGGATGATCAGATCCGGACGTGCCGCGCTGACAAGATCGACGGCTCGCCGAACGTCGTCGGCGGGAACCATCGCGCTGTGATGAATGTCGGTAACAAAGCCGATGCGCAGGCCGTCGAGCGCCGGCGGCAGGCCGGACACCGGAAGCGCGGCGTTCGTCATCCCGAGGTGGTGACGTTCGTATACGACGCCGTACGCGCTCGCTCCCGTGATGGCGCCTACCGTCGTCGCGACCACGCCTTTGATCGCTGCGCGCCGGGTGAGCAGCATACCCGGTTGTATAGTAGCGGCTGATGGACCTCTTCGGCGAATTCGAGTGGCGCGGCCTCGTGTACGACGCGACGGAAGGCGTACGGGACGCGCTCGCCAAGGAACAGGTCACCGGCTATATCGGATTCGACCCGACGGCGCCGAGCCTTCACGTGGGCTCGCTGCTCGTGATGACGGCGCTGGCGCACATGCAGCGCTGCGGACATTCGCCCATCGCGGTCGTCGGCGGCGGTACGGGCATGATCGGCGACCCGAGTGGGAAGACCGCCGAACGGCAGCTGTTGACGGCGGAACAGGTCGAAGCCAACGTCGAGGGCATTCGGGCGCAGCTCGCCCGCTACCTCGATTTCGATAGCACGGCGGCGCCGGCGCGCCTCGTCAACAACGCGGAATGGCTGTCGAAGCTCGGAGCTATCGAGTTCATGCGCGACGTCGGCAAGCATTTCACGGTCAATGCGATGCTCGCGAAGGACTCGGTGAAGCGTCGGATCGACAGCGACGAAGGCATCACGTACACCGAGTTCAGCTACTCGCTCCTCCAGGCCTACGACTTCCTGGTGCTGTTCGATCGCTTCAACTGTACCCTCCAGATGGGCGGCAGCGATCAATGGGGCAACATCGTCGCCGGCATGGACCTGATTCGGCGCGTGCGGGGCGGCAAGGCACACGGGCTCGTGCTGCCTCTCATCACGACGAGTTCCGGAACCAAGTTCGGCAAGTCGGAAGCCGGCGCTGTGTGGCTCGACCCGAAGTTGACGTCTCCGTTTCGCTTCTATCAATTCTGGCTGAATACCGACGATAGCGACGCCGGCCGCTATCTTCGCTATTTCACGTTTCTCGGTCGCGCCGCGATCGATCAGCTCGAGGAGGCGACGCGCACGGCGCCGGAATCGCGCGACGCGCAGCGCGCGCTGGCGCGCGAGGTCACGCGCATGGTGCACGGCGACGACGACGTGGCGCGTGCCGAACGCGCGTCGGGCGTGCTGTTCGGTGAGGACATCGCAATGCTCCCCGCCGATGATGTCCTCTCGGTGTTTGATGACGTGCCGTCCTCCACGGTGACGGCGGACACGCTTGCTGGCGACGGAGTCGCCATTGTCGACTTGCTTGCGACCAGCGGGCTGGCGGCGTCGAAGGGTGAGGCGACGCGCTTGATTCGAGGCGGCGGCGTGTACGTCAACAACCGTCGAGTGACGGATGAGAGAGCTCGTCTGCGCAGGTCCGATGCGATTGAAGGGCAGCTCTTCGTGCTTCGCAAGGGCGGCAAGCAGAACCACCTCATCAAGATCGCCCCTGTCTAGGGCGGGCAATCGTTCTGGTTGACATCGGAAGTCGCACCCCATACGATTGCTTGGTTCGCTTGGCGGGCGCCAGCCCGACAGATCAGCGGACGCCCCCAAGGAAGGCCGACAAGGCGTTCCGGCAAACGCGGGCACGACAATCCAAAGAGCCCTCGGCGCGCAGCAACGGCGGCGGTTCGGCGGCGAAAAAGGGATTGACACGCGGAGAGGGCGCTAGTAACCTTAGAAGGTTCCCCTAAATTCGGCCAATTCGGCCGTGAAATGGGGCGACAGGCCGAAGCCGCCAGGGCGGCGCGGCTGGTCCGGTTCTTTGAAAACTAGATAGTGCGTGCAAGCACAACAAGTAAGACCCGTCGAGTATCAGCCTGGTGGGTGCCGCAGCGTCTGGCAAAACGCCTTACGGCGTTTGGCTAACCATGCGGTGCATCATCAGACAACAACGACAAACAAACAACGCAAGAGCCAAGTCAACAGGCGCTCGCGTTACGAGTTGCGAAGCCTCGAGCGAGTTGCGCAAGCGACGAGTGAGGGGTGGAACAGCAAATTAACATGAGAGTTTGATCCTGGCTCAGAATCAACGCTGGCGGCGTGCCTAACACATGCAAGTCGAACGCGAAAGGGGCTTCGGCTCTGAGTAGAGTGGCGAACGGGTGAGTAACACGTG
>Ga0075424_100002615_pt1 | contig 16519 bp, 14 predicted proteins | sample SoiMethybrSBSTD3_FD_75301 | JGI IMG/M metagenome (GOLD analysis project Ga0075424, IMG submission 75301) | Bulk soil microbial communities from a Populus tree surrounding site in Tennessee, USA - Soil MetaG P. TD hybrid SBSTD3 | ecosystem: Environmental > Terrestrial > Soil > Tree plantation...
CGCTCGGGTGCCGACGGCGACGCCGACACTCAAGCTGCCGATCCATCGCATGAGCGAGCGCGCCGCAACCCTGAAGCAGCGCGCATCAACGTGGCGAGCGAGCCGGTGGTTCATACCCATTGTAGGCACAGTGGCGATCGTGATTCTCGCTTCTCTCGCCCTGGCATTCGGGCTGCCGTACTTGCGACGTATAAACCCGCCGCCGCGCGTCGCCGTCAAGGCGGCTGCGACCCCTACGACACCTGCGCCCCCACCTGCACCGGCAGAAACCCTGCACGTTGGACCACCGATAAACTCAGCAGATTCCGCCGCGGCCGCGCAGTTCACCGTTGAGTTGCAATTCGCAAACACCGACGAAGGTGCTAACTTGTTCGTCAGGAAAAACGGCAGAGCGCTGCCCGCGGCGGCGATCTCGCCGATTCCCATCGAGCCCAATCGCACACTTTGGTTCAAGGTCACTGCAGGCGCGTACACGAGGAGAAATCAGGCTGACTCACTCCTTCTGGCTTTGCGAAACCTGGGGATTCCCGCCAACGGAGTGGCGACGGCGCCGATGGCGCTGCTCGTCGATAGCGTGCCGACCCAGGGTGGAATCGCCGACAGCGTGCGCGCGACGGTGCAGCGGTACGCCGATCGCGGACTCACGGTCTACGCATTGATGCAGGACGACGGAGGCGCACTGATCTACGCAGGTGCCTTCGCGAGGGCCGACCAGTCGGCTGAACTGATCAGAAGACTTCGTGTTGCCGGACTAAAACCAGTGCTCGTCTACCGAATCGGGAGAGCGCCGTAGTGCGTTTAACGAAGCTCGACATTCACGGATTCAAATCGTTCGCGGATCGAACCGACATGGTGTTCGAGCCGGGAGTAACAGCCATCGTCGGGCCGAACGGGTGCGGCAAATCCAACGTCTCCGACGCTGTCCGGTGGGTGCTCGGCGAGCAGCGCGCACGTGCGTTGCGCGGCGCGAAGATGGAGGAAGTTATCTTTCAGGGATCTTCGGCGCGGCGCGCGGTCAACGTCGCTGAAGTTTCTCTCCATTTTGAGAATGACGATGGCGCGCTCGACATCCCGTTCCGCGAAGTAGTGATCACGCGCCGGCTTAGTCGCTCCGGCGAGAGCGACTATTTCCTGAACGGATCCGCATGTCGTCTGCGCGACATCCACGACATGGTGCGCGGTACGGGTCTGGGCGCGGATTCCGGCGTTGTCATCGAATCGAAAATGATCGACGCCCTGCTCAGCGATCGTCCTGACGATCGCCGCGAGCTGTTCGAGGAGGCGGCCGGCATTGGCCTGTACCGGGATCGGAAGCGGAGCGCGGAACGGCGTCTCGAAGAGACGACTACCGACCTCGCGCGGATCGATGACTTGATCACCGAAGTACAGAGTCAGGTGCGCTCACTCGCGCGGCAACGCAAACGCGCGGAGCGCCACGCGGAGCTGATGGCTCGGCGTTTCACGCTCGAGGTCGCGCACGCCGCACGTGAGATGTCAGCATGGCGCGACGAGCTCGCCCAGCTCGAGCAAAGGGTCGCAGTGCTTCGTGTCGAAGTACCGAGCGAAGACGAGCGCCTGCGCGCAGCTGAAGCAACCCGAGATTCCGCGCTCGGCGAGCGGACTGCCGCTGAAGCGCGGCGTAACGAGCTTGCACGGCTGGTGTCCGACGAGCGCGAGCGCACACAACAGCTGCGTGGCGAGATCGCCGTCGCTGAAGAGCGGCTGCGCAATGCAACGTCCAGGCGCGAGCGCGCCGAGGAAGAGCGCCGTGAGGGTGACGCGGTTGCCGGCCGCGTCAGCACCGAGCTGGAACGCGCCGCCACCGAGCTGGCCGACCTCGAGAACGCAATGCGCGCGGCTGATGCGGCGCTAACGAGTCACTCGCGTCATGAAGAAGATGTTAGGAACAGCCTGAGTGCGGCGCGCTCGGGTTTGGAACAGGGAGAACGCACGCTGAGGGAGCTGCGCGAGGAGCTGCATCGCACCGACCTCGATCGACAGGGCGCCGAGCGCGAGCGTGACGAGCTGCATGCAAGGCTCTCGACTTTGCGCGCCGAACAGGAATCTCTCCTTGATGCGGCCGAGTCCGCGCGTCGCGAGCTCGCAGCTGCGGAAGACGAAGCGAGCGTGGTTGCGGCGCGCGCTGCTGAAGCTGTCGCCGCCGCGGAAGACGCCGCGATGGCGCTGGTGCGAACGCGTGAGCGGGAGGCTGCGGCTCGCTTTGAAATGACTCGGGCCGAGGAGCTGCACACGTCGTTAACGGCCAAGCTCAACGCGCTGGAAGGTCTCGAGCGCGAGCGGGTTGGTCTCGCGCCGGCAGCAGCCCGACTCCTCAAGGAGCGCGCGATTTTTGGCGAGGGCGCGATCCTCGGTCCGTTGAGCGATTTCATCAGCACCGATTCCGCCGCTGCTTCCCTGGTCGAACGCTTCCTCGGCCCGACGGTCAACGCCGTGCTCGTTCGCGATCGCGAGGCAGCTGAGGCCGTTCGTTCATGGCACGCGTCCGCATCGCCCGGTCCGCTCCTCCTTCTGCCCGTCGATGCGGTCAATGGCGACTCGAATGGTGCGGCAAATGGTGAAGTCGACCTCGCTGCGCTCGTCGAAGCGACGTCCCCTGCCCGCGGTTGGGTCGGGTCATTGTTGGGACGTGTCACTCCAGTCGAGAGTGGATCCGCGTTCGTCGATGCGCGCGGCGCGATCTGGCTGCCGGCGCCCGAATCGGGCCCGGGGCCGCTGCGTCGCCGCGCTGAAATCACCGAGCTGCAGCAGTCAGTCGCGAATAGCGCCGCGGCGCGTCATGCCGCCACGCTGGCGGCTGAGGCAGAGCGCGCAACTCTCGCCGCCGCGGAACGCGAAGCCGTACTGGCGCACGAGACCGCGGCCCAGAGCGGGCGCGCGAGTGCCGAGGCCGCAGAGCGTTCCGCGACGCTCGGCCGCCAGCACCAGCGCGCTGCGAGGGAAGCCGCCGAAGCGCGAGCCCTGATCGACAGACTCGGCGAACGCGAGTCGGTAGTTTTGGCCCGTATCGAAAGTCTCAATACCGCGGCGCGAGAAATCGAAGCGAAGATCGGCGAACGCGAGGCCGCCGTCATTGGTGCCCGAGAAATGCTCGCCAACGCGGAGCGCAGCCAGGAAGAAGCGCGTGAGCAGCGCACCGCCAGTCAAATTCGGCGCGCACAAGCCCAGGCACAGCTCGAAGTTGCTTCCGATCGTCATCGCCATTTACACGAGGAATTCGCTTCGGCTACCGGCCGGCTCCAATCATTGCAACTCGAGCTGACTGGGTTGTCGAGTGCCGATTCGCAGTTGCGCGAGCAGATCTCGCAATGGCAATCGGATCTCGATTCGCGACACGCAACTCTGGAAGCCACCGAACAGCGGTTGTCGGACGCCGAGCGCGCAGTTCACGAGCTAGATGAGCGGTTGACCGCGGATGAGCACTCGCTGGCAGAAATGCGGCGATATACTGCGGCGCTGGGCGAGGAGCTGCACGCCGCGGAGTTGCGTTACACAGAGTTGGCGGGCAAGCGCACGGCCATTAGGGAACGGCTCGAGGCGGAATGGAAGAAGCCGGTCGAGGAGCTGCTCGCTGGTGCCGAAGCGCTCGAGCTCGACGACGAAACCTTGCGTGCCGAAGCGGCGTTGGTGCGCGAGCAGCTCGACGCGCTCGGGCCAGTGAACCCCCTCGCGATCGAAGAACACGAGGAGGAGACGAAACGTCTCGGCTTCCTGACCACCCAACGCGACGATCTGAATTCGGCGAAAAATTCGTTGCAGCAGGCGATAAGGGAGATCGACACCACCGCGCGTGAGCTGTTTCTGCAAACTTTCGTGCGTGTTCGCGAGAATTTCCGCAATATCTTCATGACGCTGTTTGGTGGTGGCGAATGCGATCTGCGCCTCGAAAATCCCGAGAGTCCGCTCGAAGGAGACATCGAAATCCACGCTTCACCCCGTGGCAAGCGGACGCAGAGAATTCATCTTCTTTCGAGCGGCGAGAAGGCGCTGGTTGCTCTTTCCCTGCTCTTTGGAATATTTCTCACCAAGCCCAGTCCCTTCTGCCTGCTTGACGAGGTGGACGCGCCGCTCGACGATCAGAACATCGGCCACTTTGTACGTATGCTCAACCGCTTCAAGAACAACACGCAATTCATCGTCATCACGCACAATCCGCGAACGACCACTGAAGCTGCCGACGCGGTTTATGGCGTGACGATGCAGGAGCCCGGCGTGTCGTCGCTGGTAAGCGTTCGCATGCGCGGCCGCACCGTCGACGAGACGATTACACCGGATCACCCCGCGCACATCCCACAGCTGCACGACGACGAGCCCGAAGCCGCCGAGTCAGCCCCACTTATAGCGTAGATGTTGATCGTAATGCAGCACGACGCGACGGCGAAAGACGTCGATCGCGTGGTAGCAATTATCCACGAGATGGGCTACGAAGCGCGTCCGATGCCTGGTGCGCAGCGCACCGCCGTCGGCCTCGTCGGCAACGACGGACGGGTCGACTCCTCTCGCCTAGAAGCGTTGCCCGGCGTGGCGCAGATCATCCACGTGACACAGCCGTACAAGCAGGTATCGCGGGAGTGGAGGAACGAAAACACTGTCGTTGATATCGGGCATGGAGTAGGCGTTGGTGGCGACGAGGTCGTGGTGATCGGCGGGCCGTGTTCCGTGGAGTCAGAAGAGCAGATCATGTCCGCCGCACGAATCGTAAAGGCTGCGGGAGGCACAGCGCTTCGTGGCGGCGCCTTTAAGCCGCGCAGCTCACCCTACTCGTTTCAGGGAATGGGAAAGAAGGGTCTCGAGCTGCTCGAGCGTGCAGGGAAGGAATGCGATCTGCCTGTCGTGACCGAGGCGATGGACGCCGACGGCGCACAATTGGTCGCCGAACATGCTGATTGCATTCAGATCGGCGCTCGCAACATGCAGAACTACTCGCTGCTCAAGACCGTCGGCAAAATGAGGAAGCCAGTGTTGCTCAAGCGCGGTATGGCCGCGACGATCAATGAGCTGCTGCTGAGCGCCGAGTACATTCTCGCCGAGGGGAACGAGAACGTAATCCTCTGCGAGCGGGGAGTGCGCAGCTTCGATCCTGCGGCGAGGAACATGTTCGACCTCACAGCCGTGCCGATCGTCCACCGACTCTCGCATTTGCCGATCATCGCTGATCCCAGCCACGGCACGGGCTTGCGCGACAAAGTGATCCCGATGGCACGCGCCGCAGTCGCCGCCGGCGCGGATGGTGTGATGATCGAGGTTCACCCTGAGCCCGATCGCGCACTATCGGATGGCGCGCAGTCCCTCTACCCCGATCAGTTCACGCAGCTCGTGAGCGAGCTGCGCGCGGTCGCCGCAGCAATTGGCCGCTCCGTGCCAGTCGCCAAGGCAGGAACGGCATAGCACCTGCCGGTGTACCGCACATATGAAAAAGATCTTCCTCACCACGGCTATCGCGTGCGTAGCAGTGTCGTCCGCTGCCACTGCGCAGAGTGCCGAATCGGTTATCGACCGGGCCGCCGCCGCCTATGGGCGCCTTGGCAGCATGCGCGCGGAGTTCCGCCAGACTCTTACGAACCCACTTACCGGCAGTACGCAAACCACCAGCGGCGTCATCCTGCGCAAGAAGCCAAACCTCCTCAGCATCACATTCGATGGCGGTGACCGTGTGGTTGCAGATGGATCCACGCTGTGGGCATATCTGCCCAGCAGCGTTCCAGGTCAGGTGATGCGGATGCCGTACAGCATGACCAGCGCTGGCTCGGTCGACCCAGCCGACCAGTTTCTGAACTCCCCGCTCAAGCGATTCACTGTGACATCGGCTGGAACGGCGACGGTCGCTGGTAGAGCCACTCACGTGGTAACTCTGGTGCCGAAGCGTGCGAACTCCCAGTTCCGCAGTGCAAAGGTCTGGGTCGACGATGCCGATTCGAGCATACGCCAGTTCGACGTCGAGAGCAGCAATGGGCTGCGTCGTCGCGTCGTGATCACTCGTTTTGTTGCGAACCCTGCGCTAACGAGCTCGAGTTTCCGCTTCTCCCCGCCCAAGGGCGCGAAGATCGTCGATCAGCAGACGCTAGCGGACTTCTAGTTTTTGCCGGCGGGTCGGAGCATCGCTCCGACGGCCGCCAGCTTCCGCGCGTCGGTGCCGCGTTGACGCGCGATCTCAACCGCGGCATTGGATAACGCGCGATAAATCTCGCGCGCTGGTTCCATTCCCTCGAGCGCGCGCAGATGCTTGCCGACCGTTTCGGCATCGCCGCGCACCACCGGTCCAGTGAGCGCGTCATCGGGCATCGACTGCTTGATGTTGGCGATCGCGCCGCTCATCAGACTGTCGACCGCCTGATACGCGCTCGCATCGGGAATCCCGATGTCGTGAAGTAGATGTCCGGCAACCGACGCCAGCACCACCGGGAAGTTGCTCGAAATAACGGCCGCCGCGTGATAGGCCGGTTTTCGGCCCGGCGGTATCTCCAGGGTGCGCGCGCCGAGGTGACCGGCCAGACGCCGGGACGCATTCTTGGCGGCGTTCTCGCCATCGATTCCGATCCACGCTTTGCGCAGCAACTCGGCGGACACATCCGGATCGCTAAACGGAACAAGGGGATGAAACGTCCCGCCCGGAAAGCCGGCGCTCGATAAGGCGAGCAAACCAGCCGGCTCAGCGATCGCCGACGTGTGCAGAATCACCGTGTCACGCGACACGCGTCCATCCTTTGCAGCGGCGGCGACTTCCTGAATCGCATCGTCGAGCTGTGGATCTCGCACGCACACCAACACCACGTTTGCCTGAGAAGCTGTCCGGGGGATCTCGCCGCTCGACGTCGCAACAGCCGACGGTCGTTTTCCATGCAAGCCGACGACTTCGACTCCTGATGCGCGAAAGGCGCGGAACAGTCCGCGCCCAACGTGACCGGGTCCGATGATGAATACGCGCTCGCTCACCTTCCCCCGCCGGGCGCGGCGACGTCGTCCACTGTGTCTGCCGCGGCCTTCGCAGTTGCACGCCGCAGCAGGTCCCGCTCGGACTGAGCACCACGCGCGAGCTCGAGCGCCTTCTGCAGAACCTTATCCGCCGACGCACGACGGCGGAATTCCGCGTCGCTGCCGAATACGTAACGCGCGATTTCAAACGCAAGCTGGCGCTCTACCAGCGGCTGCGCTTCGTCGAAGACGGCTCGTGGAATGTCGATACCGCGCGCGCGCATCCGGTTCCAGACTTCTTCGCGCATTGCCGGCGTGACGACAAAATCCTGCGTTGTGATGACGTGATTCGCCTTCAGATAAAGCGCGTAGTCAGTGATCGCGTCACGAAAATGTCCGGTTTGCGCGCCGAGCGCACGCAGAAAATCCGTCTCGGCGGTAGGCAGCGCACTATCTCCAGCGATCACGTCCGGGGTGATGCCGCCACCACCGTACACGACGCGACCACCGTCGGTGCGGAACCGTTCCTTCTTGGCCGGCGGAGCATCTTCCTCGTCATCGCTCGGCTGAAGCCTGGTGATCGAGCGACCGGCCGGCGTGAACCAGCGTGCGGTGGTGATCTTGAGACCACCCTGATCCCCGAATGGGATGACGCTCTGCGCGCTTCCCTTCCCGTACGTCGGCTGGCCAATGATGACCGCACGGTCGTGATCCTGGAGAGCTCCAGCGACGATTTCCGCGGCGCTCGCACTGCGGCCATCGACGAGAACCATCAGGGGAAGATCTGGCCAGCGTTGTTTCGCGGTATCGGAGTACTCGCGGTTGGCGTCGGCAACCCGCCCACGCATGCTGACGATTCTTTGCCCGGGGTTGAGGAACAGATCCGTGACGCGTACACCCTGCGTCAACAATCCGCCGGGATTGGTCCTGAGATCCAGCACCAGTGTCTTCATGCCGCGCGAGAGAAGCGAGCCGATCGCGTTCGTGAGCTCGTTAGCGGTCGAGTCACTGAACGCTTTCAGATCGATGTAACCAACGGCGTCGGCAAGCAACGCGGTACGGCGCACGGCACTTTGGTGGATGATCGTCCGCTCCAGCCGCAGCTCGATGGGCGTCGTGATTCCGGGACGCTCGACTTTCAGCGAGAGCAGCGTTCCCGGTTTGCCTCGCAAGACCTTGGACGCTTCTTCGTTCGTCCAGCCTTTGGTGGAGCGACCGCCAATCTCGATGATGCGGTCGCCGGGCTGGATTCCCGCACGCTCGGCCGGTCCGCCAGCCAGTGGCGCGACCACAATCAGCCAGCCATCCCGCAGGTCGACTTCTACGCCGAGACCCGCATAATTGCCCGACGTAGTCTCGTTGAGTCGCGCAAATCTGTCGGGCGGCAAAAACGCGGAGTACGGATCGCGCAGCTCGTAAAGCATCCCATCGACCGACTTGCGATAGAGCGCCGAATCGGCGACGCTGTCGACGAAGTCTGCCTGAATGCGACGGAAGACGCTCTCGTACAGCCTAGCGCCTTCGTAGGTCGTAAAGGTCCCGGTGTGAGCGCCGCGTTGCAGCAGCCAGCCGCCGGTGACAAGCGCACCGAGCATGGTTCCAGCGACAATCAAGGTGCGGGAACGAGTCGACGCACTGGGAAGGCTGAGTTTCATTCCTGGTTTAACTCTTCAAAGCGGCAAAAGGTTGCGGAAACGTAGTGCCAAGTGCGGCCATGACTCGCTGATGTACCGTGCGCTCATCTCCGGTCGCTTCTATCAACTTGATTGGTCCACACTCAGGATGGGAGTGTTGCCAGCTGGTTTTTGCAAACTCACGAAATGCGTTCCCAACGCGCTGATGGAAAGCGTCGTCCGCGCGTTCCATGCGGTCGCGGGCACCGCGACTGTCAGCGCGCGCCAGGCCCTCGGCGGCGGCGAGATCGAACAGCAAGGTGAGATCCGGGACGAGTCCTCCAGTCGCCAACCGATTGGCTGCCCGAATTTCCGCCTCCGGTAGGCCACGTCCGAAGATTTGATAGGCGTAGGTAGAAAGAAAAAAGCGATCGACCAGGACGATCATTCCTCTTTGCAGCGACGGCAGGATCTCGCGGCTAACTAGCTCCGCGCGAGAGGCCATGAAGAGCAGCGCTTCAGTAGCGGCGGTGATCTCCTGCTCAGGCTGTAACAGAATCTCTCGGATATCGTCGCCGACCGGAGTTCCGCCTGGCTCACGAACCGCGACACACTGGATGCCAGCCGTGGTCAATCGTTCAGCGAGAAGGCGAATCTGCGTGGTTTTTCCGACGCCTTCTGCGCCTTCCAGCACGATCAGCTTGCCGCGCGCCATTCAGGAAAGCGTGATGATAGGGCTGGCCGCACCTTTTTTCATGCCGTCCATGATCCACTGATTCACGCGCAGCATCAGCTTGTCAAAGTTCTCCTGTGCCGCAACGGCACCCTGATAGACCGATTGCCCCTGGATTTTTTCAAGTAGCTCGTCGAGCTGCTTCTCCATTTCTTCAGTGGGATTTTCTCCGCGCTGAATGAGCTGCTGCGCTTCGCCACGGAGTTTTTCCATCTGCTGGAGCAGCGTCACAGCTTCGCGATCCTCGTTGAGCGCATCACTGGAACGCTTGAGCCCCTGGTATTCAGGACTTTGGCCGATCAGCCTGCCCAGCTCCTTTGCCTTGTCTTCGAGCATGAGTTCCCCGGATCCGTTAAACGCGACGGGCGAGCACGAATCGTTCGCGGCCCGTCAAATCCAGCAGCACTTCGACGTCATCGTAGCGACCATCAACAGAAATCATTTCAGCAACGCTTCCAGCCCGGCGCATATCCACTTCGAGCGCGAGCAGCCCACCCGGCCGCAGCGACTGCGGCGCTGATTTCACGAGCTCTCTTGTCGCCGCCAACCCGTCGCCAGCCGAGAGAAGCGCGATACACGGCTCCCAATCGCGCACGTCGGGAGGAAGATCGATCAGCTCAGCGAAACTGATATAGGGCGGATTGCAGACAATTGCGTCGAGTCGCACGCCCTCGAGAGGGGCAAGCAGCGAGCCGTGTCGAAATTCGACGACCGACTTCAAGACTTTCGCCAGCATGGCCGCGTTGGAAGCAGCGACGTTGAGCGCATCCAACGAAATGTCCGTCGCGTAAACCCGATCGAACTGGCGCTCGAACGCGAGCGAGAGCGCAATCGCACCCGAGCCGGTGCCGATGTCGGCGATTACGCGGGTGTCAGCGGCACAGCGCTCGAGAATACGGTCGACAAGCACTTCCGTCTCTACGCGAGGGATCAGAACGCGCTCATCCACCTCCAGCGCCAGGTGTCTGAACGCCGCACGACCAGCTGCGTAGGCGAGAGGAGCGCCCTTCGCGCGCAGCATGGCAGCGCGAATTACCGAGCGCATCACATCCGGTGAAGCGTTGGCGACGGGGTTGGCAGTGGCCCAGAAACGCGGCACGTCGAGCACCGCGGCGAGGATCTCGCGCGCTTCGTGGTGGGCGTCCGGAACGCCTTCGGATTCGAGCATCGACGTACAGCCCGCGAGCAAATCGCCGATAGTGCCAGTCGGCGATTTGAGGAAAAACGGCGAGCCGTTACTCACCGAGTCTCTCCTCGACATCTGCGACTTTCAGAGCATCGATGAACGGCTCGATGTCACCGTCGATGACTTTTGTCAGCTCGTGCAATGTGAGATTGATGCGGTGATCAGTGACGCGATTCTGCGGATAGTTATACGTTCGAATCTTAGCTGATCGATCGCCGGTTCCAACCTGCGTTTTGCGCATTCGCGCGCGCTCAGCTTCCTGCTCGGCGATCTTGGCATCGAGAAGGCGTGCGCGGAGAACTTCCATTGCCTTGAGCTTGTTCTGCAGCTGAGATTTCTGGTCCTGCTGGCTGACGACAATGCCGCTGGGAATGTGCGTAATGCGCACGGCGGAGTCGGTGGTGTTCACGCTTTGCCCTCCGGGTCCCGACGAGCGAAAGACATCGATGCGCAGATCCTTGTCTTCGATCTTGAGATCGATCTCTTCGGCCTCCGGAAGCACAGCGACGGTGGCGGCAGACGTGTGAATACGGCCCTGATTTTCCGTTACCGGGACGCGCTGTACGCGATGCACGCCCGATTCCCAGCGCATCGCACCGTAGGCGCCTTCGCCTTTGATCTTAAAGATTGCTTCCTTGATCCCGCCGAGGGTGCCATCTGATTGAGAGATGATCTCGATGCGCCAGCGACGACCCTCGGCGAAGCGAGTGTACATCCGGTAGAGATCCGCGGCAAAGAGGGCGGCTTCATCTCCGCCCGTACCGCCGCGGATTTCGACGATTGCCGGCCGGTCGTCGAGCGGATCGTGTGGGATGAGTGCCGGCTTGATCTGCTCGAGCAGCGCGTCGATGGACTTCTCTAGCCGAAGGGTTTCCGCCTTCGCCTCCTGCGCCATTTCGGGGTCTTCAGAGTCAACGAGCTCGCGGGTTTCCGCGAGCTCGTGCTCGTATTTCTCGAGTCTGTTCCCCATTTCGACCAGCGGCAGGAGATGCCGGTGCTCGCGGCCCAGCGCAGCCATGCGCTGCTGGTCCTTTACGGTTTTCGGATCAGAGAGCTCTCGCTCTACCTCGGAGAAACGCTCGATGGCGTCTCTCACCCGGTCGCGCAGACTCAGCTTTCAGAGCTGGAGCCAGCGGCCTGCTTGCCGTACTTCTGGCGGAAGCGCTCAACGCGTCCGGCGGTATCGACGAGCTTCTGCTTGCCCGTGAAGAAGGGGTGGCACTGGGCGCAGATATCGGTGTGAATCTCCGCCTGGGTAGATCTGGTCTGGTATGTATTTCCGCAAGCGCAACGAACGGTGGCGGTTGCGTACACTGGATGAATGTCTGGCTTCATTTCTCGGATCTCTTGGTTCTCGGGGACAGCTAGGAAAAATAGTTAAGTGCGGCTCAATAAACAAGTTAGACGTGACTAGCACTTCGTACTAGCGGCACGTGGTAGTCCGCAGAATTGACAAGCGGGTCGCTCAACGTGGCAAACCCCTTTGCCAATCTGGCAAAAATCGACGGGTACACCCGTTGCCTTTCCTCCCGCCGAAGCATTCCCAACAACCCTATTCCAAACAGGAGACGAAAATGCTCTACAGGATGACAACGAGCGCCCCGATTTTCGGACTCCGGCGCGAGATCGACCGGCTGTTCGAAGACACCTTTGGTCGCGAGGGCGGGACATTTACACCCGCGGTCGACATCAAGGAAAACGAGCAGGCGATCAGTCTGGAAGTCGAGCTACCGGGGCTCAAACCGGAGAACGTGGAAGTCATCGCCGACAACGGGGTCTTGACGATTCGTGGTGAGAAACAGAGCGAGCGCAAGGAGGGCGACGATAACCGGTACCAGGTTGTCGAGCGGACGTATGGCACCTTCGTTCGTACCTTCCAGCTCCCGCAGGGAGTCGACGAGGACCAGATCAACGGACAGTTTGAGAATGGTGTGCTGACGGTCAGCATTCCGAAAGCCGCACTACCGCAGCCGAAAAAGATTCAGATCGGCGGCGGACAGCAGAAGGCGCAGGCCACCGTCGGCAGCGGCAACGTGTCGAACCAGTCGACAGGCAAAACGTCCGGGAAGAATTCGACGACCACATCGCAGCGCGAGAGAGACAGCGAAAGAATGGCGGCATCGAGTCACTGAGCTTTTTTTCGCTCAAAAAGGCTCACCACCCGGTGAGCCTTTTTGCATCTTTCGCCGATGCGCACACGCACCGCACTTCGTTTTTTCCTCCCCGTTCTGACGGCGGCGTCAGTGCTGAATGGACAGCAGCCGGCAACACCGGCACCCGCACTCCCTACTCAACAGCCGCTGACCATCTCCACCAAAGAACCCGGTTCGGATCTCACCGTTTACCTGTTGACGTTCGGCTGGGGCGACGCCGTCTGGGAGCGATTCGGTCACAACGCAATCTGGATCAAGGATCGCGCGCACAACACCGACATTACCTACAACTGGGGGATGTTCGATTTCAACCAGCCGCATTTCATCTGGCGATTTGTCACTGGCGACACGCGCTACTGGATGGAGCCGATCGATCTGCAGACGATGGTGCGCTACTACAGGCAGTTCAACCGCTCGATCCTGGCGCAGGAGCTCAATCTGACGCCCGCGCAGCGCCTCAAGCTCCAACAATACGTGATGATGAACGCTCTGCCTCAGAACAAGTTCTATCGCTACGACTACTATCGCGACAATTGCTCTACACGCTTGCGCGACGCACTCGATCACGCGCTTGGCGGACAGCTGCAAACATCGACAGTGTCGCGCATGACACAGGGCACGTATCGCTGGCACACCCAGCGATTGATGACCGGCAATTTGCCACTCTATACGGGTGTGACGCTCGCCCTTGGTCGGCCAGCCGACAAACCGCTGTCGATGTGGCAGGAGATGTTTCTTCCCGTGCGAATGGCAAATGACCTCCGCACCGTGACGATCGCTGACAGCGTCGGCGATCAGATCCCGCTGGTTCGATCCGAATCCACCCTCTTTGTCGCGGGGCGCGCTCCGGAACCCGCGACAGCGCCTGCGTACCTGCCGATCTTTGTCGCCATCGGCATCATTTACGCGGCGCTGCTGGTGATTCTGGTGCGGAGGGCGGAGAGCGGGGGCAAAGGTGCTCTTTTCGGAGCGACCGCACTGGCGACGTTATGGAGTCTGATCGCCGGAGTTGGTGGACTGGCTCTCGTCTTTGCGTGGCTTTTTACCAGCCATTACTTCATGGGGCGCAACGAGAACTTGATGCAGTTCGATCCGCTGTCGATCGCGCTCGTCGTACTGGTTCCCCTCGCTTTGTACACCGTCCGTGCGCATTCACGGACCGTCAAATTGGCCGGCTGGATTGCAGCGATCAGCTTGTTTGGATGTGTCGCGCAAGTCATTCCGTTTTTCTACGAGAAAAACGGCGAGATCATCGCGCTGGCGCTGCCGATCAATCTGGCGGTGTGGTGGACCGTGTACCGGCTGAGCAACTACAGGCGGATTTCCTTACCTTCCTCCGCCGCTTTGTAGATCGCTTCCATCAGTTTTATCACCACGAGCTGATCGTCAGGCGGCTCGTACTGGGTCGCTTCACCGACGACGGCGATGAAGTGAGCGAGCTCCGCGCGATAGGACTGCAGGAATACGCTTTCCCGTGCCGCAGCGCCGCTAGGTGAGACATCGGTCGGTTTGCCATTGAGCAGCTTGACCACTCGCAGCGGCGCGAGTCGGGCACTGCCCCGCGCTGACAACACCTCGAACCACCAGCGCTCTTCCTGACCGACGTACGACCAGGACACGTCGAAAGAAAAGCTGACGCCGCCTGCGCACTCGACGTGAACGATCATCGAGTCTTCGACGGCGCCGGTTCCTCGCGCGCGATCCATGTGCGCGCTGACGCGAACCGGCTCGGGAAAATCAGCCACCCACAAAGCAAGATCGACGAGTGGATAACCGTGCTCGAAGAAAGCTCCGCCGCCCGCTTCCGGCCGCCTGAAACGCCAACCGGTGCGGCTGCCCGCAAACTGGTATTGGCCGGCACGCACCCCGATCAGTCGACCGAGTTCGCCACCCTGAAGGAACCGATAGAGCTGCTGGACATCGCTGCGGAATCGATGGTTGTTACCGACGACCACCTTCCGTCCCGCCGTTTTTGCGGCCGCGAGAATTCGCTCAACTCCACGAGAGGTGAGCGACAGCGGCCGTTCGCATAGGACATCGACTTTCGATTTCAGCGCACGCAACACGTGCGGCTCGTGAAGATGGTTGGGCGTCGCAATGATCACCGCATCGACCTCATCGAGCTCGAGCAGGTCTTCGATGTCGGTGAACACGTCCGGGATCTTCATCCGCTCGGCGATTGCGCTCGCTTTTGGACCGTCGTTGTCGCAGAGGGCAACCAGCTCCGCACCTTTCACTTTCGCGAGAGCGGGCAAATGCGCGAGCTGTGAGATTGCGCCCGCGCCGACGAGACCGAGGCGTACGGTCTCGCGCGCTGTCTTGGTTTCTTTGACGCTAGCCGGCGATTCGGCCAATCGTTGTTCCCGGGTAGTAAGTCTCTAGAATCGTACGAAAATTCTGCCCCGCCCGCGCGCGGCCGATCGCGCCCCACTGACACATGCCGATGCCGTGGCCATAGCCGCGGCCATTGATCGACAGGTTCGAGACTTCTCCGGCCGTTTTCTGCTCGGTAAAAGTGAAGTAGGTGCTGTTCAGTGTCGCGTTGTTCGTAACGCTGCGTAGCACGAACCTAATGTCGTTACCACGCAACGTGTAACTGCCATTTTCGGTTTCAACGATCAGTGCGGCAACGCGTCCTGATGGCGTGCGACCTTGTTCTCTGATGTCGGTGATGCGGCCCAGTCCGGTTTTCGGCGCGTTCGTATACGCGGCCAGGTACTTCTCCATTACCGAACGCAGTCCGGCACCATCATACGTTTGCGTCCAGCTGAAGCGCGGGGATGGATCGCAGTAATAGTTGCTCGTGCCCGGAATGCGATCGCTGACAGGCCTTAGATAGGGCTCGTCAGACTGATTGTACCAGACCTCGGTGACTGCGGCAGTACTACCACCGCATGTTGAATGGTAGGGAGTCGTAATCGGCTGCCCGTTGTAAAGCACTACGACATCCGCGGTCGTTACGATCGCGCTGTCTGCCTGAGGCTTCTCAGCATCGACACCACCGTAGACCTGATCCTGCACAGTCGAATACATGTCGAACGCGCGTGCATTGGTGAGATGCTTATAGGCGTAAGTGCGCGCGGCGACAGCCTGCGCTTGCACTGCCGCGAACTCGGCGGCGGTGCGATTGCCGATCTCCAAAGGAACCACACCGCGCAGATAGTCATCCATGGTCAACCTGTTAACGACCATGCTTCCTGAATCGGTGGGGACAACGAGGAGCTCACCCCGGTAACGCTTGCCTCCAAACGTGACGAACGAATCACCACTTGCGGGTCGCAGCGAGGTGGGGAGCGGAGTTGAATCGGTCGCTGTTCCGAGAAGGATTCTCACCATCTGCCGGGATCCCGGTTGCAGACCGACATTCACGGCGGGAACGTTGCCTGCCTCTCGCCCGCGCGGAGAGGACAACGACACGCAGGCGCCGACGGCGGCGACAACAATGGTCGCCAGAGCAGCGCGCGAACGGAAGTGTTTGTTAAGCAATGGCAGCCCTCATCGCGTCGCTCATCCTATCCAGAGCAATCGCAATGTCCTCGTCGCTGTGAGCCGCCGACATGAAGCACGCCTCGAACGCAGATGGCGCGAGATAAATACCCCGTGCGAGCGCAGCGTGAAAGAATCGTCGGAACATGCTCACATCCGACTCCTTGGCGTCAGTGAAATTGCGAACTGCTTTGGAGCTGAAGAAGAATCCCCACATGGACCCCGCGCAACCAGCGACTAGTGGCACGCCGAGTTCATCAGCAATCGTTTGCAAACCTTCGACCAGCGCCGTCGTTCGTTTCTCGATTTTTGAATGGAGCGCGGGCGTGAGCGCATTGAGCGTGGCAATTCCCGCGGCCATCGCCAGCGGATTGCCGGAGAGTGTTCCTGCCTGATAGACGGGGCCCGAAGGAGCAAT
>Ga0075424_100002616_pt1 | contig 16517 bp, 18 predicted proteins | sample SoiMethybrSBSTD3_FD_75301 | JGI IMG/M metagenome (GOLD analysis project Ga0075424, IMG submission 75301) | Bulk soil microbial communities from a Populus tree surrounding site in Tennessee, USA - Soil MetaG P. TD hybrid SBSTD3 | ecosystem: Environmental > Terrestrial > Soil > Tree plantation...
GCGAGAACGATGAGAAGTTCTTTGAGAAAGCCCAGTTCAGCCATGGGGTCAGCTTTCAGCCGTCAGCGATCGGCTATCAGCCAAATATTTCCCTCTTTCCTTTGACGAAAGGGGTTGTCGCTGCCGCGCTGAAAGCTGATTGCCGAAAGCTACTTCGCTTTATACTCTGCGGTGATGACGGTGTGAATGCCGCCCCGCACGTTGAAGTCTCCGACCACCGTCATCGATTTGGGCCGGCAGGCGCGCACAAGATCATCGAGAATGCGGTTGATCACGTCCTCGTGAAACGCCCCCTCGTCGCGATACGACCAAAGATACAGCTTGAGGGATTTGAGCTCTATACAGGTTTGGTCGGGCACGAAGCGAATGCGGATCGTGGCGAAGTCCGGCTGGCCGGTCTTCGGGCAGACGCAGGTGAACTCCGGACACTCCATGCTGATCTCGTAATCGCGCCCGGGGCGCGGATTGGGAAAAGTTTCGAGCTCTTTGGAGGGCTTGGTCGGCATGACGCCATCTTATCTTAGTCCCGGGGAGTTTTCCATTTCGCCCGGGTTCGCGCTGAAACTCGAAGCGGACCGTCGGAGATTCTCTTATCATTGACAAGAATTTTGCCCGATGATAGACGGGTCACGAGTCCCAAGACATCGGATTTCACGGAGGAATTAGGATGGGCACTATCAAGGAGCCGCGCTCCGGCGAGAAAATGTCGGCGGCTGAGGCGAAGGCGTATGTCGATTATCTCTACGCCAAGATGTACGAACACTGGAAGGAGAAAATCCAGGCGGGACCTTTCATGACCGCGCTCCGCGCCGGCAAGCTGCCGCTGCCGGTGATCCGCCAGTTCTTCAAGAACTGGGGACGCTTTTCACTCGAAGTGAACGGTCTGAACGCGGTATCCTATTATATCCACTTGCCCTTTTTTGTCCGCAACTTCGATCTGTTGGGGCCGCTATGCGCTAAAATCGCCGACGAGCTGATTTCCCCACAGCCGCCCGGTCATGTGCTCGTGCTTTTAAAAACCGCGGAGGCGTTGAAGCTCTCGCGGCAGGAAGTCTTGGAGGCGCCCTATCTTCCCGAGGCGCGCGCAATCAACGACTTCACTCACAAGATCTTCTACGACGGATCGATCGCCGAACTCTGGGGCCTACACGTGTTCGAAGAATCGCTCTCCCACTGGTCAGGCGAATGGTTTAAAGCGCTGACGGCGCATTATGGCTTGACCAAGGGCCAAGCGGTTTATTTCTCCACACATGAAGAGGCCGACATGGAAGCGCATCAGCTCGGCAACACCGACGCGGAAGTCATGGGGCACGGAGCGTTCAACCGCACGATCCTCGAGCGCGTGCTGCAGGACGGCAATGTCGATTTCCGCGCCGGCTACTCGATGGAATACTGCGCGCTCGCGATGGTCGATCTCCATGCCCAGATGAAGCGCGCGGCGATGGAAAACCCGTATCCATGACAAAAGCAGGCAATAGGCAACAGGCATCAGGCAAAAGTAAAAAACTTTCGCTCGCCCTTGTCTTCTTCCTGTTGCCTCTTGCCTACTGCCTAACGCCTCTCCTGGCCTTCGGCCAGGAGTTTTACCGCTGGACCGACGAAAGCGGCGCCGTCCATTTCACCGACAATCTCTATTCGATTCCGGAAAAATATCGCAACGAGGCGCAGAAGCGCTTCCAGCCCGCGAGCCGGCCCCCTCCGGCGGCGGCTGAAGCCAAGACCGATCGGCCCGCGGGTGCAGCGACGGACAGCATCGTCGTCCCGTTCAAACGTGAAGGCAATCTGATCATTGTCCAGGGGACGGTGAACGGCGCGGCAGTGCGTTTCATCTTCGACACCGGAGCGGAACTCACGGTTCTGCCCGCCTCGTTTGCCAGTCGCCTGGGCGTGAGCCCGGGAAACGGAATCTTCATTACTGTTACCGGAGTCGGCGGCAGCGTCGATGTGCCGCTCGTCGAAGTCGACGTTGGACTGGGCGGCGCCGAGGTGAGGGATCTCGAGGCGACGTTGAATGATTTGCCGGTGCCGGACACCGGCCTGCTCGGCGGCAATTTCCTGTCCGACTACAAAGTCGATATCAAATACGCCGCCAATCAGATCGTGCTCGAGCCGGCGGACCGCTCGTTCGGCGGCCATACCTTCGAATGGTGGCAAAAGAAATTTAGGCTCTACCTCGCGATCAAGAAACGCTATGAGCAGGCGGGCGCCGGCCGCGGCGGCAACGAGATCCTCGACGGGCAGCTCCGCGCGGTCGATCAGAAAATCGCCGAGCTCGAAGGGCGGGCCTCGCAGGTGGGCATCCCGCGCGAATACAGGCAGTAAAAGCCTGGCGGGTTATTCTTTGGCGCCCAGGCGCGCCAGCCGCTCGATCAACGCCGCGATCTCTTCGAGTCGGGCGCGCGCCTCGCCTTCGGCCTTTTTGATTTCCTCGGGCGCACTTCTCTTGTGCACCGCGTCTTCGTAGTTGGTGACCGCGATGCCGAAGATCTTCAATAGCCGGCGGATCTCATCGGAAGGCATAACAGTACTTCCATCTATTAATCGGCGACGTCAACTGCAAATCGCCTAACGATTTTGCGAAATTCCCAGATCGATCAATTTCTGCTCCGGAACGTATCCCGCCTCGTCCCAGCCGCGCGCGCGATAATAGCCGTGGATCATTTGGCCGAGCTCGCCCGGCGTCAATGCGATTCCTTCGGCGACGCCGCTCGGCAGCGCCTCGACGAGCACGCGCTCGGGCAGCCAATCGTCTTCCGAACGCCACCCCTCGCGGATATTGAAAAGTTTCTTCATCGTATGGATGCGCTCGCCGGCCCGCTTCAGCTCGGCGGCCGTATAATCCCAGCCTGTGACTTTGCCGAGCAGATCCCCCGCTTCGCTGTAAAAATCCGTAAAACATTTGCGCAGAAACTTGCAGACGATGAGCGAGTCCATGACCGCGGCGAAGTCCTCCGATTCGGCGACGAGGCCGCCCCGGCTGGAATCGGCGCTGAGCCGGTCGACGGCGCCGGAAAAATCCGCTTCGTACGCGCCGGAGCGGTTGTGACACGCGCCGCGTGGGCTTACCGCCAAGCCCAGCGCCATGGTCTTCAAGCTCCTCGGCTCGTAACCCGGCATTTCCAATCCTTTGACATGCATCGCCCAATAAGCGCTCTTGCCGCCGATCTCCAATGCCGCGCGCCGCGACCCCTCGGCCAGCAGCGACCCGACCCCCTGGCGGCGGGCGATCGCCGGGAGCGCCGCGAGAAGCGCCCCGGCATCGCCGAAGCGGAGAGCGATATTTTTATCTTCGGGCAACAGCCCTTTTTCGGCGCACTCCATCGCCCAGGCGAGCGTCCCGCCCGCGCTGATGGTATCGAGTCCGTACTCGTCGCAAAGCCGCGCGGCGCCGAGCACCGTCTCGGCATCTTCGACGCCACAGAGCGGCCCGAGCGCGAACAGTGTCTCGTATTCCAGGCGCTGCTCCTCGCCGCCGGCGGACTTGAATAGGCGCTCGCACAGGATCGTACAGGAGGCGCAGCCGTGCCGCCGGCTGAAATGATTTTCCGTCAGCGTCTCGCCCGAAACCGCTTCGGCGCCGCTGAACGTCGACTGGCGAAAGTTTCGCGTCGGTAAAGCGCCAAGGCGGTTAAAGACCGAAAGGTTGGCGACCGTGCCGATGCTCCTATACTTCTCGGTGAGCGGCCCAAGGCTGCGGCGGCGGAGCGATTCCGCAACCGCCTCGACCCCGCCGGGGTCCGCGCAGGAAACATCGTGCTCGCCCACGAGCGCGATCGCCTTCAAGTTCTTCGCGCCCATGACCGCGCCGACGCCGCCGCGCCCGGCGTGACGCCCCTCGTTGCTGATCGTCGCGAAGCGCACTCGGTTCTCGCCCGCGAGCCCGATCGCCGCGATGCGCGCTTCGGGTGAGTTCAATTCCTCTCGAACTCCTGCTTCGGTCGCGCCGGCGCTCTGGCCGCGGAATCTTTCGGCATCGCGAATCTCGACTTTTCCGTCCTTGACGAAGATATAGACCAGCGAAGAAGCGCCCCCGGTCACCACGAGCGCATCGACGCCGATACGCTTGAGCTCCAGCGCGAAGCGGCTCGAGGACAAAGAATCGGCGATAAAGCCCGTGAGCGGCGATTTGGTGACCACGGCGAACTTGGCAGTCGTCGTGAGGCCGGTGCCGACGAGCGGCGCGCTCGCGAAAATGAGCGGGTTATCGGGCGAGAACGGTTCGACGCCCGGCGGCGCCCATTCATACAGCAGGCTCGCGCCGAGGCCGATGCCGCCCAAGTACGCGCGGAGCCGCGATGGTTCGAGATCGCGCCACGAACTTTCGCGCCGGGTCAAATCGATGTGCAGCAGGCGGCCGTGAAATCCATGCATCGTTCAGCCTCCAGCGTCGGCGGAAACGATGAAAATCCGGTCGCCGGAACTGACCGTGGCGCCGGGATTGCGTACGAACGATAGGCCGTTCACGTTGCAGGCGTAGCCGCTGGAGAGGATTTTTTTTTCCGCGTCGATGACGCGGCCTGACAAGACCGGCAGCCGCTCCGCCAGTGCGCCAAAGACATCCGAAAGCGTCGCCGGCTCGGACAGGGAGAGCGAGATTTCCTTGGTTTTGGTGAGCAGCCGAGGGACACCGAAAAGCTCCACAGTGATAGAGAGAGGGACAGAGACAGAGATAGACCGAGGCCGGCCGTTCTTTGTCTCTATCTCTGTCTCAAATTTCTGTCTTTCTCTCCAGCGTTGCTGCGCCAGTTCGTAATCCGCCGGGCTGTTCATATTGAAGAAGCTGAGACCGTCGGGGTCGAACTGACGGACCTCTTCCTCGCCGACCTTTCGGGTGCGCACCTTGTCGTAAAGATAAATCGGCCGCAGCTCGCCGCGCGCGAGCTGTTGGCCCAAAAGCGTCGCCACGCTCGTGCGATAGACGGCGCACAGCGGCTGGAAGCGCTCCTGCCAATAAGGCGCGACGACGTCGTAATCCTCAATGAGCGAAACGAGATGCGCGACCAGCTCGGCCTGGAGGAACGGTACGTCGCATGAGGTGACGAAAGCAACCTCACCGGCCGCCGCACGCAGACCGTAGTAGATGCCGCCCACAGGGCCTTGATAGGCGACTTCATCGCGCACCAACGTTCCCGGGAGCGGCGGCAGATCTTGGCCCGGCGCGGCGACCACGACGAGGTTGGAAAAGAGCGCGTCGAGCTTACGCGCGAGATGGAGGATCAGCGGCTCGCCGTCGAAGCGCAGAAGGGCCTTGGCGCTTCCCATGCGCGAGCTTTTGCCGCCGCTTAAGATAACGGCCGAGCCGTTCGCGAAGAATCTGTTGGTCGGTTCCATAGAGGTGAATTGGCATCAGCGAAAATCTCTCACGTTGTCGCGCCCATCGCGATCCTTCGCCGCCGTCGCGTCCTCCGAGGGCGCACCCTGATCGAGCCACGCCTTGAAGTCGCCGAGCGAGTGGGCCAGACGCCACTCGTCGAAGACGGCGCGCGCCATCGCGGCGGCCGGGCCGGAAATCTCCGGCGCGCAGCTCTGCGGATATCGCAGCAGCCAATCTTCGAACGCTTCCGGCTCCGGATCGGCCTCGACGGCGCGCGCCAAAAGCTCGCGCTTGATGCCGATGCCGATCGCGTCGGGTGTCTGATCGCGCTTGCGGCTCCGCCTGCGGCCTTCGGCCGCTTCGAGCGCGGACAGGAGAGCGCGGCAGATTTTGCTGGGACGAATCGAATCCATTCACCTTCTCCAGGAGAAGAACTTATCATCCGCCCCGCTTTTTTCCAGCAGCGCGACATCGATCGTATACCCTGCCCCCGGGGGGCGCAGGTAGCCTTGCTCGAGCGCCGCCATGTCGAGATCAACACTCGCGAGGTCGTCGAGGATGACCCTGCCCGCCGGGCTGCCCTGCAGCGTGGTAAAAGTTTTGATGTACCCCATACAGCGTTTGCACGCCTCGATCACGCGCGTTGTTCCGCCTTTTTCCGGAACCATTCTGACCAGCTGCTCGTGGTCGTTCATCCCGCAATAAGGACAGACCAATTCGTGAAACTGCCACTCCCCCGCGCAGCGGCCGCAGCGATAATAGCGGCTGCGCTCGATGCCGCGCACCTCCGCGAACGCGGGCCACGCGCCGCATATCGGGCAATACCCTTCCATCCAGCTCTCAGGGACGGCCCGCGACCACTGCCGGTTGCAGGCATGGAGAAATGGGATCGGAACCTGCGAGGCCACCGCTTGAAACGCTTCGGGATCGGCGCCGAGCCTGAGGGCGGCGTTGCCGAGCGCGGCGCCGTCTTGGCACAGCGAAGCTTTAAACAGACTGAAGACGTCCGCCTCGCCGGCGGCGGTTTCGAGTGTTGCCATCTTCGCCGTGCCGCTCTTGAACGCAGTGCGGACCAGCCGCTCCATCCACCGGGCCAGCGGCTTTTTTTCCAATGGGATCGTCGCTCCCGCGAGCAGCGGAACTTTGTTTTCGCGCGTCGCGGGAAGGTCGGGGACGCAAGCGTCCCACTTCGCGTCGGCGGCTTCTTCCACGACCGCGCGGACGACGGCGAGCCACGGCCCCCATTCCGGTCGCTGGCGTGCAAGGTCGTCGAGACCGGCTGCGACGGGATCGGTCATTGGCGGCTCAGGCGTTCCGCCTGACGCGCGCCGTCGAGAGAGGGGCCCTGAAAGCGGATGATTTTGGGTGTGTTGGCGAATGGGTCCGCGCCTTCGTGCATACGGACAACTTTTTCCCGGTTCCCGACGTCCGCGCCGGGGCCCGCCCCGCGGCTACGGCGTGTTTCCGGGCTGCTGCACGCAGATAGGAAGACAATCGCAGTAATCGACAAAATGATGGCTCCCACCTCACACTCCTTGCGCCGAGAAGACGATGACCACCCGGAGAAGGAAACCGCCGAGCAGCACCAACGCCGCAGTCCCTATCAAATTGCGCGCTCCGAGCAAATCCCTGCGCCAGAAAAGCGCCAGCGGGACCAGCAGGCCGAGAACGATAACGAGGAAAAGCAGCACACCCCACAGATTGAGCCACGCGCGAAATACCGGCCCGAGAGAGATCATAAGCGCGATCAGGATGATCAGCTCCAGCAAAACTACCCAGCCGTCCATCTGATGGAGCGCGCGGACGCCCGGTATCGTCAGGCGCGATCTTTCCGCCAGCAGTAGGATCAGCGACGCCGAGATCGACGCGGCCGACACGATAAAAAGCATTCCGAGAAGCGGCGTGTCGGACCAGATCGGCCGATTGGTCACTGCAAGCAAGACCCCCGTATAGCCCGCGACGTAAAATCCCAGAAGCCCGCCGACCACCGCGAGAGTTGTGCCGAGCGGATGCGGCGGCCGCCACCGGTTCGCCTGCGGCCAGTTGATCTTTCCGTCCTCGGAAAGCGCGCTCAAAAACTTGATGAGAGAAAACAGGCCGAAGATCGTGAGCGCCCACGAGCCGATCGACATCGGCGACCAGTATTTGAACATCGGCCGGAACGTGTTCGATTCGATCAGCATGTGCCAGAACCGCTCGGGGCGCTTGAGGTCGAGCGTGAGCAGAATCCCGCTCAAAACGATGCAGGGAAAAGAGATGTAATATCCGATCCGCGCGAGTGCCCGGTCGGCCGGACGGCCGAACAAGTCGATAAACATGGCGATAAAATAGGAGCCGCCGGCGAGCCCGCCGACGAAGAAGTACAGCGCGACAAGCCAGCCCCATTCCGGAGAGGCGCTGAAAAAAGTATCGGACGGCGGAACAGTATTCATGGCCGCTCCTCCGCGCCGCGGTTGCGGAAGCTGATCATTCCCATCAGGCCGACGAGCACGGCCCCGAGGACTGAGAACCACGAGCCCAGCTTTAAGTTACGCGTCGGCATCTGGGGATTGGCCGGCAGACGGTAGACCTCGGGCTTATCCACCAGCAGATAGAATGAGTTGAGGCCCCCCAGAAACTTATCGTCGGCGCCGTAAAGGTAGGCGCGCTTCTCGCCCATTTGATGCAGTTGGGCGACGCGCTTCTGCGCCCGTTCCTTGAGCTCGCGAATCGTGCCGAACTGAATCGACTGCGTCGGGCACGCCTTGGAGCACGCCGGCTCCATGCCGGCCTGGAGGCGGTCATAGCACAGCGTGCATTTCTGCGCCGTGCCCGAGGCGGGATTGATCTCGATCACGCCGAAAGGACAGGCGGAGATGCAGTCGCGGCAGCCGTTGCAGGCGTCGGACTGGATCACGACGGTGTCGAACTCGGTGCGAATGATCGCGCCGGTCGGGCACACCTCGAGGCAAGCCGCCTGCACGCAGTGTTTGCACACGTCGCTCATTAACAGCCACCGGCCGTCCTTGCGGTCGTCGGTGAACTGCTCGACGAACTTCACGTGGCGCCAGTGGATGCCGTCGAGCGCGCGCGTGTTGTCGTAGCTATCGCCGGAAAGCGTGTTCTTGCCGCCATTCGTGCTGGGGAGCTGGTTCCATTCTTTACAGGCGACCTCGCACGCTTTGCAGCCGATGCAAACCGTCGTGTCGGTATAGAATCCCATCGGTTCAGCCATAAAAGCTCCTCGCTAATCGGAGTATCGGAGTAATGGAGTACTAGGGTTGTCCATCGTCCCATCGCTCCGATCTTCTAGGCTTTCTCCACGTTGCAGACGAACGCCTTGCCCTCGTGCATCGAGACGTTCGGATCGCCGACGAGCGCTGTGAGCTCATTGACCACGTCGCCGGTCGAGAGACCTTCGTAGCCCCAATGCCACGGCATGCCGACCTGATGCACGACTTTGCCGCCCATGTTGAACGGACGCAGGCGCTTGGTGACGAGCGCCTTCGCTTTGATCTGCGCGCGGGGGCTCGTAATTTTTACCCAATCGAGGTTCTTGATCCCCTTTTCCTGCGCGAGCTCGGGGCTGATCTCAACGAACAGCTCGGGCTGAAGCTCGGTGAGCCAGGGATTCCACCGGCTCATGCCGCCGGCGAGGTAATGCTCGGTGAGACGATAGGTCGTCAAAACGTGCGGGAATTTCGGATCGCCGGGTTGCGCAAGCGGATTAGCGTTGTCCTTCCAATACTTGATGACCGGGCTCGACTGCTGCCGGTAGAGCTGGTTTTTCACCGGCGATTCCACCGGCTCGTAATGCGTCGGCAGCGGGCCGTCGACCATTCCGGCCGGGGCGAAGAGCCAGCCGAGGCCGTCGGCGCGCATGATGAACGGCGCGGTCCCCGGCAGCGCGTCCATCCCTATCGCTCCGGGCTTCGGCTTATCATCGGGCGGCTTCGTAACGATATAATCGGGCACGTCGTAGCCGGTCCATTTTTTCGCTTCTGCGTCCCACCAGACCCACTTCTTGCGCTCGCTCCACGGCTTGCCTTCGAGATCGGCTGAGGCGCGGTTGTACATGATCCGGCGGTTCGCCGGCCAAGCCCAGCCCCAGTTGAGCTGCGCGCTGGGCTTGCCGGGTGGATCCGGCGTGCGGCGGTCCGGCAGGTATTTGTCGGCAGCAGGATACATGCCCGAGTAGATCCACGAGGCGCAGGTCGTCGAGCCGTCGTCCTTCAGCTCGCCGAAGCCGACGCAGTGGCGCGACGGGTCGTCGGTGAAAAAGCCGTTCAGCTCTTTGTTGATCTTCAGCGCCGAAGGCTCGCCTTTCTTCCGCTCTTCGGGATTCTCATGCTCGTAATCCCAGGTCACGTTTTTCCAACCATCGTCCCGTGGGAGCGTCGAATTGGCGTAGAGCTTTTTCAGCCGCTTGCCGAGCTCGTAGCTAAACCAGGTGTCGGACCGGCAGTCGCCGGGCGCCTCGGCGGCTTTGTGGTGAAATTGCAGCATGCGCTGCGTATTGGTGAACGTACCGTCGATCTCGCCCACTTGGGTGGCCGGCAGGTAAAAAACCTCGGTCTTAATGTCCGCTGTTTTGACCTCGCCATTTTTGACTTCCGGCGCGCCCTTCCAGTACGTCGCGCTCTCCGTCAGCCAGTTGTCTTTGACGACGAGCCATTCGAGTTTGCGCATGGCAGCGCGCTCGAGCCGCGCGTTCAGCGACGTGGCGGGATTCTGGCCGACAAGGATCATTCCTTTCACCTTGCCGGCGTTCATCGCCGCGAACATCGCCATGTGCGAGTGGTCGCCGAGAATCTTCGGGTGCCATTCGTAGCCGTATTGGTTCTCAGGCTTGGCGGCGTCGCCGTACACCGATTTCAGGTACGACACCATGAACTTCGGCATATTGGCGAAGTAACCCGTGGGCGGCGTCTCGGCGACTAAATAGTCGGCGAGCGTATCGTGCTTTTTGAGCGCTGTCGGCGCCGGCATGTAGCCCTGAATAGAATGATACAGCGTCGGCACGTCGGTCGAGCCTTGAATCGAGGCATGGCCGCGGAGCGCCATGACGCCGGCGCCGGGCCTGCCGACATTGCCCAAAAGCAGCTGGAGTATCGCGCAGCAGCCGATGATCTGGACGCCATACGTATGCTGCGTCCAGGCAACGGCGTAGGCGAAAGACACCGTGCGCTCGGCGCCGGAGTTGGCGAGAATCGTCTCAGCGACTTTGAGGAAGGTCTCCTTCGGGCAGCCGGTGTTTTGCTCGACCATCTCGGGCGTATAGCGGCTGAAATGGCGCTTTAAGATCTGGAATACGCAGTGCGGATTTTGCAGCGTCGGATCTTTTTCTACCGGCGGCTTCACCTGAGCTTGGATGAGCGGAGTGAATGACGGTGGGGGCGTCGGCTCCTTTCCGGTCGGCTGCACGCCGCTCTTCGGCGCGTTCGGGCTCCCCGGCGGGTTCGTCGGATTGGGCCCGGAAGTCATTTTCGCCTCGCCGGATTTCGCCGTGGCCGCGGTATGCCCCTGATCGCCGACCTTCGTGCGCGCGTACTGCCACGTTGCGCCGTCGTACTGGTTGGTGAAAGCATTGAACGGCCATTCGGCGACGCCGCCTTTGTACTCGACCAAACCGGAGAAGACGCCGTTGTTGTCTTCGGTGTCTTTAAAGTCTTCGTTGATGATCGTCGCGGCATTCGTGTAATTCGCTACCCAAGTCTTGAAGAAGGGGTCGCTGTTCCACTTCTCGTTGTTGATCACGTAGTTGATCACGCCGCCGAGAAACGCGATGTCGGAGCCGGCGCGCACCGGGGCGTAAATGTCCGCTACCGCGCTTGTGCGCGTGAAGCGCGGGTCGATGTGGATGATCTTCGCGCCGTGCTCGACCTTGGCCTTCATCGGCCAGCGAAAGGCGACGGGATGGTTCTCCGCCATGTTCGAGCCCATCACGACGATGCAGTCGGAGTCGGCCATGCTCCGCGGATAGAGGGTGGCCGCGCCGCGGCCGAAGCGTGTCCCCAGACCGGGGACGCTAGAGCTGTGTCATATTCGTGCCTGATTCTCGATCGCGACGATCCCGAGACCGCGCATCAGCTTCTGATGCACGTGGTTGAACTCGGTCTCGAGAGTCGCGCCGCCGAGCGCGAAGATCGCCGACGTCATGTTGACGAGCTTGCCGTTGGGAAGCTTTTCGATGAAAGTCTCGTCGCGCGTCTTTTTGGTGAGCTCGGCGATGCGGTTCATCGCACGATCGAGATCCCAGACCTCCCAGTCCGCGGCTCCCGGCGCGCGATGGAGCACCTGAGTCGGTCGGTTGGGATTGACGTGGAGCTGGAAGATCGCGGCGCCCTTGGGGCAGAGCGTTCCCTCGTTGTGCGGGCTTCGCGGGTCGCCTTCGATGTTGACGATCTTGCCGTCGATCGTGTGGATCAGCGTCGCACAGCCAACGGAGCAGTAGGGACAGACGCTGGGAGTGACCTTCGCGTTCTTGATCCGCAGTTCCTGCGCGCGTGCAACTGCGGGGCCGAGGTTGACTCCTGATCCGACCAATCCGCCGAGCGCCGTGCCGCTGGCGGCGGCGACGGAAAACCGGAGGAAGTCACGCCTTGAGACATCCATAAAACCTCCCGAAGCGATTCGTAAGCCTATGGAATCAGTCTAGATTACCGGCTGATTCCTATATCCATCAGCCCAAACCAACTGTCAAGGGGAAATTTTTATGGAAGATTCAAAGAGTTTTTTATGAAACCGGAGGAAAGTGGACGTAAGACAAAACGCGATTTGAAGCGATATGACCCGAATGGGTACTAACGGCGATAACCTGGATGGCTGAAGATGTCGATCAATGCGCGCGGCCGAGCCGGATGGCCGCTTTGAGGCTTGCGCGCATGCGCTCGAGCGAGCGGGCCAATTCCCCGATTTCATCGTTGGAGTCCACTGGCACCGGCGTCTCCAAATCGCCGGTGCTGAGCTTGCCGGCACGGCTCGTGAGCCGCCGGAGCGGGTACATAAGCCCGTGCGCCAAAACCACCGCGAGCGCGGCCGCGGCGCAGGTCGCGACCGCGATGAGAACGAGCACGGGCCGCACGCTCTTTTTTACCTCGGCCTCGATGGCGTCGCGCCACACGCCGATGTGCGCCGTTCCAAGCTGCCCTTCCATCGGCATCTGGATTTCTTCAACCGCGCGGCCATGGTAACTGCGCGTGACTCTTTTCATCTGCCGGAGCTCGGCGGCGCGTGATTCTTGAAGATCGGAGGGAAACGACTTCATGCTATAGGCCAGCACGTTTCCTTTGCGATCTTCGATAAAGACGTAAGCGACCCCGTCATACCGGCTGTAGCGCTCGGCCAGCGGGCGAAGGTCGAGCGGCTGTCTGAGCGACATGTAGCCGGCGGCGATATCGCCGAGCTCGCCTGCGGCAAGCGCGAGACGACGGTCGATTTGCGCACGCACCGACCGGCTCATCGAGGCATCCACGATCCAGCCCATCGCCAGGCCGACAGTGAGCAGGAGAATGCCATAGGCCAGGGCGATCCGCCAGGTGAAACTGATCGGGCCGCGGGCGACGCGCGCCGCCCATAATCTGCCGCCCTTCGTCCAAGCGGCCACTAAAGCCATCTTCTACCTTCTACAGCGTGAAATTTTGCGCGTTCGGGGCGGGAACCTTGAGCGCTCGCATCTCTTCGTTCATGCGCTGCTGGAAGCGCGCCTTGAGTTTCTTGTCGGGAATCACCTGACTCACCGAGTCGACGAGTTCAGGGATGCGGCTCTTTGGAAAGGTCTCTTCCGTCGCGCCCAACGCGGCGATTTGATCGCGGACGACAACCGAGGCGATCGGGCCGGACACCTCGGCGAGACCATGGACCATGCGGTCGAAAAAACCCTGCGGGACGGGATCGGCGGGCGCTTTCATCGACGGGCTGACCAATGGTTTCGCGCCGGCGGAGCTGAGCTCGATGAGCCGGTCCTTGGATAACGAGCAGAGAATTTTCGCGGTGTCGAAGTAAGCGAGGCGAACCGCCTCCGCGATCGCCTTGACCGTGCGCACGCCGTTGACCCGACTCAAGATCTTCCATTGCTCGGAGGTAAGGGTGGTCGATCCGGACAATTCGAGGTCGGCCTCGGCGACGTGAAATACCGCGTTCTCGGTCGGTATGATCTCCTGGATCTGTTCCAACTCGCGCGAAACACCGAGCCACTCGGTCAGCAGTTCTCGCGTGGGGCGGGTGATCGATTTCTGTGCCGGCGTCGCGTCTTTGTCGAGGTTAAATTCCCCTTCGCTCCACGTAAGCGGGTGGAAGAAAGCTGTTTCGCCCTCTCCGAGCGGCGACACTGCGTGCGCGATCTCGCCGCCGATAAAATAGATCTCGACATTCTCCTTTCCACGCGTGAGCTTCAACCGGCCCGATTTTTTCGCGAGGATGCAGAGCTGGAGGATATCGGTCAAGCTGATTTGCGACAATGTCCCTTGCATGATCTTCCTTTCTTAAGAACCTGGTGCGTCACTCCATCTCGCGGGCGATGGAGCCAAAGACCAAGGCGAAGAGAAATCCCACAATAATCGTCAGCACCAGGACGATAACCATCACAACACCTTCATGGCGGCGAGAAACAGCGCCGCGGCTAGGACCCAGGCGGTCGCTCCCGCTGCGATCGCCCATGGAACCTCGATGACGAAATCCGACTGCCGGAGCGCGGGGAGACGGCCGGGCGACTGCTCGGCTTTCAACATCGACGGGCTGGGAAAGAGATGAGTCGCGCGCATATCGATTCTTCGCCTTCCTAGTGTGTTGAATAGGGCCCGAAACGACAATGAGGTAAACACCTGAGCGGGAAACAAATAATTCCCTACAAAAACGGGAGCGAGGAATCGTATGGTGGAGTTCGCGGTAGCTTATTCGGAATGCAGCGCCAAACGGTTGCCTTCGCTGTCGAGCACGATGGCGCGCCAGCCGTGCGGGCCGATCTGATGCTTCGGCTGCACGATCTTGCCTCCATTTGCTTCGACGGCGGCGACCGCCTGATCGAGGCGGCCGTTGGCGTTGAGGTAAATAAGCGGACCTTTGGCTGAAGGCTCTTCGCCTTTGACCAGGCAGCCGCCGGCGTCGCCTTCCTGGTGCGGCAGGACGCCCATCGATATGCCCGGCGATTCTTCTTTGTGAACGTGTCCGCCGAGGACGGCGGAGTAGAATTTAATCGCGCGGTCGAGGTCTTTTACGGGAATGTCCACCCAGACGACTTGGTTGGCCATAACGAAAGACTACAGGATTCAACAGCTGGAAGGAAGAATATAGAAGTTAGAATTTAGAAGCTAGAAGTTCATGAGGCCGGTGCTTCCTCTTCTAGATTCTAAATTCTAGATTCTAAGTTCTAAGTTCTGATTCTGGCTCCTGAATTCTTTTAGCGCGTCACAGCGCCTTCGGCGGCGGAAGAGACGAGCTTGGCGTATTTCGCCATGACGCCGGTCTTGTAGCGCGGCGGCGGAGGCGACCAGCGGCGGAGGCGAGCATCCATCTCCTCGCGCGAGATGTCGAGGTCGAGCCGGCGCTTCTCGATGTCGAAGACGATCGTGTCGCCGTCGCGCACCGCTGCGATCGGGCCGCCGGCCGCGGCTTCCGGGGCGACGTGGCCCGCCATGAGGCCGTGCGTCGCTCCGGAAAAACGTCCGTCGGTGAGGAGCGCCACCGAATCGCCGAGGCCGGCGCCCACCAGCGCGGCGGTCACGGCGAGCATCTCGCGCATGCCCGGTCCGCCCTTCGGCCCTTCATAGCGGATCACCACGACGTCGTTCGCTTTGATTTGCTGTTTCTGCACCGCCTGGAACGCGTCCTCTTCCCGGTCGAAAACCCGCGCCGGACCGCGGTGAAGCATCCGCTCGTGACCGGCGACCTTCACCACGCATCCGTCCGGGGCGAGATTGCCGTGGAGGATCACCAGGCCGCCGGTCGCCTTCAAGGGATTGGAAACCGGCCGCAGCACTTCCTGGCCGCGCGCCTCCGTGGCGCCTTCGGCTGCTTCCCCAAGCGTTTTCCCGGTCACCGTGAGCGCATCGCGGTGAACCAAGCCGGCTTCGGAAAGGCGCTTGGCGATCAATTGGATGCCGCCGGCGCTGTAGAGATCGTTCGCGACGAAGCGGCCGCCCGGTTTTAAATCGGCGATGAGCGGCGTGCGCGAGCTGATCTGATCGAAATCGTCGATCGCCAGCTCGACGCCGGCCTCGCGCGCGATCGCCAGCAGATGCAGCACGGCGTTGGTCGATCCGCCGGTCGCGGCGACGGCCGCGATGGCGTTCTCCACGGCATGGCGCGTGATGATCCGCGACGGCCGGATATCTTTACGGAGCAGCTCCATGACGAGCTTGCCGGCATTGAACGCCGCCTCGTCTTTCTCTTCCGCGATCGCCGGGATGCCGTTGCTGCCGAGCGGCGAGATGCCGAGAAACTCCATCACCGTCGACATCGTGTTGGCGGTGAACTGCCCGCCGCATGCGCCGGCTCCGGGGCAGGCGCTGTCCTCGATCGCCTTGAACTCTTCCGCGCCGATTTTTCCGCCGGCGTATGCCCCAACGGCTTCGAAAACGTCTTGAATCGTCAGATCGCGGCCGCCGAGACGGCCGGGAGCGATCGAGCCGCCGTAGAGCGCGAGCCCGGGAATGTCCAGGCGCGCCAGCGCCATGACGACGCCGGGATTGGTTTTATCGCAGCCCGAGATGCACACCAGCGCGTCGAAGTGGTTGCCGCGCGCGACCAGCTCGATCGAGTCCGCGATCACCTCGCGGCTGACGAGCGAGCATTTCATCCCCTCGGCGCCCATGCTGATGCCGTCCGAGATCGACACCGTATTGAACTCCATCGGCGTGCCCCCGGCGGCGCGGATCCCCTCCTTTACCTTGACCGCCAAGCGGCGCAGGTGAAAGTTGCAGGGACCGATCTCGATCCAGGTATTGGCCACTCCGACGATGGGTCGGGAAAGATCCTGATCGGTGAAGCCGACCGCCTTCAGCATCGCGCGCGACGGCGCGCGATCCGGACCGTCCGTGATCACACGGCTTCGCTGTTTTCCGTCTTCAGCCATAAAGCTCCTAATCGAGGTAGAGTCGAACTGGTAGTTTACCTATCGCCAAGCCGGTTTTGCAAGCGAACGTCTTGCACGGCCGCGGTTCGGACCCTATCGTAAGAGGATGCGACGGAAATCCGTGTGGAAGCCCGTTTCGGCGATCGTCATTCT
>Ga0075424_100002618_pt1 | contig 16515 bp, 10 predicted proteins | sample SoiMethybrSBSTD3_FD_75301 | JGI IMG/M metagenome (GOLD analysis project Ga0075424, IMG submission 75301) | Bulk soil microbial communities from a Populus tree surrounding site in Tennessee, USA - Soil MetaG P. TD hybrid SBSTD3 | ecosystem: Environmental > Terrestrial > Soil > Tree plantation...
TGGCGCGCCAGACGTAGAGGGCGCGCGCGGGCCGGCCCTGGAATCGCACCTCGGCCGCGCCCGGCTTGGAGCGCGTGCGGAGGGTCCCCAGCGACGCGAGGGGCACGGCGCCGCCGGAGAGCTGGATCGGCAGGCGTGCCAGCTCGCCGGGAGCTACGGCCACCACCGGGCGCCGCCGCTCGCCCTGTCCGCTCCAGCCGAGGACCGGCACCCGCAACGACCGCCGGGCCTCCTCCAGCACCGCCTCCACCACGCCCCAGGGATCGACCGCGCCGCCCGCCAGCTCCAGCCGCAGCTCCTCGTCCGGCACGCCGAACGGCTCGACGGCGCGCACCCCGGGGACGGCGCGGATCGCCTCGGCCGCAGCGCGCGCGCCGGCGTCGTCCCTTGCTCCCGTCAGCCAGACGATCGCCAGCAGATCCCCTTCGCGCTCCGTGCCGGTCTCCACCCACAAAGACGCGCCTTCGGGGAGGCCGGCGCGCAGCCGCGCGAGCTCCGAATCGAGCCGGGCGGCCTTGCGCTCCACGTCCGTGCCGGGAGCGAAGCGCACCGTCAGCTCGGCGCCGTCCGTGCGCACCTCGCCCGCCGCGCCGCGGACGCTGCCGAGAGAACGGACGGCGCTCTCGACGGGCTCCACCCACGCGCGGGAGACCTCGGCAGGGTCGCGGTCCTCGCCGAGCGCCAGGCCCACCCGCAGCTCGGGGGAGCCGGCGCGCGGAAAGTAGTCGAGCGGCAGGCGCGCCAGGGCGACGCCGCCGAGCACCAGCAGGGCCAGCGTCGCGATCAGCCGGGCGAGGGGGCGCTCGGTCATCGCGGCCGGTGCGTCCAGCGGTAGAGGACCGGGACGAGGAAGAGGGAGGCGAAGAAAGAAGTGGCCAGGCCGCCCGCCACCGCCACGGCGAGGGCCCGCCGCAGCTCGGCTCCTGCGCCGCCGAGGAGGGCCAGCGGCAGCATGCCGGCGAGCGTCGTCAACGTGGTCATGAGGATCGGCCGGTAGCGCTCCTCGCCGGCCAGGCGGATGGCCGCGGGCATCGCCCGGCCGGCGCGCCGGTGATCCTCGATGCGATGGACCAGCACGATGGCGTTGTTCACCACGATGCCCGCGAGCAGGATCAATCCCAGAAAGGACATGACGTTGAGCGTCTGGCCCGTGGCGGCGAGCAGTCCGAGGGCGCCGCCCAGGGCCACCGGCACCGTGCTCATCACCACCAGCGGCGTAGCGAGGGACTCGTAGAGCGCCGCGACGGTGAGGAAGACGAGCGCCAGCGAGAGGATCAGGGCGAGGCGGAGCTGGCCGAACGCGCGCCGCAGCTCCAGGGCCTGACCGGCGGGGACGACCTCTTCGTCCGCCGCGCGTGCGAGGCCGCGGAGAGCCGCGTCCGGATCGAAGCGGGCGAGCCGGTCTCCCTGGTCGAAGAGGAGCCGCACGGCCGGGAGCCCGTCCTCGCGCTCGAGAGCGGCCGGGCGCGATCCCGCGCGCAGGCTGGCGACGGCGGCGAGCGGCACGACTCCATCCCGGCCCGCGGCCACCGGGATCAGCTCCGGCGCCTCCGGCTGCGTAGGCCGCACCACGATCTCGGGCTCGGCGCCGCCGATGCTGGCGCGGCCGGCCTCGCGGTCCCCGAGCCCCTCGCGCACCTGCTCCTCCAATCTCCCAAGGTCGCCGCCCAGCGATGACAGACGCGGCTCGTCCCACGACAGCAGCACCGCCTCCCGCGCCCGGTCGCGGAAGCCCGCGCTGCGCTGCAGGCCGGCGGTTCTCCGCACGCGCTCCTCGACGCGGCGGGCCAGGGCTTCGGCGCGTTCGGGCGTGGCCGCGGAGGCCACCAGCTCCAGGCGGCGGCCCGCCCTCTCGATCGGCTCCAGGAAAGCGCTCGCGCGGGGCTCGACCCAGGCCTCCACGTCCGGCAGGCGCGCGAGGACGTCCGCAAGCCTGCCGCGCGCCTGGGCGGCGCTTTGAGAGTCGGGAAAGCGCAGCTCCAGCCGGCCGCTCTCCTCGTGATCGCCGGCACCGATTGCCTCCGCTGCGGGGAACTGGATCGCCAGACGGCGCGCCGCCGAGGGGGCGAGCGCCGCCACCGCCCGCGCTTCGACGGCGGCGCCGAGCCGCCGCGCCGCCTCGGGCGCGAGGTCGGGAGCGAGCCGGTAGCGCACCACGACGTCGCGCGTCTCCGCCCCCGGCATCAGCTCGCGGGGGAGCAGGAAGAAAGCGGCGAGGGCCAGCGCCGCGGCGGCCGCCCCTGCGAGCACGGCGCCGCCGGGCCTGGCGAGGATACGGTCGAGCAGCCGCAGGTAGGCTGTTCGTCCGGGGCTCCTCCCCTTGATATCGGCGCCGCCGCGGCCGCGGGCGAGGACCGGCGTCACCGTCAGCGAGAAGAGCAGGGCGGCCGACAAGGAGGCCACGATGGCGAACGCCTGCGCGCCGAAGAACGCCCGCGCCAGGCCCTTGAGGTAGATGAGCGGCAGGAAGACGACGCCGGTGGCGAGGAAGCCGGCCACCACGGGCAAGGCGATCTGCCGGGCTCCCGTCACCTCGGGCTCGCGCTCGCCGCCGGCGCGCGCCGTTTCGATGGCCTCCAGCACCACGATCGAGCTGTCCACCAGCATGCCGGCGGCGAGAGCGAGGCCGGCGAGCGACACCACGTCGAGCGGGAAGCCAAAGAGATAGAAGAGGGAGAAGGTGGCGACCAGGGAAGCCGGCACCACCACCGCGAGCGCCAGGGTGGGCCGCCACCGTCCGAGCATCACGCGCAGCACGGCGATGCCCAGGGCGAGGCCGATCAAGGCCGCGAGCGCCAGCTCCTCGAGAGCGCCGGCCACCTCGGCGCTGCGGTCGGCCACCACCGCGACGCGCAGGCCCGCGGCGGATCGCCGGCCGAGCTCCTCCACCCGCGAGCGCACCCGGGCCGCCAGAGCGACCGCGTTGGCTTCGGGCGCGCGGAAGACCCGCACCAGCGCCCCCTCCCGGCCGTCGAGGCGGAAGGCCGTTTCGTCCCGCACCTCCTCCAGCGCGACGTCGGCCACGTCGCCGAGCACGCTCTCGCCGGCCGGACCGGCGAGGCGCAGGGCGCGCAGCGCCGCCAGCGAGCCGGCGTCCTCGCGCACCAGCACGGGGCGCACCACGGCGCCGGCGCGCGCCCGGCCGGCGGCCACTGCGGCGCCGACGGCGCGCAGCCGCGCCGCGACGTCGGCGGGCGTCAGGCCGCGCGCGGCGAGGGACGCGGCTCGCGGGCGCACCACGGGATGGAGCGGTGAAAGGCCGAGCAGCTCGATCTTCCCCGCTCCTTCCAGGCGGGCCAGCTCCGGCATCAGAACCGCGCGGGCGAAGAGCGTGCGTGCGGCGCCCGACGGGCCGCCGAACACCGCCACCTCGACGATGGGCTCGGGATCTCCCGTGGCGACCTCCACCGCCAGCGAGACGCCGGGAGCGTCGAGGCCGGCGAGGCGCCGCTCGGCCTCGATCCGCAGGCGGTCGGCGTCCGTCTGCCATTCGCTCTCCACCCGCAGCCGGGCGAAGCCGTCGGCCGTGGTGCTGCGCACCGAGCTCACGCCGGCCAGGGCGGCGAGCCGCAGCTCGAGCGGCCGGGTGACCCGCTCCAGCACCTCCTCCCGGGCGCTGCCGGGAGCCGTGGCGGTGATCTCCAGGCTCGGCCGCTCCAGGGCGGGGAGCAGGGAGACCGGCAGGCGGAACAGGGAGAAAGCGCCGAGCACCACCAGCGTCGCGGCGCCCAGCAGCGTCGAGACCGGACGCTCGACGGCGTGGCGGATCATCGATCCCCCTCGGGGCCGGCCTCGGGCTCGACGGGTGTCACCTTGGCGCCGTCCGTGAGCAGGGCCGCGCCGCCGACGACCACCTTGTCGCCCGGCGAGAGACCGGTGAGCACCTCCACCCGGTCGCCGCTCCGGCCGCCGGTGGTCACGCTCCGCCGGCGGGCCGCTCCACCCTCGGCGACGTAGACGGCGTTGCCGTCCACCAGGGCCGTCTCGTGCACCGTGAGCGCCTGCTGGCGGGGATCGAGCTCGACGCGCAGCTCGATCCCCTCGCCCGGCGCCGGCAGCGCGGCGCCCGCCGTCACCTCCGCCACCACCGGCACCGTGCCGCCGGCCTCCAGCACGGGCGAGATCTCGCGGATCACGCCGCGGCCGGACGGCGCGCTGGCGCCGGGCACCACGAGCTGCACCGCGAGCCCCGCGTGAAGCCGGTTGCGGTCGGCCGCCGCCGCCCGCGCCTCGACCCGCGGCGCGCCGCCCGCAGCGATGCGGGCGAGCATCGTCCCGGCCTGCACCTCGCTGCCTCCGGGGAGCCGCCGCTCGACGAGCAGCCAGCCGGCGACGGGCGAGCGCAGGTCCAGGCTCGAACGGCGCTGCCGTGCGCCCGCCAGCCTTTGCCGGGCGAGGTCCGCCTCGGCCTGGTGCTGCGCCACCAGGGCCGCGGGCACGACGCCGGCGTCGAACGCCCGCTGATAACGCGCCAGCTCCGTGCTCGCCGCCTCCAGCCGCAGCTTCGCCTCGGCGAGATCCTGCTCCGCGCCGTCGTTGAGCAGCCGGGCCACCACCTCTCCGGACCGCACCTGGACGCCGGAGGCGAGGCCGTCGCGGAAGCGCTCCGGATACTGGAGCCTCCCCGTGGTCGGCACGATCACCTGCGCCTCGCCGGCGGGGCGCACGACGCCCAGCAGCACCAGCGTCGGTTGGAACGGCGCGCGCTCCACCTTCTCCAGCGTCACCGGCAGCGGCGGCGGATCCTCGGAGATCTCTGTCGCCCGGTTGCAGGAAGCGAGGATGAAACAAACGAGGAGCAGGGGGACGACGCGCATAAGGCCTCCCATCAGGAGATGATCAGCTCGGGCCGCCGCAGGCGGCGCCTGGCGTAGAGGAAGAAGAGCGCCGAGCCGGCGGCGAGCACGCTCACGCTGCGCAGCCAGGCGAGCGCCGCCTCGGGTCCCGGGAGCAGGGGTCCGAAGGCTTCGCCGTAGCGCGGCGGGATGGGATTGAAGAAGGACCAGCTTCCCATCAGCGACAGGGTCACCATCGAGGCGAGCCAGACGCCGCCGGCCGTCCGCAGGCGCACCGCCCAGAACAGCGACACCGCGCCCAGCAGCAGGCTGACCGCCACCACCTGCACGAGCGGCGCGAGGATGGGGAAGGAAAAGCCGTCGAGGAACCAGCCGAGCAGCATCACCAGCCAGCCCTGGACCGCCGCCAGGCCGCACACCGCCGCCGCCCGGCGCAGGAAGTACCGCTCGGCGGACGGCGCCGAGAGCGCGAGATCGAGACAGCCGGCGCGGCGCTCGAGGTCCACCATGCCGGCGAGCGCCGGCAGAGCCAGGATCAGCGACGGCACGAGGAACACGAACCGGTAGAGGTCGGACGGCTCTCCCTCTCCCTCCAGCAGCATCTGCAGCACCGAGCCGCCCACCACCAGGACGTCGATCGCCGCGAACAGCGCCAGCCGGCGGCCGAGGAGCAGACCGAGCGAGAGGCGCAGCGAGCGCAGGAGGTCCCTCATCCGCCGTGGCTCTCGAAGTAGACCCGGTCCGAGAAGGAGACGCTGCGCACCAGGCGGTGGCACTCGCGGTCGGGATCGAGCCAGACGGCCTGCGGCCGGTGCGAGGTGGCGAGCGCGAAGGTCCCCGCCGCGCCGGCGTCCGCGCGCGCCGTCGTCTCCACCGGTCCCAGGTCGGTGGTCAGCACGATCTTGCACAGCGCCTCGCCGTCCCCCCGGTTCACCATGCGGCCGGTCACCCGCCAGCCGTCGCCGTCGCGGCGCAGCTCGACGCCGTCCAGCACCGGCTCGGGCAGCAGGCCCTTGACGAAGAAATCCTCGATCAGGCGCTCGAGCGGCGCTTCGCTGCGCTGGCGCAGCAAGTCGAAGAGCTCCACCCGCGTGGCCGGCGGGCCGCCTTCGCGCGCCAGCAGCTCGTTGACGGCGCGGCGCAGCGGCTCCTCTCCCATGCGCAGCCGCAGGGCGGAGACCAGCGCCGGGAACCGCCGGCTCCAGTAAAGGAAGCTGTAGGGCTCCGCCGGAGGCGGAATGCGGACCATCGCCTCCTGACCCGGCCGCAGGCCCGCGACCGTGGCGCCGCTCTCGCCGCCCAGGCCGAGCCGCTGCAGCGCGAGGCTGCGGAAGAGCTGGCGGAAGAACAGGGCGTCATCCGGCGCCACGGCGCGCCGCAGGGCGAGACGGCTGGCGACGATCTCGGCCACCAGCGAGTCCTGATCGAGCGGCTTGGTGCGGGTGAGGTCGGTCTCGCGCAGCAGCACGAGATCGCCTCGCACGCTCAGGCGCTCTTCGCCGGGATAGTCGAAGAGCCGCATCCAGGCATCGCGGCTGGTATCGAGCTCGTAGACGTACGGCTCCGGCCACTCCAGCACCGCCGTCCGCCGCAGGTCGCCGAGCCCCGGCCACGCCTCTTCGAGCCTGCGCGTGCCGCGGGCGAGGAATCCAAGGTGCAACTCCCCGAGCCGCGCATGAAAAGGGTAGACCGCGACCGTGGCCCCGTTCGCCGCCGGCCTCAGCCGGCGGTAGCGTCCGCCGGCCACCGCCAGCTCCGCCGGCGAGAGGCGGCAGCGACTCGCGAGGAGGCCCTCGCGGGCGATGCCGCCGCAGGAGTCGGCAAGGAAGAAATCGCGCGGCGCCGCCAGCGACAGCGAAATGTCCGCCAGGGGCAGGAACGTCTCCTCCGGCGTCCTCAGGTCGTCGTCCAGCTTCCAGGAATGGTAACGGGGGACTGGAATCAAGCCGGAGCCGGCGAGATCGACGCGGCGGTCCGAGACCGCGGGCACCCGGTAGCTGTGGGAGAGATCGGCGAGGTCGCGGCTGAAGCGCGCGTGCAGATGCGCCGAGAACAGCTTGTGGAAGCCGGCTTCGGTGCTCCGGGGGAGAGCGAAGGCGATCTCCCGCGGCTCGCCCGCGAGGCGGAAGCGCAGCTCGCGGCGGCCTCCCGGGGCGATGGGCGGCGTGAGGTCCACGGCCAGGCGGTCCCAGCGGCGGACGAGCGCCAGCCGCCCCTCTCCGGCCTCGGCGCCGAGGACCTTCAGGAACGGGTTCAGCTCGAAGGCGAGATGGCTCGCGGGCTCCGCTCCCATGTTCCGTATTTCCGCCGCCACCGCGAGCGCCAGCTCCCGGCCGGCGCCGATCGTTCCCTCGATCCGCCAGCGGCCGGGCACCAGGCCGGCCGGCGTGGGAGAGGGCTCCGCGGCTTCCTCGGCGCTGAACCGGGCTTCACCGAGCGCCTGATAGAGATGAGCGCGGCGGAGGATCAGGGCCGAGCCGCCCGCCGTCACGAGCAGCGCCAGGGCGACGGCCAGCAGATCCTCCCGGGCCGGCAGCGGATCGGGGGTGTATTGCTCGCGCAGCCGGGCGAGCGAGCCGAGGAAGGTGCGCAGGGGATGCTGCGGTGAGATGCGCAACGGCCGGACGTCCGGCCGGTTGCGGCGCAGGAAACGGACCGCGAGACCCAACACCGCAGCGGCCAGAGCCACCGGCACCGCCGAGCGCGCCAGGTACTGCTCGGCGGCCACGCCGGCGTCGTAGGGCGACTCGCTGACCTCCAGCGGAAAGGCGCGCTCCCACACGCTGCTCGTGTCGGCTACCGCCGCCGCCATGCGCTGCACGGAGAAGATCAGGACCCGGAGATCGATCCAGGCGAGCGGACCCGCGACGCGCACGCCGAAGCGGCCGAGAAGGGAATCGACCAATGCAGGAACCAACACGAGCGCCAGCCCGCCGAGCAGGAAGGCGTTGACCGCGCCGCCCGCGATCGTCCCCAGCCCGAGCGCCAGCGCCGAGGTCGCCAGGGTGAGGGGAGCCATACACAGCAGCCACGGGACGGCCAGCGGTCCGGGAGTGACGGCGCCGGGACCGCCGGCGGCCGCCGCGGCTACGGCGGCGGCGAGCAGGGGCACCGCCGTCAACGGCAGGAGCACGGCCTGGAGCGCCAGCCAGCGGCGCAGCAGATAGCCGGCGCTCGAGACCCGGGCGAGGGTCACGGTGGACCACGCTCCGGCCTCCTGCTCGCGAGTGATGCCGTCGAGCGAGATCAGGAAGACGAAGACCGCCGTGAGCACGGGGAGGATCGCCATGACCTCCGCCGCGTAGGTGGCGCCGCCGATCGCCAGGTCGAAGTCCTGGCGCCGGGCGTAGGCCAGCGCCGCGGGCGCCGAGCCGGCCGCGACGTAGGCCACGGCGAGCACCCGGAAGCGGAGCGACCGTGCCTGGGTGCGCAGCTCGTGAGCGATGAAGGCCGCGGTGAGCTTCACGCCGCCTCCTCTTCAGCGGAGCCGGACGGCGCCGCGATGCCCTGTAGTGCCAGGAAGGCGGCGTAGGACTCCTCCAGCGTCGGCCGGCGCGGCGCCGCGCCAGGCACCCGTCCTTCGCGATGGACGACGCGCTCGATGCCGCCTTGGCGGTCCGCCCGGCGGCTCACCTCCACGGCTCCCTCCGGGAGCGGCGTTCCGGTGGGCACGGACCAGAGCCTTCCCGCAGCTCGGCGCAGCAGCTCGGCGGGCGCGCCGTCGAAGAGCAGCCGGCCCGCGCCGATCACTCCCAGACGCGGGCAGGTCGCCTCCACGTCCTCCACGATGTGCGTCGAGAGCAGCACGGCGGTGCTCTCCGCCACCTCGGTGATGAGCGAGCGGAAGCGGATCCGCTCCTCGGGATCGAGCCCCGCCGTCGGCTCGTCCACCACCAGCAGCCGCGGCGAGTGGATTAAGGCTTGCGCGATGCCCAGCCGCCGCTGCATGCCTCCCGAGTACTCTCCCGCCCGCCGGTCCGCGGCCCGCTCCAGGCCGACCGCCTCCAGCAGCTCGGCCACCCGCCGGCGCAGCGCCTTACGGTCGAGCGGCACCTCGCGCAGCCGCGCGCAGTGCGCCAGGTACTCCCTGCCGGTCAGGTGACCGAGGGGATGGAACCCCTGAGGGAGATAGCCGAGCCGGCCGCGGATCGCTCCGCGGGATTGCCGCGACGCCGCGTCGAGACCGTCGTAGATCCGCCTCCCCGCCGTGGGCTCCAGCGCCAGCACCAGGATCGAGAGGAGCGTCGTCTTGCCCGCTCCGTTGGGTCCGAGCAGGCCGAACATCCCGCGCTCCAGCCGCAGCGACACCCCCTTGAGCGCCTCCAGGCCGTCCGCGTAGGTTTTGGTGATGCCCTCCAGCTCGATCAAGACGCAAACCCTCTCTCCGGATTGTGGAGTCGCAGTGTACTACACATGCGGTACAGTTTACGGAACGGATCGGTGCCGCGTTGGAGAGCGGCGCATCCTGCCTGCCGGCCTGCACTTCGGAAGTAGAGACGAGCACGTCCATCCGGCGGACGCCGACGCTCTTCCGAAATGGATCGGAAGAGGCGATGGAACGTGCGCGGGGAGGAGAAACGATGACGAGACGCGAAACCAAAGCGGGACGGAGGAGCTGGTGGGCGGCGCTCGCCTGCGCCGTAGGTCTGGCCCTGCTCGCCGGAGCTGTTCCGGCCGCCGCGCAGCAGGAGGTCCAACCCGGCGACAGCGCGGCCGCGGCGGCGGCCGCCACCACGAAGATCTGCGAGGGCAAGTACAAGACGCGCGGCGGCGAGTCGATCATCAGCGTGATCTGCCCAAACCTCAACAGCACCTGCACTTGTACCGCCACGGGGATCGACTGCGGCGGGACCACGAAGGACGCGCCGGCGGGGAGCACGTTCGTCGAGGGAAGCTGCAAGACGACCTACACGTCCCTCGCGGCAGCCGATCCGGCAGCGCTCGAAGCCTTGTACCGGGCGATCTTCGAGCCTGAACAGTAGACCGCCTGTCTGAACTGCAGAGACGTCCCGGCGGGGCGTCTCTGCAGTTCAGCGTCCCGCAGGAAAAGCTCCCTTGGCGGGTTTCAGGTGCAGAATGGAGAGACCCGGGAAGCATCACCGAAGGAGCCGTTCCATGAGATCAGCCGTCGTCACCGTCCTGACCGCCGCCGCCCTCGCCGTCTGGGGGGCCTGGGCCGGCGCAAGCGATAGCGGGAGCCCGTCTGTCCACCTGCCCTGGAAGGAGGCGGGCCTCACGGAGAAACAGGCGGCCGCCCATCTGCTCAACCGGTTCGCTTTCGGCGCTCGCCCGGGCGAGGTGGACGCCGTCGTCAAGATGGGGCTCGACCGCTGGTTCGAGCGCCAGCTCGCGGCGAACCTCCCCGACGGCAAGGTGGAGGAGGACCTCCGCGCGTTCCCGGCCCTCGGCATGTCCACGCGCGAGATCATCGCGGCCTACCCGCCGCCGTTCATGGTCCTGCTCCAGGCGCGCGAGGCCGGGATCGTCCCCGCGGACATGAGCCGCAAGGACCTCAAGGACAAGGATAAAGAGGCGCTCAAGAGCAAGGTGATGGCGTTCGCGCGCGAGCAGGGGTACCACTCGCAGAAGGAGCTGCTGGGCCAGCTCATGACCCAGAAGCTGGTGCGCGCCGTCGAATCCGAGAACCAGCTCGCCGAGGTGATGACCGACTTTTGGTTCAACCACTTCAACGTCTCGCTCACCGACAACAAGGCTCGGCCGTTCCTCCTGCCCTACGAGCGCGACGCCATCCGTCCCAACGCCCTCGGACGCTTCCGGGACCTGCTGGAGGCTACGGCCAAGAGCCCGGCCATGCTGCTCTACCTCGACAACGCCCAGTCGTCCGCGGCGGACGGCTCGCCGACCACGATGCAGAAGGCGATCGATCGCATGCCGCGCCGGCGCGCCTGGATGGGGGACCGTGGCGGGTTCGGCGGCCGGCGGGGCTTTGGCGGCAGCCGTGGCGCCGGTCCGCTCGCGGGTAGGGACCCCAAGACGCAAGGCGCGCCCGAGCGCCGCCAGCGCCCCCGGGGCGTCAACGAGAACTACGCCCGCGAGCTGATGGAGCTGCACACCCTGGGAGTGGACGGCGGCTACACGCAGCAGGACGTGGTCGAGGTGGCCCGCGCCTTCACCGGCTGGACCCTGCTGCCGCCCGGTCCCCGGCGGGAGATGGCCGAGATGCGGCTCGCCCGCGCCGAGCGGGCCGGCGGCTTGGGCTTTCACACCGAGGGCGACTTCCTGTTCCGCGCCGATCAGCACGACGCGGGGGAGAAGACCATCCTGGGCGTCCGTTTCCCGGCCGGCCGGGGCATTGAGGACGGCGAAGCCGTGCTCGACCTCCTGGCTACGCATCAGGCGACCGCCCGGCACATCGCTGGCAAGCTCGCCGTCCGCTTCGTCTCCGACCATCCGCCGCAGTCGCTGGTGGACCGCCTCGCGGACGTCTATCTGAAGACCGGCGGCGACGTCCGCCGGCTGCTGGTCACACTGGCCGAGTCGCCCGAATTCTGGAGCCGCGACTCCGTGGGCGCCAAGATCAAGTCGCCCTTCGAGCTCGCCGCTTCGGCGCTGCGCGCCACGGGCGGCAAGATCGGCGATCCGCGCGAGGCCCTCAAGTGGATCGGCCGCATGGGCGAGCCGCTCTACGCCTACCAGGCGCCCACCGGCTATCCCGACCGCGCCGAAGCGTGGGTGAACACCGGCGCGCTGCTCAACCGTATGAACTTCGGGCTCCAGCTCGCCGCCGACCGGATCCGCGGTCTGGATCTCGACTTGCCGGCCTTGAACGGCGGCCGCGAGCCCGAGTCGCGCGAGGAGGCCCTGCGGATCTACGCCGCGCTCCTGATGCCCGGCCGCGATCTGACCTCCACCCTGAAGCTCCTCGGCCCCATGGTGGCCGATCCGAACCTGCCGAAGAAGGTGGACCAGGCCGCGCCCAAGGACGCGGGCAAGAGCGCCAAGGGCTCCGATCCCGACGAGGAGATGGTGTACGGCAATCCCGAGATGGCGGCGTCGCGCTCGATCAAGATCCGCGATCGCCTGGGCGACGCGCCGCCGCAGCCGGTCGACCGCCGGCCGCCGACGCCGCTGGAGCAGGTGGTAGGGGTGATTTTGGGATCGCCGGAGTTCCAGCGGCGATAAGAAGGAAAGACCCAAAGCCCCTCTCCTTTAGGAGAGGGGTTGGGTGAGGTCGAGCGGGCAATACGACGAGATACGACTAGAGAAGGACAACCATCATGTTGACGCGCAGATTCTTCCTCAAGACCGGAGGCGTGGCACTGTTCGCGGTGGGCGTGGGCGGCGGGCCGGGCTTCCTCACCCGTGCCGCGCTCGCGGCGACCGGCACCGGCTCGACTCCCTCGCGGCGGCGCAAGGTGCTGGTGACGATCTTCCAACGCGGCGCCATGGACGGTCTCGCCGCCGTGCCGCCGATCGCCGCGGCGGAGCTCAAGTCCCTGCGCCCGCGCCTCGCCGTGAGCGGCGCCCGGTCCGAGGGCGAAGCCGCGCTGCTCGATCTCGGGACCGGCTTCGGGCTTCATCCCGCCTTCGAGCCGCTGCTGCCCTTGTGGAAAGACAAGCGCCTGGCGATCGTTCACGCCGTGGGCTCGCCGGACCCGACGCGCTCGCACTTCGACGCTCAGGACTTCATGGAGACCGGCACTCCCGGCCGCAAGGGCACGCCCGACGGCTGGCTCAACCGCGCCGTGGGCCTCATGGGGCACGACGGCTTGCCGTTCCGCGCCGTGGCCCTGACGGCCGCTCTGCCGCGCTCTCTCTATGGCGACGAGCCGGCCATCGCGGTGACCAATCTCGCCGACTTCAAGGTCCAGCTCCCGGGCGCGGACCGCACGGCCGCGGCGGCCGGCCAGGGCTTCGAGGCGCTCTACGAGCAGACCTCGCAAGGCCTGTTGCGCGACACCGGCGGCGAGACGTTCCGCGCCATCCACATGCTCTCCGCCGCCGAGATCAAACGCTACCGCCCGGCCGACGGCGTCATGTACCCCCAGACGCCGCTCGGCAACGCCCTGCGTCAGATCGCGCTGCTCATCAAGTCTGACGTGGGGCTGGAGATCGCCTTCGCCGAGTCCGGCGGCTGGGACACCCACGTTCAGCAGGCCGGCACCTTCGCGCGCCAGGCCCGCGATCTCGCGCAGACGATCCACGCCTTCTGGATCGATCTCGGTGCCTATCAGGACCAGGTGCTGCTCACCACCATGACCGAGTTCGGCCGCACCGTGCGCGAGAACGGCTCCGGCGGCACCGATCACGGCCATGGCTCCTGCCTGTTCGTGCTGGGCAATCCGGTGGACGGCGGCAAGGTTCACGGCGTGTTTCCGGCGGGCCTCGAGCCCGGCACGCTCTACGAGGGCCGCGACCTGCCGGTGACCACCGACTTCCGCGCCGTCTTCTGCGAGCTGGCCGGCAAGCACCTCGGCGTCAAGGACGACGCCAAGCTCTTCCCGGGCTGGACGGGGAAGCGGCTGCCGCTGGTGAAGGCGTAGAGGCTCACCGCGGCCGTTTTGCCGTTCCCATCGTGAAGTAGGCCGTGAAGACCGCCCGCCGCTCGCGCTCCGCCGGGCCTGCCTCGAACGGCGCGAGCACGATCGTTCCCTCGGGTCTCCGGATCAGCACCGGATCGATCGGCCAGCGGCCGGTGCTCTGAGGGCAGCTCTGTCCGGCGAGGCAGTCCAGGCTGTCACTTCCGGCCTGCACCTCGAAACGATAACCGGTGTAGCGCGTGCCGGCCGGCAGGGCGAGCCGCAGCACGTGGCAGCCGGCCGGCAAGCCGGACGGGACCTCGCCGCTTCGCAGTTGCGCGGCGATGTCCGTGCCGCAACCGGAGCCGCCGCCGGGAGGTACCACGCGCTCGGTGGACAGCGCCGACTCGCCAGGCGGGCATTCGAAGCAGGTGCGGTCCTTGGAAGTCCGTAGCCTTACCGGATCGGGCGTTGGCGCCGCGGGCGGAGCCGGCTGAGCCGCGGGAGTCGGAGGGGGAACCGCAGGCGCAGGCAGCGCGGGTGAAGGCGGCGTCACCGGCTTGGCCATCGGCGCCTCCGGAGCGGGAGGTGCCGAAGCCGGCGGAGTTTGGGGCTGCGGGACAGGCGCCGCCGGGACCGCAGTCGGCGCAGGGGATGTCCTCGGCTTCGCCGCAGGCGGTTCCGGCGTAGGAGCCGGAGCGGACTTCTCAGGGACCGGCGCCGGTGCGGCTGGCGCGGCTGGCTCAGGCCGAGGCGCCGCCGGCGCGACTGTGACGGGTGGCCGGACCGGAGCCGGTGTCTTCTCGGCCACGACAGACGGTCGCGGAGCCGGCGTCGAGCGGCCACGGGAGATCTGGACCCGCATCGTGCGGGTAGCCCCGACGACGTTGAACTGCGCGGCTTCATCCAGCACGAGGCGGCCCTTCTCGCGCACGGTGATCTCGGCCAGATAGGTCATGAACCCGTCGTGGCTCACCTCGAGGTGCCACGAGCCCTCGGCCAGTCCGCCCACGGTCGCCTTGCCGCGGGAATCGGTGAGCACGGGCGGCGGACCGTCCTTGGGATCGACGCCGTTGTATTGGAGCGTCAGCGCGGCGCCGGCCACGGGTAGGCCCTTCTGGTCCTCGACCCGGACCTCCACGGCTGCCGGTCCGCTCCAGAGCTGCGCTTGAGCCGCCGATGCGGCAAGCAGCACGAGAGGCGCGATGATCTTCCGCGGGTCGAGTCGCACGCTGGGCCTCCTTTCGGGAGCCTGACGGGAGGATTCTACCCCGGGCAGTCTCAGCGATTCGCCTTCTGCAGATACTCCCTCAGTGCCACCGCGTTGTTCGTCTCCGTGTCCCGCGCCGCGAAGAGCAGCGTCACCGTCCCCTTCCTGGCCTCGCGGACGAGCTGCTTTACGGGCTCCGGATTGGCATCCAACTCGGCAAAGTACCGCGCCTTGAACTCGTCCCAGCGCGAGTGGTCGTGCCCGAACTCCTTGCGCAGCTCGTTGGATAGTGCGATGTCGCGGTCCCACCGGTCGAGCGCAACATCCTCTTTCTTCAGACCGCGCGGTCAGAGGCGGTCCGCCAGCACGCGCACGCCGTCGGCGGGCGACGGCGGATCGTAGACGCGCTTGAGACGGATCGGCACGGGAGAGATTATGCAACCTTTCCGGCCGGACCTCGTATCCACCTGTTGACAGCCAACGACCCCGGTAGTACTATCTGGGTAGTTGACGCAGGAGGATCCAATCATGGAGACATCCCACCACCTCGGGGACCTGCAGCTCGCCATCATGCGGGAGCTGTGGAGCCGCGGCGAGGCGACGGTGGCCGAGGTTCACGAGGCGCTCGAGCCGGAGCGGGGGCTCGCCCTGACGACGATCGCCACCATGCTGACCAAGATGGAGAAGAAAGGCGTGGTGGACCATCGCGCCGAAGGCCGCCGCTTCATCTTCCGTCCCCTGGTGAGCGAGGATCAGGTCCGCCGCTCGATGGTGGCCGACTTGACCTCACAGCTCTTCCGGGGTGACGTCACCGCACTGGTCAATCATCTATTGTCCGAACACGAGATCGACGCCCGGGAGCTGGCCCAGCTCCGGAAGCTGATCTCGGCCCGCCAGCACGAGGAGGGACGCTGAATGTTCACCAAGCTGTTTGCCGATCAAGCGATCGCCTGGTTTCTGACCTACCTTCTGCACAGCACTCTCCTGCTGGGCCTCGCCTGGCTGGTCTCGAAGCCGCTCGGCCGCTGGTCGGTGGCGGCCGAGGAAGCGGTCTGGAAGCTCGCGCTGGTGGGCGCCCTCGTCACCGCTTCGGTCCAGGTTGCCGCCGGGTTCGAGCCGGCAGCAGGACGTTGGAGCCTCCCGAGCGCCACAGTTCAGGCGGTGGCCGCGACCTCTCCGGGCCCATCTGCGCCGGGCCAAGATGCCGCTCCATACTTCCCTGAACCTCCGCGGCCGGTCACGGTCTCCGCTCCGTCGCAGACACGGTTGCCGCTGCCTTCGGCTCCCGCGACGGCGTTGGGAATCTGGGCGCTCGGGGCTTGCCTGCTTCTCGCCGCGTACGGCCGGTCGCACCTTCGCCTGCGCAACCGGTTGCGAAACCGGCCGCGTGTGGTGGGCGGAACGCTCCTCTCGCGGCTCCGTTCGCTGAGCGCGGAGACGGAGCTCGGAGGGGAGGTCCGGCTCTCCTGCTCGTCGCGCGTCCCGGTGCCGGTGGCGCTGGGCCTGAGCCGGTCCGAGATCTGCGTGCCGCCGCGTGCCCTCGCCGGCCTCAGCGACGAGCAGCAGGAAGGGATGCTCGCCCACGAGCTGGCCCACCTCGTCCGGCGGGACCCGCTGTGGCTCGTCGTGAGTCATCTGGTGGCCTGTGCGCTCTTCTTCCAGCCGCTCAACTGGGTGGCCCGCCACCGACTGCGGGAGATCTCGGAGATGTTGAGCGACGAGTGGGCGGTGGAGCGCACCGGCCGGCCGCTGTCCCTGGCCGGCTGTCTCGCCGAGGTCGCCGCCTGGTCGGCGCGGGGTCGGGAACTCCCCGTCCCCGTCATGGCGGACCGGCCGTCGCACCTCGCGCAGCGCATCCGCCGCCTGCTCGACGAGAGCCGCCTGCCGGAAAGCCCGGCCCGCCGCATCTGGATGGGAGCGGCGATGGTCGTGCTGTTGATCGCCGTCGTCGCCGCAGCGCCGGCGATCTCGGCGGCCCGCCAGGAAGCGCCGGCCAAGCCCGTGCAAGCCACGGTTGTTTCGCAGGCCG
>Ga0075424_100002619_pt1 | contig 16514 bp, 12 predicted proteins | sample SoiMethybrSBSTD3_FD_75301 | JGI IMG/M metagenome (GOLD analysis project Ga0075424, IMG submission 75301) | Bulk soil microbial communities from a Populus tree surrounding site in Tennessee, USA - Soil MetaG P. TD hybrid SBSTD3 | ecosystem: Environmental > Terrestrial > Soil > Tree plantation...
TCATGAACGTGCAGGCCGATCGCACCCAGGACGGATCCCTGAGCCGCGTGGCCTGGGACGATGAGGGCGTGCCGGCGGATTCGTGGCTGCTGATCGACAAGGGCGTGTTCAAGGATTATCAGACGACGCGCGAGCAGGTGGCGCGGATCCAGAAGCTCACTGGAGTGTCGCGATCGCATGGCTGCTCGTTTGCCGAGTCGTGGAACGCGGTGCAGTTCCAGCGCATGCCGAATGTCTCGCTGCTGCCCGGCACCGCGGACATCGGCGTCGACGACATCGTCAAGGACACGCAGCGCGGCGTGCTGATCAGAAATCGCGGGTCATGGTCGATCGACCATCAGCGCTACAACTTCCAGTTCTCCGGCCAGGCCTTCTACGAGATCCGCAACGGCAAGATTGCCGGGATGCTGAAGGACGTCGCCTATCAGAGCAATACGCCGGTGTTCTGGAATGCGATGGACATGATTGGCGGCAAGTCGTCGTACTGGCTGGGCGGCGCGTTCAACGACGGCAAGGGCGAGCCGTCACAGAGCAACTCGGTCAGCCATGGCTGCGTGCCGGCGCGATTCCGCAACGTCACCATCCTCAACATTGCCCGGAAAGCGTGATGGCCAGTCAAGCCCGCCCGGGTACCGACGCTGGAACCCCGCTGCTCACGCGCGAACAGGCGAAGGCGATTGCCGATCGCGTGCTCATGTTGAGCACCGCCGAACAGACGCGCGTGAACATCGTCAGCGAGTGGAGCGGCAACACCCGGTTTGCCGACGCCAGCATCACGACCTCGGGCGGCATCACCGACACGACGCTGACGGTCACCGTCACGATCGGCAAACGGCGAGCATCGTCTTCGACCAACGTCCTCGATGACGCGTCGCTGAAGCGGACGATCGATCTGGCGATGCGCCTGGCTCGTTTGTCGCCGGAGGATCCCGAGATCATGCCGGAGCTCGGTCCGCAAAAGTATTCGGACGTGAACGCCTACGTTCGCGCCACCGCCGATCTGGATCCCGAAACGCGGGCTGCTGCCATTCAGCGCGCCGTGTCCGCCTCGTCCGCGGCGGGCAAGCCCGCCGGATCGATCTTCTCGGCAGGATTCCTCGAGGCGAGCGCCCGAGCGATCGCGGTCGCTACCAGCAGCGGGTTGTTCGCGTATCACCGCACCACGAGCTCCGAGTTCTCGATGACCGCGCGGACGCCCGACGGCACGGGGAGCGGATGGGCCTCGAGCGGCGCCCGCGACTGGACGGCAATCGATCCGTCGGCGATCGGCCGCATCGCGGCGCAGAAGGCCGTCGCCAGCCGCAATCCGCAGGCGATCGAGCCTGGCATGTACACCGCGGTACTGGAGCCGCAGGCGGTCACCGATCTCGTGCCGCTGCTCGCTGGTGCGCTCAACGCGCGCAATGCCGATGAAGGTCGCAGCCCGTTTTCGAAAACCGGCGGTGGCAATCGGATCGGCGAGAAGGTTGCCGACGAGCGTGTGACGCTGTATTCGGATCCAAACGATCCGAAGCTGCTGGCGGAGCCGTTCGACAACACCGGGCTGCCAATCGCGCGCACGGTCTGGATCGAGAAGGGTGTGCTGAGGAACCTCGCCTACACACGGTTCTGGGCGCAGAAGCAAGGCAAGCAGCCCACTGGCTCGCCGGCGGCCGGTGGACTCGCGCTCGTCGGCGGCACGAAGAGTACTGAGGAACTCATTGCGGGCTGTGCGCGCGGTGTGCTCGTGACGCACTTCTTCTACATCCGCGCGCTCGATCCGCGTACGGTGCTGCAGACCGGCCTGACACGCGACGGCGCATTCCTGATCGAGAACGGCAAGATCACGCGCGCGCTGAAGAATTTCCGCTGGAACGAGAGCCCGCTGCTGATGCTGAACCGGCTCGAGGAGATCGGCCGCCCTGAGCTCACTGCCGCAGGACGCGTGATGCCCGCGCTGCGGATCAGGGATTTCAATTTCACGTCGCTGTCTGACGCAGTGTGAGGGGCGGGTGTGAAGACCCCGCCCCTACGAGAGCAGGACGTCGTAACGTTATTTCTTGGCGGCGCTGATCTTCCAGATCTTATTGCCCGAATCATCAGACACGAGCAGTGATCCATCTCGTGCCGTCAGCACACCCACCGGGCGACCCCACTGAGTGATGGGCGATCCGTTCGAGCCATCCGATGAGAGGAATCCGGTGAGGAAGTCCTCGATCGGACCAGGCTTGCCGTTCGCCATCGGGAAGAAGACCACGCGATACCCCGACGCCACCGATCGGTTCCACGATCCGTGCAAGGCGACGAACCCGCCATTGCGATACCGCTGCGGGAACTGATTGCCGGTGTAGAAGGTGATGCCCAACGCGGCCGAGTGCGCAGGGAACAGCACGTCGGGGACGAGCGCCTTCTTCACGAGATCGGGAAACGCGCCGACGTAGCGCGGATCGTAGTTGCTGCCGATGTACGAATACGGCCAGCCGTAGAAGCCGCCGTCCTTCACTGAGGTTGCGTAGTCGGGCACCAGATCGTCACCGAGGTTGTCGCGCTCGTTCATCGCGGTCCAGAGCGTGTCGGTGCCTGGCTGCAGCGCGAGACCGACGGGGTTGCGGATACCCGAGGCGAAGACGCGGTAGCCGCTGCCGTCGGGATTGAACTCGAGAATCGCCGCGCGCCGGCAGTCCTCACCGGCATCGTTGTTCGACTGCGATCCCACGGCCACGTACATCTTCGTGCCGGCACGGTTGAAGATCACGTTGCGCGTCGAGTGCCCGCCGGTCGGCAGGTCCATCAGCTTCTCGGGCTCGCCCTGCGCTTTGAGATCGCCGTTCGTGTATTTGTAGCGCACAAGCGATCCGGTGTTGCCGACGTAGAGATAGCCGTCGTGGAAGGCCATTCCGAACGGCGCGGCGAGTGTGCCGGGTCCCTTCTCGACGAAATTGGGTGGCGGCATGCATGCCGGTGCGTTCGCGCCGAGTACCGCTGGAGGCTGACCAAACCCCGGAGGCGGTCCGCCCGCTGCACGTCCCGCGCCGCGTCCACCACCGCCGCCGCCACCCGCCGGAGGTCCTCCGCGTTGCGGCGGCGCGCCGCCGGCGTAGGTTTCGCGCGCTTCGAACGTGCCGTCGTTGTTGGCGTCGCGCAGCACGGTGATCGTGTTGGTGCCTGGTGAGCTCACGAACAGATCACCGTTGGGTGCGTACACCATCAGGCGCGGCGCCGGCAGTTCGGCGTAGGTGCTGAGCGTGAAGCCCGCGGGAACCGATGGATTGACGCCTTCGGGTCGGGTGCCTCCGCGACTCGGCTTCGGACTCGCGGTTGTTGGCGCTGGAAGCTTGCTCGCGTTCGGCTGTGGCAGCACGGTGTTCTGCTGAGCGACGAGAGCTCCGGTCACCGCGACGACCACCGCGCAGGCGAGTGTCGTCGAGAGCCACTGACTCTGAGGTCGGAATGTCATCACAGACTCCTGATGAGGTTCGCGGGGGAGATCCTATCCCAACATCGTGTGCACACGGCGCGAGATACGGAAGACCTTCCCCTATAATCACGCCTCATGAAACGAATGCTGATCGTACTCGCACTACTGGTATGGCTGCCGTCGAATGCGTCGGCCCAGCTGCTCGCGGCCAAAGATGGTGCGATCGTCTACGGCCACCATCACCTCAACGTGAGCAGCGTCGACGAACACAAGAAGTTCTGGGTCAACACCCTTGGCGGCACGGCGATCACGATCGGGACCAACAAGCGCGAGATCATCGAGCTGCCCAACGCGCTGATCTTTTTGAACGCGATGGCGCCGAGCGGCGGCACCAAGGGCACGACGATGAACCATATCGGGTTTTCGGTGCCTGACCTGCGTGCAGTGATCGCGAAGGTCAAAGCGAACGGCTTCAGCATGGTGACCGCCGAGGAAGCGCCGCCAGGAATCAAGGTCGAAAACGACATCGGCCTGGCCACCGGTGGCGACGTATCGGGAATTGCGTATGCGCTCGGGCCCGACGGTGTGAAGGTGGAGCTGCTCGAGATCAAGAAGCAGACCGTGCCGATCATGAGCCACCACATTCACTTCTTCGGTCCACAGAAGGAGATGCACGACTGGTATATGAAGATCTTCGGTGCCAAGGATCGGCCCGGGCTCACCGGCTCGTTCATCGGCGCGGATCTTCCGGGCATCGGTTTGAACTTCACGGCCGCGACCGATGTGGTCGGCACGCGCGGGCGCGCCATCGATCACATCGGCTTCGAGGTCAAGAACCTCGAGGCGTTCACCAAGACGCTCACTGCGCAAGGCATCAAGCTCGATCGGCCGTATACCAAAGTCGAGGCGCTGGGCATTTCGATCGCGTTCATCACCGATCCGTGGGGCACGTACATTGAGCTCACGGAAGGGCTGGACAAAGTGAACTGAGCTCTGTGGCTGACGAACCGGCACTCACGCCAACTCCCGAAAACGTCTACGCGCTGCTCGCCAGCAAGACCGAGTCGCAGCTGCGACGCATTCTGCGATCGCATCGCGACGTACCGTTTCGAGGCGAAGAAAAGTACGAGCGCGAGGCGGTGGAGCTGCGCGCGGCGCTCGATATCGCCCTCGATCGCCTGATGGTGATCGAGGTCCGGTTGGAAACCGGATCGGACTCGGTGTCGCCGCCGGTCAACCCGGATCTGCTGCAACTGCTGCAGTCGAGCGCGTTCGGGCGCTACATCAATTCCTATCTCTACTTCGGCGTTCGCTTCATGGCGGCGCGGCTGCTGGGACCGGACAGTTACACGAAGCCGCCGACGCGCGGCACACAGGTTGACGTGCAGCATGCGGCGGCACCCGACGCGCAGAAGGTGTCGTTCGATCTCAACGACGTGCCGCTGCCGCTGCCGCATCCGCCGGCGGTCAAGCCAGACGTTTACGCGGTGCTCGGCGTCGACGAGCGGCGCCAGCTGCTCGACGATCCCGACGTCGCTGAAGCGCTCGCGTTTCTCGACGACAGCGTTCCCTCCGATCAGGAGACGCCTCAGGAATCGCCGCCGCCGTATGCGCAAATGGCGATGCACGAAGCGCCAGGTGCGACGCAAGGCGACGACTGCGGCTGGCAGGCCGACTACGAGCGATGGCTGCGGGGCCTCGGCCACAACCCGGATCGCGCGGCGTACTTCGTTCGCATCACGCGGGGGCTGCGATCGTTCATTCGATCACGTGTCGACTTCTACACCGAGCTCGAAGGCAAGAGCGAGATCGACTCGTGGCGCGTGTGTGGAAGGCTCCAGGATGTCACGGCGAAGCTGCCGCACACCGCGCGGTTCGGTCTGCTCGACTTGTACTGGCTGGCGCGACTGCTGCGCGCGGAGGTGTCGTCGGTCGGCGTCGTCACCTACACCGGACGCTCGTGGATCCGACTGCTCCAGGAGCGTGCGCGCATCGACGACGACAATCCCGCGGAGCTCGACGAAGCCATTCCGGTGCTGCGTGCGGTGTTCGACTTCACCTGCGATCTGATCTTGAACTCGGTGGCCATCGCCTGCGATCGCCTCGATCGGGCGATGAACCCCGAGACGTTTCCCGAGTGGCCGACGGAGACGGTGACCTGGCGCCGCGCCTACGACGAGGAGCTCCTCGAGATCGCCAGACAGCGGCAGAAACGTGGCATTCACCGCAACGCGCTCTTCGGCTCGCAGGACGTCGCCAGCGCTGCCGAGTACAGCGGACAAATCGTGGGCTGGAGCCGAAGGAACCGTACCGGCGAGCACCTCGAGAACCTGATTGGTCTCGCGTTCTCCGGCGGTGGCATTCGCAGCGCCACGTTCAACCTCGGCGTGCTCGAGCGGCTGCAGGAGCTGGATCTGCTGCGCAGCGTCGATTACCTCTCGACGGTCTCCGGCGGTGGATACATCGGCGGATGGCTGCTTGGCAACGTGCGCCGCACGCAGTACTGGCTCAGTCAGCTGACGGATTGGCTGCCGTCGATCGAGCACCTGCGCCGCTACTCGAACTACCTGGCGCCGCGCTCGGGTCTCATGAGCGTCGACACCTGGACGATGTGGGCGAGCTGGATCCGCAACGCGTTTCTCATTCAGCTCACCGGCGTGGCATGGCTGTGGGTGCTGATCCTGCTCACGCGAATCAACGAAGCGATCTTCACGTGGCATCGTTTCGCCTCTCTCGCCGTGTCGCCGGGCAATCTCATTCTGGCGCCGATGGTGATCCTGCTCACCATCGCGGTATGCCGAAGCGTGATCTCGGAGACCCGTCCGGTCAAGGAAGGCGATGTGCTCGCGTTGGCGGTCGCGCCGGCATGGCTTGGGTCGTTCGTGACCGCGGCGATGTTGTGGGCGGCGCATCCGCACGGCACCGCGAACGCACCGCTGCTGTACTCGGACGTCCTCGCAACCTCGTGGCGGGAGTGGACGGGACCGTTGGCCGTCATGTTCGTGAGCCTCTCGCTGGTGGCGGCCTGTTCGATCGATACGCGGCGCAGCAGGATCGTCGCCTTCATCTGGGGTGTCGTCACTGCGTCGGTGGCGATGACGGTGGTCTACCTCGGGTTCTGCGCCGTGCGGTGGATGTTCGGCGTCTGGGGCGACGAAGACCGCTACTCGTGGATGGCCTACGTGTTCGGGCCGCCGCTGGTGCTCTTCGCGATGGCGCTCCCGATCGTCGCGATCATCGGCCTCATCGGCACCGACTCCGAGGACTGGCGCCGCGAGTGGTGGACGCGCTTCGGATCGTGGATCGGCATCTCGGGCGTCGGCTTCATGGTCTTGAGCGTGACGAGTGTGTTCGGTCCGCTGATCGTGCTGAGCGCGTTCGATCGCGCGTGGGGCTGGGGGCAGTGGAGCACCGCCCTCGGATGGGTGGCGACGATTGCTGGCGGTCTCATGTCGGGCAACAGCGATCGTACGAGTGGCGGTGAGGGCCGCACGCTCACGGCGGCGGCGCTGGAATGGTTCTCCAAGATCGCCGCCATCGTCTTTGTGGTCGGCGCCGTGCTGATCGGGGCGACGCTGCTACACGTGCTGTTGGTGAAGATCTTCACCGACAAGCAGATTCTGGCCAGCGAGTACTGGACGCACCTGATGACGATCACGACCGCCGAGTACTGGTGGGCGCTGCTCCTTCTGACGGTGCTGGCGCTGCTGTTCTCGTGGCGGTTCGAGATCAACATCTTCGGCTTGAATCAGTTCTATCGAAATCGTCTGGTACGCTGCTATCTCGGGGCGACGCGATGGCGGTCCGGTTTGCGCACGCCGCATGCGTTCACGGGCTTCGATTCACAAGACGATCTCGAGCTGTATCACTTCCGCAATCTTCCGATCCACGAGCAGTCGTATCGCGGGCCGTTTCCGATCTTGAATGGCTCGTTGAATCTCGGCGGCAGCTCCGACCTCGGCGTTCACACACGGCACAGCGCGTCGTTCGTCTTCACCCCGATGCGCGCCGGTTCCGATCGCAAGGCGGTCGGCTACGCGCCGATGTATGGCGTGAGGAAAAGCTTCGCCGGCGGCGTGATGCTCGGACAGGCGATCTCGGTGTCGGGCGCGGCCGCCAGTCCGAACATGGGCTACAGCACGTCGCCGCTCGTCGCGTTTCTGTTGACGATGTTCAACGTGCGGCTGGCGTGGTGGTTTCCGAATCCGGGTCGGCCCAACTGGCACAAACCGCGTCTGCCGATCAGCACCTGGTATCTCGTCAAAGAGATGTTCGGCCTTGCCGACGAGCACAATCACTTCATCAACGTCTCCGACGGCGGCCACTTCGAGAATCTCGGCATCTACGAGCTGGTACGACGGCGCTGCAAGGTGATCATCGCGTCGGACGCCGAGTGCGATCCGCACCTGACCTTCGGCAGCCTGGGCAACGTCATTCGCCTGTGCGAGGTGGACTTCGACGCCAAGATCGAGATCGACGTCGAGTCGATCCGCAAGCAGAAGGCGGACGGTTTGAGCCGCGCCCACTGCGCGATCGGCCGCATCAACTATTCGAACGGCAGCCGCGGCTACTTGATCTACATGAAGTCGTCGCTGACCGGCGACGAGGACGCCAGCACCGAGCAGTACCTGTCATCGCACGCAGAGTTCCCGCACGAATCGACGAGCGATCAGTTCTTCGCCGAAGATCAGTTCGAGAGCTATCGGCGCCTGGGCTATCACATCGCCAAGCTGACGTTTCGCGACGTCGAGCACGAGCCGAGTCTCGTGGAGATGGCGCGCAATCTGTTCAACCTGTGGAGCCCTTCCTCCGATAGCAGCTCGTTCGTCGGACAAGCGGAGCAGCTCGATCAGATCTGGGAGCGGTTCCGTTCGACGCCGACGCTGCACCCGCTGCTCGATGCGTTGATGGCCGACATGCCGACGCCGTTTCCGCTGCCACTGCCAGGCGTGGTGGCTGCCAACCCGCAGCGTGTGGAAGGCGAGGAACTGGCGGCGTGCCTGGAGCTCATTCAGTTGATGGAGAACGTGTTCATCGCGCTGCAGCTGGATGACTTCTGGGGCCATCCCGACAATCGTGGGTGGGTGACGCTGTTTACCAGCTGGGCCAAGTGCGGCACCTTCCGCCAGGCGTGGCGGCAAACGCGATCGACCTTCGGGATCGGCTTCGCCTACTTCTGCGAGCACCGACTGGGCCTGCCGTCTCTCAACGGACGGTGAAGCGTTCTTCGCGGAGAAGGCGCCCGTCCTCGCTCCGCACTTCTACTCGCCATTGGCCCGCGCGTTCGGGCGCGATCGTCGTGCGGCTGTAGGTGCGATAGCCGGCGCCGTTCGGCTGGATCGAGAGCATCACACTTTGGCGCAGCTGATCGCCGACGTACCAGCGATGTTGTACGGTCGTCGGGCGTTCAGCGACGACGCGTGTGAAGAAGTAGATCGGTCCTGGTGCGACGTCACCACTGATCGCATCGCATTGCCACGCGCCACTCGTCGTGAGTGTGCGGCATAGCCTCGCGTCGGCGACTGTCGGAGAGTCGGTCGACGTCGGAGCGGCCGCAGCGGGAGTGGGAGGCGACGCCGGCGTCGGATCAACGGGCGATGGCGCTGCCGTTGGAGGTGTCGGGGCGTCATGCGGCGGCGTCGCAGGTGTCGGCGCATCCGGCAATACAGGTGTCGGATTCGAGATCTCGCGCGGAGGCGTCGTGTCGACACGCCGAGTGGTGTCGCCCGATCGCCACGCCATCCATCCCAATCCGCTCACGAGAACGACAGCGATCACGCCGACCGCAACGAGGCCAAATGGAACGCCGCGCCGCGGCTGTTCCAACGCCGAGGATGAACGCAGCGCCGTGTAGGCCGGGTCGACAATGTGGGCCGGGTCTTTAGACCCGGCACCGTATACCGGGTCTTGCTGATGAGGCTCAGCGATCGCGTCCTCGGCCACCGCCTCATCCTGTTGCGCGGCCGATTCGCTCTTGAAACCCTCCTCCGCGATGACATCCTGTTCGCGCGATTCGACTTGATCCTCAAACGATCGACCGTGCAGTCGACAGAACTCCTCGAGATTCTCCCGGCTGGTGGCGACAAACGGATGATCCGAGGGAAGCGCGACAGTCGCGATGGCGTACGCGCGCCGGAAGCACCGCTCGGACTCGTCGATCTCCCCAGTTCGCTCGAACATCACGCCGAGGTTGTTCAGCGTGTTGGCGAGGTCAGGATGCAACGGACCGAGGCTGCGCTCCTGCAGGGCAGCCGCTTCGCGAAGAAGCCGCGCCGCTGATGGGTAGTCGTTCGACGCTGCGGCCTGTTCCGCAGCGTCCATGATGGCCTGGACATCGGCCGGCATCGGGTCTGGTGCCCATTGTAGAACGCGCCCGCGACGCGAGGCTGCCGTTCACTGGACCAGGTTCGCCGCGAGCACCAACGTGTCGTCCTTTGTCATAGCTCGAGCGCGCGTCGGCCGACGACGGAAGGGACCGAGCAGCATTTGGCCTTCGCTGCGCGACTCCCAGATCTGCGTCAGGAAATAGCGATTCTCGACCCGATCGAACACGAGCGCGGCCTGCGAGCCGGCAGGGTCGGTCCCGCCGGACGGAATGGTCACGGTGAATGTCGCCTCATTGCTCTTCAGGTTGTCGATGAGCGCAATGCCGTTTGCGCTGTCGGACAAGCGGACCTCGTAGTTGCCGGCGGGGAACGTCTCTCCGCGAACGATGAAGTCGAACGGAACGGTGGCCACCATCCGCGTTTGCGCGTGAGCCGGCACCACACACGCGAGAAGGACGAGAACGAGAAACGGAACAATCTGTAACGCACTCATGGGTGCATCCTGTCTGGCGCTGTCGTATCGTGTGCGCGCAAGGGCAGTGCCAGCGGACGGCCGTGCAGGATCGCTGGATCGAACCGATGATCTCGATGCGCTCGTGGCGGGTTGGCGATGAGCGGCGCACGATCGCCACGCTCAATCTTCGAGGGCGATCCCGAAGCGTTCCGCCATGCGGTAGAGCGTGCGGCGATCGACGCCCATGATCTCCGCCGCGCGAGTACGGTTACCGCCGACCGCGGTGAGCACGTGCTCCAGATAGCGCCGTTCGAGGTCGTCGAGTGTGGGAAGGTCGGCGAAGGGGTGCCCGGGATCGTGATTGCGGCCGAGCACGGTTTCCGGGAGATCGCCCGCTTCGATCAGCGACCCGCGGCTCGAAGCGACGACGCGCTCGATCGTATTGCGCAGTTCGCGGACGTTGCCGGGCCAGCGATACATCAACAGCGTGTCGAGCGCTTCAGCGGACAGCGTCTTCCGCTGCCCGGCCCTGGCGCACGCATCATCGAGGAAGTGGCGGATGAGGAGCGGGATGTCGGCTCGTCGTTCGCGCAGCGGCGGCACGCGAATCACGATGACGCTGAGACGGTAGTAGAGATCGCTTCGGAAGCGACCGTCGGACGCCATCTGCTCCAGCGGCACGTTCGTCGCGGCGATGACTCGAGCCGACACTTTGATCGAACGGACCCCGCCGACCGGCCGCACCTCGGCCTCTTCGAGCACGCGGAGCAGCCGCACCTGCATGGCGGGAGTGGTGTCGCCGATCTCGTCGAGCAGCACCGTCCCCGCGCCCGCCTGCTCGAACACGCCTTTGTGATCCGCCACCGCGCCGGTGAACGCGCCTCGCGTGTGGCCGAACAGCTCCGATTCGAGCAGCGATTCCGTGATCGCTCCGCAGTTGATGCCGACGAACGGCTCACGCGTTCGCCGTCCATGCTCGTGAATGGCCCGCGCCACCAGTTCTTTGCCCACACCGCTCTCGCCGACGATCAGCACCGGAGCCGATGAATCGGCGGCGTGCGCGATGCCTTTGTACACGCCAAGCATCGGCGCCGTGCGCCCGATGAGCGTGCCCGGTGCGCTGACGAGTGGAGGCGAGGCATCGTCATCGTTGTCGATCGGCTGCTGCAGCGCCCGTTCGACGATGCGCTTGATCTCAGCGATGTTGAACGGCTTGCTGATGTAGTCGAACGCGCCGGCGCGCACCGCTTCGATCGCGGTGTCGAGCGTCCCGAAGCCGGAGATGAGGATCACCGGCCCATGTTGCGTGCGTCTGAACTGACGCAGCAGATCGATGCCCGATTGCGGGGCGTTGAGATTGATATCGGAGATGAGCAGTGAGAAGCGATCGCGTCCGATGAGTTTGGCTGCCGCACTCGGTTCGCGCACCGACACGAAACTGCGATCGGGGCTGCCGAGCAGCTCTTCGAGGAACGCGCACGTCTCTTCGTCGTCGTCGACGACCAGGATGTTTCGCATGATCAAGCTACCGTCGGGTGTGGCGCGTGAGCCGGCAGGTCGATCACGAAGATCGCTCCGTGACCTTCACTGCGGGCCGAGACGCGGCCGTTGTGGGCGTGCACGACGTCGCGAACGATCGCCAGGCCGAGTCCCGTGCCCTGGCCGGCGGGTTTGGTGGTGACCCACGGATCGAACAGATGATCGGCGATCGCCCCCGGGATGCCCGGCCCCGTATCGGCCACTTCAATGCGAACGCCGTCCGGGCCGTGCCTCGCCGAGATGCTCAACACACCGCCGGTGGGCATCGCGTCGAGCGCGTTGGTCACCAGATTCAACAGCGCCATCTCCAATTGCGCGGCGTGCGCTTTCACCGGCGGCACCGACGCGTCGACGTCCACCACCAAACGGATGTTCGTGCGCGAGAGTCGCGGGCCGGACACTTCACGGACGTGCTCGATCACGTCAGCGATGCGAACCAGCGCCGACTGCGGTTGATGCCGCGCGCGATCGAGCATCGTCCGCAGCACGCGCGTGACTTGCGCGAGCTGGGCATCGATCGACCGCAGGCGCGTGCGCGTGCGGTCGTCGGTGCGCGCATCCTCGAGGAGCATCTGCACGTAGCCTGAGACCAGGTTCAACGGCGTACCAGCCTGGTGAGCGACGGTGGCTGCCATCTGCCCGAGGGCGGCCACGCGCTCCGCGTGTGCCAGCGATTCGCGAACGGCAAACAGCTGCATCCGGCTGTTTGCGAGCTGCGCATCCCGCAGCGAGAGATCGCCGACGAGGCGCCGGATCGTGAGATAGACGACGAGAGTGACGACGCCAATCGTTGGCAGCGCGAATCCGAGTGCGATCCTGAGGCTCTGTTTGCGCGCCTGCAGCAGGCTTTCCAGACCTACGGTGACTCCAATGGCGAGCGACGGTCGTCGCGGTACAGGCTGGGCCAGCATGACGACCGTGTCCGTGCGCTGCAGGATCGGCGCCTGCGTGGCGATGGCGCGCCGAGCCAGTTCGAGGATCTCTGCACGCTCTTCGGTAGAGGTGCTCGTGACGATGCGCGGGCCGGTGCTGGCTTGTTCGATGATCGAGATCGCATCGATCGCCGGGTCGGCGTCGACCAGATCGTGAAGATTGTCTCTGACGTCGATCACATCGAGGTCGCGATCGCCGATGCTCTCGGCCGCCGATCCCTCGGCGAGCCGCGCGGTCTGCTCGAGCGTGCCCTCGATATCGCGATCGTAGCGGCGCACCTCGAGATAGGCGACTGCGGTCACGACCACCGTGACGATGGCGGCCACGAGCAGCGACACGCGCGCGCTCAGCGAGCCGCGGTCGAACCAGCCAAGCGGAGCGCGCAGATGCCATGGCATGAGGCTTGATTCAACGTGAAGAAGACGTGGCCATGTTCCTGACCATGCTTCTGTGGCTCGTCGTTGGTCCTGCGGGGGTGTTCGCCGCCGATGCGACTGTACTCAGGGCCACGGGCGTCATCGAACATTACGACGCTACCACGCACATGCTTTCACTTGCGACTGCCACAGAAATCACACAATTCGCGATTGGGCCCAGCGTGCGCATCCGACAAGGGCGGCGCTCGGTCGAAGTGTCGCAACTCGTCGAGCTGATCGGCTATCGGGCATCGGTCAGGTACGTAGACGAGGGTGGTGCGCGGACAGTCGAGTCCGTTCATGTGTCTGGCAGTAAGCCGAAAACGGGGCGGAATAGCAAATGACGACCGCACGAACGCCACACCGACAGCAGTGGTGCGGCGGCCGGTTCGGACGTTGGCATCGCAGGTTCAGCCGATTGCATCGTGGCACCGCTCCTGCACGACTCGCGGCCGTTCGCGAGCCAGCGCGGAGACGGAGGATGTCATGCGAGTCTTGGTCTTTATTGCAACGGTGGCGTGCATCGGAGCCGCCAGTCCGCTCCTAGCGCAGGAGCGTCTGAACCCCGATCCTCGCGGCTTCATCTCGGGCTTCGGAGGCACGACCAAAGCGCTCGGCAACTCGACGGGAGACGTGCAGGTCGAAGGTGGAGTCCGAGTTGCGCCGCATCTGATGGTCTTTGGCAACCTCGGTCACTTCCAGGACCTCCACGGCGATCTTCAACCGACGCTCGATGCCGCTGCCGCCTCGCTGGCGACCAATCAGGGTCTCGACGTGACGAGCACGGGAACGATTCCGGCGTGGTACGGATCGGCGGGGTTGCGCGCGAGCATCCCGCTTCATGGACCCGTGGAGCCATACGTGCTTGGTGGTTTCGGGTTTGCGCGGCTCAATCCCAAAGCGCAGTTCATCTTCTCGAGTGGACCGATGCCCGACGGCTCCGTGCCGTCCGAGGGTGCCGATGTGACGTCGGCGATCGAATCGACCGGCGTCTTCACGCAGCCCGTCGCGAGTACGTCGTCGATGTTCACGACTGGTGCCGGCGCTCAGATCCTGTTCGGACCGCATTGGACGTTCGATGCCGGGTACCGCTTCTATCGCATCGCAGCGAATGCCGATCTCGATTCGACCCCGCTGAAATCCAACGGGGTGACCTTTGGAGCAGGCTACCGGTTCTGAACGTCAGCGCGCGGCCTGCACTGGAGGGCAAGACATGTCGGAAGTACATCAGTCGGAAGTACACCAGCTGCGCTCGCGGCATATCGCCGACCAGTTGATCGCCCGCGTGCGCGCTGAGTATCTGAAGATGCCAGGGCTGGCGCTCACGAAGCAGCAGATGGGGCGTTTGTGGGTGCTCGATGCGGCGGCGTGCGACGCGATCGTTGACGCCTTGGTGGCCTCAGGGTTCCTCCGTCAGCGCGACGACTACTTCGTGCGTCACGATCTGCGAATATAGGGCCGCCGCCTTCGGCGGCGGTAGGGCCCCACGCGTCCCGAAGGGACGCGCCCCACGGTCGCGCCGAAGCCGAAGGCGACGGCGGACCGCCCTATCGTGCCGCGAAGCGGCGGCCCGAGGATCGGGACTGAATCTGAGACTCGCTCTCAAGCTTCGAGATCGAACGGCGATGCGCTACCGTGCGTGCCGTGATCCCGCGGTCGAAGCGTGCGTTCTGGGCAGCGCTCTGCCTGGTGTGTTCGGCGGCAGACGTGGTGCTCGCCGCGCAAGACACGTCGACGCCGCCAACGTCGCTCGCCAACGCGTTGGCGAGCGACGCCACCGGACAGCAGATCTTTCAGAACGCGTGCGCGACCTGCCATGCGATCGACGGACGTGGATCGCCATCGACCGTGGTCGGCTTCGACCTGCCGCTCCCGAACGGACATGGGTTTCCCGATTTCACTGACTGCCCGACCAATACCGTCGAACCGCTCGGTGATTGGATGGCGGTGGCGCATCGTGGCGGCCCGATCCGTGGGCTGGATCGCCACATGCCCGCCTTTGGTGATGCGCTGTCGGACGATCAGATCGAGAAGGCAGTCAAATACCTCTGGACGTTCTGCGAGGATTCGTCGTGGCCGCGCGGCGATCTGAATCTCCCACGCGCGTTTTTCACCGAGAAGGCGTTTCCCGAAAACGAAGTCGTCTGGACGACGGGTGTGACTGCCTCGGGAACGAAGGCGGTCGGCAATGAGATCGTCTACGAACACCGCGTCGGGTCGCGCGGACAGTACGAAGTCACCATTCCGATCGACCTTCAACAGAGTGGAGCGAGCGCTGCGTGGAACCGTGGGCTCGGCGACATCGAGGTCGCGTTCAGGCGTACGCTCTATGCCAGCGTTCCGCGAGGCAGCATCTTCGCCGCTGGTGGCGCCGTCACGTTGCCGACCGGGAAAGAGGACTTGGGCCTCGGCAACGGCTTTACGATCGTCGAGCCGTTTGCCATGTGGGGCCAGATCATCGGCACCAGCGGATTCCTCCAGCTCCATACCGGCATCGAGATCCCGACCGACCGTACGCGCGGCGCGAAGGAAGGATTCCTTCGAACCGCACTGGGCTACACGCTGGCTCAAGACCAAGGGTTCGGGCGCGCCTGGTCGCCGATGGCGGAAGTGATCGTCGCCAAACCCGAGGGCGCGGCCGCCGAATGGGACGTGGTGCCGCAGATGCAAGTGTCGCTGAGCAAGCTGCAGCACATTCTGCTCAGCGTCGGCGTGCGCGTGCCGTTGAACGAACGAGAAGAGCGCAAGCCGCAATTCCTCACCTACTTCCTGTGGGACTGGTTCGATGGCGGGTTGTTCCAGTTCTGGAAATGAAAGGCGAGTGAGGTGATCGGTCTTTCGCGTTGGTCATTGCCGCTGGTCTCCGTGGCGTGGCTCGTGTCCGTGCTGCTTGCGGACCCGCACGCGCAGGAGACGAAGCTCGCGGCGACCACGGTGATGAACCCCCACCAGGCGCTCTCGCTCTTCACGCACTCGGAGAACTGTGTCGGCTGTCACAACAACCTCACGACCCCACGCGGCGAGGACGTGTCGATCGGCTCGACCTGGCGATCGACGATGATGGCCAATGCGGCGCGCGATCCGTACTGGCAGGCGGGCGTGCGCCGCGAGACGATCGATCATCCCTCGCACTCGGCTGAGATCCAGGACGAATGTGCGGCGTGCCACATGCCGATGGCACAGAAGATCGCGCATGCGACCGGTGGTCTGGCGCAAGTGTTCGCGCACCTGCCGATCGCGCAAACGAAGAGAACCGATCTGCAGCTGCTGGCGTCGGATGGCGTGTCGTGCAGCGTCTGTCATCAGATCTCGCCGGACCGTCTCGGCACGCGCGAGAGCTTCAACGCGAACTTCGTGCTCGCGCCGACGCCTGCTGACGGCGCGCGCGTCATCTTCGGCCCCTACCGCATCGACGCCGGACGCAAGACGATCATGCGATCCGCCACCGG
>Ga0075424_100002622_pt1 | contig 16512 bp, 15 predicted proteins | sample SoiMethybrSBSTD3_FD_75301 | JGI IMG/M metagenome (GOLD analysis project Ga0075424, IMG submission 75301) | Bulk soil microbial communities from a Populus tree surrounding site in Tennessee, USA - Soil MetaG P. TD hybrid SBSTD3 | ecosystem: Environmental > Terrestrial > Soil > Tree plantation...
TCCAGATCCGGGGTGAGCAACGGCCGATTATATTCCCCGCTGGCAGCGTCCATGAGGTGCACGGGTGCAATGTCGCATTCCCCGCGCATGGCTGCTGATAATCCACCCATGCTGCCCACATTCATGAGCTTGATGGTGAGGCCCTGTCCTTGCAGGTGCTCGACGATCAGATCGAGACCAATGCAGTGGCTGCCGATGATGACGAGCTCCGCGACCCGACGCGAGCGACCAATCAGGGTCACGGGGACTGTCGCAGCGGCCGGCACGCTCTCGACCTGGGCGCCTATCGCAATAAACCCATCGGCTTGACTGAAGCTTGTGACCGAACCCGAGCCTTTGCCGAGCGGATAGGCGACGAGGCCGCTGTCATCGCTGCTCCGCACCAGGGAAACCATCAGGTATTCCGTGCGGCCGCGCTCAGACGTGACGCGCAGCGGCAGGGTCGCCTTTAGACGTTCTGTCTCATGGGAAGGCAACCCCGCCAAGGCTCGCACCACCGGGGCTACGAATTCATGGAAGGTAAAAATCGCCGACGTGGGGAAGCCGGGGAGCAGAGCCACGGGTTTGCCCGCCGTGACCGCCAAACACACGGGTTTGCCTGGTTTGAGGGCGACACCGTGAACGACCACACCGGGATCGCTCAGGCGGGCGACGGCCCGATAGCACACATCCCCGGCGCCTTTCGATGTTCCGCCCGACATCACGACGGCATCGCAGGACTCGAGCCCTTGTTGCAGCAGATGCGCCAATAGGTCCTCGTCGTCGGGACCGATGCCAAGCTGCTCCGGAACGCCTCCGGCCTCCGCGACAGCTGCCGCCAGGATCGCCGCATTGGAATCGTAGACCTGACCGGGCTGAAGCGGTTGGCCGGGCGCCCGGATTTCGTCGCCGGTCGAAACAATGGCGACACGCGGTTTTCTGTGCACTAGCACGCTTGAGCGGCCGATCGCCGCGAGAATGCCGATTTCGCGGGACGTAAGAATCTGTCCGGACCGGACCACCGTCTCGCCGCGCGCAAGGTCGCTGCCGGCAAACGCGACGAACTGACCGGGCGTTGCGGCGCGATGAATTTCAATGGCGGTTTTGCCGCTTTTCGGCAGTGTCTCGGTGTGTTCCACCATTACGATCGCGTCCGCGCCGCGCGGCACCATGCCGCCGGTCGCGATCAAAGTCGCCGATCCCTCCAGCACCGGCAGGCGGGGTTCTACCCCCGGGGTCAGGATCTCCGCATTCAACGCGAGCACAATCGGTTCCTGTTCGCTGGCACGCGCCGTGTCGCCGGAGCGGACAGCGAACCCGTCGACGCTCGCACGATCGAAGCCGGGCACATCCACCTCGGCCACCACCGATTGCGCCAATACGCGGTTCAGGCAGAGCGCAAGGGGTACCTCCTCGCTGCCGAGAGGTTGCAGGTCGAGATGCTGATGGAAACGAGCAACGGCTTCGTCGCGATCAATCACCTCGAGAAACTGGTCTTGACGCGCTAGACGACCGAGCGCTGCCTCGATGTCGGTGCGGAGCAGGGCGCGTTCTGGGTTATTGCGGTTGTGCACGGCCATATCCGTTATATAGGTAGACCGTGAGGTTCGCGCTCTGCGGGTAGCCCTCGCTCTCTTCCGAAATCAGCACGAACCCGTCTGCCTCCGTTAGAGCTCTTAATCCTGCTTCGGCGAGGAAAGGGATCGGTTCCACGGAACGATCATCCCGGCATCGGACCGGCCGGAGCTCGGCGAGGCCGATTTCCGAGACGATCTTGCGTGCCGCGGTCATTGACCGGGACGGGAATGGAAGCCCGGGAGCCTGGCCGCCGCGCCGACGCAGCGCTCGTCCGGCAAAGAACTCGTATGCCAGCAGGCAGGCGGCGGGAGCACCCGGCAGAAGGAAGACCGGCACCCCGGCCGCCATCCCCATGCAGGTGGTCTCGGCGTGCCGAAGCGCCACGCCGGCAATGGCGATTTCGCCCGCTTCCGCGAGCGCCCTTGCGGCATGGTCGTTGGAACCGGATCCGGTCCCACCGGCAACGACGATGAGGTCCACGCCCGGCGGCGCAAGCGCATGGCGCAGCGCCGCGACGCTGCGAGAAAGCGTACGTTGCTCCACGAGGATGCCGCCGTCGCGTTCGATCAGCGCGCGCAACAGCGCCGAGTCGCCGCTTTGCGAATGCGCGGTCCCTGCTGGGGCCGTTCCTTCGGCCAGCAGGCAGCGTACGCGTGGACGGCGCACCACGGCCACGCGCTCGAGCCCTGCGCAGGCAAACAAGGCGAGATCGGCAGGCCTGAGCCGTCGTCCCGCCGTGGCGAGGGTGCTACCGCGCGCCGCCTGGCTGCCACTTCGTTCAACCCCGCTCCCGGCAACAATCGGTTCGGTCAGGGTTGCGCGGCCCACTCCATCCGATCCGATATAGTCCAGGCGAACCACTGCGTCGGCCCCGCCCGGTAAAGCTTCTCCGGCATTTATGCGGCGTGCGCCGCCGGGTGTGAGCTCACCCGGAGCGACGATATACTGCAACACGCATGGATTGTACGTGCTCGCCCCGACAGTCTCCTCGGCCCGCACCGCGACGCCGTCGACCGCTGCTCGATCGAACGGTGGCAGATCCAAACTTGCAAGCTCGTGCCGCGCAAGAATGCGGCCCCCAGCTTCCGTTAGCGGAACATTTTCTGCAGCGAGTCCTTGCGCGTGCGTATCGACCCACGCAAGCGTATCCTCTATGCGCGCCCTAGCGCCGCCGCGGACATGGGATGGGGACTCGGCCATCTGCAGGTGTCGCGTCAAATTACTCCCACGCTCTTCTGCCGGGACCGATGCCCAACGGCAAGCCCCCGCTGGACGGGGATGGCGAAACAGCTACCGGGCAAACACCCGCGCCTTGGTGGTAGCTTGCCAGGGGGCGCGCTTGGGAGGCGGCCGCCCGGCTGACCGGCCGGTGAGGGTCGGCCGATCGGACCCGCTAAACCAAGAAATCGTCCTTTTTGGCCTTGCCTCCCTTTGTGGCATTAACCAGCCACCGGGGCATGAGACCGCGACCCGTCCACGTGTTCTCTGGATTTTTCGGATCGCGATACTTGACGGGCACCTTGCCTTTGTGGCCTCGGCCGAACAGGTCGTCGATGTCAAACCCGTAGGCTTTCGCCATTGCAATAGCCCTGAGACGAACCTCTGCGCGCTCCTTGTTGAACTTCTCGTTCTTCAGGCGAGCGACCTGCAGCTCGGCGCGCGCCAGCTGGCTATAGGACATTTTGCCGATGTTGTTGATTCTTGCCATTTCGTTTCTCCGGAAAAGCGCGGACCCACCGATCATTAGATGCTTCGGTTGAGAAAGTATTTCAATGTGTCTTCGATGGGCCGGGCTGGCGCGATCAACTCCGCCACCGTCGACCCTTGGCCCGACCTTCGGGCCGGGTCCCCTGCGGGCAGGCGGGGCCTGCCGTCCGCTTGCGGTCACCGCGCCAGGTGCCCGCCCGCGACGCGAGAAGGGCCAGGCTCGGCGGTGCCCTGCTGAGCGCCCAGACATGCCGCAGGTTCGGTCTGCTCGCGCGCGGCGGCCGCGCGGTCATTGGCAAAGAGCCGGCCGCCAGCCCGTGCGTTTCAGCGTCGCCCTCCATCAATGCTCAACTCTCCAGGGCCGTAACTCAGCACGTAGAGAAAGCCTCCCGCAATCGCTAGGTTCTTGTAAAAATGCATCATGTTGGTGAAGTCTCCAACTGGTAGGTGCACCCCAAAGGCTGTACCCAGACAGAGCAGACAAAGGAGCGCCGCGGCCCAGCGGGCTTGGAACCCCAGCACCAAGGCTAAGCCGCCGAGCAAATGCACAAATATTGAGATCCACACCGTGACCCCGGGAAGGGGTATGTGGACGCTCGCGAAATATTTGGCGGTGCCGGCCGGATTGCGCAGCTGCAGTACGCCGTCCCAAATAAAGAGACTGGCCATCAGCAGGCGTGCGAGGACGGGCAAAAAGGCCATGATCCGGTGCATGGGCGTCTCCTCGGCGAGGCTCTCAGAATTCTCGGCCACGGCGCGCGTCCAATCAAGCAGCGGCGGATCTCGCTCCCCCGATGCGGCCGGGGCGTGCGCAATGGGCCACGACGGGCAATATTCCCTTGCTCATCTTTGCCCCTGCGCAAGCTCCTTATCACCATCGATCGCGATCGGACATCGCAATCCCCTAGCTTCGGCTGTGGCGACTTAACTGCGGGGCACTGGGGAGGCTGGCACAAGGGCCCCCGTCGGCTGGCACCCTGCCTCAGACCGTGTTGAGCGTACTGCCGTCAAAGTCTGCTTACGCCATCAAGGTCTCCGCCAATCGCGCGAAGGCTGGAAGCGTCACGGGATCGTTATTGACATTACCCGCGGCCGGATGCGAGGCGTACCGGGCAATGACCATCTCCGCCCTGGGATCGATATAGAGCGACTGGCCATGAATGCCCCTCGCCATATAGGCGCCATGGGAATTGTGGCTTACCCACCACTGGTTGCGATAGGACCAGCCCGGCAATGTTGCGTAGCCGGCGGGGGCGAATTTCTTCGGATCGCCGCCGTCCGCAATGCTATCGACGACGCTCTCAGGTATGATCCGTCGACCATTAAAGTGACCGCGGCTGCGCATGAGCTCACCAAATCGGGCGAGGTCGCGCAGGGTCGTGTTGAGGCCACCCCCACCACTCTCGATCCCGAGGCGGTCGACGGTGTAGTGTGCGTCCTCCTCCGCACCCATCGGTTGCCAGATGCGGGTCGAAAGTTGCGTTGAAAGTGATTGGCCCGAGACGCGGCGGACGATCCAGGCGAGGACGTCCGTGTTTACGGTCTTGTAGGCGAACACGTGGCCATGCTCGCCTTGCTTCTGCTGCGTGGTGAGAAATTCGAGCAGGCAAATTGGAGGCGTGCCGGGCTCAGGCGGCGCCATGCCGTTGGCGCGACGCAGGGCCCAGACGTCAGAGTTCGCATCGGTGTAAATCTCTGTGTACTTGAGGCCAGTGGTCATATCCATGACCTGCTCGACTGTTGCGTCGGCGAAGCCGCTTGGCTTGAGCTCCGGCACGTAGGCCGTCACTTGGGCGGCCGGATCAAGCTTGCCTTCGGCGATCAGTATTCCCGCGAGTACCCCCGTGAACGACTTGGTCACCGACATCGCGATGTGCTGCTTGTGCGGCTCGAGAGCCCCAAAGTACCGCTCAAAGACAATGCGGCCGCGATGCAGGACCGCGATGCCGTCGGTGTAGGTCTCCGCGAGCGACTGCTCGACGCTAAGCAACCGCCCGCCCATGGTCGTGAGCTTCACGCTCCCAAGGTCCCGCTCGCTTCGAGGCAGCGGGGATGCCGGTCCGGCACCGCGCCAGACCCCGACCGTCGGCACGAGCTGGCGGATATTGCTCCACGCCCAGCGTAGCTGCGGGAATTGACGAAAAGATCCATCCGAGAAACAGATCGCCCTCTCCGGCGACGGTGGAAACCCGGTCATCCACTGGAGCCACCGCGGATCGCTCTCGGCCGAATTCGGGAGTGTTGCGGGTATCGGTGTGGTCATCCGGTCCTTCCTTCAATTGAGCGGTAGCGACGTGGCGCCCACTTTGCGAGCGCAACCAGAGACGCTCATTTTGTTCAGCTCCACGGGGGCGTTTGAGCTTCGCCCAGCCTTTCGGCGGGACTGAGCGAGCATTGCAACGAACGCCTGCGAAGTTCTATGCCCATAGTGCCTCAGGCCCTGGGCTGTCGGCGCGAAGAGGCGGCGGGAGCCGGGGCCTAGCCGAGGCATGACCCTGGCTGGTCGAGGGACGCACGCGAAAAATGGGCGTCGTCGTCGCCGTTCAAGCCGCAAGGCTAGGTGGTTTCCAAAGTTTATCGGGAAGCCGCAAATTCTCCAGGCGCGCTGGAGGGGATATGCAACTCCAGGTGTTTTCAGCTTGGGGTGCTCACGGTTCGTTACCCGGAGCGTGTTACTGCCAGCAGGCACGCCGTGCCATTGACGGGCGCGAGGGCTTTGCCGCGCCATCCGTCCTCACTGGCAAAAGAAAAAGACCGACCTGGTGTTGGTCGGTCTACGAGTGTCCAGACTTGCGAAAAGACAGGTCTACTGGTCTCAATCCGCGCTCGTCATGGGAACAAAGTCAGAGACAACGATCCGCTGCTCCGATACAGGTGCCCTTGCGAAGAAGCCGATCGTAGCAGCATTTCTGTCTTGCTTTGCACACCCACGTTGTCGGAGTTCGGGTGAGAAACATCGCAGGAGCGGTGCATCTCATGTGGTGCGCAACAGGACGGCCAACGCCGTCAGCTTCAGCCGCATTACCAAAGGGCAGGATAAGAGACAGGGTAGTCGCGCATGCAAATGCTGTGATCCAACGTGCCATCATCGTCCTCCTTTTCGGGACGAATTCCTAAAGTGGGCACGGAACAAGAGCCGTCACCCACTTTGCGAATCGTTAGCGGAACCCTCCACTGCATGAGCCCTAAACTGATTCGCAATCCAAGAGTGTAACTTTTCGACGGAAAAAGTTGGGGCCTAGGAAACTTGATGGTTTGATCTCGCCCCCGGGGCCAGTCGCCCAAAAACCGTCTTGGCCAGGGGCTAGTAGCCGAGGACTTGGGGACGGACATGCCGGCGGGAATGACGCATTGAATACAGCAAGGCTGGCGCCCTTAGGAGCGGCCCGGCCTTCACACGCACCCTCAATCGGAGACCGGAAATGACGAGCAGTGGTAGGACCCACTATGCGACCCGGCTCGCGGTTGCAACTTACGATCTGTTCCACTCTGGAAATGCCGATCTCCCGTTTTATCTCGGCTGTGCAAGTCGCTTTGGGGGCCCGATCCTGGAATTGGGTGCCGGGACAGGTCGCGTTGTCATGGCTCTTGCGGCGGCAGGATACGAAGCGGTTGGGCTCGAGGTTTCCGCCACCATGCTGGAGGTCGCCTCGGCAAAGGTTGCAAAGGCTGCTGCCGGTGCGCGCATTCGCCTCGTAAACGGCGACATGAGGGAGTTTGCGCTGCAGCAAATGTTCTCCCTGACCTTGATCCCGGCGCGAGCCTTCCAGTTCCTGCTCACGAGCAAGGACCAGCGGCAGGCGCTAAATTGCATTCGCCGCCATCTACTGCCGGGTGGGTATCTCGTCGTCGACCTTTTCGACCCCAACTTCGAAGTCCTGTTCACGTCGGACTTCGAGAGCCGCTTTACCCGCGAGGTGAAAGACCCCCGTTCGGAGCATCGTTTCCGAAGGGCGGTAGTGGCCAGGACCGTGGATCGCGTCCAACAAAGATTGAATGAGACGCTTAGGATCGAAGAGCTTGATGGCGAGGGAAATGTGATCGACAGCGAGGAGAGTTCATGGTCGCTTCGCTGGATCATGCGCCAGGAGATGGCCTACCTCCTCGAGCTTTGCGGATTTGAGCCAGTCGAGGAGTTTTCGGATTTCCAGGGATCTGCACCGGACTATGGTCGTGAGCAGCTGTGGATCGCTCGTGCCCACTAGGGAAAAGCGGGGCACAGCAAAAAGAGACAATTCCTGGCGTGGTTGCTTGCCGACGACATGCGCGCAGGCGGCATTGGCGAGGCGCATCGAGGAGGGTCGGTCGAAACTGCGTCGCCCGGCACGGGCCCCACGCATCCTGGCCGTGGACACCTCGCTGTCCGGCAAAGTGAGGCTCGGGATTGCGGCACGCGACAGCGCGATGTCCACGAGGCTCCGGCGTAAAGAGTTGTGCAGCATCAACCAGAAATGATCAGGACGATAATGGTACCCCAAGTCGTCAACAGGATGTTGGCGACCGGATATGCTGGCGTATAGCCCAGCACCGCAACGGGGCTGCCGGAGCGCTCTTGGACCGCCGCCATCGCCGCCGTTACTGTCTGTGAGCCTGTCAAAGCCCCGAGAAGAAGAATCGGGTTCATCCGCAGCATGTAATAGCCGAAGACAAACCCGACGATTTGCGGCAGCAGGGTCACCGCCATGCCACCGACCAGGAGCCCGATCCCGACGTCTCTCAGAGCCGAGAGAAAGATCGGCCCCGCATGGATGCCGGTAAGCCCGACGAAGGCGGCCAGCCCTAGCGACGTCATAAACGCCACCGCGCCATCGGGGATCCGTCCGAATAGCGGATAATGCGTGCGGAGGTGACCGACCAAGAGCCCCGCCAGCAGCGTGCCGATGCTCGTGCCCAGGGAGATTTTGAGGTTTCCAATGGAAAAGGTCGCGAGGACGCCAATGACGCCGCCGAAGAAAATGGCAAGCCCCATAACGATGAAGTCGATACTTGAGCTCGGGGCGATGACGGTGCCGATTTTCCCAGCCGCCCTCTCAACCACGGGCTCAGGACCCACGAGGTGAAGCAAATCGCCGCGCTGCAGGGCCACACCGGCGGCAACGGGAATGTCCTGACCGCCGCGGCTCAAACGTCGCAAGTAGAGGCCACGCGCCCAATCCTTGCTCGATGCATCCCCCAGAGTGGTCCCCGCAAGCGTTGGGCTCGTAAGCAGCACATCGGCCGTCGTGACCGGGACATCCAGGAGTTCCTTGTCGTCGACCTCCTCGGCGCGAGGGCCGATCATTTCGACAATGACCTGGCGTGGCCCGGAGAGCGCGATGACATCATCCTCCTCGAGCCTCATGCTAGGGTCTGCTTCGAAGATGCCTGCCGCTCGGCGGAGACGCAGGATGAACAGCCGGTGCTCGGCCACGCGCGCCTCGGCAGCGGCGACGGTCAATCCGGCCAGAGGGGAGCCCTCGGCCAATCGAAACGCGCGAACCTCGAATTTCCGCCATGCGGAGGCCAGGCCCGGTTTGGCGCGTGTTATTCCTAGCTCCTGCTCGAGCTTCAGTGCCTCCTTTTTCGGATCGATCTTCAGGAGCGCGGGGACAACGATCGTGCAAAAGAGGATCACGCCCGTGTAGCCAAAGATGTAGCAGACCGCATCCGCCACCGCGATGTGGGCAACAAAGCGTGCACGATCCGCCTCGGTCAACGCCAACCCATTGATAGCGTCCGTCGCCGTTCCCATCGCAGCGCTCTGCGTGAGGGCGCCCGACATAAGCCCAGCCGCAAAGCCGGGGTCCAGCCGGAGCACCTTGGCAACGACAACGGAAGCCGCGAGGCCTGTGATTGGCACGAGGATGGCCAACAGCACCGGCTTCAGTCCATCGCGCTTGAGAGCCTGCATGAATTGGGGGCCGACCGAATAGCCGATTCCGAACAGGAAGAGCAGGAACAGGAAGGACTTGGTCATGCCCGAAACGGGCACGTGCGCGAACTGCCCGACCAGCAGCCCGGCAAAGAGAGCGCCCGTCACCGGACCGAGGCTAAACGCCCCAATCTTGAAGCTTCCAAGCCAATAGCCCCCGGCGATCACCAAGAAGAGCGCGAGCTCCGGGTACCGGACGAGGAACTGCTCCAGCCAGTCGAACATCGCAACCTGCTCGCCATTCGGAGAGCTGCGGGCCAATTCACGCGATCATTCAGAGGTTTTGTCGCCTTCGTGCACGTCTTTTGCCGGAACAATCTTAATGGAGCCCAGCATGAGACGAGCCGGATACCAGCAGCGTCGGAGGAACGTGCGTTAACCCGACACCCGGCGCCAATGCGCTTTGCGCGCGTCCGGTTGCGTCAAACCCAAGAAGGCTGCAGGCACATCTCACCAGCGGGACCGTTAACATGCACGCTAACAAGCCCATCTGGTCACTCTAATCGACCCCAAGCAAAATTCGGACGTAGCGCTCTTTGCCGCGAGAACGCGACGAGTGCTGAACCCTTAACCGCAAACCCATCCCGGGGGACGATCGGATTCCCTGGGATGTACCTGCTTAGCAACGGGAAATTGATGGGATTGTCATGGCTCCGTCGCTGGGGGCCACGAACATGGTGGTTAAATCCCCTGCAATAAATTAGAGCGAGACCGCACCGGCAGAGAAAGTCAGAGGCTCTCAGCAAATCTGCGCCGATACCAGTAAGCGTAACCAGATTGGTCGAGGCTTCAAAGCACACGCCAACGGCGCGGGGCGGACCTTAAAGATGCTTCTGGCATTTTCCAGATTGAGGCTGCCCAGACCAAAAAGCACTCTGCGCGCAGGTTTTGAAATTGGGCAAATCGATCGGTGCGCACGCGGGATTTACTCAGGTGCCCAACAGGCAGCCCTGTGACGCGCTACGCTGCGGGTCCTGTCGCATCGCTTTGGTTTGTGACCTTCGACCGCGCGCCTTTTTTTCGCCCTCTGCGAGCCGCTCCAGTTTGTCGATATCGGCCAGTTTGACCTGATTTGCTGAAGGAAGCTCGATCAGGCGGAGCATCCTGAGCTTAGTGAAGGTGCGGCTAACCGTTTCCGTAGTCAGATCTAGGAAGTCACCGATATCTCCCCGCGTCATCGGCAGGTCAATCCGGCTCGGGTCTTTCCCTTTTTGCTCATTACGCCGGGACATACCCAGCAGGAAGCCCACGACGCGCTCGAGGGCGGTGCGTCGGCATATGGTCAGCGTGTGATCGCGGCTAGCGGCCAACTCCGCTGCCAATACCTCATAAAGCCTGAAACTAATCATCGGATCCCTGGATGCGTATTGGCGGAGCGTCCCGATAGGGAGGCAGCGCAATCGAGTGGGTTTTACGGCTTGTGCATTTACCAGGTGCTCACCCCACGCACCAAGACCGATAAAATCGTTCGGATAGGCAAAATCCGTGATTTGGCGACGTCCATCGGCCAGGACCTTGTAAAGGGCGATGGCGCCAGTTTCGACCCTGAAGACGTGTGTTACGGGATCACCTTCCGCAAATAGCAACCCTTTGGTTTCCACTCTACGCAGGGAAGACCGCGCGACGCTTTGTTCAAAGTTAGCTCTTGGCCGCGTGCTTGCCCTTGGCCGCAACGCGACTCCCAGTTGACTCATGGGCGAACTCGGCACCGGTGGCCCTCCTTCGTGACACCGCCGCGCTTGTGAAATCGCCGGCCCGACGCTGTACAGACAGGCGCCGGCCGGGCTACGCCGCGAGCAATTCGACACCCATTCAGAATTTCCAAAAGGGCTTGCGGCAGGTATCGATGGAAACACTTAAACGTGAGGTGAGTAAGCTCTGTAGCGACCGGGAAACATGTCCTGCTCGGGCCCATGCGGCAGATCTGGCCACCCAAGGGCCTGTTGGCGTCAAGTCTGCCGTGGTCAGAAACTCCACCGGGCGCCCGTCATGCCGTCTTTCGGGACGGAGAGCGGTCATCGGTCCGGCGGATCGTCGAAAGCAGCTCCCCCGCGCCAATAGGTCCTGCCATCGGGTGCCGTGGCGATAGCTTTGGAAATGGGATTTCCCCACAAGCACCATCACGCGTCGATACGGTTATTCGGCGCTGGCCTCTGCAATAGTGGCTGGCCGTGCCCCCTTGGGCGGCGCCAGCTGGGCACTTGCGAGCAATCGGAAGGAGGGGGACCCAATTTTCGCCGATCCGGCGACCGCTTCCGTAACCTAGGCTACCTACACTGCGCATAAAATGTGCCAACGTCGTTCGGCTCCCCCGCCCGAATTGTGTGGAGCGTCAGCATGCCGAACCGCAAGCGAATAGAAGACCTGCGTTGCCCCAACATTAAGGGGCTGCCAGAAAATGTCGTCCACTTACTGCACCGTAGCCTCGTCGAAATTGTGCACCTGCGGCGAAGCATCGAAAACACCGATCAGCAGGTCGCGCTCTCCTCGAAGGCAGTGTTCGAGTCCTGCGAACTTCTCAAGCAGATCCACGCACAGGGCATATCGGCTGAGACAGAGCAGCGACCTTCAATCGGCGGTTCGCCACACAACTGAGGCACACGCGCGTGCCTATCAGGTGGTCTTCGCTTTGGAGAGCATCGCCTAACGATCCGTTGCCGTACGGGTTACTTGGCTAACCCGGCCAGGTTTGCACCTCGGCGCGGCCGCCGTAGTAGTGGCAGGGCACGACCTGGAAGCATAATGGCTGGCAACTGAGCCCGGCCTTCGCTGCCGGCGACTCCGCGGACCGGTCTTGGTGCGCAGAGCGGGGGTCATTGATTGCTCTGCGGGGTTCGAGACCGAGGCGCCCCTTTCAACGCTAAAGCGTACGCTCCTCTCAACTAATCCGGGGTTAACAAGACCTTGATCAACGCGCCGCTTCAGTTGGCTAACACGTCCGGAAAGTTCGCGATTGCTCGACGCCAGTCGGCGGTGCGGCTGATCGCCCGATTGGCCTCGTCACCCCGCAACTTGAGAGGTGTGTCCTCGCGCACCGCGGCTTGCGCTCGCGATAACGGTAATGTGCCGATGCGCGCGGCCAAAGCCTGCAATTCGTGCATAATTCCTTCACGTCTTGCTTCATGCTCGACCGCAACATTGCGTAGAGCCTCCAGCAGCTTCTCGTCGGCGCGCTTCAGGGCCAGACCCAACGCATCGACGAGGTGCTGCTCGCTACGAGATTGCTCGTACATGCGCAGACGCATTTCCTCGATCTGCTCAATAAGAGTCGTCGTCATCTCTGGCCTACTTTGGTTGCCGGACCTTTAATGAGGCGTGCAAAACCTGCCACTACAAAGTTGATCAGCGTTCCTAGACGAGAGACGCCAACGTCGGGCTTCGCAGGCGTCGATGACGCAAGCACGGGCCGCGAGCTCGGCGTCCTCGGGCGAATTTTCTGTGCAGCCGACTAACGGTTCGTCCCGCGCAACGTGTCACGGCCGCGTTTGAGAGTTGTTGGCGTTCTTTTCGCTGTCGGCGCATGCGATGCCATGGCGAAAACCGCGCGATCCACCTGGACAGATGCTCAACCTTAGGTGATTCGCGCAGGGGCGGAGACAGGTTGCCTCCGCCGCGTTGTGGATAAGACCGATGTTACTGACCCGGTCAACCACATCATCGTCAATCGTGGTCGTACAGCCGCAAAATCCGAGTTTTGCCAGCAGCTAAGCACGAACCTCTCTCTCGCAATGATATGATGCAAGACCAGATGGCCAGTCTGTCTTCGAGGGCTCCGGCACGCCTACTGGCAATCTATAAGAGAATACACGCAACGCGGTATTCCGCTTCGCTTCAGAGATCGATCCCGAGCCTCGGCAGCAGCCAGATCGTGATTGCGTAGAGGGTCATCGTTAGAGCGCAACCAAGCGCCAGACAGAGCCAAAAACTGAGGCCGTGTCGAAGCATCACCGGCACTGCCAGGAACATCGGCAGGCTTGGGAGCACAAACCAAAACGTCGACTCCAGCAGCGAGGCGATCTTTTCTGAATCGCCCGTATCGCGCCACAGCCAGACGGCGGCGAGAAGTGAGACGAGCGGGAGAGCGGCGATCAACCCGCCTGCAGCGGGCTTGTATCGCGCAGCCTCAGACGCCAGCATGACGACGAGGCCGGAAATTGCCGCCTTCACAACGAGGTAGGTCATCACTGTTCCCCGGTAGCATGGCCAAACTCATGGCACTCGTGGCCTAATCAGTGAGCCCCAACGCACGCGACGGCAGTGCTACCGTCGCGGCGGCACGAACCACCGCCCCGCAATACGTGCGTAGTGTGCGGTGTGTTTGGGATCGCGGTGGCCCAGGTCGTTCTGCACCGTGCGTGTGCCCTTCGGCGAGGTAGTTGGACTACCTAGTCTCGACATTTTAGGATGGGTCGGGTCACCCATTTGGCGAGCCAAACCTCAATCCGTTACGCCATTTTGTACTCGGCCATGTGCAGGACCGCGCGGGTCAGGGCACTGTCGGGGAGCCTGAGCTGATCCAAAATCGTGTAGTGGTTCGTTTTGGGGATCGGCACCATATCGCCCGGAAGATGGGCCTGTGACCGGTAGGCATGGTAATCACGACTGCTAGCGATCATCGCTGGTAACTCGCCCGTGCCGTATGTAATGGCAAGCGGCTTATTGGCGCTCGGCCGGCGCATGGGAGACAAGGTTTCAATCTCCTTCTCGGTCAACTTTACCTTGTCGTTGACATGCGGGGAGTCGCGAAGTGCAGCGAGATCGAAAACTCCCGAGATGGACACGCCCGCCGCAACCTTCGGATGCTCCAATATGATCGCTGTGAGGTGCCCGCCGGCCGACCAGCCCGTCGCTATGATGGGGCCCATGATTCCATGCTCTGCACTATTTGCGTTGAGCCAGTCGAACGCGGTCTTCACCTCATTAGTGATCTCAGTCAAACTCGCCTGCGGGGCGAGCGTATATCCGGGCAGGGCAGCCGACCAGCCGCGGGCCAACAGACCTTCTGCGAGAAAGGCAAATACTTCCTTGCTGTTGCGCTGCCAATAACCGCCATGAATGTGAACGAAGCACGGTGCCTTAGGGTCATCGGCGGGATAGAGGTCCCACTTCGTCCGCTCGCCTGGGGCATAGGGCAGATCGAGGTGCTTTGAGCGCTGCTCGCGCAGAGTCTTCGATGCTGCAATCCAACTTTCGGTTTTGGCCCGAGCGTAGTCAGGTCCGACATGCTCCCCATTGTTATAAGCCAAGTTGCGGGCCTCGAGCGACATGGTCATCCAGTCCATGCCTGCTGCCGGACATTCCTTGCCACGCGCGACGTTGGGAGTTGCGACGCTAGCTGCAGTCGCAGTCACAAAAGCGCGACGACTGATCATTGCCATGACGAACCTCCCTGATTTGGCGAAGTTGGTGACGATCTAGCCAGCTCGCAGATCGTAGCGGAAACATGTGCTGCTTGGTGCTGCTTGGCAAGGCATTCGGCCGCTTCCCTGACCTATCCCGATTTTGGTGCCGATGCGCACTATTCGGGCTGGGGATGGCTGCCGTGCCCGCATAGTCCGCCCCTCAGCCGAAGGCCGTAGCGCCGGCGCCAAAGGAGGTGCCAATCACAACAGGGCAGGACGCGGTCACGGCATCCATTGCTATCGCCACAGCCCCTCGAACCGATGCCCTGCGACCCTGGTGTAGTGCGCGTCTGCTTAGGTCACAGTGCCTGAGGTTATCCTGCATGGGTTCGCAAATCGGTGCCCTTGTCGGCGACGCGTACAACTGCGCCGGCTCCGCATCCAAATGGTTCTGGCAGAGCTCTTCTCGATGGGGATGAAGGCCGGGGTCGAGCCACCGAAGCAGTGCACACTGGTGCACCGCCAATATGACCGATTTCTGCCCAACAAATACGCCCCTCCAAGCTTTGCCCTGAAGCTCGGACACAAGGACATGCGGCTTGCAACGGAGCTGGGCCGCGAGCTAGGCGTGCAATGCGGCTTGCCAATATGACACTCGCCGAAACGACGGGGGCGCGCTCAACCGGGGCTGGCAGAACCGCGACAGCCGATCACCCGCGTTGCTCCAGCTCGAACGCTGTGGGCTCAAGGTCGCACTCGATCCTCGCCGGATTCAAGAAATGCTCGACCGCGATCCGCCCATAATGGCTGCCCTTGAATTGCGGTGATATGTTGCGGGATAACAGAGCTCGGTTACGGCGCGCACTGGCTAGACGGCACGTCACGCTGTTCGCCGCAGGAAGGAGCTAGGACATGAGGGTTGGGACAGACATCAGCGTCTTGGCCGAGCCGGGACGGCCAGATTCCTCTGTTCTGTCGGAGCACCTGGCGCTTGCTGATCTCGCCGAGCCGCTAGGTTTCGATTCCCTCTTTACGCTGGAGCATCACTTTACCGGATACTCCATGTCGCCAAGCCCGCTCCAGCTATTAGCCTACTACGCCGCGAAAACGACGCGCATTACCTTGGGAACCTGCGTGATCGTGCTGCCCTGGTACGATCCGATTAGGGTTGCGGAGCAGATTGCCTACCTGGACCTCCTGTGCAGAGGCCGGTGCATGTTTGGCTTCGGCCGCGGCGCTGCAAGTGTCGAGTACGCGGGCTTCCGCATACCCATGGAAGAAGCACGGGCGCGATTTGCCGAAGCTGCGCAGCTCATCACGAAGGCGCTTCGCGATGAGGTCTTCGAGTGGGACGGCGAGTTCTACAAAATCCCGCGCATGTCGATACGCCCGCGGCCGATGTCGAATCCGGAGCGGCGCTTCTATGCGTCTTCCGTTAGCCGCGAATCTGCAGAGATCATGGCCAAGCTCGGTTTCGGCATGATGCTGATCATGCAGAACGAGTGGAGCAAGTCTGCGGCGGATATTCAGAGCTTCCGTGAGGTCGCTTTGAGTGTCGGGCACCCCCCAAGCCCACCAGTCATCCTGACAAATGTGTCGTGCGCGCCAACCCGCGCCGAAGCGCACGAGCGGGCGATGCAGTATCTTGGAGCGAAATGGGATTCGATAGACGCTCACTACAATTTCTCCGATGGGCATCTTGCGAACGTCAAAGGTTACGAATCCTACGGCAAGATGGCGAAGACCTACGGCAAGATGAAGGATCCAGCCTCGCGGCAGAAGATGACGGAGTTCTACGTCAGCATCCAGATTGTCGGAACCGCGGACGATTGCATACAGCAACTGGGTGAGCTGCAGCGCCTGACGGGAATGGATCACGTTGTGTGCGACTTTTCCTACGGCCGCATGCCGCCCGCCAGGGCAGAGCTCAACATGCGCCACTTCGCCGAACGGGCACTGCCGGTCTTGCAGCGCGACCCTGCCTTCGTCCGTCCC
>Ga0075424_100002623_pt1 | contig 16506 bp, 18 predicted proteins | sample SoiMethybrSBSTD3_FD_75301 | JGI IMG/M metagenome (GOLD analysis project Ga0075424, IMG submission 75301) | Bulk soil microbial communities from a Populus tree surrounding site in Tennessee, USA - Soil MetaG P. TD hybrid SBSTD3 | ecosystem: Environmental > Terrestrial > Soil > Tree plantation...
CTTCAAGGAAATGAAGAAGAGGGATTTCTAGGCGGCGTTTCTCTCCAAAAAAAGGAGCTCGAGTCATGCGCGTGGTACCCGTCCTCGCAGTGTCAGCCGTTCTCGCTGCGGCACCTATCGCTAACGCACAAACACCTGCAGCTCCGCCTTCTCAGCCGAGCGCGGCACCTGCGCAGCAAGCCCCGCGAATTCCCAGAGCCGCCGCCAGCACCCGCGCCTCCGTCCAGGTTCTCGTCGATAGTCGTTACGATTCAAAAGAAGGAGGCTGGTTCGGCGCTCTGAACCTCGCCGGGCCGGCCAGGATCTCGATCGACTACGGCCAGCCGCACCTTCGTGGCCGGAATGTCATCGGCATGCCGGGCGTCGTTCCGTGGGATACCGCCTGGCGTACCGGCGCCAACATGGCGACGGAGCTATCGACCGAGGTCGACCTCACGATCGGAAACACGTTCATCCCGCGAGGGGTCTACACGCTTTTCACACTTCCTACACGCAGCGGCTGGAAGCTCATCGTCAGCAAGGAAGTTCTGCAGTGGGGAACCGATTACGACGCTTCCAAGGACTTTGCGCGCATCGATCTGCGCCAACGCACCCTCAGCGAGCCGATGGAAAGTCTGACCTTCTGGCTGATTCCGGCAATCGAGCCGCAGACTTCAAAGACTTTCCCGCACGGCGTCCTCAAATTCGCGTGGGGCAACACCGAGCTGTCGACAGACTGGCGAGTCGGACGCTAGCAGCACGGTCCTATCAGGCCATCGCCTCGTACCGCGCCGCGACCTCGGCCCGTGCTTTCTTGCTGGCAGTCGTCCCGAGGCGCGCGGGATCGGCGACGGGGATGTAGCTAAGCTCCTTTCCGGAATCCGCGCGCTGCAACAGCAGGCCTCCGCGCGCCATGTCTCCGTGTCCGATGAACTCCTGGGGGAAAACCAGGCGCTTTCCGAAGATCGGCAATAAGACATCCACGTACTTGCCACTCGCAACGCTGCCCAGCAGTACGACCTGGCACTTGGGTCCGACTCGCTCGGCGATCTTCCCAGCGTCGCGCTCCAGGGGATAACGGTAGCGCGAATCCTCAGCATCGATCGCCACCGTCGCGAACCGCTCGAGGTCTTTTAGGGTCACGAGGCTGCCGGGCGAGTAAAGCCCATCGGTGGGTGTGATTATCTGAATCCCGGGCGCCTTGCGCGGCGGCGGATTGGTGAATGTCCGCGCATAGGCGAGCTTGCCGCGGAAATACAGGCCGCTGAGGAAGCTGAAGACGTCGCCAAGCGGCGCGCCGGGCTGGTTGCGGACGCGAACCGCGATGTCGAACTCCGCGCGCTCGTTGAAAAGGAGTGCCGCGCGCTTTCCGCCGCAGCTGGCCGGTGACAGCAGAAAGATTCTTCGTTGTTGCACGGTCATGATATAAGCAAATATTTCGCCGCTCGGGTGAATAGTGTCGGGGCGCGTGGAGAGTTAAAATTCGGTAGGGGGATTTCTATGGCAAAGAACAGATTACGCGAGCTCCACGACGTCGGCCAATCGATCTGGCTGGACAGCATCGATCGCAGGATGCTCCATGATGGTGAGCTCGAGAAGCGAATTCGCGACGACGCGCTGACCGGTATGACGTCGAATCCGACGATTTTTCAGAAAGCGCTGTCTTCGAGCAACGCGTACGACGAGCAGATAACCGAAGCCGAAGAGAAAAATCTGACGAGCTGGGAACTGTTCGAGCTGCTAGAGACCACTGACGTGCGCGATGCATGTGATCGATTCGCGGCCGTATTCAGCTCGACCCGCGGCGCGGACGGTTACGTGTCGATCGAGGTGTCGCCCGGCGTATCCCATTCAGCCGACGCGACTGTCGAAGAAGCGCGCCGACTCTGGAAGACGGTCAATCGACCCAACGTGATGGTGAAGGTGCCGGGAACGGTGGAAGGCGCAACGGCGGTCCGGCGTCTCACCGCCGAAGGCGTCAACGTCAACATCACTCTGCTCTTTGCAATCGAAGCGCACGAACGCGTGATCGATGCATACATGGCCGGCCTAGAGGACCGGATCAAGGCGAAGCAGCCAATCGACGGCATCTCGTCAGTCGCCAGCTTTTTCGTCAGCCGCGTCGACACCGAAGTCGACAAACGACTTGACGCATTGATTGCCAAGGCTACGAGCCAGCAGGAAAAAGAACGACTCGCCATGCTCAAAGGTCGCGCCGCAATCGCCAACGCCAAGCTCGCCTACCGGCTATTTCAAGAAAAATTCGCTGGTCCGCGCTGGGAAGCATTGGCAAAACAGGGAGCGCGCGTGCAGCGTCCACTCTGGGCGAGTACCAGCACCAAGAATCCCGAGTACCGGGATGTCATGTACGTCGAGGAGCTGATCGGACCCGACACCGTCAACACGATGCCACCGGCGACAATCGATGCCTTCCGCGATCACGGCGTCGTCGCTCGGAGCGTCGACAAGAAGATTGCGGCCGCTGAGGGACTGCTCAGGGAGATCGAAGCGGTCGGCATCTCGGTGAAGGAAGTGACGGCGAAGCTGCTCGTCGACGGAATCGCGAGCTTCCAGAAATCCTTTGACGAGTTGATGGCTGGACTCGAGTCGAAGATCGGATCACTGGCTGGCGGGAAGTGAGCGGCATCTATACACCACGTACAAAGATCGTCTGCACGCTTGGCCCCTCCACCGCGAGTGATGACACCATTCGCGGGCTGATCGAGGCGGGCATGAACGTCGCCCGTGTGAACTTCTCGCACGGCACGCACGAACAGCACGCGCAGACAATCGCCATGGTGCGCCGACTGGCCGAGGAGTCGGGAAAGCCAATCGCCATACTCGGCGACCTGCAGGGCCCGCGCATTAGAATCGGAGACCTCGCCCAGCCGATAACGCTCAATGTCGGCGATGATCTTACGCTCGTCCATGAAGGTCACGAGCGCAAAAACGACATTCCGGTCACCTACGATCAGCTCGCGCACGATGTGCACGTCGGCGACCGAATTCTGGTCGACGACGGCCTGATCGAGCTCGTCGTGCTTGAGGTGAATGACGGTCGCGTGAAGGCTCGGGTGCTCAACGGCGGTCCGCTCAAGAGCCACAAAGGTCTCAACCTTCCCGGCATCCAGGTATCAGCCCCGACAATTACCGAGAAAGATGCCGCTGACATCACGTTCGCCGTCGAGCAGCAAGTCGACTATCTCGCGCTGAGTTTTGTCCGTCGCGCCGAGGACATCGAAGGGCTTAAGCGGATGATTCCGAAGTGGCTGCTCGTGGTGGCGAAGATCGAGAAGGACGTTGCGCTCCACAACATCGAAGCAATCGTAGCAGCCAGCGATGCAGTGATGGTCGCGCGCGGCGATCTCGGTGTGGAGCTGCCGTTCGAAGCTGTCCCGGGCGCACAGAAGCGCATCATCCGCCTCGCCAATCGATATGGGCGACCGGTGATAACGGCGACGCAGATGCTGGAGTCGATGATCGAGCATCCGCGTCCGACGCGTGCCGAAGCGAGCGACGTTGCCAACGCGATAATGGATGGCACGGACGCGGTGATGCTGTCAGCAGAAACTGCCGCAGGCGCATATCCGCGGCTCGCAGTCGAAGCGATGACCCGCATCATCAAGGAGATCGAGACCCATCCGCCAGTCGCGCCATTCGCCGGCGCGCAGCAGGGCAACGGCATCGTCACGACCGAGGTTGCGATCGCAGCGGCGACGGTGGCTGCAGTGGACATGCTCGGGGCACCGTTAGTGGTCGTCTTTACGAAGAGCGGCTTCTCAGCGCGCGTTGTGTCGTCCAAGCGTCCGCCGGTGCCGATTCTCGCTCTCACCGACGAGGCACGCACTTTCCGTCAGCTGGCGCTCGTTTGGGGTGTAGTGCCCCAGCTCGTACCGCATTGCGCCGATTACGACGAGATGATGGAACAGACCAAAGGCGTCGTCGTCACTCGGGAGCTCGCGACACCCGGCGATCGAATTATCGTCACAGCCGGCGTTCCGTTCGATACACCCGGCACAACCAATCTCCTGAAGGTGGAGACTGTCTGAAACTCACCTTTCTGGGCACGGGAACCAGTTTTGGTATCCCCCAGATCGGCTGCAGCTGCGAGGTGTGCAGGTCGACCGATCCGCGCGATAAGCGAACGCGTGTCGGCGCGCTCGTTGAAACCGACAGCGGCTCCCGCATCCTCATCGACACCCCGCCCGAGCTGAGGCTACAGTTGATCAATGCCGGTGTTGATCAGGTCGATGCAGTTCTTTTCACCCACGACCACGCTGATCACGTGCACGGGATCGACGATATTCGCGCACTGTCCGATCGCAGTAAAACGCCAATCGACATGTACGGCCCGCCGGAAGTGATGGCGCGCTTGTCCAAGCGATTCGCGTATATCTTCGACGATTCGATCCACGCGTTACCAGGGACGAGCAAACCCGAAGGTCACGCGCACGCCGTTGCCGCCGGTAAAACGTTTCGCCTCGCGGAAGTCGACGTAACCCCACTATCGATTCCGCATGGTCCCGTGGCGGTGTACGGCTACCGGATTGGTGAGCTGGGCTACATAACCGACGCCAAGTCGCTACCCGACGAAGCCATCGAGGCACTTAAAGGAGTCGATGTGCTGGTGCTCAACGCACTGTTCCGCACGCCACACCCAACGCATCTCAGTGTTTCTGAAGCAGTCCAGGCAGCAAAGAAAGTCGGCGCCAGACAAACCTGGCTGACCCATCTGACCCATCGTACAGGACACGCCGAATTGGAAGCGGAGCTGCCTTCTGGAATCGCTCCTGCGTACGACGGATTGACTGTCGAAATCAACTGAGATGACGCTCAAACTCGACTACTCCAATATGATGATCTCGCCGGGCGGTATCAGCGCCGACGCCTGGCGCGGAGCTGGACCTCAATTCAAAACCGCGAAGTCCGGTTTCGAGAAGCTCACCAGGTCGGGAGAAGTCGGGTTCGTGGGACTCCCAGGCGATTCTGGCCTTCTTCAGCAAGTCACCCGCTACGCCGACTCTGCGCGAGGCAAATACGACGATGTCGTCATCCTTGGTATCGGCGGCTCCGCGCTGGGCCCGATCGCACTGCGTACTGCGCTTAGGCCAAGCGGTTGGAACATGCTCGACGACAGAGCGCGAGGCGGATTTCCGCGGCTACACGTTCTGGACAACGTTGATCCCGAGACAATCGCGTCGTTGCTCGGCCGACTGAAGTTCGAGCGCACGCTCTTCATCGTCACCTCGAAGTCCGGCGGTACCGCCGAGACCATGGCCCAGTTCGTCATCGTGCACGAGAAACTTGTCGCAGCCAGGCTCGATTTGAAAAATCATCTCGTGTTCGTTACCGATCCCAGGCAAGGCGCGTTGCGTCCACTGGCGCAGCGGCTCAACGTCCCGGCGCTCGATATTCCACCCAGCATCGGTGGGCGATTCAGTGTGCTGACGCCGGTCGGAACTTTACCCGCGGCGCTGATTGGCATCGACATAAAAGCACTACTCGACGGCGCCGGTGGAATGGCGAAGCGATGCGAGACAGACGACCTCGCCAGGAATCCGGCCGGCGTGTACGCGATGTTGCAGTGGCTCGCCGACACTCGGATAAAGAAGTCAATCGCGGTGTTCATGCCGTACTCCGATCCGCTGCGCGACTTTGCCGATTGGTTCGTGCAGCTCTGGGCGGAGAGTCTCGGCAAGAAGAGAAAGGATGGAACGTCGGTTGGCTCGACACCGCTGGCCGCGCTTGGCGCGACCGATCAGCACGCGCAGGTGCAGCTTTTCATGGAAGGCCCAGCCGACAAAACGGTGACCTTTGTCGCAGTGCGCGAGCGCGGGACTGACGTTCGAATTCCCGCCGGGTTCAACGACGTGAAGGAGCTCGGCTACCTCGGTGGCCACAGCCTGGGCGAGCTGATCGACATCGAACAGCGTGCGACAGCAGGGGCGCTCGCCCGAAGGGGCCGTCCGAACATGACGATCACGCTGGATCGGGTCGACCCCGCAAGCGTTGGCGGGTTGATGATGTTCCTGGAGCTGGCGACGGCGTACGCGGGCCAGCTCTACGACATCGACGCCTTCAACCAGCCCGGGGTAGAGCTCGGGAAACAGTTCGCATACGCGCTGCTTGGCCGCCCCGGCGCCGACGACGCCAAAAAGGAGTGGGACTCGCTGCCAAAACCCGACCCGCGCTTAGTTGTTTAGCTCGCTGCAGCAGGCAGAAGCCGTCGGCCGCCAGCTGGTAGTTTTCCTTTGTAGTTTATTCTCTTGAATCCATATCCGAGCCACACGACTTTCAAATCATGTTCGCAAACCCATTCCATAAAGCAGTAACCGTCCTCGACGGCAAAGTGACGGTAACCGATGAGTCAGCCATCGCCAGTCCGGCGATGGACAAACTTGCCTACACTGCGGTATTTGGTGAACAGGACGATCGCGACGACGCGCGTTGGCTAGTCTGGGAGATTGGTCAGGCGGTTGGCGTCCGCGCCGCTTCGATCCACGACTTGTACAAAGCGCGCGGGCGCGGCTTGTGTGGCGGTTTCACCGTGCCGGCGATGAACATCCGCGGCATGGCGTATGACACCGGTCGCGCCGTATTTCGGCAGGCGGTGAAGCACAAAGTCGGTGCGCTGATTCTCGAGATCGCGCGATCCGAAATCGCATACACAGATCAGCGGCCCGCCGAGTACGTTGCTGTCATGCTGGCCGCTGCGCTGCGTGAGGGATTCCGCGGCCCGGTCTTCATCCAGGGCGATCACTTCCAGGTCAACGCCAAGAAGTTCGCGGTCGATCCGGTGACGGAGGTGAACGGTGTAAAGCAGCTGGCTCGCGAGGCCATCGCCGCCGGTTTTTACAACATCGACGTCGATACCTCGACGCTCGTCGATCTGTCGAAGCCAAATCTCAACGAGCAGCAGCGCAACAACTACGAGCAGGGCGTGGAGCTGGCGCTCACCGTGCGCGAGCTGGAGCCCGAAGGCGTCACGATTTCCATTGGCGGCGAGATCGGTGAGGTTGGCACCGAGAACTCGACAGTCGAAGAGCTCGTCACTTACATGGACGGATTCAACGCCACGCTCCAGAAGCGTGCGCGCGGAACCGAGGGGTTGTCCAAGATCAGCGTCCAGTCGGGGACTACTCACGGCGGTGTCGTGCTCGCTGACGGCAGCATCGCCGACGTCAAGATCGACTTTCAAACTCTCGCCGATTTGTCGAAGGTAGCGCGCGAGAAGTATCAGCTAGCGGGCGCGGTTCAGCACGGCGCATCGACTCTGCCCGACGACGCGTTTCACAATTTCCCGCGCACCGAGACCGCCGAGATCCACCTGGCGACCAACTTTCAGACGATGCTGTTCGACAACATGCCTCGTCAGTTGCGCGACGAGATCTACGACTGGCTGCGCCAAAACGCGAAGGACGAGCGTAAGCCCACCGACACCGACGAGCAGTTCTTTTACAAAACCCGCAAGAAAGCGATCGGACCGTTCAAGAAGCGGATGTGGGATCTTCCCGACGACGTGAAGGCCAAGCTCGCCAAAGCCTATGACGAAAAATTCGCGTTCTTGTTCACCAAGCTCGCGGTGGTCAACACGCGTGATGTTGTCGATCGGTTCGTGAAGCCTCCGGTGCAGCACAAGCCGCAGCCGCATCCGGATCTGGCTGTCGTCGAGGCTGCACCCGACGATGCTGACCTGAGTGACTGAGGCTCGTCGCGAGGCGAGCGCGTCACCGGTCCTTCGTGAGCTAGTCAGGCGCGCCGGTCACGAGATCCGCAACGCTCTGAGTGGAGTAGCCGTAAATCTCGAAGTGGTTCGCAGCCGTTCGGGTCGCGAGGGCGCCGGTGACATTGTTTCATTCGCCGATCGCGCTCGGCTCCAACTGTCAGCCGCGACGGTTCTTACCAACGGCTTACTGGCGTTGGTGAACGCCACGCTGTGTGACCCACCGCAGGGAAAGGCGAAGGCGGACGCGAAGGCTGGCGACAGCGTAGAGCTGCTGTTAAATCGTGACGCGTCAGCGTTTATGTCTGATATCGATCTCTTGGCCCGCGCTATTGGCTTTTCAGTCGAACAGCGGGGCGCAAACGTTATATTAAAGGTCTTGCCCGAAGGACAAAGCCATTCCAAAGACTGAGATGAAGCACCCCAGGGTACTCATCGCGGATGACGACCGCTCGATAACCGAAGGGTTGAGCGCCATTCTCCGTGACGAAGGATACGACGTCGCCGTTGCCGTCGACGGTCAGAAAGCGCTCGACCAGCTCGGTACCGAGCCGTTTGGTGTGGTGTTGGCCGATCTCAAGATGCCGAAGGTCGATGGACTGGGCCTGCTAAAAGAGCTGCAGCAGCGCCAGATCCCGACTGAGTGCATCATCGTTACCGGGCAGGCCACGGTCGATTCTGCCGTGCAGGCGATGCAACAGGGCGCCTACGATTACATCGAGAAGCCGCTCACCGCCGACAAACTGAATCGTTTGAAGGCGCTGATTCCAAAAGCGCTCGAGAAGTTCAACGTCCAGCAGAAAAACCGCGAGCTCTCCTCCAAGCTCGAAGGCTTGACGCACTTTGGTGAGCTCACCGGCCAGTCTGAGGAGATGCGCGCGGTCTATCAAATCATCGAGGCCGTCGCTCCTTCCAATGCGAGCGTCCTCATCTTCGGCGAGTCTGGAACGGGGAAGGAGCTCGTCGCGCGCGCAATCCACGCCAAGAGCGAGCGAGCCAAAGGACCCTTCTTCGCGCTCAACTGCGCCGCACTTCCCAAAGACATTCTCGAGAACGAGCTGTTCGGCCACGAGAAGGGGGCTTTCACCGGTTCTGTGAACGAGAAGCCGGGCGCGTTCGAGATGGCGGATGGCGGCACGATATTCCTCGACGAAGTCGCGGAAATGCCGCCCGACATTCAGGTCAAGCTTCTGCGCGCCATTGAATCACGCAGCATTCGTCGACTGGGCGGCAAAAAGGAGATCGAGGTCGACATTCGCATTCTCGCGGCGACGAACCGCGACTTGCAGAAAGCGCTTTCGGAGAACGATCTGCGTGAGGATCTCTATTATCGACTCGCTGTCGTAGAGCTGTTCCTCCCGCCGCTGCGCGAAAGAATCGGGGACATCAAGCTGCTCGCCAACGAGTTCCTCGCCCGGTTCGCGTCGCAAAACGCCAAGCCGGTGACGGGGTTCGACGAGCCGGCGTGGGAGTGGATCCTCTCGTACAACTGGCCGGGCAACGTCCGCGAGCTGAAGAACGCTGTCGAGCGCGCGGTGATCATGGCGCGTGGTGACAAGATCAAGGCGGGAGACATCATGCCAAGGCATTTGCGCCGCGGAGATTCGTCGATGTCCATTAGCTTGCCGCCGGGAGCCACACTTGCCGACACCCGCCGCCAGCTCGTTCTACGCGCCTTTGCATCGACCGGAGGCGATTACAACCGGGCCGCCACGATGGTGGGCATGACCCCGGCGGACGTTCGCGCGGAGATTGCATCACTACTGAACGGCAAGCCGGAAGCCGCTGTGGGTAGCGTCTCGAATGGCGCGTCACGCTCGGCAAAGGACGCCATGCCCGCGGCTGGCAAAGTGAGTAAGCCTGCCAAGGGTCCGACACCAGCTGCTGCGAAACCAAAAGCTAAAAAGCGATAAGGGGGTCAGCTGTCATGAGATGGCGAACGAGAGATCAGGACGACGACTTCGAGGAGCCGGATTTCTACTACGAAAACGATGACGCTTACGACGCTCCGTACGTCGTCATCGAAAAGCGTGAGGCGGGGGTCGGACTGCTGGTACTCGGTCTGGCACTGGGCGCCGGAGCCGCGCTGCTCTTCGCCCCGCAAAGTGGGGAAGAGACTCGTCGTGGGATTGCGCGTAGCGCGCGTCGGGTACAGCAGAACGCCCAGGAATTCGTGGAAGACGTCAGCGGTAACGTCGCCGACAAGTTCCGTGAAGTGCGTGCCAGCGTGGAGGAGCGAATCGAGGCGACACTCGACGCGGTCGACGACAAACGGCGTCGAGTAACCAACGCGTATCACGCCGGGAAATCGGCTGCGCGTGAGGCGCGTGGCGAGCTGGAGCAGCGGATCGCCGACACCAAAGCGGCTTACAAAGAAAGCTAGTGCCGCAGCGCTCGCTGGCGGCCCGACTCGGGTGGCTGCTTCGCGACTACGCAAAGCGCGTTTGGGACAATAGCGGCGAAGACAATGTCTTCTTCCTTGCCGGCGGCATCGCATTCAACATCCTGCTTGCCGCCGTTCCTTTTTTTCTGCTGCTGGCGACCGGTCTGGTCTATCTGCTGAACCAGTCCCCTGACGTCACGTCGGGGGAGGTTCTCGGGATCGTCGACAAGTTTATGCCTCCGCATCCGCCCGGCGATTCGGGGCCGGCGGCGACGATTCTCAACGAGGTGATCAAGCGCCGCGGCGCTCTCACCATCTACAGCGCCATCGGCTTCATCTGGTTCTCGACGCGCCTGTTCGGCTCGCTGAGGACGGTGCTGGCGGCGATCTTCGACATCGACACGGATCGCGGGATCATCGCGGGCAAGATTTTCGACATCGAGATGACGCTGGTGTCCAGCCTTTTGCTCGTCGCCTACACCTCGCTGAGCGCCTATCTGGCGATCGCAACCACTCACGGCGTCGGTATCCTCGCCGATCTGGGAATCCGCAAAGAGGTGATGAGCCAACTGGAGTACAACCTCGGCCAGCTGCTGGCGTTTTCATTCATCGCGATGATGTTTTTTTCGCTCTACAAGTTTCTGCCGCACCGCAAGATTCGCTGGAGGACAGCGTTGATCGCGTCGCTCTTCACCAGCGTGATGCTGGAGCTGGCCAAACGTGCGTTTTCGGCCTATGTGAGATCGTTCAACCCCGGGAGCTTCTACAGCGGCACAGTCGCTGCATTGGTGTTGGTCGTTATCTGGGTTTACTACGCCTCCTTTCTCTTTATTATTGGGGGCGAGGTGGCGCAGGTGTACGAGCTTCGCCGCGTACGAAAGATGCAGCGTGAAGCGTTCGAAGATTGAGTATTATTAGCGATGTCTGCCGGGCATTCCGGCGAACACACTTTTGGAGGGGGAGCGTCTCGTGCGCAAGTTCGCAGCAGTAGCCGCCGTTTTGGCGGTGGTCTCGATTTCGGCTTGCAAGAAGACGGGGGAGGGTGAGTATCAGGTCGAGAAGCCCGTAATTGGAACGCAGACGGACACGATTCACACCCCGTCGGTAGAAGTTGGAACCGACACGGCGAACGTGACGGTGCCGAAAGTTGAGGTGAAGAAGGACACTGCGGCGATCAAGGTGCCGACGGTGAAAGTGAAATCGCCGAGCGACAACGCGAAGAAGCGGTAACTCCTCACCTATTGGGCACGAGCACCGCCAGTCAAACAAAAGGCCCCGTTCAGTCGAACGGGGCCTTTTTGTTACTGCTAACTGAAAACGACCAGCCGGTCGCCAGCGGCTTTCTGCCAGCTGCTTCGAGTGTAATGCGAACTCGACTGGCTCGCGGCCGCCAGGCAGAAAGCACCCGGCAGCCGGCTGGTCGTTTTCAGTTAGCAGTTAACACGCTTTCGGTGTGATATATTTAGACCGCCCCAGGTCCCGGAGGGCGTTTGCCTGCTAACTCCGTCAGGACCCCGAAGGTAGCAGCGGCATGCGGTGTCAAACGTTGCTCCGTCAGGCCTGGGGTACTCCCGCCTCGCAATGTCCCTCGCACTCGCCCGTAAATACCGACCCAAGACCTTCGCTGACGTCGCCGTCCAGTCGCACGTTTCCAATACGCTGCGCGGCGCCATTGCGAGAGGTAAAGTCGCACACGGCTATCTGCTCAGCGGGCCGCGCGGCGTCGGCAAAACGACGCTGGCGCGCGTGCTGGCGATGGCGCTCAACTGCGAAAACAAGCGCGATGACGGCGAGCCGTGCGGCGTCTGCGTCTCCTGCCAGCGCATCTGGAGCGGCTCATCCAGTCTCGATGTGGTCGAGATAGATGCAGCTTCGAATCGCGGCGTGGACGACGCCCGCGACCTGCGCGAGCGCGCGATGTACGCGCCGTCGGGCGACGATCGCTACAAGGTCTACATCGTGGACGAAGCGCACATGCTCACCCGCGAAGCATGGAACGCGCTGCTCAAGATTCTCGAGGAACCGCCACCGCGAGTGGTGTTTGTGTTCGCGACGACGGAGCCACAGAAGATCGCTCAGTCAGCCGCACCCGTGCTCAGCCGCCTGCAGCGTTTCGATCTCAAACGCATCGGCATCAGCGACATAACCCGGCGCCTTTCAACCGTCTTGCAGGCCGAGGGCGTGAAGATATCCGAGGACGCGCTTGCCATCATCGCGCGCGCGGCCGACGGGTCAATGCGTGACGCGCTCAGCCTCGCGGATCAGGTCATCGCCATTGGCGAAGGAGCGGTCACCGCCGAACGCGTACGCGACGCCCTGGGACTCGCTCCTGAAGACGAATTCATCAACATCCTCGACGTTATCGCCGAGCATCGCGCGGGTGACGTCTTCGCCGCTGTCAACAAGCTCGCCGATGCGGGCATCGATTTCGGCGTTTTCCTGTCGGGTTTTGCGGACATGCTGCGCGCGCAGCTCACAGTTGTACTCAACGACAGAGCTGAAGGTGTGTCGGCGCAGGCACTCGCCGCGCTGCGCGAGCGTCGCGACAAGTTCACTGCCGGCGATTTGCTGCGCATGATCAGTGCGATCAACGAGCTGGAGCCCAACTTTCGCAAGAGTGGCCAACAGCAATTGCTGGTCGAGATGCTGCTCGTTCGGATGGCGCTCCTCGACCGGACCGTTGCTCTCGAGGATTTGTTAAAAGGCTTGAGCGACGACTCGCGTGCAGAGCGTGTGGAGGCAGCGCCGGCCTCGCGGCCGACACCACAGCCGGCATCGACGCCTCGCCCGACATCGCGCCCTGTGACCCGTCCAGGTTATCCGCCGCAGCTCGACGCACCCAACATCCCATCGCCGGAGCCGCCCAAACAAAGCGCGCCGCCAGTCAACGAGAGTCAGCTGCGCGAGATGAAACGCGCGATGGAAGCTACAGCGCAGGATTCGAATCGCAGCCGCATGACACCGGAGGCGTTGAAGGAGGAGCGCATCGGGATGCTGAGACAGAAAGATCCCGCGCTGGGTGCAGCAATCGACGAGCTCGATCTCGAGCTTCTCGACTAACACTTTTTGGATCGAGACAATGCCCGATTTCAACAAGATCTTCGAGCAGGCGCAGCAGATGCAGGCGCGCATGCAGCAGGTTCAGTCAGAGCTCGAGAAGCAGACCGTGACGGCGACCGCAGGCGGCGGGATGGTGACCGTCGACGCTGATGGCAAAGGCACCATCACCCGCGTCAAAATCGATCCGAGCGTTGCTGATCCCAAGGATGTCGAGATGCTCGAGGATCTCATTCTCGTCGCCGTGAACGAAGCTCAGAAAAAAGCCGCCGAGCTGGCGAAGACCGAGATGGGCCGCCTGGCGGGAGGGCTCAATCTGCCTTTCAAGCTGCCTTTTTAGTGGGCGCAATCGATGATCTCGCCGCGGAGCTTGCCAGGCTACCGGGTATCGGGCGGAAAACAGCGCTGCGGCTCACATACCACCTGCTAAAGCAGTCTCCCGACCAATCCAAACGTCTGGCTGACGCGTTACAGACCCTCGCCGAGAAGGTCCGGCCGTGCGCCCAATGTTTCAACCTGACGGAAGAGGAGCTGTGCTCCATTTGTCGTGACCCGCGCAGGGATACGGGAGTCATCTGCGCAGTAGAGGAAGCATCAGATATTGGCGCAATCGAGCGGTCTGGCGAATTCCGGGGCGTATATCACGTCCTGGGCGGACGCTTGTCCCCTCTCGACGGCATTGGCCCCGAGGATCTCACCATTCCGCAGCTGGAGACCAGAGTGTCGGCCGGAATCGTCCGCGAAGTGATAATTGCCACCAATCCGAGCATCGAAGGCGAGACGACGGCGCTTTATGTCCAGCGTCGACTCGCTCGCTATCCCGTAACCATCAGCCGTATTGCGCGCGGCCTGCCGGTGGGCGGGGACCTCGAGTATGCGGATGGCGTGACCATTGCCCAAGCGTTGACCGCACGGAGGGCAATGTGATGGCCAGGCAGCGCGGTGCCACGTTCGTCGCTGTGGGTTTCCTTGGCGGAGTTGCAGCTGGCTCGCTGATGTGGAGCAGAATGCAGCGGAATTGCCGTCGCAACCTGTTCTCGCGTAATCCGCTTTTTCGGGTTGCCGCGCTCGGCTACCTGCGCGGGCGTCCGACCATCAACACCGCGCAACTCCTGCGCGAATACGTAGCCTGGGAGCCGCAGCCTATCCTCAGACAGCGCGGCGCGCGGATGCTCAGACGCCTCGAATCAACGCTGTGACCGGAGCACGATGACTGCCGGCACGGCCACCTGGTCGTTCACTCAGGACGACTTCACAGCAATAACTGAATCTCTGCGCCGCTTCCTCGGTGAGACGAAATCGCTCTGTGCGCTGCTTGTCGATCGCTCGGGACAGTTGGTCACGACCGTTGGCGATGCGCCGGGGCTCGATGCAACCGCTTTCGCGACGCTCACTGCGGCGGACTACAGTGCCAACGATCAGCTGGCGAAGCTCGTTGGCGAAACCGATTTCTCGAGCCTGTTCCATCAGGGTGAAAAATCCATTTATGTCGCCGACATCGCTCGTCGCCTGCTCCTCGTTACAATCTTCGACTCTCGCACAACTGTTGGGCTTGTGCGATTGCGCATGAAAGACGAGGTGGAGGAGTTGACGCAGTTGATTGATCGTGTATTCTCCCGCGGTCGCCACGACGGCGCGCCTGAAAAGCTGCTGAAGGGCGCGGATGACGAGATCGACAAACTGTTCAACTGGTGAGGAAGATCTAGACAGTGTCGATGATCAACTACGCCTCGCGCGAGATCAATTGTAAGATCGTTTACTATGGTCCCGGACTTGGCGGCAAGACAACCAACCTCGAGCACGTTTACGGCAAGGTGAAGCCGGAGACGCGAGGAAAACTCATATCGCTCGCGACCGAAACCGAGCGCACGCTTTTCTTTGACTTCCTGCCGGTAGACCTCGGCACCATCCGCGGCTTCAAGACCCGCTTTCACCTCTACACGGTGCCCGGACAGGTCTATTACAACGCCAGTCGCAAGCTCATTCTCAAAAACGTCGACGGCATCGTCTTCGTCGGCGACTCTCAGGCTGAACGGATGGAAGCCAATCTCGAGTCCATGCAGAACCTCTACGACAACATGGCCGAGTATGGGTACGATCTGACGCAGATGCCGTTCGTGATTCAGTACAACAAGCGCGATCTGCCGAACGCTGCGCCGATCGAAGATCTGCAGGCCTCGCTGAATCCCGGCTGGGAAGTCGAAGATGCCGCCAAGCAGCGTGTACAGCCTGACCCGTATCACGCTGGCCAGAATCTCGTCGAGCAACTTTCCGGCGGAGAATGGATCGAGCGGGCGCCGTACTTCGAGGCGATCGCGGTGCAGGGCGACGGTGTGTTCGATACGCTCAAGGCAGTGAGCAAGCTGGTGTTGAAGGCGCTCGCCTAGAGACGTCGGAGGCCGCGGGTGAATCTGAATCTCCCGAACACGATCACCGCCGGCCGCATTCTCGCGGCGCCATTCATCGCCGCGCTGCCATTCATAGGTTCTCCAACCGCGCGAGGCATCGCCTTCGTGCTCTACGTCGTTGCGGCACTCACCGACTACTATGACGGCTGGCTCGCACGCACTCGCAACCTGATCACGGATCTTGGCCGGCTACTCGATCCGCTTGCCGACAAATTGCTCCTGTTCGCGACGCTCATTCCGATGTTTGTCCTGATGGCGCCGCCGAACGACCCGCTCGTTCCGACGCGCGCTGAAAGCATCGACGCGGCGCGAATGCAATTTCAGACGCCGTGGGGCAGCGTCGGTCTGCCATGGTGGATCGCAACGATCGTCATCGGCCGCGAAATCTTCATGACGATCTTTCGGCAGTACGCGGCGCGACGCGGTGTTGTGATATCCGCGATCGGACCTGCTAAATGGAAAACGGCGTTTCAGTCGGTGTGGGTCGGCTCTGCCTACTTCTGGTTTTTCGCCGCAACGGCGGCATCATCGGCGGGGTGGAGTAGCGCAGGGTGGCGTGCCTTTGCTTACTTCAACGGCATCGTTGGCACGGTCACAATGATCGCATCGGTGTTTTTGACGCTCTACTCACTCGCGCTTTATCTACGGCGCTACTCCGGAGCACTATCCGCTTGACCGCTCAACGGGTCGAGCTGATCACCATCGGTGATGAGCTCCTCCTTGGCTTCACGATCGACACCAACGCTGCCCACATCTCGCGCGAGCTCGCCGCCGCGGGAATCCAAGTCGTCCGGCGGACGACGGTGGCAGACGAGGCGCAGGCGATCGCCCAGGCGGTTCGCGAAGCCCTTGATCGAACCGGCGCAGTCATCACCACTGGTGGACTGGGCCCGACCAGTGACGATCTCACCAAACCCGCGATCGCCGGAATCTTTGGACGCGCGATGAAGCTCGAT
>Ga0075424_100002628_pt1 | contig 16499 bp, 18 predicted proteins | sample SoiMethybrSBSTD3_FD_75301 | JGI IMG/M metagenome (GOLD analysis project Ga0075424, IMG submission 75301) | Bulk soil microbial communities from a Populus tree surrounding site in Tennessee, USA - Soil MetaG P. TD hybrid SBSTD3 | ecosystem: Environmental > Terrestrial > Soil > Tree plantation...
TTCCCCCCTATTCCGGCATCCACTTCGTCGAACACCAGGGTCTTGTGGGTCCGGTCTACCGCGAGAACCGTTCGCAGGGCCAGCATAATTCGTGACAGTTCTCCGCCGGAGGCAATTCTCTCCAACGGCCGCGGCTCTTCACCTGGATTTGCGGAAATCAATAATTCCGGCGAATCCAGACCACTGGCCCGCCCGGGGTTCACATCTTTCCACGCGATGGTAAACCTCGCATGTGGCATCGCCAGCGACTTCAATTCCTTTTCCACTGCGCTTTCGAGCTTCTTGGAAGTTGTCCGTCTCTTCTTACTCAATGATCCCGCGGCCGCGGTGTATTCTCTTTTCAAGACCGTGATTTTTTCCTGCAACTCACCTTTTTTAGTTTCCGTCAGACCTATGCTGTCCATTTCGCGTCTTACCTTCTGAAGGTGCTCGAGCAGGTCTGGCCCGTACTTTCGGTGGAGGCGTTCGAGGTCCGACAAACGCGACTGAAGTCGTTCCAGTTCCTGGGGATCGGCATCCACGTTGTCGGCATAGTCTCGCAGGAAGTAGGCAATGTCCTGGATTGAAATTCGCGCTGCTTCGGCTTGTTCAACGATGGGCTGCAGTCGAGGATCATGTTGAGAAGCATCGCGCAGCGATTTTTGAGTTTGGGACAGAATGGAAAGAACGGATGTTTCGGATTCATACAGCGCCTCGTGACCCCGAGCGGCGGCTTCGACAAGCTTTCCGGCGTTCGCGAGAACACCCAGACGCTCACGAACCTGGTCTGTCTCTCCGGGTTTCGGATCAGCTTTCTGGATTTCGTCGTGTTGAAAACCCAGAAGGTCGAGGTGTTCCAGTTTCCGTGCATGCTCTGTGGCGAGCTCAGACAGTTCGCTCTCCGCAGCCTGGATGGAGACAAAAAGGTCGCGGATTTTCGTTGCGAGAGTCTCCGCATCCGCAAACGTGTCGATCAGCGCGAGTTGGTTGGCGTTGTCCAGCAAAGTTTGTTGCTCGTGCTGGCCGTGGATGTCGAGCAGGCACGGCGCCACTTCCCGCAGGGCCGACACGGTACTAGGCTGGTTGTTGATGTAAACGCGATTGCGATCGTCAGAGGAAATCTCGCGGCGGATGATGACCTCGGGACCTTCGCTATCAAGACCAAGGCGTTCGAGTTCGACAGTCACGTCGGTCTCGAAAATGGCTTCAACGACAGCGCGGTTTTCGCCGCCGCGGATCATTTCCGTCGTGGCTTTCGAGCCTGCAAGCAGGCCAAGGGCATCGACGATGATCGATTTTCCGGCGCCCGTTTCGCCAGATAAGAGATTGAAGCCTTCTTCAAATGTTAGTTCGAGTTGGTCGATCAGAGCGAAGTTACGAACACGGAGGAAACGCAACATATTCTGCCTCGGGGTTATAAGCCAGGGAGGGTTGATCTTTCAATGACGAAGAGCGTAAGTTTAAAATTTTAGGAGATTGATTTGGGCGAACTTGATTTGATCGCGCTGCTGCGCACAACCAGTCCCGTAACCCGATTTGTTCTTGCGATTCTGGTCATTTTCTCCATCTGGTCATGGGGAATCATCTTGTCCAAGGCTCTTCTGCTCCGAAAGGTCCGCCGCGAAACCGAGGTCTTCTGGAAGATCTTTCGCAAAGCGCGGAATTTTTCGGAAGTTTCTACCGCTGCCGTGACACTGCGGTTCACTCCGCTTGTTCCCGTTTTCAACAGCGTCGCGGAAGTCAAAAGCTCCAGCACGAGTCCGACGAAACTCCAGCGGCGCCTGCAGCGCAGCGCAACGGCACAACTCACGTTGCTGGAGAAACGAATGACATTTCTGGCCACGACCGCGTCGGTGGCGCCTTTTGTCGGATTGTTCGGCACGGTCTGGGGAGTCATGACATCGTTTGCAGGTCTTGCGAATGCGAACGTCGCAACCCTTCGAGCTGTGGCACCAGGCATTGCCGACGCTCTCATCGCCACAGCGTTCGGTCTGTTCGCGGCGATTCCGGCGCTCATCGCCTATAACCAGTTCACGTATCAGATCCGCAATCTTGGTGGCGAACTCGACGATCTTCAGCTGGAGATGCTTGCGCTGACCGAACAGGAGAGCGCCTGATGGCCTTTACCACGCGGGATGGCAGGACGCAGACGACGCTGGCGGAGATCAACATGATCCCGTTCATCGACATTGTCCTCGTGTTACTGATCATTTTCATGGTCACGGCCCCCGTCATTCAGTCGGGCATTGAAGTCAACGTGCCGAAGACGCAGATCGTTCGCGAACTGGCGGACGAAAAGCTCGTCGTCACGCTCGACAAGGAGCAGCGTCTCTATCTGCAGAACGAGGCAGTGAACGTCAACGAACTGGCCGATAAGATTCATGAGAAGCTTCTCGATCCGACACGTCAGAGTATCTATTTACGGGCTGACGAGGCGGTTCCATGGGGTTCACTCACTGTCGTCATGGACCGTTTGAATCTCGCAGGAATTACAAACATTGTTGTTGTCACTCAGCCTCTGGACAAAAGTAAGAAATGAATCGTAGCGGCGACAAATTCGACCGGTGGATTTGTGCATCGGCTGTGCTCCACGGCCTGATATTTACCCTGGTTGTTTTTTCGCCAACCCTGTTTCCGATGCGCGGCGACGCGAACTGGGGTTCGAACACCTCAGGTGACGGCGGCATCAATGTCAAAATCACCGGGAGTCTTTCTGGTGTATCGCTTCCCGCTCCTGAAGTGGTAACAGAAGGCGCCGCAGCCAACGACTCCAAGGGGCTTTATGAAACCGAAGAAGCCACGCCGCCTCCACCGGAGCCCGATGCCATCCCTGTTCCCGAAACGAAAGCGCCCGTGAAAGTAACGCCACCCAAGCCAAAACCCCGGCCCATAGTGCCGGCAAAGAAGAATGCGCCGCCGCCGCCAGAACCGGAAGTGCCGACCAATGCCGTTCCCTTCGGACAAGGTGGTCGGCCTGCACTCGCATACGGGCAATTCACGACCGGCGCCGGACCGGCGGGCATTGGCTTCGGCGATGGAACGTTTGGCAATCGATACGGCTGGTATGTCGACTCGATTACGCGAAGGATTTCGCAGAACTGGCTGCAGTCGCTGGTGGATCAACGGGTCCATGCCGCGCCCCGTGTCTATCTCAGCTTCGACATCGATCGCAGTGGAAAGATCAGCAACATTACGCTTATGCAGCCGAGCGGAATTCCCACACTCGACCGGTCCGCTCAGCGCGCTATTCTGGCATCGAATCCACTTCCACCGCTGCCGCCCGATTATCGGGGCAGCTCTGTCAACGTGAGTTTTTATTTCGAATACGCACGGTGATGATGAAAAAAATACTTGCACTCGCTATTGTGGTTGCTGCCGTTACATTCAGCCGCGGGCTTTATGCCCGTGTTCAAACTCCGCAGATCCAGACCGGCACGCGCTCTGGAGTGATCGGCGTAAAAATCGCCGTTCCCGAATTTCAGCCTCTCGGTGCAGACGCCAAGTCACTGCAACTCACCGAGCTCTTCAATAAAGTCCTTTGGGACGATCTCGATTACTCCGGGGTCTTGACTCTGGTCAGCCGCAGCTTTTACCCGCTAGGGAAATTCAGCGGTCCCGGCGACATCAAGCCCGAGGACTGGACAGCCCCGGCCATCGATGCCCAGTTCATCGCTTTCGGAAATTCGCGTGTCGGTGACGGAAGAATTACAGTCGAAGCCCGGCTTTGGGACCTGAAGCGACCCGACAATCGTGAAGCTATTGGTAAGCGGCTTGGCAGCACGGACACCGAGGAAGGCGCACGGTTGATCGCACATCAATTCGCAGACTTAATCATTGAATTGATCGGAGGCGGAATAAAAGGTGTCTCGCTGACGAAGATCGCCTACATATCGGACCGAACCGGCGCGAAAGAATTGTACATGATGGACTATGACGGAAATGATTCGCACGCATTGACGAACGAGAAGTCGATCGTGCTTACACCTTCGTGGTCACCTGACGGAGAGAAGATCGCTTTCACGAGCTTCAAGCTCAACCAGGCGAACATCGAAATTCTGTCGCGCATCGACCGGAAGCCGTACAATTTTGTCCGACAGGGTGGGACGACGACGACGCCCGTCTGGTCACCCGATGGCAGCAAGATCGCCTACGCTACAAGCCGCGACGGAAGCGATACCGAAATTTATGTAGCGGATTGGAATGGAAGAAATGCAAAGCGGCTGACGGTCTCGAAGGGCGTTGACATTTCCCCGTTCTGGAATCCACGCACCGGCCGCGAAATCGCATTCGTCTCCGATCGAAGCGGAACTGCTCAGATCTACATCATGGACGCAGAAGGTACCAACGTTCGGCGCATCATCATGGACGGCGGCACCGCCGTCAATCCGGCCTGGTCGCCCGATGGCCAGCGCATCGCCTTCGCCTGGCAGAAGTCTCGAACGTCGTACTTCGATATTTATGTTCACGATCTCGCAAGCGGCAAGAACGATCAATTGACGCAGAGCGCCGGTGACAATGAACGCCCGACCTGGTCACCGGACGGTCGGCATCTGGCCTTCGAATCCACGCGCAACGGCAGCTCGCACATCTACTCCATGCTCGCGGACGGGACGAAGGTCCGACAACTTACACAATCAGGCAAGAACCAGGGGCCGGCGTGGTCCGGATACCTTGGTCAATGAAACTTAAGGAGGCCCGGCAATGACCGTGTTTCGATTTAAGAATTTAGGGTTGTTACTTCTCTTTCTGTTGGTGTTTGTTACATTTTCGTGCAGCAAAAAACCGGTTGCTGTCCAACCGCCTCCGCCTCCACCTCCGCCAGTTGTGCCCGCTCCGGCGCCGACAATCACGCTGCGGGCGAATCCGGCAACGGTGGAACGCGGACAGCCAGTGACCCTGGCGTGGCAGGCTCAAAACGCCGCAACCGTCCAGATCGATCCCGGTATTGGCGCCGTGATGGCAACGGGCAATCGCATGGTGAACCCGGCATCATCGGTTACATACACTGCCAAGGCCACCGGACCTGGCGGAGAAGCGACCGATATTGCACGCGTGACCGTGAATGTTCCGCCACCACCTCCACCAGTAGAACGCCCGGCGCCAAAACCACCCGACGTCAGCATCGATGAATTGCTCCGTCAGAGGGTTCAGGACGTATTGTTCGACTACGACAAATCCGATATCCGTCCCAGCGAGGTAGCCAAGCTGCAGGCGAGTGCAGCCTTCTTCAAGGAACATTCCGAGGTTCGCGTCACAATTGACGGTAATGCCGACGAGCGCGGAAGCCAGGAATACAACCTCGGTCTGGGTGACCGCCGCGCAAACACTGTGAAAGAATTTCTGGTGATGCAGGGAGTGAACGCAAACAGGATGATGACCGTAAGCTATGGTGAAGAGCGGCCTGTGTGCAGGGAACAGACCGAAGATTGCTACCAGAAAAATCGCAGGGCAGGATTTACGAGGAATCCGTAGGAGGAGAACTTGAATATCAGAAGCAAACTCGTGCTGGCTTGTCTCGTTGCAGTACTTGCCGCACCCGTAGCCTATCCTCAGAAGAAGGAGATTCTGCAGCTTCAGGCGGATATGATCCGCCTGTCGCAGCAGATGACCCAGCTTCAGGCGACCATGGATATGAACAATTCGGCCATTAAAGGATTGGTCGAGAAAATGGCCGATCAGGTCAACACGCTTGGCGGTTCGGTTCAAAAGATCAGCCAGGCCATGGAAGGCGTGAAGACGCAGAGCGACAAGACCGCCGGTGAGCTTCGTGTGATCCTGAACAACATGAACACCAGCGTCGGAGAACTTCAGGAAGCGTTGGCGGCTGTCCGCACGCAAATCAATTCGGTGTCACAGCAGGTCACAGCCAAGAACACCGTCGCCGAACCACTGGCCGGGCCCGAAGACATCATGCGAGAAGCGACCGTCAACTACCTCTCGGGAAACTATGACCTGGCACTCGACGCGTTCCAGGAGTTCCTGACGAAGTATCCAAACCACCCGCGAGCGGCCGAGGCGCAGCTGTACAAAGGCGAGTCATTGTATAACCAGAAAAAATTCGATCAGGCCGTCGTCGAGTACGATCTCTTCTTGCAAAAGTACCCGGAGAACGATAGAACTAAGACCGCCCTTTACAAGAAAGGCCTCGCCCTCGCCGAACAGGACCAGAAGCAGCCGGCACTCATCGCTTTGGACAAAGTCGTGAAAGATTTTCCCAATACGAGCGAAGCCACGAACGCGCAGGCGAAAGCCCGCGAACTGCGGGGTTCAGTGCGGCGTTGAGTAAGGCAAGACAGGAGCCGTATGGCAAAGTCCGTTAACAAAGTGATTCTCGTCGGCCGTCTCGGCCGTGATCCTGAATTGAAGTACACCGCGAGCGGCGTTCCGTTCTGCCGCTTCTCCATGGCAACCGATGATTCGTGGAACGACAAAGGCACCGGCGAACGCCAGGAACGAACCGAATGGCACAATATCGTGGCATGGGATCGCCTGGCCGAAATCTGTAACCAGTATCTGACCAAAGGAAAGCTCATCTACATAGAGGGCGCGCTTCAGACCCGCGAGTGGGATGACCAGGAAGGCAACAAGAGAAAAACCACGGAGGTCCGCGCTCGCGATATGGTCATGCTCAGCGGCGGCGCAGGTGACAGCGCCGGCGGCGGCCAACGCCGTGCCGTAGCTGCCGAAGGCCAAGGCTCGACCGGCAACAGTGGCGGCGGTACAAGTACCATCACCGACGACGACATTCCTTTCTAAGAAACCCTCTGCCGCGAATTACGCTGATTACGCAAATTGAATTAGCGTAATTCGCGTAATTAGCGGCCAAAACCAATGCAAAAGAAGCGTACTACTGTCCACGAACGAATCGGCGATATTGCGCCGAAACTTGCGGACCTCACCGAAGACGTCCTTTTCGGTGACATCTGGGAACGCCCGGCTCTCTCGAAGCGCGATCGCAGTCTCGCTACTGTATCTGCGCTCGTCGCAATGAACCGGACAGAACAGCTGCCGTATCATCTTCAGCGCGCAATCGAGAACGGCGTGACCAAAGAGGAACTCGTCGAGCTCATCACGCACCTGGCATTCTATTCAGGATGGCCGACAGCGATGTCGGCGATGATGATCGCGAAGCAAGTATTGAATCAGCCCGCTCGCTGAGGTTATTCTGGCGATCTTATGACACCAGACTTAATGCGGGCCCTGGCAATATCCGGCGGAATTCTCGTCGGCGTAGTTATTTTGATTGTTATCGTCTCGATGGTGACCGTGAAGCGCGGTGAAGTCCAGATGTCCGCTCTCGATAAGCACGGACGCGGTCACTAGGAAGGCATTACTGCTTCCTCGAGCGCTCGGATGAATCCGTTCTGATCGAGGAAGTTCTCCATCGTGTGGCCGGCGCCAGCCAGCCGTAATCTTTCAGCCCTTCGCGACCCGCCAATTCCGATGAATGGCAATCCTAGCCGGCGCGCTGTCCTGACGTCCCAGTCTGCATCTCCGATCGAAACGATCCGTTCAAATCCTGTACCCGCTCGGTCGATAGCCGTTCGAACGATGGATTCGCGCGATGGCCCGTCGTCCGCAAACGCCGCCGGAAGACCCTCAGCGGGAATGCCCGCCACCTCAATCTTGAATTGAGCGGACCGCTGCCAGCAACCTGTAGCGATAGCGACCGTCCAGCCCGAATCCTCTTTCAACCGCACAAGCATCGAGGCGGCGCCTGCAATTTGCTGGAACGATGCCGAGTCCTGAATTTGCCGCTTCCTCAGCAGATCAACGAAACACTCGATGAATTTCGATGTTTCGGAAATCGTTATCGGCCGGTGGAACTTAGTGCGGAACGCCTGCTGCAGGCACCCGAGATCGGTGACGTGCTCATATTCCGACCAATTCCTATTGAGTTCGTGTATCCCAAGTGCGTCCGCAAACGCCTGGACAAAACACTGATCATCAACTTCATTGGTTCTTGTCAACGTCCCATCAAGGTCGAACACCGCGAGGTTCATCGCTCAGAATCCATACATGTGTTCCGGCGGATCGATGACGCCGTCCTGCCAGTCCAGCATTTTCGCAGCAGTTTCGATGCTCTCCACCTGCCCCGAATCGACCATATCCTTGAGGACGGCCATCTGTTCAGGCGTTAGCGTGCCCTCTGTAAGACCCCGTTGCCAGCTACTGAATTCGCTCATGCTTGAAAAACTCCGCGTCCGTTCCGTCTTCAAAGAATAACTGAAGGTGCTTCGCGTTCAACCGGAAGATGCGAATCGACCGGCAAATTTTATCCGCCATCGTGTCGTTAGCCGATGCTCTCGCCCAGCGCGTGTCGCGGCTCGAGTGCTCGAACTCGATGAAGCTTCCGTCCCGAAAGAATAGCGCTGCTCGCTTGAAGTCTGTATCGGCTTCGTACCGCATCACCTGGTTCCGTGCAAGTTCTGCAAACATTTTAAAGCTCGACAAGTCTGGCGCTGACTGCGCTGCCTCGTACCGTCAGCCGCGCAACGCAGATTGGAAGCTTGAACCGCCTCGGCCCCGCGCTACCGGGATTGAGGAAGAGTATGCCCTCGCGATTTTCGATTGATGGCCGATGCGAATGGCCGGCGATAACAGCCTGACAACCCGACGGAGGCGTGTCCATTTCCTTCACATCATGGATCATATACACGCGAATATCCCCGACGGGAACAATCCTCGTTTCTGGAATACTCTCAGCCCACTTTTCCCTGTCGTTATTTCCTCGAACCGCAAAGACCGGAGCAACCGTCTTTAGGTTCTCCAAAACCTCAGGATCACCAATATCGCCGGCATGAAGAATCAAATCAACGTGCTTGAAAGCAGGCACGACTTCTGGCCGCAGCAATCCGTGCGTGTCCGAAATGACACCAACGACCGTCGTGCTTTGGTGCCGGCTCACTTTCCTTCAAAGATTCCGTTGATATCGCGAGAACCGATAGCGGAATCGACGAAATGAAAACTTCCCTGGTCCCGCATTTCCACCGCAGCTCGAAGAACCGCGCCGAACGCGGCTCTTGCAAGCGCACCTCCCGTGCTCACGCGTTTCACACCGATTTGCGAAAGTTCTGCGAGTGTCAGGTTAATGCCCTGCATTCCCATCAAAACATTTACGGGACGATCGACTGAACTGACGACGCTCGCAATATCCATCCGGCTCAGCAAACCCGGCGCATAAAGGACGTCAGCGCCTGCTTCCTGAAATACCTCCAGCCGTCGAATCGTGTCGGCCAGATCAGGACGTTTGTGCAGATAATTTTCCGCTCGCGCGGTCAGCGTAAATGGATATGGAAGCGATCGAGCGGCGGCAACTGCAGCGCGGATTCGCTCGACAGCGAAACCGATCTCATAAATCGGCTCGTCTGGCCGGCCCGTCGAGTCTTCAATCGAACCGCCGACGACTCCGGCTTCTGCTGCAAGCCGGACCGTTTCCTCGACGGTCTTCGGCGCGTCTCCAAAACCATTTTCAAGATCGGCGCTCACTGGCAGGTCCGTTGCCGCGGCGATTATCCGGAGATGTTCGATTACCGTGTCACGTGAAACAGCGTTGTCTCGCTTACCTAACGAGAATGCAAAACCTGCACTCGTGGTTGCCAGGGCTTCGAACCCAAGATGCGCGAGGAACCTGGCCGTTCCTATGTCCCACGGATTCGGAATAACGAACGCGCGATCACGTTGATGAAGAGCGCGGAATACATCAGCTTTTTCTTTTTGTGTTTGCATAATTGTCGCGATCAAAAGTCAGCTCGAAAAAAGAACCGGGCGGTACCGCAACCCACTCCTGCTGAAGATTTTGAATTCGCTGTCGTACTGCCGTCAGTTCCATCTCACTGAAAGTGCGGACCGCATCCAGAAGGTCATTTGTCACGATCTGCGCGATCTGTTCATTGAAGTCGTCTGCAGACAACGGAACAGAACCTCCAACGCGTTCGCGATCCAGCAGGCCGACGACATTTTCCACCAGAATACTCTCAGAAGGCAGCTTTCCGCGCTTTCCTTTACCCGTGGTGTCGCCGATATCCCAACCCTCTGCAATCAGTCCATAAAACCCACGACGGAAACCGAGAACCGTCTCCACTGCAAAATGACTCAGATCATGAAACGAAAAAAAGACTGCCTGCTTGTCATGTCGCTCCCACGTCGCCGATCCGTCGCGCCGAATGCACTGCAGCACAACAACGCCGTCCGTGCGCTTCGTGAATCGAATGCGAAGTTCGGGTGCGGTCTCTGTCATAAACAAACGCTTCCAGGAATTCTCGAGTCCAGGAACGATTCGCATGCGCGGCTACGCGCTCTCCTTTAATAACTACTTCACTGCCAAGGGGTACCAAGTCATTTATCTTGCGCCAGAGCAAGAATGCTGGTAGTCGTGACAAACCTCTTCGGCTTGTGTTAGGGTGGCGCCGCCCACTCGATTGTAAAACGTTAGGTCATGGAGGCCCCTTGGTTGCGGATACGCAACTTACAAAGCTGCTCCACGCGTGGAGTCAGGGTTCGCCCGACGCGTTGGATCAGCTGACACCGCTTATTTATGGAGAGCTCCGGAAGCTCGCACGTTTCCACATGTCTCGCGAGGCGCCGGGCCACACCCTTCAGGCCACAGCACTTATCAACGAAGCATTCCTCAAACTGATCGATATTGAGCAGCCGGACTGGGAGAGCCGCAAGCACTTCTACGGCGCAGCTTCACAAATAATGCGCCGTGTCCTGGTAGATTACGCCCGAAAAAAACGCTCTGTTAAAAGAGGACGTGAAGCCAAGCGAGTGCCGTTTGAACAAGCCATCGCGCGGCCGGCGGGAATGCTTTCTGTCGATATCCTTGCCTTCGATGAAGCATTGACCCGCCTGGCCGCGATCGATTCAAGAAAAGCACGTGTTTTGGAGTTCTGGTTTTTTGCCGGGATGACCGTGGAAGAGATCGCCAAAACGATGGATATCGGAACGTCGACGGTCAATCGCGATCTGGAATTTTCAAAGGTCTGGCTGGCACGGGAATTGGGGAACATTCAAACCTAAATGAACGATCAACTATGGCTTGAGGTCGAGGAAGCCTACACAGAAGCGGCATCATTGCCGCCGGATGCCCGAACGTCGTTTCTAAAAGAGTTCTACCAGCATCGCCCCGACGTCCGGCACGAAGTCGAATCTCTTCTGGAACATCAGCAGGCGGCTGACAGGCTCAAACAGTCCGCTGTTATGACAGCTGCAGCGGAGATGTTCGTCGACGAGCCCGATGAGCTGATCGGTTCTGTCGTTGCCGGCAAGTACGTTGTAAGGGAGTGCCTCGGAGCGGGTGGAATGGCCGAGGTGTATCTGGCCGATCACATTGCGCTAAATGTTCCGGTTGCTCTGAAGCGGCCCAAACCCGAACTGAGAGGCAACCCAAAATTCCGTAGAAGTTTTTTAGAAGAAGCGCGGCGCGCAGTGGTCCTCAACGATGAAAACGTGGCACGCGTGCACGACGTCGTCGAGGACGGTGACGACATGTTTGTCGTCATGGAATATATCGAGGGTGAAACCTTAAGGCGCCGGCTATCGGCGATGGGACGACCCCTTACCATCGAAGAATTTCTTCCATTGGCCATTCAGTGTGCTTCGGCACTGGCAGCAGCTCACGAAAAGCGCATCGTTCATCTGGATGTTAAGCCCGAAAACATCATGATGACTCCTGCGGGTCAGATAAAGATCTGCGACTTTGGTATTGCCAAGCGGCTTTCGACAGACCCTTCGCAAGCGACAACGCAGGTTATCGGTTCCTCGCCGGCGCTCGCGGGTACACCGGCGTATATGCCTCCCGAGGTCGTTCTTGGAAATCCAGTCGATGAAAGAGCCGACCTTTTTTCGCTGGGTGTTGTCTTCTACGAACTTTTGGCCGGCCACAATCCGTTCCTCGCCGACACCATTTCTGCGACGACACACAGAATCGTCTCGCACCATCCGCCGGTCCTTTCCGCACTCCGGCACGACATCGACCCGAGGCTGGAACGGATCGTCGCAAGAATGCTCGCCAAGGCGCCAGATCAACGGTATCCGGCAGCGCGTGAGCTCGTTCACGAGCTCACATCCATCTCTCGCTCTCACCATCGACTTCAGGATATCGCGCGGAATGTGCAAGAGGCTTTCACGGAATCGCGACGGCTGAAGGTGGTGACAGCGGTTGTCCTGCTCTGTTTGTTCGCGCTGCCCAGCATCTGGATCTATCGCTATGACATCGAGGAGCGGCTGGGACTAATGCGATTGCCGGACAAAAAAATTGTCGTGGTTCTGCCTTTTCAGGTCATCGGCGATAGTCACGACGAACGTTTTTACTCGGAGGGAGTCTCCGAAATCCTAACTAGCAGGTTGACCCAGCTTACCGGAATTCCTGACCTGCAAGTCATACCATCGAGCGCGATTCGTGAAGGAAAGGTTGACACGGTCGAAAAGGCCCATACTGAATTCGGCGCCACGATCGTGCTGGCAGGCATGTTCCAGTTTTCAGGGGAACACGTCCGAATCTCTTATTCGTTAATCCGCGCGGCTGATCGCCATGTGCTGCGTTCAGCGACTCCGAAAACAATCTCAGCCGCTGATCCTCTCTCCTTACAGGACATCGTTGCTCAGGATCTTGTCGCGATGCTCAAGATCGAACTAACGCCGGCAGCACAGGCCATGCTTCAGGAGTACGGCACTCGCAACATGACGGCATTCTTTCTCTATACCGAGGGCATGGGCGCTCTGGCGAATTATCAGGATCTCGAAAACGTGGACAAGGCTATCAACCTCTTCACACAGGCTACAGAGCAGGATGACAAATATGCCGCTGCATACGCTGCACTCGGACGGGCGTATTGGCAGAAATTTTCGAAATTAAAAGAACAAGCTTGGCTAAATCTGGCGCGAACCGACTGCGAAAAGGCCGCGAGCCTGGAGCAACGGCTTTCCGAAGCCCAGGTTTGCCTCGGCCTGGTCAACGAGGCAGCGGGTGATGATGAACTGGCAATTGAATACTACCAGCGAGCAATCGAGTATTCGCCGACCAGCGACGACGCACATCGGGGCCTTGGGAGCGTACTGGAAGAATTGAACCGCTTCGACGATGCGGAGAAAGCATACCTTCAGGCAATCGAACTGCGGCCACAGTACTGGGCCGGTCATTCGTGGATCGCCGGTTTCTATAACACACATCACGACTATCCCAAGGCCATAGATCATTACTATAAAGCCCTCGCGCTATCTCCCGACAACGCCCAGGTCTATTACTCGCTCGGGCTGGCTTACGTGAATGATGGGCAATATCCCAACGGCATTACGTTTATAAGTAAGTCCATCGAGCTTCGGCCTCAGCTGGCGGCGCCTTATTCAAACCTCGGGCTTACCTACTTGCGCGCGCGCCGCTATGCCGAAGCGATTCCAACGTTGGAAAAGGCTGTCAGCCTGGGGGCAGACTATCGCATCACCGGAAACCTGGCGCGCATTTACTTCCTCACGGGACAGAGCGACAAGGCACGCCAATTTTATGAGCTCGCAATCCAACAGGGTGAAAAGCTGCTGCAAGTCAATCCGCGAGACCCTGCCGTCCATTTGCTCGTGGGCCGCTATTACGCCGTGCTCAGCAAAAAGCCCGAAGCGGTCAGCCACCTCACTCTCGCACTTGATGCCATTCATTATAAGGATCCGCATTATTTAGCAATTGCGGCCACGGCTTATTTGCAATTAGGCGAACGCGACATCGCATTGAGCTATCTGGAGAGCGCCGCCATACTCGGTTACACGACTGTAGAGATTAAGGCGGAACCCGAGCTTGACGCGCTAGACGCCGATCCGCGGTACATCGCGCTCATGTCGTCCAAACCACAAGGTCAGTAAAGTTCAACAAGGAGAATCGAAATGGCAAAACTACCGGAATTCAAGAAAGGGAATAAAGCTCCATTTGGTCCATTACTAGTCACGATACGTAAATCGGGAACCGTCTGGGAAATTGAACCAACCGACAACGCGCAGAAAGGGATACTTCGCGGGAGAGTCGAGATGGATCTCGTAGCCGCCAAGTCTCATAAGAGTGAAAGCATTGACGACGAATGGACCCGACGTGGCGGTGTAGGTCAGCCGCCCTTTAGGAATAACCCTCCCGACCATTTGCCAATCCTCGTTCGAGAAGGAGAAGACGTCGAATTCAAATGCGATCAGCCTTTCCAGTTCGCTGTCTACATGGGCCGCGATCAAAACGTTAACCTCGAATCCAAGCCCAGTCTTGGAAAGGGACCAGATGACCCATTCGAATGGGGTAGCTGGCACCTTGCAATACCGAACGCCAGTATTGTCGCAATGGTGGCACAACCGAAGTTGGTTAACGGCGTATTAGATGGGCCAGCAGATCAGCGTTTCTACAAGGTCAGGGCTCTAGTATTCGACACGTGGCCGCCAACCCCCGTCGATCCTGACGGAATCTGCGATCGCTAGGCGAAGGCACATGGGTCGCGGCTGTCACAAATCTGTGAAGCTGGCTGTCACGGTTGTCTACGTGGGAATCAGATTTCAAGAGGAGTCCGGAGCCGCTCGGCTCAAAGCCTTCATTCACAAACAACCCAGAGGCTACTTAGTCAAGGAGTAACAAATATGAAACCGGTAGTAAATACGGTGGTGCATCCGAGGCCGCCCGAGTTCAAACAGGGCCAAGCAGGACGATTAGTCGTCACCATCCAAAAAGTTGCGGGTTCTTGGGATATCGAACCCTCCAATGCAGCCCAAAGAGCGAGAATCAATAACCGCATCAATGTTGATCTCACCGCGGCAGATTCTCACAAACTTGAGAGTATCGATGACGAATACACGCTACGGAAAACACTGGCCGCTCCAGTCCAACTACACTTCAGGCGCGACCCGACGCACGTTCCGATCCTGCTGCGCGAAGGAGAAGACGTTGAATTCCGGTGTGTCCCTCCTTATGCATTTGCAATCTACATGGGCCGCGACCCCGATGTTAACCTCGAAACCCGTCCGCAATTTGGGCAGGGGCCGGACAATCCATTCGGGTGGACGGGGACACAATTTGCCGCAGCCAACACGAGTATTCAAGCAACCGTAGACGGACCAGTCAACAGTAACGGCCCTGCAGATCAGCGATTTTACAAAGTCAAAGCATGGATCTGGGAGAACGGACCAAACGTAGACCCAACGGTCGTCGACCCTGATGGAATTTGCGATCGATAGCGCGAGTGGAGTCTCCGCAAAACAGAGGAAGGTTCAATATGCTTAGAGGGAAGCATACGACGATTAAGACATGTCTCGCGATTTCTTTCACCTTATGTCTCGCCGCCTGGCCGGCATTCTCGCAAGGCTTGACTCAGGTGAATGGAGTCATCGTGGACCCAACGGGAGCTGTAATTCCTGGCGGTAAAGTAACTGTCACGAACACGGCAACAGGCTTGACGCGAACCACACTTACCGACGGAGCAGGTTGGTATTCCGTGACGCAGCTCCTGCCGGGAGCCTACACCCTTCGTGTTGAAAAGGAGGGGTTTCAGGCGAAGGTCGTGAGCGCCCCTCTACCGGTCAACGAGGTTGTAACACTGGATCTCGCACTCGAGATTGGCGAAGCAAGCGCCGACCTCGACGTGATTGCTGCAGCGCCTGTCCTTAACACCAAGAATGCGCAGCTCGGGACCGGCTTTGATCAAAGAAGGATCCTCGACCTGCCTCTCAATGCACGCAATATCGTGGGACTCCTGTCGCTGCAAACCGGCGTGACGCTCTCCGATAAAGCGGGCGAGTTCGCACGTGACGATGGTGGACAGGTGAACGGTGCGCGCAATGATCAGCAGAATATTGTTCTGGATGAAATCAGTATCAACCAGCAGGAAAGAGGCGCCGCGCTGGAAGGGGCCGTACCGACTACGTTGGATTCAGTCCAGGAATTTCTCGTCGAAACCGCTGGATTCGACGCCAGTGGCGGGCGTGGAAGCGGCGCCCAGGTTCAGCTCGTTACGAAAGGCGGCGGGAACCAGTGGCACGGTTCCTTGTATGAGTACTACCGGACCACCGGCACGTCTGCTCGCAACTATTTTGCGAAAGAGGCCACTCCGCTGATCCGACATTTGCCCGGAGGATCCGTTGGAGGACCACTTCACAAAAACCGCGTCTTTTTCTTCGGAGCCTACGAGTACAACAGCGACCGCAGCGCAACACTGGAAACTCGAATGGTTCCGACGCCGCAATTTTTGGACGGCATCGTTCGGTACCAGCGTCGGGACGGTTCGTTCGGTATCTTGACCGATGGTCCAGGCGGAGCACTGGAGAGATGGACCGGCATAGCCGGCGATCAGTGGAATCCGGCATTGATTGGCCGGAATGGGATCTTCGAAAAATACCGGCCCTTCTCAAGCGATACGCTGCGAACGTCGCCCGGTCCCGACAACGGCGCAAACTTTTTGTTGTACCGTTTCAATGCGCCGTTCAAGAGAGACAGGAACGTTTACATTTCCCGAACAGACTACAATCTCAATTCCAGAAACAATGTGTTTTTCCGCGGAACG
>Ga0075424_100002629_pt1 | contig 16497 bp, 17 predicted proteins | sample SoiMethybrSBSTD3_FD_75301 | JGI IMG/M metagenome (GOLD analysis project Ga0075424, IMG submission 75301) | Bulk soil microbial communities from a Populus tree surrounding site in Tennessee, USA - Soil MetaG P. TD hybrid SBSTD3 | ecosystem: Environmental > Terrestrial > Soil > Tree plantation...
AGCGTGGAGCGGAACGCCCTGAAGAACCGGACCGTCACCGCCTCGCTGGCCAGGACGTCACCGGTCCGGAGCGCCAGGGCCAGCACGGATTCGCCGGGCTCCGGTGAAAGCCGTTCCAGTGTGGCGAGGGCGGCTGCGCTGGGCCGCTCGAGCGAAATGGGAACGGCTCGAATCCCGAGCGTGCCGGACCGAGTGGCGCGCCAGGCGGCGAGTACGAGACGGCGTGGAGCGCCACCGATGCCGCAGATCAGGCCGCGGTCGGCCCCCGCGGCGAGTCGCCGTGCGGCAAGGCGGGCGGCCACGTCCGGCTCGGGAGAGGCCAGGGCGATCACCCGGAACGCGTCGTGCCGGGCGACGAGGGCGGCGGCGGTAATGCCCGCGGCTACGGCTTCGGTCGAGCCGAGCCAGGGCCCGGGTGGGACGGTCTCCCACGCCGCTTGGTAGCCGAGCGCGCGAAACAGGTCGCGGAGATCAGAGATCTGCTCGGTGCGGGTGAGAAGCTCCCGAAGCACCACGGGCCCCTCGGTTCGAAGGGCCGAAACATTGAACCGAAGCGAGGAAAGACCGGTACCGGATTGCTGCGGGAAGGATCAGAAAAGACAGAGCAGGGAGTACAGAGCAAAACGCTCCGTGCTCCCTGCTCGGTGCTTCCCAGTCTGGACTGCTTTACGTCGCTTTTCTGATCTGGATGTTGCCGTTCACCGTCGTGAGCTCGAGCGTGCGGCTGCCGCCGCCACCGATGGTCCCGCGCATGCGCCGGGGACCCCATTTGCCTACCACCGTCAGCGGGAAATCGGTCTCCAGATCGCCGTTCACCGTCGAGGCCCGAACCTCGGTGCTGACGCCCGCAGGGAGGGTCAGGGTGATCCCTCCGTTGACGGTGGTAAAGGACGCGTCGCCCGTCCAATCAGCCCGTCCCATACTGGCCCGAATCGAGCCATTGACCGTGCTTGCTTCGACGTGCCCCGCCGCCGAGACGTTCACGCTGCCGTTCACCGTGCTGGCCCAGGCATCGGCACCGAGGCCATCGGCGTCCACGTCACCGTTGACGGTGCTCCCGTCGAACGCGATACCGGCAGGCAGCTTGATCGTGAAGTCCACCTCGACGTCGTTGTTGTCGGTCTCAGAGTGTCCGCCATCGCCCGGTTCGCAGCTGTTCTCATGCCGAGCCCGCCGCGGCGTCGGGTACAGCGCGCAGATGACGACACCGTCCTCGAACGGCACGACCTTGATCTCCACTTCATCCGGATTGGAGCGGCGCGCCGATTTGCGGGCCGTGACGTCGATTTGATCGCCGGTTGTGGGCATGGCCCGGATGCTGCCGTTTGTCCCTCTGATCTCGAGCCGCTTTCCGGCCGCGAGACGTCCGGTCCAGTGGAACTCCTGCGCCGACGCGGGGACGGCGCACACCAGGGCGACGAAGAGCGTCGCCGCTAGACTCGTTGTCGGTCGCATGATCGCTAATCCTCTCGTTGGTGGATCTGCCCGGGACGGCACAGGTTGATGCTGCCGTCGAACGACTCGAGCTCGAGCCGGGCGGTCCCGGTGCCGAGCGTAAAGGAGAACCGGTGCTTCGTCTTGTCTTTGAGGGTCACGGGAAAACAGGAGTCGAAATCGCCGCTGAAGGTGGCGACGTACACGGTGACATTGGCGCGCTCGGGCACCGAGACGGACACACTGCCGTCATGTGACTGAAAGCGATAGCGGCCGCCGTCCTTGATGGTGCCGTCGTACTCGATACTCCCGTCCACCGAGCTGGCATCCACATCGGCAGATTCGATGTCGAGTAGAGTGATCGATCCGTCCACCGATTCAGCCGTGATTTCGCCGGAAACGTCCCGCACGTCAATGCTGCCGTCCACGCTGTTCAGCTCGATGTGCCCCGACGCGCCTTCCAGCTCCACCGAGCCCTCGACCGTGTGCAGCGAGACGTTTCCCTTGCCTCCCACGACGCGGATCGACCCCTCGACGGTTTCAACGCTGACCTCGGCGTCGGTCCCTTCGATGTTCACCTCGGCGGAGGGCGAACCCGAGACCGTCAGCGGCAGCCACGCCGGTACCAGAAGCTCGTAATCGACCATCGCGGGACCGTGACGGGACGAGGCGCCGATACTGATGGTCGACCCCACGTTCGAGACCCGGATGTAATCCCGGCTGCCGTGGCTGGCCCGGATGCGAATGGAATTCTGCCGCCAGGCCTTGATCACGACTTGGCCGCCGAAATCGTTGACTTCGAGGCGCTGCCCCTGCCGGACGGCGAACGAGGTGTCCGTATCCTGCTGGGTCAGGGCCGCGACGGCGACCAGGAAATACAACATTGCTTCCCCTCTCTAGGTCTGCGCGGTCGCGATGCGATTCGCTTCCCGCAAGAACTGCATTTTGAGCCGCATGGTGTCGGCCAGGTGACTGTTGAGATAATCGCTGTTGGGATCGACCTCGAGCGCGCGCCGGGCTTCCGCGATCGCCGAGTCGATCACGGCGAGGCTGTGCTCGATCTTCCGCACGGTAATCGGACTGAGGCGCCCGGCGCGTTGGCCCTCCTGCAGCGCCAGACGCAGCTCCTCGACCGCATGGTCGCCGCTCGAATCCGCCCTGGCGACCCACTTGACCGGCCGAGCCTGCGATGACGGTACGCTCGTAACGGGAGCGGAAACAGGCTCCTGCCGCGACAGCATCCAGACCACGCCGGCGGAGGCCGCCACCAGCACGATGCTCGCCGCGATGAGCTGCGGGACCGTGAAGCTGATCCGCCGCACGCGGCGCCGCGCCAGGTCGTCGGTCGAGACGCCGATGCGGGTCGCGATGCCGGGCCACAAGTCGGTCGCCGGGGGCCGATCATCGAGCCCCTGAGCGCGCCCGACGACGCGCCGCAGCTCGGCCAGCGTCTGCGTACAGACCTCGCAGCCGGCGAGGTGCGCCTCGAGAGCGGCGCGCTGGGGTTGATCCAGCTCGTCGTCCAGATACTCCGACAGTCGGTCAGTCCATTGATCGTTCATACCGCGCTCCTACTCGTGCTAACGATCCAGGTATTTTCGTAACGCCATTCGCGCGTGATGCAGCTGCGACTTCGAGGTGCCGGGAACGATTCCCAGCATCTGGGCGATCTCCTCGTGACGGAACCCCTGAACATCATGCAGCAGGAACACCTGGCGGGCTCCATCCGGCAACCGGTTGATCGCTGCTTCGAAGTCCACGCCGTGCTCCGGCGCCGCGGCACGACCCGACACGGACTCGAGGATCTCTCCGTCTTCGTGAAAGCGGCGCCGCTCACCGCCCAGGGTCTTGCGTCGGGCCAGGATCACGTTCACGGCCAGCCGATGCAGCCACGTGCCGAACGCCGCCTCGCCGCGGAACGTGTGCAGCTTCTCCCACGCTCGCACGAACACATCCTGTGTGATGTCGTCGGCGTGGCCAGGGTCCAGCATGCGACGCACCAGGCCGTGGACGCGGGGGACGTGCGTGCGATACAGCCGCTCGAAGGCGCTGCCGTCACCGCTCTGGGCGAGGGCTACGTCTGCTGCTTCCGCGTCCATCGCCGCCGTGATTGCATCAGTGGTCAGGGTCGACACTCCGCACCGGTGAGCCGGGTTCAGGTCATTGGATAGATAAAGAAGCGCCGAAGGTTGCAGACTGCATAGTACGCCGGCCTAACCGCCTACCGGCTCGACACCTACGCGCTCACCCGTCGCCGGCTTCCCAGGTTGGGGTGTACTCAGGCCCGGTAAACGCGACCTCGCCATTCAACTTTTCGCCCGCCGCGCCACGCTGACCGCATCATGATATACGCGACGATGCCGGCGCTCAGCGGATACAGGAGCGCGTACCAGACGGGCGCCCGCTCGCGCCGGTACACCTCGACCCAGATGGCGACCGAGGCGACGATCGCCAGCAGCAGCCAGGTCCACCGCCATACCACCCAGGCCACCGGAGGGCCGATCCACACCAGCACCGGCAGCCACATCAGGTAGGGCAGCAGCCGGCGAAGCAACGGAATCGGCGGGACCATCATCGGGGCGCCGAGGGCCAGGTTCTTCGACCACCCGTCGATGATCTCGCCCAGCGAGCGGTACATGCGGGTGGTCATGAATTCCTCGGCGTGGACGAGGAAAATGTCGCGGCCGGCACGCACATAGGCCTGTGCCAGCATCATGTCGTCGGCCACCGTGTGCTTGACCGCCGCGTGCGTGCCGATCGCTTCGTACGCCAGCCGGTTGGTGAGAATGAACTGGCCGTTGGCGATGGCGTTCCATTCGGTGCGCGTGCGGTTCACCTGACGCAAGTCGCCAACCCGCGCCTGCAAAGCGAAAAAGACGTGCGGCTGCACCAGCCGTTCCCAGAACGACTCCATTTCCTGCCGCGGCAACACCGATACGAGATCCACGTGCTCGGTCCGCATCACGGCAACAGCCCGCGGGATAAGCTCGGGCTCGTGTCTGGTATCGGCGTCGGCGAAGAGCAACAGCTCACCCGTGGCCACGCCGTATCCCTGGTGGATCGCCCACTGCTTCCCGAACCACCCCGCCGGAGGCTCGGTGCCGCGGAGCACGCGGACGCGGCCCCTGGCTTCGGGAGAGGCCGCGAGCCATTCCGCGAGACCGGCCGTTCCGTCGGTCGAGCGGTCGTCGGCGACGATGATCTCGAGCGGCTCGTAGCCGGCGGCCAGGATCGACCGCACGCAGCGCTCGATGTTGAGGGCTTCATTGCGGGCGGGGATGATCACCGACAGGCGTGGTCCGCTGGGGCGCGGCCCGTACTCCCATAATCGCGGGCCGCGCGCCGCGTAGCGGCGCTGCACCAGTAGCAAAACGCCGATCCAGGGCAGCGCCAGGAGCCACGAGATCATGGCGCGGGTTCGCGCTCCGGGCCGGAGATGGTTGCCGCGGCGGTGACGTGGCCCACCACGTTGGTCATGGTGCGGAACATGTCCGGCACGCGGTCGAGGCCGAGCAATAGACTCATGCCGCTGAGCGGCAAGCCGATCTGCAGGAAGGCCGGGGCGAGGCTGATGACGGATGCCGATGGAACGCTCGGGATCGTCAGCGAGGCAAGGAACACGGCCACCGCCGCTTCGACCCTGGCGGCCGCGCCCAGCGGCGTCCCGTACAACCCCGCGACGAAACACACCGCGAGCGTCTGGTACAGCGCCCCACCCGGCCGGTTGATGCTGGCGGCGAGCGGCAAAATGAATCCGGAAATGCGACGCGGCAGCCGCAGTCGCTCGGCGCCGTCCAGCATCACCGGCAGGCTGGCGATCGAGGACGTGGTCGAGAACCCCATCGCCCAGGAAGGCAGGACGGATCGCAGAAATGCGAACGGTCGATGGCGCCCCACCAGAAGTGCGAGCGGTACCAGCACGCCCGCGATCAACACGGCGAAACCCAAAACCAATGCGACCAGGAAGACCAGCATCGCCCGCACGAGCGGCCAGCCGAAGCGCGCCGCCGTCGAGCTGACCAGCGCGAAGATCCCAATCGGCGCGAGCGCCAGCACCCAGTGCACGATGCGAATCATGGCCTGCGTGAGCGCGTCGGCGAGCTCGACGAGGGGGCGTCGCTTCTCCTCGGACAATGTTGCGGCGGCCAGGCCGAGAGCCACGATGAAGAAGACGAGCGGCAACAGGTTGAAGTCGGCCGCGGCCCGGATCGGGTTGCGGGGGACGAGGTCGACCAGGAACGAGAGACCGCTCGGCAGCTCGGCGGCGCGATGCGCCATGGTCGTGTCGGCGCCGGCCATGTCGCGCAGCATCGCCTGCTGCTCAGGGGCGATCGGCGCCAACGGCAGGATCAGCGCGGCCATGACGAAACCGATCGCGATCGCGGCGATGGCCGTGCCCCAGAAGAATCCCAGGGTCTTGATCCCGAGTCGTCCGACCTGTCTCAGGTCACCGAGACCCGCGACACCGGTGAACACGGCGCCGACGACCAGAGGCAGCGCGCACATCGAGATCAGATTGAGGAACAGCGTACCGACGGGACTCAACGCCTGGGCCACGGCGAGAAGTGAAACGTTTTGCGTCGCCGCGGCGACCAGACCGAGCGCAAGACCGGCGCCGAGTCCGAGCCCCATCCACAAGTTGTTGCGCATGGACGCACATCATACACGTCGACCCAAACCGGCGTGAGGGTGATCACGGGTGATCCGGCGAGCGTCATTGGGTGTAGCAGTGCGCGCGGGCAATCCCCGAGGAGGCGACATGAATGCACGAACAATGGCGCTTGTTGCAGTCTGTAGCATCGCCGGAGTCGGCATGACCGTCGGCTGTGGCGACGACAATACCGCAAGCAATCTCACGGCCGACAGCCTCGTCATCGTATCGACCGCGGCGCTCGACGGCTTCGTGATCAGCGATTCCACCGGGAGCGCAGCGGCGGGCGGGCCGTTGGTGGGGGATTTCGATGCAGTCGCGCCGGGAAAGACGTATCGCACCCTCTACAGTTTCGACATCACAGCCTTTCCGGCCGGGGCGGTGCTGGACTCCGCTCGCCTGCGCCTGTTCCTCGCCGCCCACACCACCACTCCATTCACCGAGCTCGGTAATGTCATCGTCGATCACGTCGACTACGGCGCGACCTTCGAAGGCAGCGACTATTACGCTGGGGCGTTGCAGAGCAACATCGGGGTGATCGCTACCGACACCATCCGCGGATACAAATCCCTGGTGGTCTCGAGCTCGGTTCAGGCGGATCTCACAGCGGCCCGCACGCGAACCCAGTTCCGGCTGCGGTTCTCCACGATCGACGGCAACAACGACGGAACCAACGACTATGTGCAATTCGGCGACGCCGAGATGTCGTGCTGCGCCGTCGACAGCGTTCCCCAGCTGAAGGTTTACTTCCGGCACTAATCCCACCCTTTGCATCGCGGCGGCGGGCGGCGCGCAAAGCGTGCCCGCCGCCCGATCGGGCGGCGCTAGATTCGATGCCGTGGCCACCCCCCGACGGCGCGCGTTCCGGTTGACCGGCTCCGATGACGGCCCGCTCTGGGGCGACATCCGGACGGCGGGTGAGGATCGGGCAGCCGTCGTGATTTGCCACGGGTTCAAGGGATTCAAGGATTGGGGCTTTTTTCCGGTGATCGCGGAGCACCTGGCTCGCGCCGGATTCTCGGCGGTCTCGTTCAATTTCTCGGGTTCAGGCATCGGCGAGGACGGCGAGCGGTTCACCGAGCGGGAACGATTCGGGCATGCCACCTACACGGGGCAGATGAAGGATCTGGCGATCGTCGTCGATGCCGTTTCGGATGGCACCATCGGGCTCAGGCCGGGCGCCGTGGGCCTGCTGGGCCACAGCCTGGGGGGCGCGGTAGCCATCCTGCACACCGCGCGTGACCAGCGAATTCGTGCCCTGGTCTCCTGGTCGGCCACGGCGCGCTTTGGACGGCTGTGGCGACCGGAAAACATACCGGAGTGGCGCCGAACCGGGACGCTCGATGTGGTCAACCAGCGGACGGGGGAGATCCTGCCACTCTACACCGACATTCTGGAAGACCTGGAGCGAAACAGAGAGGCACTCGATATCGGTCGCGCAGCGGCGGAGGTTCGCGTGCCGTGGCTCATCGCGCATGGCGCCGCGGACGAATCAGTGCCGGTCGACGACGCGCGATCACTGCAAGCGGCAAATCCGCGGGCAGAGCCGCTTGTCCTGGAAGACACCGGTCATACGTTTGGAGTCAAACATCCATGGAATGGAAGCACCAAGGCGTTCGACCGGCTGACCGAGGCCACCGTGGCCTGGTTCGGTCGAACCCTGCTGTCATGACCATCGCGCGCGTGCGAGCGGCGCTCGCTCAGTACGCTCCGCACCAGGTCGAGGCACCGGAAGCCAAACCCGCGGCGGTCGCCCTGATGCTGCTCGGGCGCTCGAAGGGGGGCGGTCTCGAAACCCTTTTCATCAAGCGCGCCGAACGAGCGGGCGATCCCTGGTCGCGACAGGTGGCGCTGCCCGGCGGTCGCCACGAGCCGGAAGATGCCGATCTATTCGTCACCGCTGTGCGGGAGACGCGCGAGGAAACCGGGATCGATCTCGCAAACGCCGAGCAGCTTGGCACGCTGGACGACCTGTATCCCCGAATCCCGACTCTCCCACCGGTTGTCGTCCGTCCGTTCGTGTTCGCGCTGGCTGATGAGCCCGCGATCGTGCCCAGTGATGAAGTGGAACACGCCTTCTGGGTGCCGCTCGAGCGGTTGGTGACGCCCGGCGTGCGGCGCGACGTGACATTGCGGGTACGCGGTGTCGAGCAAGTCTTTCCGGCCTACGACCTGGGTGACGAGGTCATCTGGGGCATGACCGAGCGCATCCTGACGCCGTTTCTCGAGCTGATCGGTTATACGGCGTAGCAAGCGTCAACAATCCTTGCGCAGAACGTCCGGCCTGGTGTGCCAGTGGTCCGCCTTCTGTGCCCTGCAATAGCTCCAACTAATCGTCATATTAGCTTGACTGCATAGTCATATTAGTGTATGCTAATGTCCAGTTTGGACATTGAGTTAAGAGGCAATATGCCGAGTGGCATGACAGCGCAAGAGCCATCACTTACCCGGTCTGTCGAGGACTACCTCAAGGCCATTTATCGCCTGTCATCTCAGGGGGGATTTGCGACTACGAGCGACATCGCGGCGATCCTGTCGCTCTCCGCTCCCTCGGTCAGCGGCATGGTGAAACGCCTCTCCGAGATGGGGTTGATCGAGCATGTCCCGTATCGCGGCGTCCAGCTGACCTCCCAGGGCCGGCGGGCGGCGCTCAAGATGATCCGCCGCCATCGCGTGCTCGAGCTCTACCTCACACGCAATCTCAGCTACGACTGGGACAGCGTGCACAACGAGGCCGAGCGGTTGGAGCATGCCGTTTCCGACGACCTGATCGAGCGGATGGCCGCGTCGTTGGGCGACCCGCGGTACGATCCTCACGGGGATCCGATCCCCACGGCCACGGGCGACATCGAGGAAACCGAGCTGGTTTCCCTCGCCGACGCGCCAATCGGTGCCGACCTCGAGCTGCGACAGGTGGGCACGCAGGACGCCGCTCGGCTGCGCTATTTCGCCGAGCAGGGGCTAATGCCCGGCGTACGGGTGACGATCACTGATCGCCAGCCTTTCAACGGCCCCACGACGGTCTATCTCGACGCCTCCGGCACGGCTCGGATCATCGGCCGCGAACTGGCCCAGGTGCTCTGGTGCCGGGAGACGTCCGCATGAAATGGCGCTTCTCGGTCGGAGGTCTTTTCCTGGGCTTCGCGCTGGTAGCGTGCGACCGACTGCTCCCCGGCGGTCCCAGCCGCGAGGCCATCCTCGAAGGGCCAATCGAGGGGCTGAGCCGCGCGCAGATCGCGGCGCACGCGAGGGGAGACAGAGAGTTCAGCCGGGTCTTCAGCCCAGGAGAGGGGGCGGGGCCGTTGTTCGTCGCCACCGCCTGTGCGTCGTGTCATGTCGGCGATGGCAAGGGCCATCCGGTTTTCAACCTCACCCGATTTGGCCGCATGGGCGCCGCCGGGTTCGATCCGATGCGCGCGTTCGGTGGCCCTCAAGTCCAAAACCGCGCGGTGCAGGGCTTCATCGCGGAAGTCGTCCCGAACGGCATAACCGGAGTCGCGGTCTTCAACGCCCCGGCTGTCACCGGCCTGGGGTTGTTGGAGGCAGTGGATGACACGACGCTGTTGCGGTTGGCGGACAGCAATGACGCGGACGGTGACGGAATCTCAGGCCGCGTCCAGCTGCTCGACGAGAACGATTTTCTGGTGCAAGTGACCTCGCTCGAGGCGCTGTTCGACGACGGCACCCCCACGCGTGGGGTGCCCATCGCCGGCAAATACATCGGGCGGTTCGGGAAGAAGGGTGTGAGCGTCAATCTCCTGCATCAGACCGTCTCGGCGTATCACGAGGACATGGGGTTGACGAGCGATTTGATCCTGACCGACCTGTTCAACCGCCAGGTCGGCAATTTCGCGAGCGACGAGGTGCCGGACCCGGAGGTCTCTTCCAGCACGGTCAGCGCCGTGGTTTTCTACCTCAAAACGCTGCGACCGCCACCGCGGCGCGACGGCCCGGACGTCCAGGCCGGCGAGGCACTGTTCGCGCAGGTCGGGTGTGCGAGCTGCCACCTGCCGACGTTGCGCACCGGTGCCTCGCCGATCTTGCCCCTGAATCAGGTGGAGTTCCATCCCTATACCGATCTCCTGCTCCACGACATGGGGCCGGAGCTCGACGACGGCTATACCGAAGGGGTCGCGCTCACATCGGAGTGGCGGACGCCGCCGCTCTGGGGAATCGGCCTCGCGCACGCATCGCAGGGCGGAGCCATGCACCTCCTGCATGACGGACGCGCCAAGAGTCTGCGCGAGGCGATTGGGCTCCACGGGGGCGAAGCCGCGGCCAGTCGCACCGGTTTCAACGCGCTCAGTGCGGCGGAACAAGAGCGCCTGCTTCGCTATCTGGAGTCGCTCTGATGGTTTCGCGCCGTGAGTTCGTCTGCCAGGTCTCGGGAGGCGTGCTGGGAGCGCTGCCGCTCGTATCGGCGGCTTGTGCGCCGTTCTATTACGCGGGTGGGAGTCTCGAAGGCGGCCGGTTAGTGGTCAGCCTGGCCGATTTCGGCACGGGGCCATTCGCACTGGTGGACGCCCCGAATCTGCCGATGCCGATCTACCTGTACCGGCACGAGGACGGCTCGTTCACCGCGGTGCTGACCCGCTGCATGCATCGAGGCTGTCAGGTCGAGCCCACAGCCGGCCATCTCGTGTGCCCCTGTCACGGCAGCGAATACGACAACGCAGGCGCCATCCTGAAGGGCCCGACACAATATCCCCTGATTCGGTTTCCGGTCGAAACCCAGGATGACCAGATCTACATCTCCCTGGCAAGCGCCGATTCCGAGGCGGCTCGGCCATGAAGCGGCGAGTGCCGGGCATCGTGTGCTTCGTATTCGCGTCAGCCACGCTCGCCGCCCAGGAGCCGGATTCCACGCCGCGGCGCATCCGGGGCCGGATCGACAGCCTGCCCGTCCAGGGCGGCCTCTACAATCGACCGTTTCTCGCGGCGGTGGGCCGCACCGCCATCGGTGGGTATCTCGAAGGCAACACGAACTACTTTCGTGAGGACGGGATCTCGGAAGGCTTCTCGACCGAGCTCCGGCGGTTCAATGTCTTCCTCTTTTCGTCCATCGGTCCGCGCATCCGCATTATCTCCGAGCTCGAGTTTGAGCACGGCACGGAAGAGATCAAACTCGAGACGGCGCTGCTCGACTTTCAGGTGAACCCATCCTTCGTATTACGGGGTGGGGTGCTGCTCCCGCCCGTCGGGGCATTCAACGTCAACCACGACTCACCACGCTGGGATGTCATCGAGCGGCCCCTGGTTTCCACCGAGATCATCCCGGCGACGCTGTCGGAAGTCGGCTTTGGCGCTCACGGCAGGTTGTTCCCGCGCGCCTTCACTATCACCTACGACGTGTACCTCACGAACGGTCTGGGCGAGGGGATCGTGCTCAACGAGCACGGCCGCACGCGGCTCGCGAGCGGAAAAGGCGAAGCACTGGTGGCGGAGGACAACAACGGGCGCCCCAGCATCTCGGGCCGGCTCGGGTTCCGCCGCAGCACCCTTGGCGAGCTCGGCCTGTCCTATTACGGCGGTCCATACAACACATATCGGTCGGAGGGCGTGCAGGTCGACGAGCGACGCGACGTCCACCTGGCGGCCATCGACCTCACCACCGAGGTCGGCTCGGCCAGCGTCCGTGGCGAGATGGCGTTCGCCTGGATCGAAGTCCCGAACGACCTGCGCGAGGTGTTCGGGAATCGGCAGTGGGGGTTCCACATCGATGCGGTGGTCCCGGTGTGGCGGCCGCGGATCCGCGCGCTCACCGGGGCAGTCGTGAACGGGGTGCTCAGGCTCGAACGCGTGGACTACAATCGTGGCACGTTCTCGAGCACCGGAGCGTCGATTGGCGACGAGGTCACCGCGGTCGTCACCGGGGTCACCTTCCACCCCGCCGCCGGCACGGTGCTGAAAGCGAACTACCGGCGCGAGTGGATTCGCGACTTGCAGGGCAACGCGACCGTCCATCGAGCCGGGTTCCAGTTCGGCCTGGCGACCTACTTTTGATGGCGACCACCCCGATAGAACCCGAGACAGGCTGGCGCTACGCGCGCCTGACGCCGAGCCTCGCGGAAGTCTACCGCACTATCCCTGTCAACCAGACGACCTGGTGGCGGAAAGCCCTGGCGTTCGCGGGCCCCGGGTATCTCGTGGCAGTCGGGTACATGGACCCGGGAAACTGGGCGACCGATCTGGCGGGCGGCTCGAAGTTCGGCTACACCCTGCTCAGCGTCGTCCTGTTGTCCAACCTGATGGCGATCCTGCTCCAGGGCCTTGCCGCCAAACTCGGCATCGTCACCGGGCGCGACCTGGCCCAGGCGTGCCGCGATCATTACTCCCGTCCCGTCACCTTCGGATTGTGGGTGTTGTGCGAGATCGCGATCGCCGCATGCGACCTGGCGGAAGTCATCGGCTCGGCGATCGGCCTGAACCTGTTGTTCGGCATCCCGCTGCCCTGGGGCATCGCGATCACGTCCCTGGACGTCCTGCTGGTGCTGTACCTGCAGAACAAGGGCTTCCGCATGCTGGAAGTGCTGGTGATCACCCTCATCGCCACGGTCGCGCTGTGCTTCCTGTTCGAGATCTTCATTTCGCGGCCCGATGCCGGGGGCATTGCCTCCGGATTCGTGCCGAGAGCCTCGATTCTGGCGGATCCCGACCAGCTGTACATCGCGATCGGCATCCTGGGCGCCACCGTCATGCCGCACAATCTCTATTTGCATTCCTCTATAGTGCAGACGCGGGCGTACGACGAAACCCCGGATGGAAAGCGGACGGCGGTCCGGTACGCGTTCGTTGATTCGACGATCGCGCTGTCGTTCGCGTTGTTCATCAACGCGGCGATCCTGATCGTCGCGGCGGCCACGTTTCACCGGTCCGGGAACACTGAGGTCGCCGAGATCCAGCAGGCCTACGAGCTCCTGACTCCCCTGTTGGGAGTAGTGGGGGCGAGCGCGGTGTTCGCCCTGGCCCTGCTGGCTTCGGGACAGAACTCGACGATCACCGGCACGCTGGCCGGCCAGATCGTCATGGAGGGGTTCCTCAATATTCGCATCCGGCCCTGGCTGCGGCGGCTGATTACGCGTCTCATCGCGATTGTCCCCGCTGCCCTCACGGCTATCTTTTTCGGTGCACACGGCACGGCTCAGCTCCTCATTCTCAGCCAGGTCATTCTGAGCCTGCAGCTCTCTTTCGCGGTGTTTCCGCTGGTACGGTTCACCTCCGAGCGGGCCAAGATGGGCGCCTTCACGAATCCACGCTGGCTCAAAGCACTGGCCTACACCGTGGCCTTCGTGATCGCGGCTCTGAACGTGTACCTGTTGGTGCGCACCTTCGTGGGCTGGCTGGCCTGATGTTCAAACGGATTCTCGTGCCGCTCGAGCACACTCCGACCGACGATACGATTCTCGAATACATCCGTCCGCTGGCGCAGGCGTGCGGGGGGTCGCTCGTGTTGATCCACGTCGCCGACGGGTGGGTGGCGCGCAACATCAACCAGCTCGACTTGCGGGAATCCGAGGAGATGCGGGACGACCGCGATTACCTGGAGCGCGTGTCCAGCGCGCTCGAGGCCGACGGCCTCGACTGCGAAGCCGTCCTGGCGGCGGGGGAACCGGCGCGCGAAATCGCCGATGCCGCCGTGCGCGAGGACTGCGACCTCATCGCCATGGCGACGCACGGCCACCGGGGCTTGAACGACGTGGTGCGGGGCAGTGTGGCGAGTGAAGTCAGGCACATAAGTATGGTGCCGGTTCTCATGGTTAGATCCGGAAAAGAAAAGAAGACGTAAGGAAAAAAGCGTAGAGGGCTGAAACGTATGGAAAAGGCGTACGTCTTTTCCTTACGTAACAGCCCCCTACGACTTGTCCCTACGTTTTTTCTTAGGTAGTTCTTGCCTGCTCCAACGCTCTCAGTATCGCCCCAAGCCTTCTATCTCGTGCCGCCCTCAGCGTGTCCTTTCCTTCATAGGCCTTTTCGATGGCCGCGATGAGGGCGCGCTGCTGTGAGGGGTCGAGGCGCTCCCATTTCGCGAGGTCTCCCCACCACGCCTCGAAGCTCGTGAGCAGGTGCTGCAGGAAGATGGTGACGCCGCCGGAGCCCGCGCCGAGGTGATAGGTGAGGTGGGGTCCCGCGGCGGCCCAACCGAGTCCCGGACCGAGCGAGACGGCCCGATCGAGATCTTCGACGTTGATCACGCCGCTCAATACGAGGTCGATGCACTCGCGCCAGACGGCCGCCGCTACCCGGCCGATGACGTATCCCGGCACGGCCTTGCGCAGGACGATGGGCATGCGCCCCAACGCGTGAAGAAAGGCGGCGGCCCGCTCGATCGCCTTCGGATCCGTTTCCGTCGCCGGTACCAGCTCCACCAGCGGTAGCAGCTCGGGCGGATTCAACGGGTGCGCCACGAGGCAACGCGTCCGTTGCAGGAGGCGCCCGAACAAATCGTTGGGTGCGAGGCCGCTCGAGCTGCTGGTGACGATCGCGCGTGGCTCGGCGACCTGCTCGATCGACTCGAGCAGCCGCTGCTTGGCTCCCAGATCCTCGTGAATCGATTCGATCACCCAGTCCGATTCACGCACCGCCTGCAGCAGGCTCTTGGCCTGGCTCAGCTCGAGCAGGCCGCGCTCCACGATTCCGGAGGTGGCCCGGTCCAGGGCGATCAAGGCGCGGGCCCGGCGCGGGATCTCCTCCATCGCCTGCTCGACCGCTTGGGAGTTGGTGTCGTAAATGGACACCGGCCAGCCGGCGGAGGCGCACAGGGCGGCCCAGCCGCCGCCGATCGCGCCCGCGCCGATCACGGCCACTTTTTCCGGCAGCGCGCCGGCAGGGGAGGGGGAGGGGGGGGGTTCGGTCATGACCTGGCGCCGGCCAGGGCCAGCGACGGGAACACCCGCTCCGTGAGCAGCCGGCGCGCGATCTCCGGCCGCACGCGGGTCGCCATCCGCGCGCTGGCGCCTTTGGGGTCGACGCGGGTGCGTCCCCGCGCGTCGCCGTCTTCGAGGTCGACCGACAGCTGCACGGTCTCGAACTCCAGCATCCCGGGCGCGATCAGCTCGGCGATCGGCAGGACATCGTTGATCACACACCCGTCCAGCTGCTCGTACTGCTGGTGGAAGCGGTGGTACACGCGGAGGGCCCCGGCCAGCCACTGGGCGAGATCGTCGTCCATGCGGCCGAGTCGCTCGATTTCGCCGCCGGTGAGCACGAACTGGCGCGTGACATCGAGTCCGACCAGCTCGGTCGGCAGCTCCGCCCGCAGCACCTCTCCCAACGCCTCTGGATCGCACCAGGCATTGAACTCGGCGTAGCGCGTCGTATTCCCTGCCGCACGCAGATTCCCGATCATCGCGATGTGGCGTGCGACCTTGGCGCGGACCACGGCGGGGTCGCGCCGCAGGGCCAGCGCCAGGCCCGTCACCGGACCCAGGGTCACCAGGGCCACCGGCCGCGGCTGCTCGTCCAGGAGCCGTTCCAACGGTTTGACGTAATCGAGAATCACGCCGGCCTCGGGGACGGGAGCGTCGCCCAACCCCGAAACGCCGTGGGTTTCGTGCGCCGTGGCCAGCGGCCGCACCAAGGGGCGGCGGGCGCTGATCGCGACCGGGAGCCGTTTCCCCGTGCGACGCAGGATCTCCAGCGTGTTGCGATGGGCGTGCTCGACGACGGTATTGCCGTAGCTGACCGCGATTCCGCGCACGTCCAGCTCGGGCGAGTTGAGGGCCAGGAGCAGGGCGAGGGTGTCGTCGATCCCCGGATCCGTATCGATGATGACAGGGATGTCCAGCGCGAGGCCGGGCTCGCGCGAAGACCGGGCGGCGGGATCGGTGGACACGGACCCTAGGCTATGGCGCCTTCATCGGCGGCGCAATGGCGACTTACACCAAGTGCTTGGATTGCGCGTAGAGGATCAGCTCCACGCGGTTGTCGACTTTGAGCTTCTTGTAGATGTGATGCAGGTGGATCTTCACCGTGCCTTCGCTGATGGCCAGCCGCTCCGACATTTCCTTGTTGCGCAGCCCGCGGGCCACCATCCCGACCATCTCGAGCTCACGCGGCGTCAGCACGGTGCTCGCTTCTCGTCCTCCGGCCTCGCGTCGCAGCAGCGTTTCCAGGGCCCGGCCGACGGCCTGTTTTTCCAGCCAGCGCTCGCCCGCGTGGACCTTCCGCACACACTGGACGACCATCTGGGGAGCCAGCTCCTTGAGCACCATGCCGCGCACGCCGAGGCGCAGGGCTTCCAGCACCTCTTCTTCTTCCAACGCCGTCGCCAGCAGGACGACTTTGGGAGCCTGCTTCTCGCGGTGCAGCTCGCGGAGCACCGCCAGACCGTGCTTGCGCGGCATGCGCAGGTCGAGGATGAGCACGTCCGGCTGGTGCTGGCGGACGGCGGTCAGGCATTCCTCGCCGTTGAC
>Ga0075424_100002630_pt1 | contig 16494 bp, 19 predicted proteins | sample SoiMethybrSBSTD3_FD_75301 | JGI IMG/M metagenome (GOLD analysis project Ga0075424, IMG submission 75301) | Bulk soil microbial communities from a Populus tree surrounding site in Tennessee, USA - Soil MetaG P. TD hybrid SBSTD3 | ecosystem: Environmental > Terrestrial > Soil > Tree plantation...
TGGCACGCAGCGCGACGGCGTATACCGCAGCGCGTGATTCCGCGCTGACGCGAACGCTCCCACGAGAGGCGCGTACGGCCGCGAACGCCGCGTTGCTTCGAGTCGAACGATCGCTCACGCGTCCGGAAGGTCTCCGGACGCGTCCGTGGTACCGCAACCTCATCTACGCAGCCGACGAGAACAACGGCTACGCAAACATCGTGTTTCCGTCGGTCAACGAGGCGATTCGAACAGGGGACCCGGCACTTACGCAGCGCGAGATCGACGACCTCGCGCGGCGCTTCGACGCAGCGTCGTCCGCGCTCGAGGACGCAACCAGAATCCTTCGGCGTTAGGCGAAGCCGGGCTGCCGTCGTATCGGACGGTGGCTGCTTGGGTCACTTGAGTGCGCGCAGCAGCGCAACCAGCAGTGCGACGAGCGGGCCGGTGCTACGATCCGTCTCGGTAGGCGCGCTGCCCGCCGCGTTCGAGTCGGAGCGGGATGACTGATCCGAGCCCGGCGTGCCACTGGGTGCGTCGGACGATGGCGTGCTTGGCGCGGGTGTCACCAGCTCACTCGTTTCCGACTCATGGGCGGTTGTGCTCTCCGGCGCCCGCTCGGTATCGATCGCCGACGTTTCTTCAGCCGGCGATGGCTCACTACCCGCTGACGGTTGTGCTGCCGTTTGGATGTCGGCCCCGGTTGCTGGCGAGGGAAAGGGCATGGGTGGAGCGCTTCCGTTCTCACCCTCGCTCTTCGGCAGTGCCCCTTCCGCTCCTCCTCGAGCCTCGTGTATCGGTGGGGTTCCGGCGGATGAGATCCGTCGCTTCGCGACGTATGCACGCGGCAGCGCCTTCCCGTCGCTGGCTGTCGCTCGGGGGATGGCCGACGTCGGGTACCGCACAGGCATTGGCGACGGCGCGTGGCGCCTAACGCGTGGACGCTCGAATGTCGGCGGCGCAGCTGGTTCAGCGGCGATCGGTTCAGCGGCGACCGGTTCAGCGACGCTCTCCGGCGTGGACACGGTTGACACCGTGGCCTCGGGCTCAGGCACCGTCCGAGGGCCGGTGGGGTGGTCACCAACCGCCTCCGCGAGTTCGGCACCCGCTGCCGCACTTCCCTCGGGTGCTTGGGGTGCGGACTCGGTTGTGGTCGGCGCTCGATCCATCATCTCGGCGGCACCAAGACCGAGTATCGCGGCCTCGACCGTGAAGTCGACGGTGACCTCGATCTCCGGCTCGACTTCCGTCCACGAGCAATCGATTTGTTTCCCCAGCAATTCATCCAGGCGGCTCTCCAAGGACGACCGCTCTTCGAGTCCTCCGGCCGGCCCTACCGCGACCAGCGGAGGCGACGTGACGTGCTCGGCCACGGGAGCGTCGAGCGAGACCATAGGTGCCGGCTCGACGACCGATTTGGGCGCTCGAGGCGGTTCGAGCGCAGTGACAGCCGCGCGGGCACCGCGCGCTGGCGACGATCGGACGGCACCGCTACACAGACATCCCAGACCCGGAGCAAGGTCCAGCAGCACATGCTCGTGCGTGATGAGGTGTTGCGCGAGGTCGGTCGATAGGTCGTCGCGGTCGATCTCGACGAGGGCGCGCGTGTCGCTATCGCTCCAGAGCGTTTCGGCGGTCGGCGTGCCACCGGGGAGTGAGCACCAACGGCGACGGTCTGGCGGGACGATCGAATCGAAGACGAGCGGTTGTTCCGCGAGTGCGATGCCATGCTCGGCGAGGTCGGCGAGAAACGCGTGAGGCGTTAGGCGCTCATCGATCGACGGATCCTCAGCACTCGGACAGCCACCGATGTAGGTAATGTGCACGTCGCGCTCTCCGTATGCGGCTCGGAGATAGCGCGCCGTTGCCACCGGAGGTGCCACGAGCGACACAAGGAACGGAGCGAGGTCGGGACCGGGTGCGAGGAGACGCGATCGGACGAACGGGCAGACACACATCACCGCGGGCCCGCGCTCCCTCGATGCGAGCCGACGCACAGTTTCGGTCGCGACTAGCTCGTCACCCCAGCTCGCGGGGACCGCAACGCTGAACCCTCGACGAAGACATGCGTGCGCCAGCTGCACCGGCGTGGCCGGTGCAGCTTCGAGCACGGCATCGTTGCCGATAATCGCCACCATCGATGCCAGGCGACGTTCGGCCGAATGAAGAGGCGCGGACATGATGAGAAATAGGTTGCTGTTCAAAGCAAGCGCTGAACACACGTCGTGTCCAGACGGAACAGACATTGCAGACGTGCGACATTTGTCTGATGGATGCGAGCTACAAAGTTGCTGGATGCTGCACTGAGACACCGAGACAGGCGACTACCCGGCGACATTGCGGATGCCGTTGCCGCATACGCTGCGAGGGCGACCTGGCCTGCAGGATTCCTCGTTTATCAACGTGGTGCCCAAGCGGACGGGATGTTCATCGTCGTCCGCGGGCGAGTCGTGCTGCGGAGTCGAGTAAAGGCCGGGCGAGCGTTTGTGCCCGCGCTGGCGCGGGAGGGCGAAACGTTCGGCTGGGAAGGACTCGGCTCCAACGCACGCTACGCCACTGACGCCCGCGCCGACGAAGAATCAGACACGCTGCACCTCAGCAGTTCCAGATTCAGAGAGTTTGTTCGCGAAAGGCCGCAGCAGGCACTCGTTCTGGTCGGGCAGATGGTCGAGGAACGCACGGCCCTCCTCGAGAAGCTTCGTGAGCTAGCGACCCTCAGCGTCGAACAGCGGTTGATCTCGTCGCTCGTCCAGCTCGCACGCGCGAGGATGTTCACCGCAGACGACGGTCGCATCGCGCTCGGGGGTGCTCAGTACAAGCTGCTCTGCGAGCTAGTGGGAGCGACACGGGAGTCAGTGTCGCTGGTTCTCACGCGCCTTGTCGCCGAAGGTCTGGCGGAACGTGACGGCTCGACCATTTACGTCTCGCCGGTGGGTGCGCTCGCGGAGCGCCTCGATGGCGCGAGGCTCGACGGGGAGGTTCCGATCATCTTGACAGGCCGCCTCGCAGCCGACGTTCGCGACTGAATCAACGCCATTTCGACCGCTCGTCGCGTACAGACGACATTGGTATGGCCGAGTATATTGGGAATTCCCGGTTCCCAACACTTGCCTTAGGCCATGGCCCGCGTAACACCAACGCCTCTGCCTGCCGAGGTTTCGTTTCCCGACACTTCGCTCACGGCGCAAGAGCTCGTCAGATACAGCCGGCACATCGGGCTCTCCGAAGTTGGTGAAGCCGGTCAACGCCGGCTGAAGCGTGCGAGCGTTCTGATTGTCGGCGCGGGCGGGCTTGGATCGCCGGCAGCACTCTACCTGGCCGCAGCCGGCGTGGGACGGATCGGCATCGCCGACTTCGATACGGTCGACCTGACCAACCTGCAGCGCCAGCTTCTACACGACACCAACAGCGTTGGTCAACGAAAAACAGATTCCGCGCGCTCAAGACTTGGCGCCGTCAACCCGCTGGTGCACGTCGAAACGATCAACGACGAGCTCAGTGCCGCGAACGCGCTCGACATCATCGCTGCGTATGACGTGGTCATCGACGGGACCGACAACTTCAAGACGCGCTACCTCACCAACGACGCGTGCGTGCTGCTCGGAAAGCCGAACGTGTACGGCAGCGTGCTACGGTTTGAAGGGCAAGCGTCGGTCTTCGCGACCTCGGATGGCCCGTGTTACCGATGCCTCTTTCCGGAACCGCCGCCACCAGGACTCGTGCCCAACTGTGCCGAAGCCGGAGTGCTTGGTGTCCTTCCCGGGATCGTCGGGACGATTCAGGCGACCGAAGCGATCAAAATCATTCTGGGTATCGGCGATACGCTCGCGGGTCGGTTGCTCCTGGTCGACGCAAAGGCGATGAGCTTCCGCACCATCCGACTGCGTCGGGACCCGAGTTGCGCTGCCTGCGGAACTCGCGAGATCCAATCGCTGACCGACTACGATGAGCTGTGCGCACCGCACGTAACGGCACCCGGCCAGCTCACCGGGAGCGTTCAGGAGATCGCTCCTCGGGATCTCGCTGAACGAGTTCGGCGAGGCGACCCGATCGATCTCATCGACGTTCGAGAGCCGTACGAGTGGCGAATCGCGCGCATCGATGGTGCTCGACTGATCCCGCTCGGGCAGTTCGCAAACGCGGCGCGGGAAATGCCGCCAGACCGGGACGTGGTTCTGTATTGCCACCACGGTTTGCGCAGCAGGACAGCGGCCGAGCACCTCGTCGAGCGGGGTTTCCGGCGTGTGTGGAACCTGACGGGAGGGATCGATCGATGGAGCGCCGACGTCGATCCGACGGTCGCGACCTACTGACCAACGTGTCGATGTCCCGCGCCGAGGCGGCTTGACCGGTCTCATTGCCCTCCTGGTAGTCAGCGCCGCCGTGTTCTTCGCGCGGACCCGCGCGACGACCCGTGCGCGCCAGACCGTGGGTGCCCGCCTAACGCCTGGCCCGGACGGCATCGTCACTGGTGCGTCACCGATCGATTTGCCTGCCGACGGGCGCTACGGTCTGCTGCTCCTGCACGGGTTTGGTGACACCCCGCAGACCCTGCGGTATCTGGCGGACCACCTGCACGCGCAGGGATGGGCAGTGCGCGCACCACTGCTGCCGGGTCACGGGCGAACGCTCGACGCATTCGCTAGCAGTCGTGCCGATCAGTGGGTCGATTACGCTCGCGAAGAGTTGGTGAAGCTTCGAGCACGATACGAGAGCGTCGCCATCGTCGGCCTATCCATGGGCGGAGCGCTCGCCACGATTCTCGCAGCCGACGCACGAGACGTTCGTGCGCTCGTGCTCCTGGCGCCGTACCTCAGTATGCCGACGAGGCTTCGGCGCGCAGCTAGCGTGCATCGCACTCTGGCCGTGCTCTTCCCCTTCTTCCGCGGGGGTGGCGACCGCTCGATTCGCGACCCGAACGAGGCCGCGCGGAATCTCGCTTACGGGTTTGCAACGCCCCGGCTCGTGTACGAGCTCCGCCGAGTCGTCGATCGCGCGCGTGCGGCCGCTCCGGCGGTATCGACTCCGACGCTGGTCGTTCAGTCGCGACAGGACAATCGCATCCCCCCCGACGCCGCACAGCGTTCCTTCAACCTGTTCCGAGGACCCGACCGTCGCCTGCTCTGGACCGAAGGCAATGGACACATCGTTACCGTCGACTACGGCAGGCAAGCCGTGTTCGCCGAGGTCGCCGACTGGTTGGAGACTCACGTCAAGCACTCCGGCAAGGTGCCGAGCGCCGCGCATCACTCCGGGCAACCGCGAGTATCGTGAGCGCGAAACGGGGCGGCTCGAGCCGTCCCGTCTCGTCCTGGCATTTTCGAACTGCCGTTAGGTGGTGACTCGGTCCTTCACGTTTTCGACGAGGCCTGCGACGGCCTGAACGCCCTGTTTCGCCGCAGTCGCTCCCTGTTGGAGCACCGTCGTTGCCACGCGTTTGATGCGCGTCACCGGCGACTGCTTCCTTGCTGCCCGCGTTCCGGTCCGCTTGGCGGCCGACTTCCGTGCGCTGACCTTGGTCGAGGTCTTTCGCTTCGGACGTGTTGCTGCCTTCGCGGTACTCTTGGAGCGCGTTGACGAGCGCTTCGATGCGGCGGTGGTCTTCCGACGCGTCTTCTTGCCTGACGACTTCGATGCTGTCGCCATTGATTGAATCCTCGGGGAGGGTACGTGGCGAGCCTGCGCAAGATTCGCGCGCAGCGATGAAAGTCCACGATGGGCGATACACCTGGATGTTGCTGCAACGACGCAATCCCATCGAAGATTCGATGACGTCGACAGCGACTTTGCGAATTTGCCGCAGAATCAATGTCTCCTTGCGGATTGCAACGTCTGTTTCCGCGAACTCCTCGCACTCTCTGCTGCACGCACCAGCAAGCGAGTAGGAAGCGGCGATGATACTCGCGAGCAAAACGGCGTCGGCGGAGCTCGAGCCGACGAAGCGTCGCGAGCTGTTCCGCCGGGTCAAGCCGAGACGTTTACTCGAAGCCTTTGCTTCGCTTCGACTTATGTGGTAGTCAAATCCCCGCCAAATAGTGTGAATCAGTAGGCCTGCGCGACCGAGGAATGCGACCGCTCGCGTGGCGTCAGCCGGGTCGAACGTGCCGGTGTTCGAGTCACCGAACGATGGGACTCGGGTGACGGCGGCATGGATTGTTCGTCAACCGCGCAAGTGACGCCCGAAAGGATCAGCTCGGTTGTGAGCTGCGGCACAATGGCCGGCGCACCTGGTATGCGCCTTCACCCTTTTATGGTACCGCCTGAATGATTCGACTTCGCGCACTTCCCGCGGTCGTAACCGCGCTCACGATCGTCACTGCGAATGCCTCCGCGCAGGCCGGCCTCACGTCCAATACCGGGACCGTGACCCTCAACGCCACCAAGTCACCGTCGTTGACCGTGACGGTAAACTCGGGTGCCAATTATAGCATCAGCTCGGTCACGGACGGCACCACCAACGACTTCCCGGTAGCCGTCAACATCACGACGGCGTGGGACGTCAACCCATCGGCCGCGTCGGTCACGCTCGTGGGCTACTTCACAACGCCGACGGCCGCACTGACGAACGGTACGTTCAACATTCCCAGCAGCTCCGTGAAGGGTAAGGTGACGACGGCCGGCATATCGGGTGCGCCGGCAGCGTTTACGGCGTTCACCAACAACGCCGTCGGTGGCGTTGGTACCGCGGGCGGCAGCCTAACGCTGCTCGCCGAGGCGATCACCGGGGCGAACAAGAGCGCGAGCCGCACCTTCGACTTGGCGCTGCAGCTCGACCTCACCGGCCAGACGACGACTCCCGGCACGTATACGGGAACACTCAATCTGCGCGCCGTCACCCAATAGCGATGCGCAGGATCCGCCGAGTGCGCCTCGTTCCACTCCTCCTCGTACTCGGACTCGTTCGGCCGCTAGGCGCGCAAACCGTGCGCCCAGCGGTCGTCGAGTATTCGGGGCAGGCGCGCGGCAAGTTCGATCTCGTCAACGAGACGCTGTTTCCGTTGACGGTCGTGCTCGAGGCGCGCGGTTTTCACGTCGAACCGAACGGGACTCTCATCGAGGAGCCGCTCGACACGACGCGCATGCAGGTCAAGCTCTCCGCGATGAGCTTTCGGATTCCGCCACGCGAGGCCTACACGGTGTTCTACGAAGCCACCGCCAAGAGTTTTCCAGCGTGGTTTCTCGTCAGCAGTGTACTGTCGGGCGCCCGGACGCAGACCGGTCTCAACGTCCGGATCGAGTTGCCGCACGTCGTGTACATGTTGCAGCCCGAGCCGCTGCGACGCGGAGACGTCGTGGTTCGCGCGTTCGAGTTCGACTCAGCGGCCAAACGCGTTCATGTCGAGCTCGAAAATACGAGCCCGTCGTTAGGCCGAGTGCTCAGTAGTGAGGTCAGCGTGGACGGCAAGAAACCGATTCCGGGCGGTGCCTTCCCGCTGTTCCCCCAGAGTCATCGGAGCCTCGAAATCCCCTGGAGCGACGACGCGACTCCGGAGAAGCTCGTGCTCCGATTCGCGAATTTCACTGTCGAGGAGCGACGCAAGGCTGCGAACTGACGCTGCCTGCGCTCGCACCACCAGCCCTGCGCTCCCGGATCCGATCCCATGTTGTGGTTGCAGCGGTCGTGGGTCATCGCCATCGCGGGCTCGGCACTCCTTCCGGGAGCGGCGAGCTCGCAGGCGAAGGTGCTATCGACCGTCAGCTCACCGCCAATCGCAGCCGCTGCGGTTGCCGGTGCCATCTCCGTGAACATTGCCTCGGGTGCGATTCAATCGCTTTCCGGCGTCGTCGACAATACGGCTAACAATTTCCCGTCCACCGTCGGCATCACGCTGACGTGGGACCTGGCCCCGTCGACCGGCGCTGTCCAAGTGATCGGCTACTTCAGCAATCCGGCGGCGGCGATGACGAGCGGCCCGGTGTCGATCCCGTCGAGCTGGATACGGGGACGTGTCCTGACGACGGGCGTCCAGGGCGCGCCCACGACATACACCGCGTTTACCCAGAGCGGCGCCGGTGGCGTTGGGTCCGCCGGAGGGAGCCTGCTGCTCTTTAGCCAGCCGATCCTGGGCTACAGCAAGACCGGCACGCAGACGGTCGACCTGCAGTTGCAGCTGGATCTCACCGGACGCACGCTCACGACGGGGTCGTATTCGGGCACACTGAACATTCGCGCGGTCTCACAGTGACAAGGTCGCGGAGGGCGCATCCGTGGATCGAACGCGGGCTTCGCGTCGTCTGTCTCGGCGCGACATTGGCTGTGGCGCCGCAGCGTGTCTGCGCACAGGTGTTCGAGCTCGAAGGGGGTGGGTCGTCGCTGTATCAGGGGTACGGCGGCGCGTTGAGCATCTGGGGTGATCGATTCGAGGGCAATGTCGGACTTGGCTATCTCAACGGGTTCCGGTTCAGCGTATTCCTGAAGCACCTGATTGGCCGCGATACGCTCCGGTTGGGTAACGATGCCATTCCGGTACGTTTCACCACCGACGTGTTTGGAGGCTCGCACAGCATCTTCGCGCAGGGCGCCGGCATTCGTCGGGCAACTCGGCGATCCTCGCTCTACGCCTTCATCGGAGCGAGCGCAACGGCGATGCCCGCACCGTTCGTGAACGCGCTCCATCAGGACCAGGCCATCGGTGTCGTGCAGGCGGAGCGCACGCTGTCGCCAACGCTCCGCCTAACGACACATGCCCTGTTCTCATCCCGTCAAACGGTGCTCCAAGGCATCAAGTGGGAGCAACCGTCCGGGGTGGAGGCCGGAGCGACCGTCGGAGTGGGCGGCAACGAGCCGTATGGCTCAGCGAGTATGGCCGTCAAGCGCGATAAGGTCGACCTGCGCATGGCGTATGTCGGCATGGGCGAGCATTTTCGCCGAACTGGCGTCCCCTCGCCCGTGCAGAGCGAGGCGGATCGCGAGAACGTCCTGCTGACACTGCGGCCCGCCGAAGGATTCTCGTTCGGCATCGGTCGACAGAACTTTCGGCAGGACTCGACGCTTCCCGGGACTCCGGATCGGGCGACCCTCAATCAGGTGTTCGGCTCCGCACGGCTTTTTGGCTCGAGCGTGGCGGGTGGGTTGTTCGATTCGCGCACGCCTGGAACGCGCAGTGCGAGCTCGTACGTGAGCGCCTCGCGCAACATCACGAGGTGGCTTGAGACCGAACTGTATCTGCTTCGCGTGTGGTCACCCACACCAGCGCGCTCGACTACTCCCATCTTGCATCTGCGCGAGTTCATCACCCCGCGCGCGTCACTCCTGCAGGTGGTCACGCGCGCGAGCGGACGGACGACCGTGGCCTTCGGCGGAGCGTTTGCGTCGGGCCTGACGACCATCGGCGTCGACTACCAGGTCATTCACACGCCCTACCGGCCGCGCGCGCCGTTTGCCCAAACGATCGCGCTCAACGTTCGTCTCCCCCTGGGCAACTACCGTGTGAGCGCCGCGAGCTTCGTGACTCCGGACGGTCGCGTGAACTATACGGGCTCGGCGAACACGTTCTTCTATGCCGGTGACGTCCTGGGAGGAGGAAACCGGCCAGTCGAGATCAAGTTCGAGCGCTACATCGTGGAAGGAACGGTTGTGGACGAATCGGGTGTCGCCGTGGAGGGCGCGGCAATCGACGTCGGCGGGTCGACGGTCTTCACGGATTCGCAGGGCCGATTCTTTGTCCGACGTTCTTCCAAGCGCGCGGCGGCTGTCCGCGTTCTGGTCGATGAGTTCCTCGCCGCTGGCCAGTTCGAGGTCGTCTCCACGCCGGCGACGGTCACGCCGCGAGTCGAGCGGGAGAGCACACCGGTCAGGATCGTCGTACGGCGGATTCCTGCGAATCGCGGGCCGACCGATTCAGCATCGGCACCGATCCGACCAGCGCAGCCTAACGACTGACCTCGTGTGTTGCCGGAGTCGTCACCGGCCCGTGCCCACCTGCAGCAGTGATGAGAAGCTCCACACCGAGAACTCGTCGCCGCGGCCCGTCGTCAGTCGGTACTCGAGCGGAATTGCTGGAAGCGACGCATTCAGTGGTTGCGCGGACTCCACGCGAAACCGGAGCCCACGGGTCGAGCCGATCACCGACGGCATAGCCTCGATCGCGACGACGCTGGTTTCTCTCGACAGCCGCTCGAACTCGCCACGCGAGTTTCTCACCGAGACGAAGGTCGACTCCGCGCTCCACGTGCGACCGAGCCGCACTTCGAGCCGGGTCGCCGAACGATTCATCACATCGACGGCCGTTTCGAGATCTATCCTGGTCGGTGTCGTGCTGGTGAGGGACACGCTGGCGTCGGATATGGCCGCGACAAGCGGGTGAGAGCGTGGCGGTACGACCACTGTGAGGGCAACGGATGCCGGCCGTGCGTTCATGAGCTGTGCTTCTGTCACACGCGGTGACGCGAGGCTACACGCGATCGCTGCTATCCAGGGCAACGCACCGTATGGAGTCACGCTCGTCATGTCGTACCGTATCGGCAGGGCGGAACTTCCAAGTTGAGTCCGGGACCAGCAACGCGCGAGAGGCAGATCACAAGGTTCGCGTGCCATGGATCGCCTAGCGCGTTGACGTCGCTGCCCTAACGAATCCAGCAGCCGCGAAATGCGTCGAGGGATCTATTGCGTGATTCGCAACAATCGCCAACTTTCTGGTCAGCGTGATTTCGCGATGCGAGATCGTGAGCACGCAGGCGAGTGGAGATCGGCCTTCTCACCGCGATCGCCATCCGGGGACGACCGGTGAAAGGCCTCTCCCTCGCCGATCACGTCACGCCGATGTAGCCGTGTTTCGCGCAGCCGCCGATGCCTGCCGTGCGTGACTAGCGCCTCCCCGCCGCGACGTTTTCTTCAACGTGGGCGAGCGTCCGCATCCCGACCAGCGCGCAGGTGACGCCAGGCAGCGAACGTACGAACGCGAGCGCTCGCTGCGCATCGGTCGTCAGGGAAGGAAACGTGTCGCGCACCGCGCCGGGCAACTCGCTGGTAAGGCGCGATTGCATGAGGCTCGCGCTGGCGACGACGGAGATGCCCAACTCCGCCGTTGCCTGGAGCGGCGGAACCACGCGCCGGCCACCGAGTCGCTGTGTCGGCACCCGGATCGCTTCCGACATCGCGAGATTGATCGGAAGCTGAACAACTCGGAAATGGTGGTTGTCGCCGCCGACATCGCGTGCGATGCCGACGAGCTCACTCAAGTCGAGATGGCCGCGCGTATCGGGCGGCGTGCGCAGCCCATTCCATGTGGCGCATCCATAGCAGCCGATATCCACGCTTTCGACTCGCTCCTCGAGAAGTGCGAAGGCGCGACGAAGTATGGTGCGGAGCCGAGCTGGTTGAACCGAGTCGAGTTGCTGTTCGGGGTTGTGGAGATAGTAGACGTCGAGCGTCCGTACACCAAGGTTCGCCTGGCTCGCCTTGATCTGATGCGCGATGAACGACGGCGACAGCGCGTGGCCACCGCCAACGATGTCCTCGGGTGCTACAATGCCTGGATCGACGAACGTGCGTTGCAGGTACTCGAGATAGTCATCGCGTGACCGCGGCGGAGCGCCATCGAGCGGCACATAGCCGCCTTTAGTGCAGATGATGACTTCGTCACGCTTGACCACCCCGTCCGCGATCGCAGCGCGGAGGGTCTCGCCCACGACCCGCTCGGACCGCTGGCAACGGTAGTTGATCGAGGAATCGATAACGTTGATGCCGCGCTCGAGCGCGGCTCGAATGGCCGTGGCGTAGCTGGTGTCGTCGGCGTCATCGCACTCGCCCAGGTAGGTCCCAATGCCGAGGGACGAGGCGGCAAGCTCGCCGGCAAAAGGCCGAAAGAAATCGTCCGCGAAACGATCGGCAAACCGTCGCTGAAACCGTGCGGTGCCGGGAGGGCTCGCGCCTTGATCCTTACCGATAGACGGGCTGCCTCGTCTCGTCATTGAAGGTGACGCTACGTAGCCATGTGGCTCCGAGCAAGCCCTTCTACGGGTGAAACACGCCAATACGGCCGATTGGTTGGCAACTCAGAAACGCGCTGTGTACATTGAGGGTTCGTTGCCCGTCGGCTTTCGCGCGCCGGGCCGCTTCGTTGGGTTGCTGATCCCTCCGGAGCAGATGGGTAACCGGGACGGAGAAACTAGGCGATGCCAGATTTTGGAAGTTGGGGCACGGCGTGGTGGAAGCCGCTGCTGTTCATCCTGGTGGCGGGGCACATCACCAACGTGTGCGTAACGCTGTTTCTGCACCGATCGCAGACGCACCGCAGTGTGAAGTTGCACTACCTGGCAGCGCTCCCGATGCGCATCTGGCTGTGGTTGTCGACGGCGATCGTCACCAAGGAATGGGTGGCGTGCCATCGCAAGCATCACGCGTTCGCCGATCGAGAGGGTGACCCGCACAGTCCGCTGCTGGAAGGTCTCCGCAACATTGTCCTCAAGGGCGCGTTCTACTACCGCGCGGCGGTCCGTCAGCCTGGCGTGCTCGAGAAGTATGGAAAGGGGACGCCGAATGACTGGATCGAGCGCGCGTTGCTCACGCCGCTGAACTGGCTCGGCATCGTCGTCATGCTTGCGACGGATCTGTACCTGTTCGGTTTTCTCGTCGGACCTATCGTGTGGGGCGTGCAGATGATCTGGATCCCATTTTGGGCAGCAGGGATCATCAACGGTGTCGGCCACGCGCTCGGCTATCGGAACTTCGAGGTGAAAGACGAGAGCCGGAACATCTCGCCGATCGCGATCTGGCTCGGCGGCGAGGAGCTGCATAACAACCATCACGCTGATCCGCACTCAGCGAAGTTCAAAGCCAAGTGGTACGAGTTCGACATCGGTTGGGCTTACATCAGACTGTTGTCGCTGTTCGGGCTGGCCAAGGTGCAGTACGCGCGAGGGACTTCGCGCGCATAACGATTCGACGACATCGCACTCTAGAGCAAGTGCCGGGCGCTCGGTACCACTGGGTACCAGTCGCCCGGCACTTTACGTTTCGGATGAACTCGATCGCCGCTCACATCGGAACGGCCCGCAACTCCCAACTCGTGCGAATCGACTTCGATAGTCATGCCTGATGTGAAATGCGCACGCTGCGGTCAGACGCGCAGCGGCTTCGACCGTGCTCCTTTTCCCGGGCAGATCGGGACCCGTGTCGTCCAGGAGATCTGCCAGCAATGCTGGAGTGATTGGATCAAGCAGCAAACCATGCTGATCAATCACTACGGTTTGAACGTGATGGACCCACAAGCGCGCGCGTTCCTGACGAACAACATGACGGCCTTTCTTTTCAGGAGCGGCACTGGCGAGGACGTGGACACGACGAAGAAGGGAACGATTCAGTGGTGACGGCGTGCGCGTCGCGCATGCCGCTTCATCTCGTCGGGTCGTGCGCGATTCGTGCACAGCAGCACGTTGACGCTGTGTCAGGATGGACCTACAATAAGCGCGCGCGATGATACCGTCGCAGTTGGTGTCGAATCGTGACAATTTTCGCGAGGCCTTGACATTAGTCTCCTTTCGTGACTAATTCGCGCGTGATGCGCGAACGCCCTCAGGCCACCGCCGCGAAACCAGGTCAGCGGCGTGCGACGTTCTCTGTCGATGTCGTCCTCCTCACGCCGCGGGGTAAGCAACTCGCGGTCTTGCTCGTTCGTGCGGACGAAACACGAACGCGCGAGCGCTGGTGGGTACCTCACGACGAGCCGCAAGCGGACGAGTCGATGATCGATGCCGCGCGCCGAATCGCGACCGATGCAGCGCAGGTCGAACCGACGTGGCTCGAGCAGATCGGTGCCTTTGGTGATGGACGGCGGCACCCCACGGAAACCGATCTTTCGGTCGCATACGTCGGCGTGATTCCGCAAGGCGCGCCGATTCCGGCTGACGATGATAGCGCGTGGTTCACGCTATCTGATATTCCTGCGTTGACTCCTCGGCAGCGCGCCGTGCTCGACGCGGCACTCGACGCCATCCGCGTTCGGCTCGACCAGGCGCCGATTGCGTTTCGTCTTCTGCCACCGACTTTCACGCTCAGCGAGTTACAGCAAACCTACGAACTCTTGCTTGGGCGCCGGCTGCACAAGGCCAGCTTCCGGCGGGCGTTGCAGGCAGCATGGCTTGTCGAGCCGACCGATGAGTGGCGCAGCGAAGGTCGCGGTCGTCCAGCGCAGCTGTTTCGATATGCCCCACGGCGGCGTCGGAGCCAGCGCCGGGGCGTGAGATTCGACCTGTTGTCCGGCTAACCACACCCGGTCAGCGCACCAAACCGATCTCGATCCGCACCGGCTCAGTTGTCCTGCCGGTGCGGTTTTTTTTCGTATTCCGATTTCTTGCCGTCCCGTTACGGGGAACCGGGTTGACCGTCCATGGTATTAGTTACAATGTGTACATAACACCAAATACGACGGAGCCTCTGTGCTGGCGTTTTTGGATTCACTTTGTACTGCCTTGCTCGCGCGCAACACGCAGCGGATTGATGAGCTGCTCCAACATCCGCTCGCGCGCGCGTTGCCGCGCCAGGTGCGTGAGGAGGCGCTGCTCATTTCGCGTCGGGGTGGCCGAGCGATGATCGCTCCGGTGCAGACGCTACGCCTTTACAACCAGACGGCGCACCTGCTCGGTGCCTGCAGCGATCCAGCGACGACGAATGGCAATGGCGACCTTCGTCAGTTGGAGATGTTCGTCGCGCCGTGAACCGCTGGCGCGGAAGGATTTAGTTGGGAGGAAACGAAAAGAGCGCCCCGGCGTTGTACGCCGGGGCGCTCTTGCTGTCGGGAAGGAGGTCAGGCCGTCTTGACGACGTCGGCCGCCTGTGGACCCTTCTGGCCTTGAACGATCTCGAACTCGACGCGATCGCCTTCAGCCAGCGACTTGAATCCGGACCCTTGGATCGCGCTGAAGTGGACAAACACATCGGGGCCGCCATCACGCGAAATGAACCCAAAGCCTTTCGCGTCGTTGAACCACTTCACTACGCCGTTGATGCGTGACATGAAACCTTTCCTCGTCCCGTACTGGGGCTAACTGTGACGCGGATCTTGCCGGCCTTCCCAAAGTAGGACGGCCACTACATCAAGAACCGTACACCAAAATAAACAGATGTACGCGAATCACCAGTGCTAACGGGCAAGAAATGTGCACAGGCAAAGGCGAGACGAGCTCTGCTTAATGATTTGCCGACAGCGTGTTAGGCAGCGCCGGCGATGTATCGCGCGAACCGCCCGCAATTGCGACAACGGAGTGTTACCTGGGACCGCGGAGGCGGCGGCGTATGCGTGGGATCTCGCTCGATTGGCCCCGAACACGATGGACAACTGAGCGGGCGACCACTCCGATCGCTTGAAATGAGATGCAGGGCTTGAGCGGGGTTGTACGTGTTCGGACGTGGCTTTCTCATGCTTCCTCCCCGAGGATGAACCGCCGGAAGCTCTCATGCGAGAGCGTCCCACTCCACGCAAGTAACCACCTAACCAGCAAAGTAACCATCTAAATACGCAAATCCAAGTGGATTTTCGTTTTGCGGTTACCGTTTTGAATGCAACGCTGGCAGCAACAGCGCTGCTCGCCGGGTGCGGGCCGAAGGCTCATATCCCTCCACCGCCGGTCGTGATTGCTAACGCGCTTCCAGGTGGTGACCCCGACGCCCAGATGGCTCGTGCACTAGCGCCTGTGTTGTACCTGCAACGCGACGAATGGTTCCAGCTCGAACGCATCGTCGCTGTGATCCATCCAAACCGGCGGATAATCGGTTATTACCTCTTGTGGAGCGACGACGTCCACGGAGCGTGGATCCCGTTCACCAAGGCGACGGACGAGGAGATCGTTTGGGTCGGCTACGACGCGACGAAAGCGCCGTCCGAAGTCTGGACGTATTGGCATGGCAAGATCCTGCATGCCGACTGGCGAGACCGAGGACCCGTCGCGATCGACGTGCAGTGGGGAAAGCACGGATCAATGCCGAGGGGGATCGTCGACGACACCGACATGTGGCCGCGGACTCTAACGAATTTCTGGGTGTCCGCGTGGATCGGATTGCCGGACATCTGGCTGGGCAGGCTGTCGCGGCCCGGTCCGTTGTGCTTCTGCCACGACTATCGTAGATATCGCACGTTCGACCGCCCCATCGTCACGGGAGAGCGCATCGACGTTGTGGTGCGCACCGAGGATCCTGACGCGACGCTCAGCGCGGTGTTCGGCCGGCCGTACTCAAAAAAAACGCCCTGGCCCTGAGCGGCGATCTCGCGGGGTCACGCGACGTAGACGATGTCGCCTTCCGCGTCGATGCCCATTTCCTGTTGGAGACCGCACACGCCGCAGACCTTGACGGCGTGCCAGAGCTCATTGAACTCCGCCTTGTTGGCGGGACTCGATGGCTTCACCACCAGCTTCTTATAGCTGTATTCCTGGCAATGCTCACAGGCGTGCGCACGCGCTATTCGCTCGGCGCGTTCTCGCGTGATAGCCTTTGCCAATTCGCGCCTGCTCCTAGGTATTGTCGGGTGATCCGGACGGACTCGACCCGGCGATGTTCGACCCCGAAGTTCCGTCGGC
>Ga0075424_100002632_pt1 | contig 16486 bp, 9 predicted proteins | sample SoiMethybrSBSTD3_FD_75301 | JGI IMG/M metagenome (GOLD analysis project Ga0075424, IMG submission 75301) | Bulk soil microbial communities from a Populus tree surrounding site in Tennessee, USA - Soil MetaG P. TD hybrid SBSTD3 | ecosystem: Environmental > Terrestrial > Soil > Tree plantation...
GTCGTGGCATAGAGCGGATTGTGCAGGCTGGTCCACCGAGCCGCTACCGACTCGAGGACGATGAGCACGACATTGGGCGGCCGGCGCGCTGCGAGGGCACGCACGTTGAGCGCGGCTGTCGCGCGACGAATCACATTCGACGGCAAGGCGGCTGTCTGCACCTCCCCCACCTTCGGTGGATCGAAGTCCGCGAGGTCGTCTGGCGTGAATGTCCCGGTCATCCGAACGAAGCCGCCGTCGGCGAACATCTGCCATATCGACGCGGCGATCGCCCACTGCGGGCTTTCGGCAACCTGGCGATCGGAGTGCTCGACGAAGTCCGTCACATACGCGTAATGGCCCGTCGCAACCCACGCTGCTGCGAGGAACGCCGGACTCGCACTGACCCATCGCGTCGACGATACCGCTCGCATGAGGCGAGTCAAAGTGGCCACCGAAACGAGATACACACACGGAATTCCGATCAGGCTGACGATCGCCGGCAGCGTCACGTGTGCGCCCACGGAGGAACGCACCATGCGCACATCGCCGATGACAGCCAGCAGCGGATAGGTCAGGAATCCGCCAACGACGCCGAAGAGAATGATGTTGACGACCGCGTAGAGGCAGCACACTGCTGCGAAGCCCACGAACGCGCCAGAGACCGCCCGTGCAGCAATCGGTCGCCGCGAGGCGATGACCAACAGCAGGCGGGCAGCCGCCCAACACACGGTGGCAAACAGCACATCGACGTACGAGATCGCCAAGATCGAGCGCCCGTAATCGAACAGCCCGTCACGCAGCGGTACACCGAGGTGGTAGGCCTTGATGGCGACGAGCGACACCCCGAGCATCACCGCAGCCCAGAGCAGTTGTCCGGCGCTGGTGGTGCACGGGTCCCGGCGGGAAGTTCCGTCGAGTGCGCCAGTCACCAGTGCAAGTATCGTGTGGAATACGGATCGCGGACCAGCAAGATCGCGCGACCTCAGGCGTAGTTACTCCTCGCCAAACGCGTCGAGCAAAAGCGGCAGTAAGCCGTTCATTTTGATGGCCGAGGGCCCACTCGGCCGCAGGCCTTCCCGGAACCCCCGCTGCAGCAGACGATCGACGACCTGTACCCGGTTGGTGACCACGTGAACCGGCACATCCCAGGTCGCCCCTTCCCCGCTGACCATCGCCGGCGGCTGATGATCGCCAATGAGCACCATTACGAAGTCGCGGTCCGCCCGAAGACGAAGATAGCCGCCAAGCGAAGCGTAGAAATAATCGAGCGCCTGCGCGTAACTCGGTCCGAGATTGAACCAGTCTGGCTCCTGTGCCCACGCGCGGGCCAGTTCCTCGTCGTCATACGGCGTATTTGTGAGGATTCGGCTCCAATCCGGCTGGTACGGCGGTGCCGGTGTGAATGGCGTGTGCGTGCTGATCGTGGGAAAGAAAACGAACACTGGCTGGCGGGGATGTGACGCAATCTCGAGGGCGTCCATCCGGGCGAGCGCGAATTGATCGGTAATGTTCCACCATCCGAATGACGGGCCGTGATAGCCGAGGCGGGCGAGATCGTAGATCTGATCGAACCCGTAGAACGCGCCCTCCGGCCACGCGCTTCGCACGCCTGGCATGATGGCGACTGTCCTGTAGCCGTGACGGGAGAATGCATTCACCATGGTTTCGCGTCGTTGCGACATGAGCCGCACACTGGTCTGCTCGTCGCGCACCTCGTTGCCGGAGAGCAAGCTGACGTGCGCCAGCCACGACTTGCCGCCGAACGTCGTCGATTCGACGAGCGCCGAAACTACGCGACGGCCGGTGTCGCGAATATCGGTATCGAGGCGCCTGCGACTCGCGGCAAGTGCTTCGACAAGTGCGGGTCGATCCCAGCTCACGGCGCCGTACGACTCGACTGCGAGGAGGAGAACGTCGGCACCCTTGACGAGGCCGAAGTTGGAGCGCGTGGTTGGGGCGGGCGGAAGCGCACGCAATCCCGCGCCACTGATCTCATAGGTGAACTGGCGCGCCTGCCGCGCGTAGACACCCGTCACCGGTTCGACGACGCGAAGGTTACGCGGCACCGGTACGCCGAGGGCCTGCGCGGCGCCCACGACGACGACTCCGCCTGCAACGGCCGTCAGCACGTGCCGGACCCGCGAGTCTTTCGACGCATTGGTGACACAGCGAAGCGCCCACCAGAGTGGCAGGTAGATGATGAGCGGTACTAATGCGACGCCCGCAATCGTGGCTGCCACCAGCCACGGCTTCGCCACAAACGACAGCATGGCACCCACGCTCGGCAGATTTCGGAGATCCCAATACAGATTGATGTCACGACCATAAAGCGATCGTGCGGTCACGTCCTCGTAGCGCCCGATCACGAGGAAGACCCAGATCGCAGCGAGGATCCGGACGGCTGCCGGCGAGGGCGTCCTGAACCAGCGGGCGGCCACGATGATGGCCAGCACGCAGAGCGCTACCTCGATAGACAGCGCCGCACTCAAGTGGACCGACAGCGTTGGCCAGACGTTGTCGAACGTCAGCGACGCATTCAGCAGCGCGAGAGCGCCAGCCAGCATGGCCCACTGCAGGGCCGCCTTCACGCTGCCATCCTTCCACAACACACTTCGAGGGCTGGAGACAATCCCATTCGGTCCGGATATGACGCGGAGTCAGGTAATGTAGCACCTGATGGCGCCCGTGCGGCACGCACCGACCGCGACCAGCTTTACCTGCAACGCCTGGTGGTCTGGCGACGAGAACCCGGTGCTCGTACACCTGGAGGGCCACGACGCCAACGACAAGATCGCGTACGTCATCCGGACCCGGAAAACATTCTGGGAAATCGATCAGCTCGAGTACATCGCGATGGTAGGACCGAGTGGCGGGATCTACCTCGACGTGGGCAGCAACATCGGCAACCACGCCGTGTTCTTCGGCCTTTTCTGCGCCGACCACGTCGTGGCGATTGAGCCCAACCCCCGCCTGCACCCGATTCTGCGGCGCAACATCGATGCGAACGACCTGGGAGGGCGGACCACCGTCGTGCCCGTGGGCATCAGTGATACCGACCTGGTCGGCGCCATGGCCTTGCGCGACGAACACGGCGGCAACATCGGCGCGAGCCACATCGTACCTGGGCAGGCGGCGGCAGCCGCCGGCGAGCGCGTTGAGCTTCGGCGTCTCGACGACGTGATGGCTGAACTTGCGCCGTCGTTGCCGTCCCTTCCGGTGACGTTTCTCAAGATTGATGTCGAAGGCATGGAGATGGGTGTGCTCCGTAGCGCCGCGACGCTTCTGCGCGAGCATCGGCCGCAGATTTTCATCGAGCTGATCACAGACGATGCGCTCGAAGAGGCCACGTCTGTACTGCGCGAGTTCGGATACGCATGGGTGGACCGTCTCGGCAGCCCTCCGTCGTATCACTTCATTGTGCCGGGGCGGCACACGCTCCGCGCCAACAAATGGCACGGTGGCAGCCATCACTCGCACTCGGTTCACATGGTGGAGGAGGAACTGGCAGCTGTCACATCGCGGGAGGCGGTGGTTATCGTCGCCGACCTCGACGAGGGAGGGTTCGGTAGGTCGATTGCCGGACGCGCTCGGCTCCCCTTCGTCGAGAATCAGGGAGAGTACTTCGGTCCGCCCGCCGACGATAAGCACGCCATCGCTGAGCTCACACGGCTCCGCGCTGCCGGCGGTACGCATTTCGCGCTGCTGTGGCCGGCATTCTGGTTCTTTGACACCTATCCGCTCTTAGAAAAGCACCTGCGGCGCGGCCATAAATCCGTGCTCGAGAACGCGCGCGCCGTCGTCTTCGAACTCCGATAGCATGCCGGCGTCAGTCGAGGTATATTGCGCAAGTCTGTGTAGATTTTTCCCAGATACACACAGGGTTAGTCACTTTAACGCACGTTTTGAACAGTATCGTCGCACCTTGGGCAGGACCGGACCGGTGCGCTGGTTGCCATGTTGTTAGAGATCACGGGAGAATCACACAAGACCTGAGAGCTTCAGCGACGTCGATTGCAGCCGACTTGCGCATGGCGCGATCGTTGCTCCGTCGTTACTTGCGCCTCAGCTATTAGTATTGCCGTCACAACGGGTGCGCCTAGAACAATCACAGCGAACAGAGAATCGCGTCACATGCACCCACAGACGGCAGGCAAATTCATCGACATAGAAGGCGAGCGCTTCCTCATCAAGGGCGTCTCGTACGGGACCTTCGCGCCGAGCGAGCGCAACGGCAATTTCCCGCCTTTGCAGCAGGCCCGGGCGGATTTCGCCTTCATGGCACGGTCCGGGTTCAACACCGTGCGGACCTACACGGCCCCCTCCCTCGCATTACTTGACGAGGCTGCGCGGTGCGGCCTTCGCGTCATCATCGGTCTGCCCTGGTCGCAGCACGTGGCGTTCCTGGACGACGCGCGCTTGACGCGCGATATCCGGCGGGAGGTCACTGCACACGTCGGGATGCTTGGTTCGCATCCTGCAGCTTTGCTGTTCGCACTCGGCAACGAGATTCCGCCGTCCGTCGTGCGCTGGCACGGGCAGAAAAAAGTGACGCGCTTCCTGGAGGACCTCTGTGCCGAGGCCAGGTCCGCATCGCCAGAGAGTCTGCTCACGTACGTGAACTACCCGCCGACCGAGTATCTCGAGCTCGACTGCTTCGATGTCTGCGCGTTCAACGTCTACCTGCACCGCGAAGCCGACCTGCGAGCGTACCTGGCGAGACTGCAGCAGTTAGCCGGCGCGCGTCCGCTGCTGCTCGCAGAGGCAGGGGCCGACAGCATCCGCGAGGGGAGCGACGGGCAGGCCACGATTACGGCGATGCACATCCGCGCGGCGTTCGAGGAAGGACTCTGCGGCGCGGTCGCGTTCTCGTGGACCGACGAATGGTGGCGTGGAGGCAGTCAGATCGAGGACTGGGCCTTCGGCCTGGTCGATGCAGATCGGCGCCCGAAACCGGCGTTGGCGGAGGTCAGCGCGGCGTTTGCCTCGGCGCCGTTCCCGGAAGCCAGCGTCCGAACGTGGCCCAAGGTCTCGGTTGTCATCTGCGCCTACAACGCCGCCGACACCCTCGATGACTGCCTCGACTCGCTGGGACGCCTCAACTATCCCGACTTCGAAGTCATCGTCGTCAACGACGGCTCTCGTGATGCGACCGGTGACATCGCGCGGCGATACCCCGTACGCCTCATCGAGGTGCCCAACGGCGGGCTCAGCGCGGCGAGGAACATCGGCCTCTCGGCCGCAACCGGTGAGATCGTCGCCTATACCGACGCCGACGTGCGGGTCGATCGGGACTGGCTCACCTATCTCGTGCAACCGTTCCTGACCTCGGATGTCGTCGGTTCCGGCGGTCCCAATGTCGTGCCCCCTGACGATCCCTTCGTGGCGCAGTGCGTCGCGCGCGCTCCGGGCGGACCGACGCAGGTGCTGCTCGACGATCGTATTGCCGAGCACGTGCCCGGTTGCAACATGGCTTTCCGCCGGGAAGCGCTCCTCGCCATCAACGGATTCAATCCGGTTTATCTGCGCGCCGGTGACGACGTGGACATCTGCTGGCGGCTGCAGGCGAAGAAACAGCGCATCGGCTTTTCACCGTCGGCGCTCGTCTGGCACCATCACCGGTCGTCGATCAAGGCGTACTGGCGACAGCAGGTCGGGTACGGCGAGGGCGAGGCGTGGCTCGATGCCCACCACCCCGAGAAGTTCGCACACGGAACCATGCTGTGGCACGGACGGATCTACAGCCCGCTGCCGTTCATCCGCTCGCTGTCGCAACGCCGCGTCAACAGCGGCATCTGGGGAACGGCTCCATTTCCGTCCGTCTATTCCACGAGCGTGCATCCGGCGCAACTGCTGCCGCATTCGCCGGCATGGCAGGGACTCTTCGCGCTCGCTCTCGTTGCCGGCGCAGCCACATTCGCGATCGGCTATGTCGGGCTGACCGTGGCGTTGCTGCTGGCGGGCGTGGTCGGCTGGCTGACGACCATTGCGCGCTGCTTGAGGTTTGGCTGGCGCTCGGATCTCCGTGACGTCGCGAGCGTGCACGGCGTCTTCAGTCGCATTTCGCATCGGCTGCTGATCGCGTGGCTGCACTTCCTTCAGCCGCTGGCGCGTTGTGCGGGACGCATCCGCGGGAAGTGGTCGCCCCCGCAGACAATCGACCCGGCTCGGGCGAGGCGTCTGACGTGGAAGGCTCCGATCGCAAGGCTGTCCGACATGCTTGCCTCGGCGCGTCTCCTGATCGGCGGCGTTCCTCAGGAGCGCTTCTGGAGCGAGACGTGGACGTCGCCAGATGCGCTCCTCGCCGAACTGACCGGCCAGCTGCGCGCGTCGCGCCCGGCGCGCGCCGTCCAGGTAGACGACGGGTTCCGCGCAGACCGCGACTTGAGCGTCAACGTGGGCAAATGGGGATGGCTGGATGTGCGTTCGTTGATCGAAGAGCATGGAGGCGCGCGATGCCTCTTGCGCGTCGGGCTTCGCCTGCGTCTGACGATGCTGGGAGTTGCGCTGGCGCTGAGCCTGCTGCTCGCCTTGCTTGTCGCGCGCACACTTGTTCTCGTCCAATGGCCATGGGGCAGCATCGGCCTTGCTGTCGCTGTCGCCCTCGCCGTCGGCCGCGCGGCCTGGCAGACGAGCTCGGTGGTCTCCGCCACGAGGGCGGCGGTGGGGCGGGCGGCACTGGCGGTCGGGATGATGCCGATTCGCCTGCGCATACGTCCACGTCCACGTCCGTCCTTCAGGCCGCGCCTCGCGTCGTTCGCTCGATATGCGCTGGCACCGATGCTCCTGCTGCTCATCGCTGACGTGGTCGACAATGGCGCGTGGTTCTTGCGCGACGTCGGACCGTTGCCGGTCGCGCCGCGGATCGCAGCCGTCGCCATTGCGGATGCGACTCCTCTCTTCACGAGGATGCCGCAGATCGCGGGCGACATTGCGGTGGCTGGCAACGGCGATCTGCTGTTCGCCGACGCGCGCCGCGGAGTGATTCACCACTTCGCCATCGGATCGTTGAACGACCCGACCGGGGTGGCCGCCGTCAGCGATACCGACGATCAGGACGATCAGCAAGTCCTTTCCTCCGATTGGCGCGTATATTCGCCAACGGCAGTTGCCGTCGGACCTGACGGCGATGTGTACGTCGCTGACGCCCGCAGCAACCGGGTCAGCCGGATTCACGGCGACTCTGGCGAGATCGTCACGCTCGCCGGGTCTGGCGAGGCCACGTTCGACGGTGACATGAAGCCAGCCGGGATCTCGGCTCTCAACATGCCGAATGGCATTGCCGTGGCAGCGAACGGGAACATCTACATCGCCGACTCCGGTAACAATCGCATCCGCATGGTGTCAGCGGCCACCGGCCTGATTCACACGATCGCCGGAACGGGTGAAGCCGGTCCGCCCGACGCCGACGACTTCGCGCTCGGCGACGGCGGCCCGGCGAAGGACGCGCGGCTCAGCGCCCCGATGGATGTCGCGGTCGGGCCCGGAGGTGACATCTATGTCGCCGATATGGGGCATCATCGCGTTCGCGTGATCGACGGGGCCACCGCGATCATCACCACCATCGCCGGCGACGGCATTCCTCGTTCGTCGGGAGATGGTGGCCCGGCCCGTGGTGCGAGCCTCGCAGGTCCAGTCGGCCTGGCGCTCTCGTCGTCGAAGCGGCAGACCACTGTTTTTGTGGCTGAGTATCTGGGCGGCAACGTCCGGGTGATCACACGCGGCGGCAGTATCTCCACCGTGCGTGCAAACGGACGGTTCAGGTCAGCATCGCGCCTCGCGTATCTGCGCGCAGGATGGCTCTACGTCATGGATGAAAGAGGGGCGGTGACCCTCGTCAACACCTCTCGCGGCCAGCCCGTCCAGGTTGCGGCCGTGATGACGCGCGGTCAACGTCACGAGGTGGTCTCACCTGTGGCGGTTCAGCCAATCCACTAATGTCTCTCACCGCCTGGACCTGGTCATGTCTGCGGCCGTATCGCGGCCGCGTCGGAGTCCTGACCACGATAGCGGTGACCAACGTCGCACTCGGCGTGCTTGCGCCCTGGCCGCTGAAGCTCGTAGTGGACAACGTCCTCGAGGGGCGGCCCTTACCCGGTGTGCTCGGCCGCATTGGCGTCGCGCTGGCCGGCGACAGCCGCGCGGCGCTTCTCGTGCTGGTCGTGTGCGGAGGGCTGTTGCTGCAGCTCCTGACGCAGACGCTCTCGATGATCAACGTGCAGGTGCAAGTCGACACGGGGCAGCGGCTCGTCTACGCACTGCGGGCGCGGTTGCTGGCGCATCTGCAGGCGCTGGCGCTACGTCATCATGTCGTCACGCGGACCGCCGATTCGGTGTACCGCCTGGAAGCCGACGCCTATTGCGTGCACGACCTGGTGATGAGCGGACTGCTCAACCTGCTCGTGTCGGTGCTGACGCTGACGGCGATGTTCCTGATCCTGCTTCGGCTGGATGCGTCGCTGGCGCTGCTGTCGCTCGCGGTCGTTCCGTTGCTCTATGCGTGTCTTCGCTACTACTCGACCCGGATGGTGAATCGCGCGCAGCAGGTGAAGGAGCTCGAGTCGAGGCTCGTCGATCGGGTGTACGAGATCCTGTCCGGCATCAAGGTGGTCAAGAGCTTCGCCCGCGAGCCGCACGAGCTCGAGCGGTTCGCCGACGTCGGACGGGAGACGATGTCGGCGCGGCTGCGCTATACGTGGCAGGAGTCGCTGTTCACGTGGGTCGTGGGCGCGATCACGTTGAGTGGCACGGCCGTCGTGCTCGCGGTCGGCGGGCTGCACGTCCTTCGGGGAGATCTCACGGTCGGCGGGTTGCTGGTGGTGATTGCCTATCTGGCCTCCGTGTACGGCCCTCTCTCGTCGATTGCGCACACGACGGGAAAGCTGCAGAACGCGGTAGCGAGCTCACGACGTGTGCGGGAAGTGCTGGCCCTCGTCCCCGAGACGCTCGATCGGCCGGACGCGATCGACGCGTCATCGATCGCCGGCGAGATCCGCTTCGAGCATGTGAGCTTTGCCTACGAAGAAGGGCGGCCGGTTCTGCACGATGTCAGCTTCATCGCGCGCCCGGGTGAAATGGTGGCGCTCGTCGGCCTGACCGGCGCCGGGAAGTCCACGCTGGCCAGCCTGGTTCCGCGGTTTTACGAGCCCCAGCAGGGCCGCGTGCTCATCGACGGCATCGACGTGTCGCAGTATCGGCTGCGCGGACTGCGCGAGCGCATCGCGATCGTTCTGCAGGACGCGATGCTGTTCGGCGGCACGGTCGCGGAGAATCTGCGTTACGGCCGGCTGGATGCAACCTTCGACGACGTGCAGAAGGCCGCCAGCGCCGCGCATGCGCATGACTTCATCATGCGCCTCCCGGACGGCTACGACACGCCGCTCGCGCAAGCGGGCGGCAGCCTGTCTGGTGGCGAACGCCAGCGGCTCAGCATCGCGCGTGCGCTGCTGAAGGAGGCGCCGATCCTGATCCTCGACGAGCCGACATCGTCACTCGATGCGATTTCAGAGGCGGCCGTCTTCGACGCATTCCGCCGCCTGCGTCAAGGCCGCACCACGCTCGTCATCGCCCACCGCCTATCCACCGTGCAAGACGCCGATCGCATTCTCGTCCTTCACGAGGGCCGCATCGCGGCGCAGGGGACACACGCCGAGCTGTTGTCTTCGAATCAGCTGTATCGCCGGATGTGCGCGCGTCTCAGCATCGGCAAGCCGCTGGACGATCGCGACGACGACGCCGAGGTCCTGGAGCCGGCGATCTAATAAATAGAGCCGACATATGAAGATCCTGGTGGCCGGCATCATCGCCCGCTATCCTTTCGGCGGCGTGACCTGGTGCTCGCTGATGTACCTGCTGGGATTGCGCGCCCTCGGTCACGAGGTGCTGTACATCGAGGATACCGGGGAGTGCATTTACGATCCCGAGCAGAACACCCGCAGTGAGGATCCATCCTACGGCACTCGCTACATCAACGATGCGCTCGCGCCGTTCGGCCTCGGCGATCGCTGGTCTTTCGTCAACTTCAACGGCGAATATCATGGTGTCTCGCGCGAGGATGTCCGCGCCTTCTGCGGCGACGCCGACCTGTTCGTGAACCTGTCCGGCGGCTCGTGGTTCTGGCGTGACGAGTACGTGAAGATCCCGCGTCGCGTCTTCATCGATTCCGATCCGGTGTTTACGCAGCTGGCGATCGCCAAAGCCGAAGGCTGGTACGTCGACTTCTTCAACACCTTCGATCATCTCTTCACTTTCGGCGCCAACATCGGGACGCCGGCGAGTGCCACGCCCACGGGCGGATTCACGTGGCACAAGACCTGGCAGCCCGTGGTCACCGAGCTGTGGCACAGCGATGCGCCGCCCGTTCGCGATCGTTTCACGACGGTGATGACGTGGAAGATCGAAAGCTTCACCGATGTCGATGGCAACAAGGACAAAGAGTTCATCAAGTTCATCGACCTGCCACGGCGGACGCCGCACCGCTTCGAGCTGGCGGTCAATGGTCCCCAGGGCCTGCTGCGCGAGCACGGCTGGGACACGGTGAACGCAATGAGCGTGTCGAGATCGCTCTGGGATTACCGCACCTTCATCCAGGGCTCGCGCGCCGAGTTCGGGGTGGCCAAGCACGCCTACGTGGACAGTTGTTCGGGCTGGTTCAGCGACCGGACCGAGTGCTACCTCGCCGCTGGCCGTCCGGCACTCGTGCAGGATACGGGCTGGAGCGCCCATCTCCCGACGGGCGCCGGCCTGCTGCGGTTCTCGAACTGCGAGGAGGCGCTCGACGGGCTCGATCGGATCGCCGGCGATTGGAAGATGCATTCGAAGCGAGCCGCAGAGATCGCTCGTGAGTGCTTCGACGCAGGCGCGGTGCTGCCGCGATTCCTCGAGGTCGCCTGCTCATGACCCGCCCGCTGCGAATCGCGCAGGTTGGTCCAGTCAAGACGTCGATCCCGCCGTTCGGGTCGAGCTCCGTCGAGTTGTTCACGTCGCTGTTAACGGAGGGGCTGGTTGCGCGAGGACACCGCGTGACGCTGTTCGCCACGGGCACGTCGCGCACCTCGGCAGAACTGCACGCGACTTTTGCCAAGGGGTACCACGAGGGCCTCGAAGCATGGCCGTGGGAACTCTGTGAGTTGCTCAACCTGGCCGCCGCGCTCGAACGGGCGTCGGAATTCGATGTCATTCACTACCAGGCGATGTCGTGGCCCGTGTCGCTGCCACTGACGCGCCTCGTGTCGGTGCCGCTCGTGCAGACCGTGCATCACGCCCCGGGCCCTCTGGAACTCTCACTCTGGACGCGCTATCCGGAAGCACTGTTCGTGGCGATCTCGCACGCGCAGGCGTCGCTGTTCGACGGGCTCAATGTGATCGCGACGATCCACCATGGTGTGGACACGGATGCGTTCGCGTTCTCAGGCACGCCGCGCGACTACCTCCTGTACCTCGGCCGCTTCACTGAGGGCAAAGGCGTCCTGCAAGCGATCGAGGTCGCGCGCAGGACTTCCCGGCGGCTGATCCTCGCCGCGCCCGAGAACGACTACTACCAGACGACCGTGGCGCCGCACGTGGACGGGACTCACATTATCTGGGCTGGCGAGGTCGGGCATGCCGAGAAGGTCGCGCTGCTCGGCGGCGCGCAGGCCTTGCTGTATCCCGTACAGCGGGGCGAGCCGTTCGGGCTCGTCCTCGCCGAGGCCATGGCCTGCGGAACGCCAGTGGCGGCGCTCGATCGCGGCGCCGTGCGCGAGATCGTCGAGCACGGGATCACCGGCGGCATCTTCTCCTCACTCGATGAGTTGGTGGCTGGCCTTCCCGCGGTCATTGCCTACGACCGCGCGGCGGTCCGTGCCCGCGCCGTCGCGCGCTTCGGTCTGGCGAGGATGATCGACGCCTACGAAGAGCTGTACACGCGGCTCGCCGCCGGCGAACGTGGACCTGGTGCCCGCCCGCACGATCTTCAGGATGGCGCGCTCGCGTCGCGCACCGGATTGTAGGGGAGCTCCGTCGAGCGCGTGCGCCCGGCCAGCTCCTGGAACGGCCCTCCTACAGACGACCCGGGATCCGTGAAGCAGCCTCGCCTTTGTTTCTCAGCTTGAACTATGTGCGATTCAGAGGCACTCTGCGTAAGGCAACGTCACAATACATGTGCGGCGGCAAGGCGAGGTAAACGATTTCCCATCCATCGTCGATGCACAATTCATTGACGGCGGCCATGACGCCATACGGCTGCATTTCCACGTACGACCAAGGAATATAGTCGTTGAACAACATCAAGCCGGTTTTCTTGACCTTCCGCCGGCATACCGCTATGTCGCGCCGCACACCCTCGTAAGAATGCTGGGCATCGATGTAGATCCAATCAAAATACTCATCCGGGAAGGCCTCCAGCGTGTCAGCCGAATCGCCTTCGTGCAGGCGAATGTACCCACCCGGATCTGAAGCAAGGGCGCGTGCACGAGGCTCGAGATATTGATCGATCAGATGCAACTCGGTTGGCGACACGATCTCCACGATCTCTCGTGAGAACTCACCGTGCAAGACTCCGACCTCGGCGACGATGCCCCCCTTGGGGAATCGTCTCAAGATGTGTGTCCGGGTGGGTAGGACCATGCAATTCCGCAGGTGCTCTTCTCCGAGCTGTCGAGCTTCTTTGACGATCCCCTCGCCCCAAAAGGGTGCCCCGCCCGGCTCGGCTGACTGTTCGACCAGTTCTCGCAATTCCCAGGGTACCCACCCACCCAGAGGGCGCAACACACGAAACCATTCCGCCCTCATTTTGAGCAACCACGTTTGCCGTTCGCTCTGCCGGTCGGTCAATGCATTCGCTCGCGATCGCCGTGAACTGCTGTGCTGAAGATCCACACATGTGCTCCGAACAACCGAACGCTGACGACGAACTGCTTGTTCTTCGCCGGGCAAGAGTCGCACCGCGGCTTACGATCCATTCTGCTCGACGTGACGAGGATCCACCAGGGTCGTGAGAGCACGTCGGGACCGCGGCGAGAACTCGTGCGGGCTGCGAGCTTCGAAATGGAATGCCCTTCGGCCTGACCGATTACGGTCTTGCCTCCACTCGCTCGTACTGCCGGCGGTTTGCTTCGGTCCAGGCTGCGAGACGCTGCCGCAGGCGATCGCAGCGATCGGGATGCTGTGCGGCGACATTGCGCTGCTCCAGCGGATCGGCCTGCAGATCGTAGAGCTCTTCGCGCCCATCGTGGACGCTGTAGATGTACTTCCAGTTCGCCTCGCGAACCGCAAGCCGGAAATGATCTTGAGCGACGTAGAAGTACGCACGAGCCGGATGACTCTCGTCAAAAAGGCTGCGTCCCTGCCACTCCAGTGCCGCAGGCAGGCCGACTAGATCGGCGATCGTCGGAGCCAGATCCACATGGCTCCCGACCACGGGCACGCGAGCGGCCGCCTTGTACCTGCGCGGGTACCACACCATGAGCGGCACGTGCACGTCCTCTTCGTACACCGTTTGACCCTGACCGTACCCTTCGTGTGGATATCCAAACGCCTGGCCGTGATCGCCCGTGACGACGATCAGCGTGTCCTGCTCGAGACCGGCACGACGTACCGCCTCGAAGACGCGTGCGAGCTGACGATCGGTTTCGTGCACGACATTCAGGTACCGACCCAGATCCCACTCGTCCGGGGTTGGCTCCCGCAGCAGATTGAGCGGGAGCACTCCGGGACTGGGCTCGTACGGATGGTGCGTTTGCGTCGTCCACGCGGTCACGAAAAAGGGATGCGTGCCAGCACCGGCAATCAGGTCCACGATCTTGTCGACCATGCAGCGATCCTCGACGCCCCACGACGAGAGCATCTCCGGACAGGCAAGGTCGCGGTAATCCAGGACGTCCTCGAAGCCATGGCCCTCGAGGAATCCGCGCCACCCGGCCCATGCCATGTCGCTCGGCGTGACGAAGGTCGTCCGATACCCCCGGCTTCGAAACATGGTCGCCAGCGACGTGCCCGGCAAGTCCGGATACTGCACGGTCAGCTCTCGGAAATCGAGCTTCGGATACACCGATAACAGCATCGCGACCATCGAATTGGAGCTTCGACCGATATGCGCGTAGAAATTATCCGCGACCGCGCCGTGCGCCGATTCCGTCTGCAGCGTTGGTGTCGTGGCATACAGCGGGTTGTGCAGACTGGTCCAGCGAGCCGCAACCGACTCCAGGACGATGAACACGACATTTGGCGGCCGGCGCCCGGGGATGGCACGCACGTCGAGCGTGGCGGTGGCGCGACGAATCTCCCTCGACGGCAAGGAGACCGTCTGCGCCCGCGGCACGCTCGGCGGACTGAAGTCCGCCAGGTCGTCAGGCATGAACGTCCCGGCCATCCGGACGAAGCCACCGTCCGCAAACGCCTGCCATGTCGACGCGGCGATCGTCCAATACGGGCTTTCGGCAACGCGGCGATCGGGGCGCTCCTTGAACTGCTTCACGTACGAGTAATGGCCCGCCGCAACCCATGCGGCCGCGAGGATCGCCGGAGTCGCACTGACCCATCTCGGCGACGACGCCGCTCGCGTGGCGCGAGTCAAGGCGCCAACCGAAGCGAGATACACACATGGAATTCCGATCAGGCCGGCGATCGCCGGGAGCGTCAGGTAGGCGCCGACCGAGGAACGCACCATGCGCACGTCGCCGATGAGCGCCATCAGCGGATAGGTCAGGAATCCGCCAACGATGCCGTACAGGATGACGTTGACGACCGCGTAGACGCAGCAGAATGCCGCGAAGACCATGAATGCACGCGAGACCGCCCGCGCCGCACGCGGTCGCCGGCCGACGATGACCAACACCAGGCGGGCCACCGCCCAGCACGCTGTGGCAAAGAGCGCGTCGGCGTACGAGATCGCGGAGAGCGAGCGCACGTAGTCCGACAGCCCGTCACGCGGCGGGACGCCGAGGTGGTACGTCTTGATGGCGATGAGCGCGACCCCCAGCATCAGCGCAGCGCAGAGCAGTAGCCCGGCGTCGGTGACGCGCAGATCGCGGCTGGAGGTTCGTTCGAGTGCCACAGTCGACAGTTTCTATTTTATTGGATACCGGCCGCGCACCGGCAAAATCGCGCGCGAAGTGGCAGCCTGTCAGCCCAACCATTGTGCATGCCGAGAAGGTCGCGCTGCTCCGCGCGACTCGTGGCCGCGAAGCGGTGCCGACGTCCACAGCTGGGATCCTCAGCGGATCGATGCGGCGCTCACGCGCGGCACCGGGTTGTAGGGGAAATGCGTGGTGAGCGCGCGGCCGACCAATTCCTGGATGACGACCTGCGGGCGCTCCTGCTGAACGACCTGCGGATCCATGTTGTCTTGCCACAGATAGACGACGCGGCTGAAATCCTCGGACAGGAACGGCACGAGCCCCGGGCCGAACGAATCCATGAAGACAACGGCACGCGGTCCGCGGTTCGGCGCCTCGGTGACGATGCGCGCGTGCGTCAGCCGGCGGTTGGGATATTGCGGCTCGAGGATGCGGGCTGCAGCAGGGCGCTTGGGGACCAGCACGAGATCGTCCTCGCTGAGTACCTCGGTGAGACCCAGCATCCCAGCCAGATCGAGACCTGACGATCGCACGACGCGCGGTTCGAACGCGCTGTGGGATGCCGACTGCAACGTGGGGATCTCCTCCGACAGAGCATCGACGATGCTCTGGTAGCCGACGAAGGCACCGCGGTCGTTCCAGTGAGTGTCGGTGCGATGGTAGAGGCGTTCGCGAGACTTAGAGGCGAGGAGCGACGGCCGCAGATCGAGCACGCGGACGGTGGAGTGCTGGCGCAGGTCAGAGACCAACTGGTCGATTCGCGAAACAGCTGCGCGCCGGATCGTGTGCGGCATGTACTCCGGGTAGATGACGTGCTTATCGGGCGCGATGACGAATAGATACGCAATCCCCTGGCCACGCAGCCAGTCGCTGATGTCCTGCAGCGTGTGCCGCCAGACTTCGAGCTCGGCGCCGGTGAACGGCGGCGCCTCCGCGTAATCCTCCATCGCGCCGTCGTCGGCATAGAACAGCCAGCCGTCGCGTCCTTTGATGACCGACGCGGACGGTGAGACGCCCAGCGCATCCAATCGTACGATCGCCTGCCAGCGCACCAGGCGCACACGGAACGCAAAGTGGTCCTCGAAGTAGCGGGTCAGCTGCTCCGGCAATGCGCGTAGTGATGCAGCATCCCACCGGAGCTGCGGCCATGGCGCGAGCGTCCGGTTCTCGCCCGACGGGGCATCGCGATCGAGATTCAGCACCATCCCCATCAGTGGCAGAGACAGCACCGCGAGGAAGATAACGACGATGATTCGTTCGACGAGCGCGGGCAAGCGGATCATCGTCAGAACCGAAAATAGATGAACGGGTTGTAGCTGCGCGAGGCTGACAGCATCAGTGAGGCCGCGAGCAGCGCCATGAGTCCCACTACGGCGGCCATCGAGGCCTGCCAGCGCAGCACGCGTACGGCTGCGCTCTCTGCGGGAACGGCCAGGCGCTGTCCAAGGGCC
>Ga0075424_100002634_pt1 | contig 16477 bp, 14 predicted proteins | sample SoiMethybrSBSTD3_FD_75301 | JGI IMG/M metagenome (GOLD analysis project Ga0075424, IMG submission 75301) | Bulk soil microbial communities from a Populus tree surrounding site in Tennessee, USA - Soil MetaG P. TD hybrid SBSTD3 | ecosystem: Environmental > Terrestrial > Soil > Tree plantation...
GAACCATGCGACCTTGCCGCCGCGCGGCAACGCGGGTGACGGCCTGCGCCTGGCACAGTCCGTAGGCGGCCGGCTCAATGATGCCATGCACCAGCCCGCCGCCTGGGCGCCCGTGTCGCTGGTGCCGCAGCCCGACGGCAGCCTTATTCCGTTCCCGCATTTCTACGAGCGCGGCAAACCCGGCTATATCAGCGTCGACCGGCGTGGTCGGCGCTTCGTCAATGAGTCGAAGTCCTATCACGTCTACGTCCCCGAGCTGATCGAGGCCTGCCGCGATGATCCCGTGATCGAGGCATGGATCGTGTGTGACCATGCCGCCATTCGACGGTTTGGGCTCGGCGCGCTCGGGCCGGCGCCGATGCCGATGCGGGCATTCCTTGCGTCGGGCTACATCAAGCGCGCCGATAGCGCAGCTGCCCTGGCGCTCGCCTGCGGCATCGATGCGCGGGGACTAGATCAGACGCTGCGCGTCTTCAACAGCGCCGCGCGCGGCGGCGCGGATCCGGAGTTTCAACGCGGCTTGGATGCTTACCAGCGCTTCAACGGCGCGGCCGACCACCTTCCCAATCCCTGCGTCGGGCCGCTGGAGAAGCCGCCGTTCTATGCCGTTCGCGTGGTTCCGGGCGAACTTGGCACCTTTGCCGGTATCGCCATCAACGCGCATGGGCAAGTGATCGATGCCGACGGCGTTGCCCTCGATGGGCTCTATGCCGTCGGCAATGACGCGGCCAGCGTGATGGGCGGCACCTACCCGGGCGCGGGCATCACCATCGGTCCCGCCATGACGTTTGGCTATCTCGCCGCCCGGCATCTGGCGGCCGCACGCCAGGGGCGCGCGGCGGAACTGGCGCGTCCGCAATCGGCTCAGCCTTGAAGCAGCCGGTCGAGGTCACCCTTCGCCTCGAGTTCATAAAGCTCATCGCAGCCGCCGACGTGGGTCTGCCCAATCCAGATCTGCGGCACGGTGCGGCGCCCGTTGGCCTTCAACGTCATCTCCCGGCGTAGCGCGGGATTGCCGCCGACGTCGATCTCTTCGAAGGCGGCGCCTTTCTCGCCCAGTAGGCGCTTGGCCATGAGGCAGTACGGGCAAAAGCGCGTGGTATAGAGGACAACCCTTGGCATCCTGACCCCGTGTGAAGGCGCGAACACGCTGCCTTTGCTAGCGCGCGCCGCGACGGCTTGCCAGGGGAACGCCGCAGGCGCCCACGGGTTGTCGCCCTCGACCGATTTGTTTTGCGCATTCGCAAGGGCTCGGTCAACGGGCACAAGGGGCCCCCAGCGCCGCCCCGTCCTGGCGATTTCTCCAAGCCTTTGCAAGGCCGCGAGGAGATCGCCGCGGCGATGCCCGGGCGCCTCCCACGCCGCCGCTGAGGCCCAGGCAGGGGCGAGGGCGCCCAGTCCCCTTGTCGCTTGCGCCACGATGAGCGCAATGGCAGCCTCCGGCCCAGGGCAGGTTTACCGCGAGCCAGGTGTGAAGGCGCCGAAATTCAGCTACGTCCGCGCCGCCAGCCTAGGGCAGGTTCTGGAGCTGCTCGAGCGCTATGGCGAAGACGCGCAAATCCTCGCCGGCGGGCAGAGCCTGATGCCGGCCCTTAACATGCGGCTCTCCGCACCCCGGCTCCTGGTCGATATCAACGGGATCGCGGCGCTGCAGGGCATCACCTGCAAGGAGGGCGTGGTGCGCATCGGTGCGCTGGCGCGGCATGCCGAGGTCGCCACGTCCGCCAGCATCCGCCAATACCTGCCGCTGATCGCTGCGGCCATGCCGCACGTGGCCCACCTCGCCGTGCGCAACCGCGGCACCTTTGGGGGCAGCATCGCACTGGCCGATCCAGCCGCGGAGCTGCCGGCCTGCGCGCTGGCGCTCGACGCACGCTTCGTGCTGCAAAGCCTCGCCGGCCGGCGCGAGGTTGCCGCCGCGGATTTTTTCAAAGGTTTCTATGCGACGGCTCGCCTGCCCAACGAGCTGCTGATCGAGGCGCTGATCCCGGTGCGACAAAACTGGGTTCCCGTCTTTCTGGAGCTGGCGCGCCGTCACGGCGATTTTGCCATCGCCGGTGTGGCCTTTCAGGTGCTGCTCGCAGCGGGCATCGTCGCCGACGCCCGCTTGGCCTATTTTGCCAGCGAGGCGCGGCCGACGCTCGGCCTCGCCACGCTGGCGGCGATCAAGGGCCAGCGCCTCGATCAAACCACCACCGAGGCCGCGGTCAGCGCCCTGCCGAAAGATCTGGCGCCGATCGGCAACGCCGCGGCGAGCGCCAAGCTGCGCCTCCACCTGCAGGGCGTGCTGACGCGCCGCGCCTTGCAACAGGCGCAGGCGACAATCACCGGCAACGCGAGGCCTTAATGGGCGGCGAAGAGAGCATGCCGATCCGCCTCACCGTCAACGGCGAAGCCGTTACGCACGTCGTGCCCGTGCGCCAGCATCTGGTGGATTTTTTGCGCGGCACCTTGGGTTTTACCGGCACGCACGTGGGCTGCGAGCACGGGGTGTGCGGCGCATGTTCGCTGCGCGTCGACGGGGTGCTGGTGCGCGGTTGTCTGATGCTGGCGGTGCAGGCCGATGGGGCCGAAGTGGTCACCATCGAGGGCCTCGACGCCTCGGGAGAGATAGCCGATCTGCAGCAGGCCTTTGTCGAGCGCAATGCGCTGCAATGCGGCTTCTGCACACCCGGCATGCTGATGGCGGCAGCGGAATTGTTGCGCGCCGGCGAGCAGCAAACGCGCGCGGCTATCCGCGAGCATTTGGCCGGCAATTTCTGCCGCTGCACCGGTTATCACGCAATTGTCGATGCGGTGTCAGCGACGCTCGAGCGGCGTGCCCACGCAGGAGGCAAGCGTGTCTGAAAAGGGGCGCTCTTCTCCGCTTGGCCAAATGAGCTATCTGGGCCAGTCCGTGCCGCGCCTCGGCGCCAAAGCCGCAGTGGCGGGAAGAGGGCGTTATACCGACGACATCCAGCTGCCGCGCATGCTGCACGCCGCCTTCGTGCGCAGTCCCTACGCGCATGCCAGAATTGTTGATATCGACCTTGCCGCGGCAAGGCGGCACGAGGGCATCCACCTCGTGCTGAGCGGCCGCGAGCTCGCCCAGCGCGTGACCGGACCGTGGGTCGGCACGCTCAGCTGCTTTGCCGGCATGAAGTCGGCGCCGCAGTACCCCATGGCGGTCGAGCGCGCCTGCTGGGCCGGCGAACCGGTGGCAATCGTGGTCGGACGCACGCGTGCTGCGGCCGAGGACGCGGCCGAGCTCATCCGCATTGACTGGCAGGAATTGCCGGCGATCGCCGAAAAACGCGCCGCCCTGGCACCACACGCCCCCGTTATTCATGCCGAGCTCGGCGACAATCTCGCCTTCCGCAAAGCGATAGACACCGGCGACGTGGAAAGCGCATTTGCCGGCGCCGATCTCGTTGTCGAGGAGACTTTCGAGTTTGCCCGCCATACCGGCGTGAGCCTCGAACCGCGATCCCTGCTCGCTACCTATGACAAGGCGACCGGAAAGCTGACGATCATTACCAGCAGCCAATGTCCGCACATGATCCAGCGGGTGTTTGCTGAGACGCTGGGTATTCCCGACCACAACGTGCAAATCATCGCGCCCGACGTTGGTGGCTCGTTCGGATTGAAGATCCATACCTACGGCGACGAGGTGGCAACCGTGGCGGCGGCCATCGAGCTCGGACGCCCCGTCAAATTCATCGCCGACCGGCTGGAGTCGTTCGTCTCCGACATCCACGCGCGCGAAAATTCCGTAACAGCGCGCATCGCCGTGAAGCGATCCGGCGAAATATTGGGCTTCGATGTCGATGTGCTTTCCGGCGCCGGCGCCTATTCACAGTACCCGCGCACCAGCGTGTTTGAAGCCAATCAGATCCTGAACGTCACGGGCGGACCCTACCGGCACCGGCACTATCGGGGGCGTGCGAGCGTGGTCTACCTCAACAAAGCGCCAAGCTCGCAATACCGCGCCGTTGGCCATCCGATCGGCAATGCGGTGGGCGAACACTTGGTGGATCAAGCGGCCTACCGGCTCGGCATCGACCCCATCGAGATGCGGCGGCGCAACGTCTTTGCGGATGACGCCTATCCCAGCCTTAGCGCCAGCGGCATCAAGCTCAAGGACCTGTCGCATCAGCGCTGCCTCGATCTGCTCGTGCGGCGCATGCGCTACGACGAGCTTCGCCGCGAGCAGGACGAAATGCGCCTGGCGGGGATCCAGCGCGGTATCGGCATCGCCCTCTTCATCAAGGGCACTTCGCCGGGTCCCTTGGGCTACTACGGCAGCGGCGGCGCGCCAATCTCGCTGCAGGACGCCTGCGTCATCAAGCTTGAGCCCAACGGCGGCGTGATCTGCGCCGTCGGCGTAACCGAACAGGGCCAGGGTACCAACACCATCATGGGCCAGATCGCCGCCGGCGCGCTCGGCGTGCCGATCGAGGCGGTGCGCGTTATTTCCGGGGATACCGACGCCGTCCCCTACGGCGGCGGCACCTTCGGCTCGCGCGCGGCCGCGATCGGCGGCGAGGCCGTTCTGCAAGCGGCGCGCGCGCTGAAGGAGGAGATCCTCGCCATTGCTAGCGAGCTGTTGCAGGCGGATCCAGCAAGGCTCGAGATCGTCGACGGCAGCGTGGTCGACGCGGCGGGCACGCGGCGCCTGCCGCTCGCCGAGATTGGGCGTATCTGCCACTTCCAGTTGGGGGAGCTGCCGGCGGGCCGCCAACCCGTGCTTTCGCATACCCGCCGGTTCAGGCTGGTCGAAGACCTCTACATCTTTGCCAACGGCGTCCACGGCGCTTACGTCGAGATCGACACGGACACGGGTTTCGTGCGGCTGCTGCAGCACTGGGTGGTGGAAGACTGCGGCCGCCTGATCAATCCGCAGCTCGCCGACGAGCAGGTCAGGGGCGGTTGCGTGCAGGGAATCGGCGGGGCACTTTACGAACACCTGATCTACGATGCTGCGGGTCAGCTCAGCAACGGCACCCTGGCAGACTATCTGGTGCCGATGGCAGCCGAGATGCCGGAGATCGATGTGGCGCACGTCGAGACGCCAAGCTCGCTCAGTGAACTCGGCGCCAAGGGCGTTGGCGAGTCAGGCACCGGTGCCGCCCCTGCCGCCGTCATGAACGCGGTCAACGACGCGCTGCGGCCGTTTGCTGCCCGCGTCACCTCGCAGCCGATCACGCCCGAGACGGTGCTGGTGGCACTCGGCAAGATCTGAGGCACCTCTGCCATGGGAAACCCCATTCTTGTCGAGCTTACGCGCGGCCGGCAGCGCGAGAGCGTGCACACCGGCGCGCTTGCCGTCGCGCGGCCCAACCGAGAACTCGTGGGTTTTATCGGCAACGTCGAGCAACCGATCTTCGCGCGCTCGGCCATCAAACCTTTGCAGGCCCTGCCGCTGCTGGAGACCGGCGCGGCCGACCGCTACGGCTTCGGGCCGCGCGAGCTGGCCATTGCCTGCGCGTCGCATGCGGGCACCCCCGAACACACCACCACGGTCGCCAACATGCTGACGCGGCTGGGCCTCGATGCCATGGCATTGGGGTGTGGCACGCAGGAGCCACTGGATGCGAGCGCTAGCCGTGCGCTTATTCGCGCCGGCCTGGCTGCCACGGCGCTGCATCACAACTGCTCGGGCAAGCACGCCGGGATGCTGGCCACGGCCGCGCACAAGACCGAACCGACCGCCAGCTACTGGCTGCCCGATCACCCCGTGCAAATGCGCATCCTGGGCACGCTCGAAAACATGACGGGCCGTCGGCTCGGCAGCGATGTGCGTGGCATCGACGGCTGCTCGGTGCCGAACTGGGCCGTTCCGCTGGCCGACCTCGCCAGCGCCTTCGCGCGCTTCGTGACGGGTGAAGGCCTGACGCAGGCGCGCCGGCACGCGTGTCAACGACTGGTGGAGGCCTGCTGGGCCGAGCCCAGGCTGGTGGCCGGCCAGGACCGGCTCGATAGCGTGGCCATGGGCAGGCTGCCCGGCAAGGTCCTCATCAAGGCGGGCGCCGAAGGCGTTTACTGCGGCGCCTTTCCAGCAGCGGGCCTCGGCTTCGCGCTCAAGGTCGATGACGGCGGCAAACGCGCGGCCGACCTGGTTGCGGCTAGCCTGCTGCGTCAGTTCTGTCCCGAGGCGACAGACCTCGGCTTGGCGAGACCGCTGCATAACTTCCGTGGCCTGACGGTCGGCGAAATACGCACCGCAGACGCGCTCAAGCGTTTGCTTGGCAGGCTTGGCTGACGCTGCCGCGGCTATCCAACGGGGCTCGGTCGCAAGCCAGCAAAGCCGGCGACAGTGAGGGCTCCAAGACGACGGCTACGACCGCCCGGCCGCAGCAAGCCGGTGCAGACAGGCGCCAAGGATTTCTTGCCCTCCCTCCAGCGCCTGCGCCCAGCTCAGCGGGGAGCTAGCGGCGTGGCGCCCTCTCGAGCCGCCCGCGCGTGCCAGGCCGGCCGGAACGTGGATAAAGCCGACGCGGCGGCCAGGGTGGGCGCGCGCCGCTGCCAGCGAATTGTAAAGCGTGGCGTTGCACAAATAACCACCCGCGTCACGCGAAGCAAAGGCCGGAATGCGGCGCGAACGCAAGCGCACCACGATGTAGCTGACGGGCAGGCTGGCCGCCAGCACGTCCGGCCCGCCGGCGCGCACCTCGAGAGAAGAAGGCAAGGCACCGACCGCGTCGGGGTGGGCAAGGCAGCGGTTTTGCCCGCGGCGCTCGATCTCAAAGCCCCGCGCGCGCGCAGAGACCCCGAAATGCAGGATGAGGTCGGGCCGCAACTCGCCCAGCAGCTCCTCGAGCTGGCGGGGTGCGGCTTGCCATTCGGTCGACAGCAGGCCGGCACTCACCCCGATGCCGTAAAATCGGCGTCGCGCCTCGGCGGCGAGTTCCGGGACCAACGCCATGGTCGCGTTGACGGGTACGCCGGGAAAGGGGGCAAAACCGGTGAGTAGCACGCGCATGGCCATGTCCGCGCTCAAGCCCTCCCAGACCTTATGCAGCGCCGGGCGCTGGCGTCGCCTGCACACCCATTAACGCGGCAAGCTGCTTGGCCGCAAGCGCGGGCGTGAGATGGCCCGCGCGCACCTCGTCTTCGAGCGTCCGCACGCGTGTTTCAAGCTGCCGGTCGGTGCGCAAAGCCTTTTCCAATTGCTCGGCCAGGAGTGCGCGCATCCAATCGACGGCTTGGGCTCCGCGCCGGGCCGCAAACTCACCGCTCGCCTGCAGGATGCGGCGATGCTCCAGGATCCTGCCCCATAGCTCGTCGAGCCCGCGATTGTCGCGGGCGGAGATGGTGATGACGGGCGGCGTCCAATTCGGCGAGGGTGGTGTCAGGATCGCCAGCGCCCCTTGGTAGATCGAGGCGGCTTTCAAGACACGCTCCCGGTTGTCACCGTCGGCCTTGGTGATGGCCAGCATGTCGGCAATTTCAATGATCCCTCGCTTGATACCCTGAAACTCGTCGCCGCCGCCGGCGAGCAGAAGAACAAGAAAGAAATCGACCATCGCGGCGACCGCGATCTCCGATTGGCCGACGCCGACGGTCTCCACCAACACCACATCGAACCCCGCCGCTTCCAACAGCGCCATCGTTTCGCGGGTCTTGCGCGCCACACCACCCAGCGTGCCGGAGGTGGGCGAAGGGCGAATGAAGGCCCGATCGCTTTGCGCCAGGCGCGCCATGCGGGTCTTGTCGGCCAGGATCGAGCCGCCCGATCGCGTCGAGGTGGGGTCGACGGCCAGCACGGCGACACGATGGCCCGCTTCGATCAGATTGACGCCAAGCTGGTCGATGGCGGTGGACTTGCCAGCACCCGGCACGCCGGTGATACCGACACGCATCGCCCCGCCGGTGAGCGGCAATAGGCGCTGCAGCAGCGCATCGGCCAAGGTGGCGTGCTCGAGTTTCGAACTCTCGATCAGCGTGATCGCACGCGCGAGCGTGGCGCGGTCGCCGGCACGCACGCCGGCGACATAGGCATCAAGCGAGACTTTCTGCGGTTGCCCGGCAATTGACATCGGCAAGCGCTCTCCTGACGAATAGGATCAAGAAAATTCGCCCCGCCCGCAAGCCTGCGCTTGGCCTGCCCGCCGTGCGCGCTAGGGCAGCGCGGCCAGAACGATGGCCGCCAGCACGAGGGCGCCGCCCGCAAGCTTCCAGGCATCGAGCGTTTCGGCGAGCACCAGCGCGGCCGCCGTCAGCGCCGTGACCGGAACGGCAGCCGTCGTCAGCCCCGCCAACCAGGTTTCGACATAGGGCAGTCCGCGATACCACAGCCACAAGCAGAACACGCTGGCGGAGAGAGCATACCAGGTGGCAAGCAGCCACATTGGCGGGGAGACCCCGCCGAGGTCGAAGGGCATCGACAACAACGCCAGCGGCGCGGCGCCGGCCAATCCAACCAAGTTGGCACCCAGCGCCAACCGCAGCGGCCGATAGGGGGGCGTCAGCCGCTTGCCCAGAAGCACGAAGCTTGCCTCGCAGGCAACTGCGCCGACGACCAGAAGGTTGCCGAGAAGGGTCTCAGTGCCGCGCTCGGTGCCCGCGGCCACCAGCAGCAGGCCGGCAACGGCGAGCCCGATGGCAGCCGCCTGCGGCAGGCGCAAGCGTTCGCGCATGACGGCAAGCCCCAACAGGGCAACCACCGCCGGCAAGGTGGCGGTAATGATGCCGGCATCCGAGGCGGACGTGCGCTTTAAGCCCTCAAACATCAGAGCCGTGAAGCCGATCATGCCGAACAGCGCCATGCACGTGAGGTCGCGAAGTTGCCGGCCGCGTAGCGCTCTGAGCTTGGGGACTCCCTCGCGATAGACGAGCGGTAGCAGCGCGGCGGTGGACACCAGGAAGCGAAAAAGCATGAACAGGTAGATGGGCACCTCGGCGACGATGATTTTGCCCAACACTACGTTCGCGCCGGTCAAAACCATGGCGGCCGTCAATGACAGCAGCGCCGCAAGTCGGTGCCGGCTCGACGAGGGCTCGGTCATGCGGTTGCCAAATCTCGTTGCCACAGGTGCTGCCGCCGGCGCCTGCCGTTGGGTTTGCTACGATTGCAGCGATGCTGTTGTTTCTCGTAAGCTCTCGGGCGCCAGGTGGAGGAGGAGAGGGGAGGCCATCATGGGCGAGGTTTCGCCGGCAGCCGTCAACATCGCCATTTTGGCTGCGGGCCTGCTTCTCTACGCCCTGATCTGGTACTTGACGAGGGGCTTGCCGCGATTTGCCAAGGTACTGGCGCGCCTGCTGCCACTCGGGCTGGTGCTGCCGGCCATGCTCATTTTGTCGGGCCAGCGTGAGGCCCCGCGCAAGGAGGTGGCGACCGCGCCTGCGCCAGGCGCCGCGCGCCGCGAGTCGGCGCCATCGGGTGGGGCACCGCCGCCCGCGGAACCCAAGTCCTCGGCGGCTCCGCCGCCGGCGCCCGCCGTCCCGCCGCCACCCGTGCCGCAACCCGCACCCCGCTCGCTGCCGAACTCCGCACCTGCGCCGGCCCCTGCCGCTCCAGCGGCATCCGAAAAGGAGGCGACGCGCTCGCTCAGTGGTCCGCCGCCCGGCTCGCCGGCGGCGAGTCAAGGCGACTGGGACGTGGTGCCCGTCTTTTATGGCACTGATCGCGTACGCAAAGATGAGCCCAAGCGCGTCATCTATAGCTCCGAGCGCGCGCGTCGGCTCGAGCTGGGTCACGCCTTGGTGACCGTCCCCAAGACGCATCAAGTTCCCAACATTGAGCGCCCGTTCGCCATCCGCATCCCCTATTTCCAGGTGACCCTTTATGAGGGTGCCGAGGACCCCAAAAGCCATTTCACGATCAAGGAGATGGCGATACTGACGCGCGAGGAGTTCATTGCCAGGGCGCGCGAGCGGGTGAACGGCAGTCGCGCCTTCAAAGATCAGGCCGTGGTGTTTGTGCACGGCTACAACAATTCGTTCGACTATGCGCTCTATCGCACGGCGCAAATGGCCTACGACCTCAAATTCGACGGTGCGGCCTTCCTCTACAGCTGGCCCTCGCTCGGCGACTTCAGCGGTTATGGCTACGATCGCGAAAGCTCGCTGCAGGCGGAGCCCTACCTGCGCCAGTATCTCGAGCTCGTCTTGAAGGAAACGGGGGCCAAACAAGTGAGCGTCATCGCCCACAGCATGGGAAATCTGCCGCTGCTCCAGGTGCTGCGCGACTTGGGTCCGAACTTGCCGTCCGATGTCAGGCTCAATCAGATCATCATGGCGGCCCCTGACGTCGATCGCAACGTGTTCGAGAACATCGCCAGCGATCTGCAAAAGTATGGCCGCGGATTAACGCTTTATGCATCCGCCAACGATCGCGCCATGCAGGCGGCGCGCCGCGTTGCGGGCGGCATCCCGCGTGCCGGCGACGTGCCTCTCGATGGTCCCATCATTATCGAGGGCATCGATACCATCGACGTGACCCAGACCAGCCTCGATTATCTGGCGCTCAACCACTCTATCTATGCGGAAAAATCGGCTCTGCTCAACGATATCGGCTTGCTGTTGCAGACCGGGGAGCGGCCGCCGGACAAGCGCATTCCGATTCTGGAGCTGATCGAATCGGGGCGGGGAAAGTTTTGGCGCTACCCGGCCAGCCGCTAAAACATCGGCCCTGGCGCCGCGGCGGGCTGCTTCGATCGGCAAGCAGGATTTGCTTTACCTTGCCAGCGCATAGTTCCCGGTCGGCGAAGTCTCAATTCGAGCGGGGCCGATCAGGCGCGTCACAGCTTGCCTAGCCTGTTTGCTGCTCCTCTTGCTCGCCGCCCCGTGCCTGTCGGCGGTGTCGGCCCGGGCGCAGGGCGCAACCGATATGGGACTGGCGCCGGGCGCGGATGATGACGACGAGGAGGTCGGCAGCGACAAGGCCGAGCGGGAGGATCCAGCACCCATGCGCGCGGCAGGCGGCGATCCGCTGGGCATGGTGCGCCGGGCCGACGCCGATGGGCTCGACTGGGACGAGGACAGCCGGCCGTGGGCGCCCCATCCCGCACAGCTTGCCCATCCCGACCACGACGTCGTCGTCTGCGAGGCGGGTTGCGACGGCTCGCCAGGCAGCATCGTCTACCGCAGAAAGCGCGAGCGCCGGCCGGAGTGAGACGCTCCCTGCCGGCTTGACCCGGGCCTACCGCCTGTTCGGTGGGCTAAGCGCAGGCCTGCGCGCCTTGCGCTTCAAAGAGCAGGCCGGAGAGGCCTTTGCCGCGGCTCGAGGCAAGATAGAGCGCCAGCGCCGCCATGTCGGGCTCGCTGCGCAGCACGGGCTCCGGCCCCAGGGGGAGCGTCTGGGGCACGATGGCGTTGATGCGAACGGCTTTGCTCGCCCATTCTTCCGCCTGCAGGCGCGTCATGGCGGCAACGGCCGCCTTGATGAGCGAGGCCAGCGCCTGGCTTCTGCCGCGCACTCGCCCGGCCAGGACGGCGACGTTGAGGATGAGGCCTTCCGTCAGGGTCACGGACATGCGATTGGCGGCGATACTCGAATAGATGCAGGCACCCCTCAGCCGATCCGCAACCAAGGCGTCGATCGCACGCATGCTGGCGGCGCCGGCGAAGTCGTTGGGTACAAGCGGCACCAGATTGACGACGACGTCGAGACCGCCGAATGCCTGCACGGCGCGGCGCGCAAAGCGCACGAGACTGTCGCTATCGGCGCCAACCGGCCCGAAGGCCATGGTTTCGAGCGCGGTCGGTGCGGCAATCTCGGCGACAGCCTCCATGTTCTCGCTCGCCTCGGCGAACTGGAGCACGAGGCGCGTCCTGTGATCGGCAAAGGCGCGGGCGATGTCGATGCCGCACTCGCTGGTAAGACCGGTGATGAGAATGCGCTGTTCGGCCAGGTCCGGGTAGGCGGGAGCCGACTGGGCTTCCTCGATGACGCTCATCAACATGCTGGTTTCCTCCCGGAACGCTGTCACATCCGTGCGCATTGGCGTGGTTTCCGCTTCTCACGCCGAATCGGCTAACAACCGCTAAATGCCGACCAGATTCGGGTGAGTGTGTGCCGGAATCCGAACGAACACCCGGCAATGTTAGGGCGGACCGGAGGCAGCGGCAAAAAAACGCAAAAAACGACGCGCCAATCCGGCGCCCAAGCGCCACCCTCGCGCCGCGCGCTAGGCCTCGTGCCTGCCCGCCGGGGTGGGGGGCGGCCCGGCGGCTTGGAGCCGGCCCTGGTCCCTGCTAGAACCCTCGCAGCCATCAGCCTGAAAACCGCGGAGACTGCCATGGCCCCGCTCGACATGAAGCCCAATGAGCTCGAGCCCTATTGGGTCCCTTTCACCGCCAATCGCGCCTTCAAAAAGCGCCCGCGCCTCTTTGCCGGCGCCAAGGGCATGCACTACTTCAAGCCGGATGGCAGCAAAGTCATCGATGCCACGTCTGGGCTGTTTTGCGTCAACGCTGGCCATTGCCGCGCGCCGATCGTGGAAGCCATCCAGGATATGGCGGCGCGCCTGGATTATGCGCCAGCCTTTCAGTACGGCCATCCCAAGGTGTTCGAATTGGCTTCCCGGCTGGCGCTGCTCGCACCCGGCGACCTCGACTACGCATTTTTCTCCAACTCGGGTTCGGAAGCGGTCGATACGGCGCTCAAGATTGCCCTCGGCTACCACAAGGTGAGGGGCGAGGGAGCCCGCACGCGCTTCATTGGCCGCGAGCGCGGCTATCACGGCATCGGTTTTGGCGGCATCTCGGTCGGCGGCATCGTCGCCAACCGCAAGCAGTTCGGCAACATGCTGACGGGGGTCGACCATCTCCCCTCCACCTACGATCGGGCACACCAGGCCTATAGCCGCGGTGAGCCCGAATGGGGCGCCCACCTGGCCGACGAACTGACGCGCCTCATCAATCTGCACGACGCCTCGACCATCGCCGCGGTCATTGTGGAGCCGGTCTCCGGATCGACGGGCATCCTGGCCCCGCCCCAGGGCTATTTGCAAAGGTTGCGCGAGCTCACCGCCCAGCACGGCATTTTGCTCATTTTCGACGAGGTGATCACGGGCTTCGGACGCCTCGGGCAGTGCTTCGCGGCGGAACGCTACGGCGTCGTGCCGGACATGATCACGTTTGCCAAGGGGGTGACCAACGCTGCGGTGCCGATGGCCGGCGTGATGGCGTCGAAGGCAATCTACCAGGCGTTTATGACCGGCGCAGAGCATATGGTGGAGCTGTTCCATGGCTACACTTATTCCGGTCACCCGCTGGCGGCCGCCGCTGGCCTGGCCACGCTCGACATCTACAAGGATGAAGGGCTGTTCGAACGGGCAAGGAGCCTTGAGGCCCCGTTTGCCGATGCCATGATGAGCCTGCGCGGCCATCCTAACGTGGCCGATATCCGCACCGTCGGTCTCTTATGCGGTATCGATCTCGAGCCGATCGCCGGCAAGTCAGGACTGCGCGGCTTCGAGGCGACCGAGCATATGTATCATGACCTTAACATCTATGTGCGCGTCGCCCTCGATACGCTGATCGTCGCGCCGCCGCTGATCTCGAGCGAAGCCGACATCGCCGAGATCCGCGACGGCATCGCCAAGGTCCTGCAAGCCGTAGCTTAGCACCTGCGCGCCGCCCGCCCGAAGCGGCGGCGCCACGCCAGGCCTTGAGCGCTCCTCGTCCTGAAGGCCGGCCTGGGGAAACCTGGTGATAGTCCGGCCAAGCCGGTTGCGCATGCAGCCGCGCCGCAGGAATGCTTAGGCAGCTCGAATCAAAAAAAAGCGGAGCTTGGCTGCACATGGCACAGCAACTCGGCATCCCCGGCCCGCAGTCCCCGCATGGGCGCTTCGCCGACGCCTTTGTGATTTTTTCGGTCACCGTGCTGTCGATGGCGCTCGGCGCCTGGTTCTTGCTGCAACTGGGCCTATCGCTGTGGCCGGGAATGGCGGCGGCCTTGACCGTCTATACGGTGCTCCTTTTGTTGCATCTTTTGGTGCGCCGATCGCTGATCGACGCCAGTGCCGGCGAGCCTCGAGATGAAATGCAATGGATCGCGGGCGAGCCCGACCTCGATGCGCCGGCGACCGAGGCACGCAGCGGCCCCTCGTTCGCTCCGTTTGCCAGCACGGGGGCGCCTTCCGAACGCATCGCCTCCGAGCTCGATCATCCCCATACACTGCCCGATGCGAGTGCCGAGATCGCCTTCCACTATCGCCCGCGCGACGCCGGCGGACCGCTCGGGGGAGGTCGCGTTTCGCCGCGCGTGGGCGGCAATCCGAACCCGGCACACGGCTCGGAGGAGGGCTGGCAGGGCGCCGCCGCGCCGTCACCTTCGGAAAAGAATGTCGAGCTCATCCAAGATCTGATCAAAAAGCTCGCCGACGAACTGAGCGATGTTGCCCCGACATCTCAGCCTGCAAGCACGCTGCCGGGCGATGCCGAGGATGCCATGATCGCGCGCTCGCTGGCGGCGCTCGACACGGCGGCCGCCTCGATGCGGGCCGCCGCTGGTGAACCCAGCAGCGAGGCAACCGCAGGCTGGTGGCGGGGTAGCGAGCCGGGGCACAGCGGGGCTGACACCCCGGTGCCGCGCGGCCCGCGTGCGAGCGCGGCTGCGCCACACGCGCCTACGGCGCCGCCCGCACCCAACGCTCAGGTCTCGCGCGCCGCGGAGGCGATTGCCGCCAACCGCATGGAGATCTTGCTCGAACCCATCCAAGCCCTGAACGAAGGACGCGCGCGCCACTTCGAAATCAGCTCGCGCTTTTTGGCGGCCGATGGTGAGCCGATCGAGACCTCCCCGCTTGAGCGCACCGGTCTCGTTCCGCGCATGGATGCCGCCGGCGTCATACGCGCCGCGCGCGTGGCCTTGCGCCTGGGCGAGCGCGGCCGGGAAGGCAATGTCATGACGCGCATCGCCGCAGAATCGCTGACCGATCCAGGCTTCATCGACGCGGTTGTGCAACAGGCAAAAGCCGCCCGCGGCATGGGGCTGATCCTGACGCTGAGCCAGTCCGCCACGCGCGGCCTGACCGACGTTCAAGTCAGCGGCTTGCAGGCGCTGATGACCGCAGGCTGCCGCTTCGGGCTCGAGGACGTGGGCGATCTGAAGATGGATTTTGCCGCCCTGAAAACCGCCGGCTTCGCCTTCGTCAAGCTGGAGGCGCCCGCCTTCCTGGAGGGCCTCCCTGGGGCAGGCGGCCGGGTCGCGGCGTCCGATGTGGGCCGCTTTCTACAGGATTTTGGCTTGACCCTGATCGTCGCCCGCATCGAGGACGATTGGATGCTGGCGCGCATCCTGGGCTTCGGCGTCCAGTTCGGCATCGGCGGCCTGTTCGGTGGACCCAAACTGGTCAAGGCCGAGGTCGTGGGCGAGCCCGCCGCGGCTTGATTGCGCCGGCGCTTGCCGCTAGAGCACGGGGCGCGTGGCGCCTCCGACGAGCGGGGGCGGTCCCTTCGCTCCCGCAGAGGCAACGTGGCCCCATCGCCAGTAATTCCGCTTTAGGGCGCGCATGAGCGGGCCAAGCATCCCTATGCTGTCCTCGATAGGCAGCTTCGCCGATCAGAGCGAGGCGTGGATCGTGGACATCTGGGGTGTGATGCACAATGGCGCGCGCGCCTTCGCGCCCGCGGCAGAGGCCTGCGCCAGGTTCCGCCAGCAGGGCGGCGTCGTCGTGCTGCTGTCGAATGCGCCGCGCCCGTTTACGGCCGTGGTATCGCAGCTCGATGCGCTTGGCGTGGCGCGCACGGCTTATGATGCCGGCGTCACCTCGGGGGACGTGACGCGCGCGATGATCGCGCCCTGGCAAGGCCGGCCCGTGCTGCACATCGGTCCGGCGCGCGACCAGGGCCTATTCGACGGGTTCGCGCTCGACTTTGCCGACGCCCGCCGCGCCGAGATGATCGTTTGCTCGGGCTTGAACGATGACAGCAAAGAGACACCGCAGCATTATACCGAACTGTTCGAAGGCCTGGTGGCGCGCGGGGTGGCGATGATCTGCGCCAATCCCGACCTCGTGGTCGAGCGCGGTGACAAGCTCGTCTATTGCGCAGGCGCGCTTGCCGCCGAGTATGCCAGGCTCGGCGGCGCCGTCAGCTATGCGGGAAAGCCGCACTGGCCGGTGTATGAACGCGCGCTGGCTGAGATCGATAACCTCAGTGGCCGCCCGATCGCCAGAAACCGGGTGCTCGCCATCGGTGACGGCATCGACACCGACCTATTGGGAGCGCATCGGGCGGGACTGCGCTCGGTGTTCATTGCCAGTGCCGTGCACGTCCCCGAAGGGCTCAGCGGCGCCACGCTCAGCCGTTTGTTCGCGGCGCGTCCATTCACGCCCGTCGCCGCACTCGCCGCGTTGCGGTGGTAGTCACGCCACGGTCAGCACGACCTTGCCGATATGCTCGCCGGCTTCGAGATGGCGGTGCGCATCGGCAGCCTTGAGCAGGGGAAAGGTTGCATCGAGCACCACCCGTACCGTGCCGGAGGCGAGCAAGGGCCAGACCATCTTCTCCAGCGCGGCGGCCAGCGAACCCTTGAAGGCGCGCGAGC
>Ga0075424_100002635_pt1 | contig 16475 bp, 14 predicted proteins | sample SoiMethybrSBSTD3_FD_75301 | JGI IMG/M metagenome (GOLD analysis project Ga0075424, IMG submission 75301) | Bulk soil microbial communities from a Populus tree surrounding site in Tennessee, USA - Soil MetaG P. TD hybrid SBSTD3 | ecosystem: Environmental > Terrestrial > Soil > Tree plantation...
AGCCCCAGGCGCCGGATCTCGGGCGCCGCGATTTCTTAAAGACCGGCGTCGGCGCCGTCGCCGCCGCGCCGTTTCTTCTCTCGGGCTACGGAGCGCTCATGGAGCGAAAGCGCTTCGAGTTGGAGCATTTCGATTTTCGTCTCGACGGGCTCTCCAGCGCGCTCAGCGGATTGACGGTCGTTCAGCTTACCGATATTCATGTCGGACCCTTCATGCCCGGCGAAGAGCTCGCGGCATGCGTCGAGGCGGTCAATCGTCTCGAGCCGGATTTCATCGCGCTCACCGGCGATTTCGTTGCGAGCAGCCCGTCCGAGCTCGATCCGTGCGTGGAGGCGCTGTCGCGGTTGAAGGCGCGGCACGGAATTTACGCCTGCCTCGGGAACCACGACGTGTATGCGGGCATCGAAGACGAGATGACGCGCCGCTTCGCCGAAAACAATATCGTCATGCTGAGAAACGCCGCCGTGACCCACCGCATCGGCAACTCGGCGATCAACATACTCGGCATCGAAGATCTCCGCACCGGTGCGCCTCACTTGCCGTGGGCGCTGGCGGCGGCCAAAAAAGATCCGGGTGAAGTGCGCTTGCTGCTTTCGCACCGGCCGGAGATTTTTCCCGAAGCCGCTATGAAAGGCGTCGAAATGGTCCTCTCGGGCCACTACCACGGCGGGCAGATCAAAGTCGGCCCCGAAGCGGCGAATCTCTCCATCGCCCGCCTGCTGACGCCGTATGTCGACGGCAAGTATCTGCTGCCGCGCCGCCGCGACGCCCGCTCCGACGCCAAGACGTCCACGCTTTTCGTCGGCCGCGGCATCGGCATCACGGGACTTCCGATCCGCATCAACTGCCCGCCGCAGATCGCGCACCTGACGCTCAAAAAAGCCTAAGCGAGACAGAGACAGAGACGGAATTCAGTGAGCCTCCGTTCTGTCTCAAATCTCTGTCTCTGTCTTTTTCGCCCACGCCGTGGGCGTTTAAACCGATCAGGTGCCGCCGAAGCCGATCGTGACCTTTCCGGCCTCGACGATCACGGGGATATCGCGTTCGTTGTTGGTGATGGCGAGCATGCGCTCGAGCCCCGCGGCGTCGCGCAGGACGTTGATGTAGTCGAAGGGAACGTTGCGCTCGGTGTAAGCCTCACGGGCTTTGCGCGTGTAAGGTCAAAGGTCCTGGCCGAAGATGAGCACTTTGTCCATAAAAATCAGACAGAGACAGGGACAGAGATAGAGAAATTCGCGATCTCTGTTTCAATTCCCTGTCTCTGTCTCCATTCTCTGTCCGCATCCGTTAAATTGCAAGCGATTACCCCCTATGTTAGCCTTTCCGAGAGGTTGACGTGGCCTTTCGAGTCGCTATAGCGCAGATCAATCCCAAGCTGGGAGACGTCGGAGCCAATCTGTCGCTCTACGAGGAGCAGGTGCGCCTGGCGGCCAAGCGCGGCGCGGATTTGCTGCTTTTTCCCGAGCTCAGCCTTACCGGCTATTTTCTCCGCGACATGGTGCCGAACGTTGCGCTGCGAATCTCCGCGCCCGAGATCGACCGCTTGAAGAAATTGAGCCGCGACGTCGCGTTCGTCGCGGGCCTGGTGGAAGAGGGGCCCGATTACCGCTTCTATAATGCAGCGGTTTATTTCGATCGCGGCGAGGTGCGCCACGTCCATCGCAAAGTTTACCTGCCGACCTACGGCATGTTCGACGAGCAGCGCTATTTCGCCCGCGGCGACCGCGTGCGTGCGTTCGACACGCGCTTCGGCCGGTTCGCGCTGCTCATCTGCGAAGATCTCTGGCATCCGTCGACGGTCTATCTCGCCGCGCTCGATGGTGCGCTCGCCGTTCTCTGCCCATCGACGAGCCCGCTCCGCGGTATCACCGAAGGCGAGGCGCAGGACGACAACGCGCGCTACTGGGAGCGGCTCAACCGATTCTACGCCGAGACCTTCGGCATTTTCATGGTCTACGGCAATCGCGTCGGCTTCGAGGACGGTGTCGGCTTCTGGGGCGGCTCGGAAATCGTCGATCCGTTCGGCCGGGCCGCCGCCAAAGCGAAATACTACGAGGCGGATTTCGTCGTCGCCAACGTCGCACTCGAATCCGTGCGGCGCAAGCGCACCGCGGCGCCGCTTTTGCGCGACGAAGACGTCGATCTCACGGTCAACGAACTGCTGCGCATCCGCGAGCGGCCCTCGAACATCAAGCCCGCGACCATGATCAAAGGTCTCCGCGTGATCAAGGGCAGCAAGGGGCTAGGCCCCAAGGGAAAAACCCCCAAGAAGAGGCGCTGATGAGCCTCGAGATCCCCATCAATGTCGCTCTCCTCCGGCGCGTTCTCACGAGCTTCATAAAAAACGAAGTCGAGAAAGTCGGAATTCACCGCGTCGTGCTCGGCCTCTCTGGCGGCGTCGATTCGAGCTTGAGCGCGCTGCTCGCGGCCGAGGCGCTGGGGGCGAAAAACGTCCTGGGCATCATGATGCCGTACAAGACATCCAGCCCCGAGAGCCGCGCGCACGCCGAGCTCGTCGTGGAGAAGGGCGGGATTGAGTCGATGACCGTCGACATCTCGCCCGAGATCGACGCCTATTTCGCCGCCTGCCCTGACGCCGACGCGCGGCGCCGGGGCAACAAGATGGCGCGCGAGCGCATGACGATTCTCTACGACCACTCGGCGCGCTGGCAGGCGCTCGTGCTCGGCACGAGCAACAAGACCGAATTGCTGCTCGGCTACGGGACGCTTTACGGCGACATGGCCTCGGCGATCAATCCTCTCGGCGATCTCTACAAGACGCAGGTCTGGGCGCTGGCGGAAGCCGTCGGCGTGCCGCAGGTGATCGTCAAGAAAGAACCGTCGGCCGATTTGTGGCAGGGTCAGACCGACGAAGCCGAGCTCGGCTTCAGCTATCGCGACGTCGACCGGCTCCTCTATCTGATGGTCGACGAGCGCTATTCGAAAGCCGAGCTGATCGCCGCCGGCTTCGCCGAGCGCTTCGTCGACCAGGTGAACGACCGCGTCATGAACTCGCACTTCAAGCGCCGCCTGCCGGTGATCGCGAAAGTTTCGCAGCGCACGATCGACCGCGATTTCCGCTACGCGCGCGATTGGGGAAAATAACAGTGAGGAGTGAGGCGTGAGGAGTGAGACGCGGTCCGACCTTAATCACTGCTCACTACTCACTGCTCACGGCTCACCGGCGGCGGGCTGAATGGCGGGTGTTCTCTATATCGTCGCAACTCCCATCGGCAATCTCGAAGACATCTCGTTGCGAGCGCTCCGGGTCCTCAAGGAAGCCGATCTCATCGCCGCCGAAGACACGCGCCATACGAAAAAGCTCCTCGCGCATTACCATATCGCCACGCCGCTCACGAGTTATTACGACGAGGTCGAAGGCGAAAAGGCGTCCGTGCTCGCGAAACAGCTCGAAGGCGGAAAAAACATCGCGCTCGTCTCCGACGCCGGAACGCCGACGCTCTCCGATCCGGGCTTTCGACTCGTTCAGGCGGCGCTCCGGGCAGGCGCAGGGGTCGTCCCGATCCCCGGACCATCGGCGCTCGCCGCGGTGTTGAGCGCGAGCGGGCTGCCGACCGACCGCTTCGCCTTCGAGGGGTTTTTGCCCTCCAAGCGCCGCGAGCGCCGCGAAAAACTCCAGGCGCTGGCGGCGGAAGCGCGGACGCTGGTTTTTTACGAGGCGCCGCATCGGATCAAGGAGACGCTCTCGGATATGCTGGAGCTTTTCGGCGACCGCAAGGCGGTCGTCGGGCGCGAGGTGACGAAGCTGCACGAAGAATTCGTCCGCGGCCCGTTGAGCGAGGCGCTCGCCGCGCTCGAACAGAAAGAGCCGCGCGGCGAGATCACGCTCGTCGTCGGCGGCTTCGCGGGGGAAAAGCGGCCGGCGGAAACGACGCTCCAGAATGAAATCGATCTTTTGCTTAAAAAGGGGCTGCGCGTTAAAGAGATCGCGGAGATTTTAGGCGAGAAGTTCGACTATCCCAAGAAAGACATTTACCGCATGGTGCTGGAACGGGGAAAATAATTTTCCACGGAGAGAACTACCGGGTCGTACGAAAGTAAGCGAACTCGCCGGTAAAGTCCCGCCATTCGATTTGAACGTCGTCCACCTCCGCGCGCGGCGGGCCGTGGCGGCACCAGGCGACGAGCGCATCGAGCCGGGTCTGGTCGCCCTCCGCGACGAGCTCCACGGAGCCGTCGGGGCGGTTGCGCACCCAGCCGGTCAGGCCGAGACGGTTCGCCTCGGCCTCCGCCGACGCGCGAAAGAAGACGCCCTGTACCTGGCCGCAGATGCGCACGTGGACTCGTCGTTGGTTTTCCCCGCCGGGCATGATCAATAACTTTTTAGCCGAGTCTCGCCGCTGCCGCAACGACGCTATTGCTTCGAGCCAATCGGATTTGACAAGGAGTCGAATCGCGGCTAAGCTTGCGCCGTTTTTGACGGGCCTGGGCCGGGCCCCTGTCGGCCCTTAAATCAAACGAGGCCCGCCACGCAAGGAGGGTCAGGCACGATGGGCGCGAAATTGTATGTTGGGAATCTCCCCTATTCCGTCGCAGAGGCGAAGCTGCAGGAGCACTTCGCGAAGCACGGCAACGTGGTGAGCGCCCGGATTATCACCGACAAGTTCAGCGGCCGCTCGAAGGGCTTCGGCTTCGTCGAGATGAGCTCCGATGACGAGGCCCAGCGGGCGATCTCGGCGCTGAACGGCACGGATTTCGAAGGCCGCAACATTGTCGTCAGCGAGGCACGGCCGCAAGAGCAGCGCTCCCCCCGGCCGGGCGGTCCGGGCGGCGGCGGGCAGCGCTGGTAGATCGGCTTTAAGCGCCGATCAGCTTGAGAAATTCCTTCTCGTCCAAGACTTTAAGCTCCAGCTTTTTCGCCTTGGAGAGCTTCGACCCCGGATCGGCTCCGGCGACGACATAATCCGTATTGCGGCCGACGCTCGACCCCAGCCGCCCGCCCAGCGCCTCGATCCTTCTCTGCGCCTCGCTCCGCGACATGGTTTCGAGACTGCCGGTCAGCACGAACGTGCTGCCGCTGAGCTTGCCTTCTCTTTTCGCCTGCGCTTTCAGACGCAAGCCGGCGGCCAGGAGCTTGTCGATCACGCGGCGGTTCTGCTCCTGAGCGAAGAAGCGCGCGATGCTCTTCGCGACTTCAGGACCGATCTCGCGCACCTCCATCAGCTGCTCCTCGCTCGCCGCTATGATCGACTTTAAGTCGCCGAAATGCTCCGCCAGCAGTTTCGCGGTCGCCTCGCCGACGTGCCGGATGCCGAGCGCGGTCAAGAAGCTCGGCAGCGCCGCCTCTTTACTCCGCTCCAGCTCCCGTTTCAGGTTCTCGGCCGATTTTTTCGCCATGCGCTCGAGGCCGGAAAGCTCTTCGACCGTGAGCGCGTAGAGATCGCCGATGTCCTTGACCATACCGCGCTCGACCAGCTGGTCGATGAGCTTCTGCCCGAGCCCTTCGATGTCCATCGCGCCGCGCGAGCCGAAAAACTTGAGGCTCTCTTTGAGCTGCGCCGGACAGGAAAGGCCGACGCAGCGGTAGGCGGCCTCGCCTTCCTCGCGATAGACCGACGAGCCGCAAATCGGGCAGGCCTCCGGCATGGTGAATTTTCGCTCGGCGCCGCTGCGCTTGTCTTTCAGCACCTCGACGACGTACGGAATGACGTCGCCCGCGCGCTCGACGACGGCGAGATCGCCGATGCGGATGTCCTTGCGCTCGATCTCGTCCATGTTATGGAGCGAGGCGCTTTTGACCGTGACGCCGCCGATGCCGACCGGCTCGAGGCTCGCGACCGGCGTCAGCGTGCCGGTGCGCCCGACCTGAATCTGGATGTCCAGAATGCGCGTCGTCGCCTGGCGCGGCTTGAATTTGTAGGCGATCGCCCAGCGCGGCGAGCGGGCGATCTCGCCGAGGCGCCGCTGGAGCTCCAGGTTGTTCACCTTGACGACGATGCCGTCGATCTCGTAGGGCAGCTCCTCGCGCTCCTGCTCCATGCGGGCGTGGAGCGCGAAGATCTCTTCGACGCCGTGGCAGATGCCGAGCACCGGCACCGGCTTGAGTCCCCATTCGCCCAGCGCTTCGAGGAACTCGGCGTCCGTCGCAAAGCGCGCCCCGCGGACCTCGCCCGCGCCGTGGCAAAAGATGTCGAGCGGGCGGCGCGCGGTGATCTTGGGATCGAGCTGCTTGAGCGACCCGGCGGCGGAGTTGCGCGGGTTCGCGAAGACCGGCTCGCCGGCCTCGTCGCGCTCGCGGTTGATTTTTTGAAACGCGGTGCGGGAGAGAAACACTTCGCCGCGGACCTCGATAAGCTCGGGCATCCCGTGCTTGGAGCGCTGGAGGGCGAGCGGCAGCGTGCGGATCGTCTTTAGATTCTGCGTGATGTCTTCGCCGTTGAGGCCGTCGCCGCGGGTCGAGCCGACGGTCAGGCGCCCGCGATCGTAGACGCATTCGACCGCGAGCCCGTCGATCTTGGGCTCGACCATGTACTCGATCGGCTCGGTGGTTTTCAAAAAGCGGCGGATGCGGTCGTCGAACTCCGTCATCTCGTCGCGGTCATGCGCGTTGTTGAGCGACAGCATCGGCAGCGTATGGCGCACCGTGGCGAATTTCTCGAGCGGAGCGGCGCCGATGCGCTGCGTCGGGGAGTCCGGCGAGGCGAATTCGGAGTGCTCCTTTTCAAGCCTGTCGAGCTTTTGGAAAAGCTCGTCGTACTGCGCATCGCTGACCAGTGGATCGTCGAGCACATAATAGCGGTAATTGTGCTTCTCGATCTCCTCGCGGAGATGCAGGATTTCTTTTCGAATCGCTTCCTTCGACATGGACGTAGCCGGGATGGACCACCGCCTCGGTAAAACTAAAAAAAAATAACACAAAATCTCCGCGAGCGGAAAGCGTACGCGCCGCGCGGCGTATCTTTACATTGACCGCTTGCGGGCGGTATGTTAACTAGGTTCCGATGAGAAACTCCTTATTTGGAGTCGTTTCTCTAGCCTTGTTGGCTGCCTGCGCCCCCAAGTTCGCCAAGGTTCAAGAAGCGCCCAATGATATCGCCAGACAGCAGGAATCCCCCTTCCGGCAGGTGCCGAAAGTCGAGGTCCCCCCCGAAGCCGCCTATTTGGCCCATTTTGCCAAGGGGCAGCTGCTGCTCGGCGAGGGCCAATTCGACGCGGCGATGGCGGAGTTCGAGGCGGCCGCCGCCGGCGATCCTACAAACGCGTTTTTGCGCCTGCGCCTGGCGACCCTTTACGTGCGCAAAGGCGATCTCAAGCGGGCGCTGAAAGAGGCCGAAGAAGCCTCCCGTCTGGCGCCGGAGGCCGGCGAGACCCACTTGCTGCTCGCCGGACTGTATTCCTCATTAGGCGACGATGCCAGGGGGGTCGGCGAATACGAAGCGGTGCTCCGCGCCGAACCCGAGAATCAGGAGGCGCTGCTCTATCTGGGCGCGCTGCAGCTGAAGCTTGGCCAATTCGAAAACGCGAGCAAGACGCTTGAAAAGCTCCTCGCCATCAATCCCAATTCGGTGCTCGGCTATTATTATCTCGGCCGGGTCCGCGCCAAGAGTCAGCTGTATCTCGCCGCCGAGGAGAGCTACCGCAAAGCGCTCGAGCTAAACCCCAAGGCGCAGGAGGTCCTGATCGATCTGGCGCTCGTCTATGAGCTCCAGGGCAAGACCCAAGAGGCGACGCAGACTTATCAGAAAGTTCTCCAGACCGATCCCAACAATGTCTGGGCGACCAAGCGGTTGGGCGATCTATACGTCGGCCAGAACAAGCTCGACGAGGCGCTGGCGCAGTTTCAAACGCTGGAGCGCGTCGAGGCCGACCCGCGCGAGGCGCGCACCAAGATCGGCCTCATCTATTACGAGCGCGGCGATTTCGAGCGCGCGGCCACGGAGTTCAATCTCGTCCTGGCGACCGATCCCGACAACGACCGCGTGCGTTATTTTCTCGGCGGCACTTATGCCGAGATGAAGGCCGTGGATCGCGCGATGGAGGAATTTCAGCGCATTCCGGAGAAGAGCGACTACTTCGCCGACTCCCGGCTGCAGATCGCCTTTTTATACGATCAGAAAAACGAGCCCGCGAAGGCGATCGAATCGGTCAAAGTCGCGCTGGCTAAAAAGAAGGAGCCCAAGGAGCAAAAAGAGGTTTTGAACCTGCTCGCCTCGCTCTACCGCAAGGCGAAAGACTATCCCCAAGCGATCGAAACGCTGCAACAAGTCATCAAGCTCGATCCCAAAAACGACCAGGCACATTTCCAGCTCGGCGCGATCTACGACGAGAGCAAGAATAAAGACAAGATGATCGAGCAGATGAAGCTCGCGATCGAACTCAACCCGCAGAACGCGCAGGCGCTCAACTATCTCGGCTATACCTGGGCGGAGCGCGGGACCCGCCTCGACGAAGCCGAGAGCCTGATCCTGCGCGCGCTTAAGGTCGAGCCCAATGAAGGCGCCTATCTCGACAGCCTCGGCTGGGTTTACTACCAGAAGGGCGACTACCCGCGCGCGGTCGAACAGCTCGAGCGCGCGAGCGAACTGATCAACGACGATCCGGTGGTGATCGAGCACCTGGGCGACGTCTATGAGAAGGTGGGCAAGGTCGACGCGGCGCTCGAGCGCTACCGCGAGTCCTTGAAGCATTCCAAGGAAGAAGAGCAGCTGCAGCGCGTGAAGAATAAAATCAAGCTCCTGGAGCGGCGGATCTGACCGTCCGCTCGGGCCGCATTTTCGTACTAATAATCAATGCAAACATTTCGCGGTTGGGCCTCCCGGCTTCTGTTCTGCGGCGTCATCGCTGCTTTGGCAGGCTGCTCCACGGTCAAGCCGCCGATTTTGCCCGAGACGCTGCCGGAGGAGCGGCGGCCGATCGACGATCTGCTGCAAACGCTCGCGCGGAGAAACGCCGAGCTCAAATCGCTGCGCTCGCTCGCCAATGTCAGCTACACCGGCCCGGACGGCAGGCAGAGCTTTCAGGAGATCGTGGTCGTCCGGCGCCCCGACCGGCTCCGCCTCGAGACGCTCTCTCCTCTCGGCGTGCTTGTGATCGTGACCGCTTCCCCGGAGGAGCTCGCCGGCTATCATACGCGCGAGGGGGTTTTCTACCGCGGCAAGAGCTCGCGCGAGAACCTCTGGCGCTTCACGCGGATTCCGCTGAGCGTCGCGGAAGCCGCCTCCCTGCTCATGGGGCTGCCGCCGGGAACCAAGGGCGAATGGCGCCACGAAGGTCCGTCGATTGTCCGGGACGCTGGAAACGGCTGGAAAGAGACCGTCGCCTTTCAGCAGAACGAGGCGCTGCCGATCCGCTGGCAATTGTTGAATCCCAACGGCCAAGTCGAGCTGACCGCCGAATTCGGCGACTATGCGCAGACCGCCGCCGGCCCGTTCCCGATGCGGATCGCGCTCGAGAATCCGACGCAGAAAAGACGCCTCGAGATCGCCTACAAGGATCCCGAGGTGAACGTCGATCTCGCGCCTACCCTGTTCGTGCAGCAAAAACCCGAGAACGCCCGTGAGGTGGCGCTGGACTCGATCGGGGGCTGATCCGTGCGGCGTTCGCTCTTTCTCGCGGCGTTTCTGTCACTTACCCTTTTCAGCCTGCGCGGCGACGGCTTCGGTCAAGGCGCCGCGCAGCCCGTCACCGGCGACTGGCTGTTGAACCACAGTCTCAGCGATCCCGAGCAGTTGAACCCGCTCACGAGCAACGACGCGTCGGCGAGCGAAGTCCTCGGTTATATCTTCGAGTCGCTGTTGCAGCTCGATCCGCGGACGCTGGAGTTCAAGCCGCTGCTCGCCGAAGCGCGGCCGGAGATCTCGAAAGACAAGCTCGCCTATACGTTTAAACTGCGGCGCGACGCGCGCTTCCAGGACGGAAAGCCGATCACCGGCGAGGATGTGCTCTTCAGCATCAAGTCGATCAAGTGCCCGCTCGTCGACGCGCCGTTTCTCCGCGTTTACTACGACTCGGTCGTCGATGCCGAGCTGCTCGACCCCTACACGATCCGCTTCAAGACCAAGGAGCCGTACTTCCTGAACGAGGAGCAGCTCGGCTCCATTTTGGTTCTGCCGCGCCACTACTATGATCCGCAGAATCTGCTCAAGACGACCGGTGTGCGCGATCTTCTCGGCGATCCGACGAAGCTGCCGCCGGCAGTCAAGCGCTTCGCCGATAATTTCAACAAGAATTACAACCGCAGTCCGCTCGGCAGCGGCCCCTACAAATTCGCTTTTTGGAAAACCGGGCAGGAGGTCCAGCTTGTCCGCGACCCGAACTACTGGGGCAACGGCAAGGCGGGCGTCGATCAGCCGCATATTGACCGGATGCGCTTCCGTGTCATCAACAATCCCGACGCGGCCCTGATCCAGTTGAAGAGCGGCGATCTCGATACGATGGAATTGACGCCGATCCAGGCGACGCGCGGCACGAACAGCGACCGCTTCAAAAAGCAGTTCGCCAAATACGAGTACTACGCCCCGACCTTTTCCTACATCGGGTGGAACAACGCGAGCCCGATCTTTCGCGACAAGCGCGTGCGCCAGGCGATGACCTATTTCACCAATCGGCAGCAAATGGTGAAGGCGATTCTCTTCGGGCTCGGGCGGGTCGTGGACAGCCCGATTTACTTTTCCCGTCCCGAGTACGACAACAGCCTCTACAGCTATCCGTATGACCCCAAGAAGGCGCTCGCGCTGCTCGCCGAGGCGGGCTGGAAGGACACCGACGGCGACGGCGTCCTCGACAAGGTGATCGATGGGAGGAAAGTTCCGCTCCGCTTCGAGATCAAAGTCAATTCGGGCAACGACGTGCGCGAGAGCGTGGCGCTGACGCTCCAGGACGAGCTTAAGAAGCACGGCGTCGCCGCCTCCGTCAGGCAGCTCGATTGGACGATTTTTTTGGACGACGTCAAAAACCACAAGTTCGACGCTGTCGTCTTGGGCTGGCAGATGCCGGCGACCGAAGGCGACAACTATCAGGTCTGGCACTCCTCGCAGGCGGACAACAAGGGCTCCAATCACATCAGCTTTAAAAATCCGCGTGTTGATAAGATTCTCGAAGACTACCGGCGCGAGTTCGACGAAAAGAAGCGGTTCGAGATGGCGAAGGAGTTCCAGCACATCTTGAACGACGAACAGCCCTACACGTTCCTGTTCGCGCGCAAAGCGGTCACGCCCGTCGACCGGCGGTTTCACGGCGTGGAGGTTTTGGCGACGCCCACCGGGTTAAGCCCGATCGAGTGGTGGGTGCCGCGGTCGCAGCAAAAATACGGGGCGCGCGAGACGGCGAACTGAGGTGGCCGCTTACCTGCTGCAGCGCTTGCTGCTCATGATTCCCACGTTTATCGGGATTACGCTGCTCTGTTTTCTCATCGTCCATCTCGCGCCCGGCGATCCGGCCGAGCTGATGGCCGGCGGCGGCCTTTCGGCACGCGGCGGCGCGGGCATCTCGCTCCAGAAGCGCGGCGCCGTCGACCAGGCGCTCGCCGAATGGCGCGCGCTCTACGGCCTCGACAAGCCGCTCCACGTCCAGTACCTCGTCTGGCTCAAAAACCTCGCGCGGCTCGATTTCGGCAATTCATTCAAGGACAACCGCTCGGTCTGGGAGAAGGTCCGCGAGCGCCTCCCGGTCACCCTCAAGCTCGAATTCTTTTCGATTCTTCTCGTCTACATCGTGGCGATCCCGCTCGGGATCTACTCCGCGACGCACCGCGACACGCTCGGCGATTACGCGACGACGCTCGTGGCTTTCGTGCTCTTCGCGGTGCCGGTCATCTGGGCGGCGACGATGGCGCTCGTTTTCATCTGCGGCGGCGATTTTCTGTATCTCTTCCCGCCCGGCGGATTGACGTCCATCGACTACGCGCGCGACTGGCCGCTGTGGGAGCGCATCAAGGATCAGACCTGGCATCTGTTTCTCCCGGTCGTGCTGCTGTCCTACGCCGGCTTCGCCGGCCTCTCGCGCTACATGCGCTCGAGCATGCTCGAGGTCCTGCGCCAGGACTTTATTCAGGTTGCGCGCGCGAAGGGGCTCGCCGAGCGCGTGGTTGTCTTCAAGCACGCCGTCAGGAACTCCCTGATTCCGCAGGTGACGATCCTGGCCGAGCTGCTGCCGGGATTGATCGGCGGCAGCGTCATTATTGAAACCGTATTTTCGATCCCCGGCATGGGCCAGTTGGGCTTCGACGCGGTGCTGGCGCGCGACTACCCGGTCGTGCTGGCGCTGCTGACCGTAAGCGCTCTTTTGACCCTGATCGGAATTCTTTTATCCGATATTCTACTCGCCGTCGTCGATCCGCGGATCGCTTTCGGCCGAAGGATCCAGTAGTGGCGGTGGTGGACAAAACTCCGGCCACGGTCGCGGCGGCGCCCGGGGCGCTGGTCGTCCTCGGCGGCGCGACGCCGGAAGCCGCCGGCCAGTGGGGTTCGGTCTGGCGCGCGCTCCAGCGCAACCGCCTCGCAATGGCGGGCCTCTACATCGTCCTTCTTCTCTTCGCCGTCGCCGCCGGCGCGGATTTCCTCGCCAACAACAAGCCGTATTACATGGTGTATCAGGGCCGCATCTATTTTCCGGTTTTCCGCAGCGGGCTGGTGCGGTTCGGGCTGGGGAAGTGGCAGCCCGAGCTGCTCAACATGGATTTCAAGACCGTCAAAGCCGAGCGCATCGTCTTCCCGCCCATTCCCCACCTGGCGACGGACATTGACCTCACCGCGCCGTTCGAGGCGCCTTCCGCCGCCCACTGGCTCGGCACCGACAAGCTGGGCCGCGACGTCACGGCGGGGTTGATTCACGGCTCGCGCATCTCGCTTTCGATCGGCTTCGTCGCCGTCGGCATCGCGCTAGTCGTCGGCGTCGCGCTCGGCGCGCTCGCCGGCTACTTCGGCTCATGGATCGATCTGCTGATCTCGCGCCTGTTCGAGGTCATGCTGACCCTGCCGACGCTTTTTCTCCTCATCACGATCGCAGCGATGTTTCCGCCGAGCATCTTCCTCACGATGACGATCATCGGCCTGACGAGCTGGGTGGGCATGGCGCGCTTCACGCGCAGCGAGTTCCTGAAGATCCGCGGCCTCGACTACGTCACCGCGGCGCTCGCGCTCGGCGTTCCGACGCGCAAGATCATGTTCCGCCACATCCTGCCGAACGCGCTCGCGCCCGTGCTGGTGTCCGTCGTGCTCGGCGTGGCGGGGGCGATCCTCACCGAATCGAGCCTGAGCTTCTTGGGCATCGGCGTGCCCGCCGAGACCGTCACCTGGGGCTCGATCCTCAATGAGGCGCGGAGCGCGACCTTCGGCTGGTGGCTCGCGGTCTTTCCCGGCGCCGCGATTTTCGTTACGGTGCTGTCGTATTACCTTGTCGGTGAAGGGCTGCGCGACGCCCTCGATCCGCGGCTCAAGGGGACGAAATAAGGAGGCGCGATGAAGCGGCTTCTGATCGGGATTTTCCTTTTCCTTCTGGCCGGGCCCGCCGCCGCGCAGATCACCAAGCCGGTTTATGTCTCGTTGCCGAGCGCGGGCAACATTCAGCATCTCGCGCTCACGGCGGCGCGGTACAAAGGCTTCTATCAGGAGGCGGGGATCGCCGACGCGCGCGTCGTCTACCTTCGCGGCAACTCGATCAACGTGCAGGCGATTCTCTCCGGCAGCGTCCAGTTCGCCTCCGCCTTCGGCCCCTCGATGCACGCGATGTTTCGCGGCGAGCAGCTCCGCGTTCTGGTTCAGATCTTCAATCAGATCCCCATGAGCCTGATCACGCGGCCGGAGGTGAAAAAGATCGAAGAGCTGAAGGGCGCGAAGATCGCCGTGACCTTCGGCGGCTCGACCTACAGCGTGCTGCTCGCGATGCTGAGCCACTTCGGCCTGCCGCAGAATTTCGGCGAATATTTGAACATGCCCGGCGACCAGGCGAAGGCGGCGGCGCTGATGCAGGGCACCGTCGCCGCCGCGCTGATGGCGCCGCCCGCGGACGGGCCGGTGCTGAAAGCGGGCTTCAAGCGCCTCGTCTATATGGGCGACGTCTTCAAAGGCGTGCCGTTCAGTGCGATGCTGACGACGGCGAAGGTGATCCAGGACGAGCCGGATCTCGTCGAGCGCACCGTCAAGGCGGTGGTGAAGGCGATGCTTTATTTAAGGCAGAGCCGCGAGGGCGGCATCGAGCTCGTGATGAAGCACGGCCAGGTGGACCGCGACATCGCCACCTCGCTCTACGATCTTTCGCGCGACGCCTTCATCCCCGCGCTGAGCGCCGACGGCATCATGAAGCGCGCGGAGCTCGAGATCGCATCGCTGAAAGAAAGACCCAACTTCGATCCCAAGCAGTTCATGGACGATCGCTTCTTGAAGAAAGCGCTGGCCGAGCTGCAAAAGTAAAGAGGTGGAGCGATGCGCGACCTGACTTATGCCGAAGTGAAACAGGAGATCCTCCGGCGCGCGGGCAAGGTCAATCCCTTCGAGCGCGTCAAGCGCGAGGACGTCGAGGAAGTTTTAGGCGGCTTGAACAATCTGGACGCGGACGCGTGGGGAAGGGAATGGGGCCGCGTGGCTGCGCGCTACGAGGCGCGCGCGGAGGAAGAAGAGAAGCGGGATGGGCACGCCGCCGGCGAGAATTATTCTCTTGCCTACGAATATTTTCGCATCGGCCGCTATCCCGTGCCGAGCAGCTCCGAAAAAATAAAGTGTTATGAAGGCGCGGTGAGAAATTATCTCAAGGCCGGCCGCACCTTCGATGCGCCGGTGGAGCGGGTCGAGATTCCCTTCGAAGGCAAAAACGTCGTCGGCTACCTGCAGGTTCCGCGCGGGACGAACAGGCCGCCGGTCGTCATGCACTGGGGCGGCGTCGACGGCTGGAAGGAAGATTCAAGAGGCCAGAGCGAAGCGCTGCACCGCCTGGGGCTCGCCACTTTTACGATCGACATGCCGGGGACCGGCGAGAATCCGCTGCTCGGGCAGGAGCCCAATGCGGAGCGCACTTTTTCCGCGGCCATCGATCATTTAGCCACGCGCCATGATATCGACGGCGGGCGCGTCGCCGTCATGGGGCGGAGCTTCGGCGGCTACTGGGCGGCGAAGCTCGCCTACGTCGCGGCGAAGCGCCTTAGAGGCGCGGTCAACTGGGGCGCGGGATTGCATTACACCTTTCAGCCCGAGTGGCTGCGCCCGGCGCTCACCGAGACCGCGTCGCAGTATCTCATGGGGCCGGCGAGCCTGCTCGATTCGCGCTCATATATTTTCCGCGCGAAGTCGCTCGAAGAAGTGTTGGAGATCGCGCCGCGCTTGTCGCTCGTAACGCAAGGACTCATTGACCAGCCGAGCGCGCCGCTTTTGTTCGTCAACGGCAAGCATGACGATCAGCACCCGGTCGCGGACATTTATCTCGCGATGGAGCACGGGAGCCCGAAGGAGGCGCGCATCTTCGCCGATGGCGGCCACATGGGGCGCGTGCCGGGCCAGAAAAACGACGAGGCGCTCAAGGTCGCGACGAATTGGCTCAAGCGGAGATTAACCGAAAATTCTTGAGGCGGTGAACGGAGGGTATTTCTATGGTCATTACCGCGGCGCACATCAGCCCGTTGCTGGCGCTTCTCTTCGGGGTGCTGATCCTGATCTTTCCGCGCTTTTTGAATTTGCTCGTGGCGATCTGGCTGATTCTCTACGGCCTCTTAGGGATGGGATTCGTTCAGCTACATTAGCTCTCGCTCGAGCCAGCGGACGATCGTCGGCAGCGTCTCCGGCGTCTGGCCCATGTGGCCGCCGGGAAAGATGCGCGCGGATTTCGGCGCCCCGTGCTCCAGTAAAATATACAGATCCTCGATCGGCGTCTGCCGGTCGTCCTTGCCGTTGACGATGAGCATCGCGCAGGACGGCTTGTCGAGCCAGCCCTGGGTTTGGAGCGACATCGAAGGAAAGAGCCGCGCCAGCTCGTCGAGCGTTTTCACGCCAAAGGCCGAGCAGCGCGCGACGTCGTGGTCCAGCAGATAGCTGTCCGCGTGTGTCGATTCCCTCAGCCAATCTTCCTGAAAAAAATAGTGCACGCCGCCGCCCCAGACGACCGCCGCGCGGAGCCGCGCGGCCTCGGCGTAGGCCATCTTGGCCGCCCAGTAGCCGCCGAAGCTCCGGCCGAGTATCGCAATGCGCTGCGAATCGATCTCGGGCCGCTTCGCTAAATCATCGATCACCGCGCTGAAGAGGCGGTCGGCGGATGTCGAGGCCTTGACCGGACATTCGCCGACGCCCGGCATATCGACCGCGCAGGTCGCCATGCCGGCCGCGAGGAGCGCCTCGTCGTAATCGAGGCACTCGGCCTTGAAGGAATCGATGCCGCCGAAGTTGATCACGACGGCGCGCTTCCCGGCCCCGGGAGGGATTCTCAAATACGCCGGTATCGCTTTCTCGCCGTATGGAATAATGACGCGCGCGAGCGGCGGCGCGAAAGAGCGCCCCGCCTTCTCGTAAAGCTCGAGGCTTTTCTTGAAGCAC
>Ga0075424_100002637_pt1 | contig 16468 bp, 12 predicted proteins | sample SoiMethybrSBSTD3_FD_75301 | JGI IMG/M metagenome (GOLD analysis project Ga0075424, IMG submission 75301) | Bulk soil microbial communities from a Populus tree surrounding site in Tennessee, USA - Soil MetaG P. TD hybrid SBSTD3 | ecosystem: Environmental > Terrestrial > Soil > Tree plantation...
CCGGTGAAAGCCTGGACGACCCGCGCAGCGGGGCGCCCGACGAGTTCCTCTCGAAAACGAAGTGGCAGCGGTTCCAGGTGCTGATCATGGGACCGGTGATGAATATTGTCCTGGCCGTTGTCGTGATGGCCGTCGTGCTGGCGCAGGGCGCCGAAGTGCCCGCCTATCACGATCAACCACCGGTTATTGGCTCGGTGAAGTCCGGCTCGCCGGCGGCAACGGCGGGGCTGCGACGTGGTGACCGCGTCCTTGCCGTTGATGACACGGCCGTCGACACCTGGGACAGGTTCGATGTCGAAGTAGCGACGCGGCCGAATCGAGAAATCGCGTTGACGTTCCTGCGCGACGGGCAGACGCGCTCGGCCGCGCTGCGCACATCCTCCGAAGGCAGATTCCAGGTCGGCAAGATCGGTGTGTCTCCCGACTCCACGCCCGTCGTCGCTTCGCTCGTGAAAGGTGACGTCGCGGAGAGGGCCGGTTTGAAGCCGGGCGACCTCCTGCTCGCCGTCAACGGCGAGGTGATGACGCAGCCAACGCTACTCACCGATGCGATCTCGAGAAACGCGGGCAAGCGCACCGACATCCTGATCAAGCGCAATGGTCAGGAGATGCACATCGAGCTCACGCCGGAGAAGCGGGGCGACCGCGGAATGATTGGGATCTTCTTCGGTGAGCAGACGAAATCGTTCAAGCCGGCACCACTGGAAGCCGTGAAGCTCAGCATCTCACGCAACATCGAATTTGGTGGCCTGATCTTCAAGACTCTGGGCGGACTCTTCGTCGGCACGACGTCTCCGCGGCAGTTGATGGGGCCGATTGCCATTGCCCAGCTTTCAGGTGAATCCGCGACGGCAGGGTGGATTTCCCTCTTCACGCTGATGGCGTCCATCAGCCTCAATCTTGGTCTGCTGAACCTGATGCCTATCCCTGTCCTCGATGGTGGGCACATCCTCATCATGGCGCTCGAAGGGATCGCCCGGCGCGACTTCAGCGCGCAGGTAAAGGAGAAGATGCTGCTGGCCGGGTTTGTGCTGATTTTGCTCCTCATGGTCACGGTGATTTACAACGACCTCACGCGCATCAGTTGGATTGAACGTCTGATGCCGTGGAGAAATTAAGGAGGCACTCCAGATGTTTCGCATTCAACTGGTTGCCGTCGCGGCAATCGTGGCGGCGGCGCTCGCGGCGCCCGTCGCTGCACAGCAGCAGAATTACGCGCAGGTAACACAGGCCGACATTCAGCGGCTGCAGGACAGCGTCTTCCAGGCCGGCTCGGACGTCCAGCAGCTGAAGAACCGCGACGCGGCGCGCGCGTCGCAGCTGCAGGCGCAGCTCGACGACCTCCGTGACGAGGTCATCTATCTGAAGGTGAAGCTGCGCAAGGAGGGGACGCTGCAGCGCAGCGAGTACGCCAGCGTTCGCGATCGGCTCGACGACCTGCGTTCGCAGGCGAGCAACTACACGACGAACTACACGCCATCGACATCCACCAACACGGCCACTGCGTCGGCTGGAACGACCTCCAATCGCGCCGCGGCCACCACTGCGACGCCGTCCGGCACGTCCTCGTCGACATCCTCGTCAACGGCTCGAACGACGGCCTCAACGACTCCTGCGGCATCGGGATCTCAGGTCGAAGTGCCGTCGGGCACCGAGATCGACGTGCGGCTGACCAACGCGCTGAACTCCGGAACGGCGCAGGTTGAGGATCGGTTCGAGGGAACGACGCTCGTCGATCTGAATATCAACGGCCGCACCGTAATTCCCGCCGGTTCCGTGATGCGCGGTGTCGTCACCGCGGTGGACCCCGCGACGCGCACCAATCGCACGGCGAAGATGACCGTCAGCTTCGACCAGGTGACGATCAACGGCCGCGCGTACCCGATTCGCGGCACGGTGACGCAGACGATTCAGGGTGAAGGGATCAAGGGCGAGGCCGGCCGCATCGCGACGGGCGCGGGCGTCGGCGCGGTGCTCGGCGGCATCCTCGGAGGCGTGAAAGGCGCGATTCTCGGCACCGTCATCGGCGGCGGCGGCATCACCGCGGCAACCGAGGGCAAGGAAGTCGAGCTGCCGCAGGGGTCGGTGCTGCGCGTCAGGCTCGATTCGCCGGTGCAGATCTCGACGGCTCGATAACCACGAAGACCATTCGGCGACCACGAAGCTCACGAAGCATCACGCTGTTTTCGTGGGCTTCGTGACATGTCGCGGGAGCGACCTTCGCGGTTAGTTCTTTTTGGCCAGTGCTGAAGCGATCAGCGCCGCATGCGACGCGGGATCCTGATGAATCGCGTTGCGGTTCGCTTCTTCCGATTTCCCCAGCGGAATACTCAGGTTCTTCCATTCCTCGCCTCGGTACGACTTGGCAAGAAACACCAGCTGGCCGACGTGATAGCAGATGTGCGCGAGCGCCCGGTGCAGCGCGTCGTGTACGGCAAAGGACTGGCCTCGGATTGTGACGGTCTGCTGCAGGTGCGCGTCGGTGAGCTCGCCGAGGGCGCCGAAGAGCGCCTCCCACCCACCGTTCCATTTCGCCAGCAAGTCTTCACGCGTCACCGTGCGAGCCGTGAACTCCTCGTCACGGTGCCGCCAGGGCTTCTCGCCGTCGCTCGTCAGGAAATCGGTGAACCGCGAGCGGAGATTGCCGCCGACGTGCCACACGAGGATTGCGGCTGAATTCGAACCAGCGCGCGGATCGCCCAGCGCGAGCTCCTCGTCCTTGATCTGCGCCAGCGCGGCATCGCCGAGAGCCTTGTAGCGGCGGAATTCGCCGGCGACGGAGGAAACCACTGAGGTCACGACGACCAGTTTAACCACTCTGGGTGTCCTTCGTGACCTTCGTGGTTAAACCGCCCGCGCGACTTCCTTCATTGCCATCTTCGCCGCCGCGATCGTCTTTGTCACGTCGCGATCGGTGTGCGCCGCGGACAGAAACCACGCCTCGAACTGGGAGGGTGGCGGATAGATGCCTCGGTTCAGCATCCCGCGGAAGAAAATCGCGTAGGCGGACGTATTGGAACCGAGAGCGGATGCGTAATCGCGCACCGGCGACGCCGTGAAGAACGGCGTCAGAAGCGATCCGAACGCGTTGACCTGCAGCGGGACATTCGCGGCGCGTGCAGCGTCGGCGAGCCCGGCCGCAAGCATCACCCCGCGGCGCGCGAGCTCCTTGTACAGCCGGGGCGACAGCCGTTCGAGCGCCCAGATGCCGGCCGTCATCGCAATCGGATTTCCCGAGAGCGTACCGGCCTGATAGACGGCCCCGGCAGGCGCCACCATCTCCATGATCTCGGCTCGCCCGCCGTAGGCGCCGACCGGCAGGCCGCCGCCAATGATCTTGCCGAGGCAGGTCATGTCGGGCCTGATGCCGAACAGCTCCTGCGCGCCGCCGGCGGACGCGCGAAAGCCGGAGATCACCTCGTCGAAAATCAGCAGGCTTCCCTGTCGCGTGCAGAGCGCCCGCAGGCCGGCAAGGAATCCGTCTGCCGGCGGTACCAATCCCATGTTGCCGGCGATCGGTTCAACGACGACGGCGGCGATCTGTCCCTGATGCGCCTCGAAGAGCGCCGATACCGAGGCGAGGTCGTTATAGCGCGCATTCAGTGTGTCTGCCGCGACCGCCGCGGGGACCCCCGGACTCGTCGGAATGCCGAGCGTCGTCGCACCCGACCCGGCCTTCACGAGGAAGGCATCACCGTGTCCGTGATAGCACCCTTCGAACTTGATGATGCGATCGCGCCTCGTGAACGCCCGCGCGACGCGCACCGCACTCATTGTCGCTTCGGTTCCGGAGCTGACGAAACGGACCCGCTCCATGGAAGGCACGAGCGTGCGTACCAGCTCGCCGAGATCGTTTTCGAGGGGGCTGGGGGCACCGAAGCTGGTGCCGCGCCTGGCGGTGGCGTTGATGGCCTTGATCAGGCCGCGCGGCGTATGGCCGTGAATGAGCGGTCCCCACGACATCACGTAGTCGACGTAGCGGTTGCCGTCCACATCTTCGATCGTCGAGCCGGAGGCTTTCGTGATGAATAGCGGCGTCCCGCCGACCGACTTGAAGGCGCGGACGGGGCTGTCGACGCCGCCCGGGAGAATCCCCGCCGCCTGCGTGAAAAGCTTCCGGGACTTCGTCGCTTGCTTCATGGTGTATAAGGAGTCCGCAATTCGGACCGCGATTCTCGACCGACCCTGGGCCGCCGCGTCAATCAGACACCTCTCCGCGGTGCGGAGACGGAGGCTGTTACATGAAGCGTATCCTGCGGAGTTTGTCTATCGTATCGCTGGTTCTTCCAGGTGTCGCGGCGGTTCTTCTGCTCACAGGCGGGGTGGCGTGGGCGCAGCTGTCGACCGCGCAGCTCACAGGCAAGGTCACCGATCCGAGCGGCGCCGTCCTGCCCGGCGTCACGGTCACCATGACGCAGACCGATACGCGGGCCACCCGAAGCGTGGTGACCGACGCGACCGGGACCTATTTGCTCCTGAACCTGCCGACGGGTCCCTACCAGCTCGAGGTCTCGCTGCAAGGGTTCCGCACGTACGTCCAGAACGGCATCGTGCTGCAGGTTGCCGCCAGCCCGACGATCAACATCGTCCTGCCGCTCGGTGACGTCGCGGAGACTGTCACCGTCGAGGGCGCGGCGCCGTTGGTCGATGTGAAGAGCGCCGGCGTCAGCACCGTCGTGACGCAGGATCGCATCGTCGAGCTCCCGCTTCAGGGACGTCAGGTCACCGACCTCATCGTGCTGGCCGGATCGGCCGTTCAGACAGGACAACCGCCCAATCATCACTTTCAGGGTGGGGCCAACATCGCGGTGGCCGGCGGCCAGATGTTCGGTGTGGCCTACGTCCTCGACGGCGCGGTGCACAACGATATGCAGAGCAGCGACGGTCTGCCGCTGCCGTTCCCCGACGCGCTTCAGGAATTCCGCGTGGCGACCAGCGGCCTCTCGGCGCAGAACGGGATGCGCGCGGGCGCGGAGGTCAACGCCGTCACCAAGTCCGGCACCAACACGTTCAGCGGGAACCTGTTCGAGTTCTACCGCGATCACCGGTTCAACTCGATCAACCGCTTTGCGCCGATTCTGTCAAACGGCAAGCAGAAAGACGATGGGCTGCGGCGCCATCAGTTCGGCGGGACGCTGGGCGGTCCGGTGGTGCGCAACAAGCTGTTCTTCTTCGCCGGCTACCAGGGGACCAACACGCACCAGCAGGCCAACGCGAACGTCACGTTCGTGCCGACGCCGGCGATGATGGCCGGCGACTTCACGGCGATCACCTCGCCCGCGTGCAACAGCGGCAGGCAGATTCTCCTGCGTGGGCCGTTCGTGAACAACCAGATCAACCCGGCGCAGTTCAGCCCGGCCGCCGTGAAGCTCACCTCGTATCTGCCGACGCCGACCAATCCCTGCGGTGAAATCCGGTGGAACACCGGCGGTCCCGGCGGCGAGCGCAACGACCAGCAGATCGTCACCAGGGTCGACTACCAGCGCACCTCGAACCATTCGCTCTTCGGACGGTACATGGCCACGCTCCAGAAGCAGGGCATCCCAAATACCACCAACGTCATCGAGGCGCAGAGCAACCTCAACGTGGGCATCGACAACCTCGCGGAGTCCGCCGCGTTTGGCGACACGCGCGTCTTCGGACCGGAGCTGGTCAACGCCATCCGCGCAACCTACAACCATACGAACGTCGATCGCTACAATCTGCCGGCGATCGAGCCCAAGGACATCGGCATCAACGTCTACAGCTACGAGCCGCATCGCATGAACGTGAACGTGACCGGAGCATTCGTCTTCGGCACCAATGCGGGATACGGCACGACGCACACGAGAACCTATCAGGTCAGCGACGATCTGACGCTTGTTCGAGGGAACCACCAGCTCGCGATGGGCGCGAACCTCGCGTACTGGAGGACGTACATCGAGACGTGCGCACGCTGCGGCGGCCAGTGGGATTTCAACGGACAGGTGACCGGCCTGGGGATGGCCGACTTTCTGATCGGCAGGCTTTCCAACCTCGAACATGGCGGGCCTGGCGGAGTGGGACACCACACGCGGTACCTGGGCGTCTATGCCCAGGATGCGTGGCGCGCGTCCGGCCGCGTGACGCTGAATGCGGGTCTTCGCTGGGAGCCGTACTTCGGCCAGCAGCTCGCGCCGCCGTTCGGGATCGCCGATTTCAGCATCGAGAACTTCCGTCAGGGCATCAAGAGCTCCGTGTTTCCGAACGCGCCGGCCGGATTGATTTACGGGAGCTGGAGCGGCGCACCGGCGGACGCGGGATTCCCCTCCGGCAGATCCGGCATGAAGACTCAGTGGCGGAATCTCTCACCACGTCTCGGTGTGGCGTGGGACATCAGAGGGGATGGCCGCATGGCGCTTCGGTCCTCCTACGGCATCGCCTATGACTTCCCGGTCGGAGATTTTCTGTTCCTGCAAACCTCCGCGCCGCCCTTCGGCAACCGCGTCTCGGTTCCCTCTCCTCCGGGCGGCTTCGACAATCCCTATGGCGCGATCCCCGGCGGCGATCCGCATCCGATCACGGGCATCCCGCATGTGACCAGCAGGAATACAGCGTTTCCACTCGGCGGCGCGTTTGGCGCGATCACCCCCGATATCAACTCGCCGCGCACCCAGTCATGGAACGTCACGTTCGAACGGCAGATCGGATCGCAATGGTCCGCGGCCGTCAGTTATCTGGGAAGCTACTCCGACCGCCTGTGGGATCTCGTTCCCGGCAATCCCGCCAGGTTCATGGGACTCGATCCCTGCACGATTAACGGCATCTCGTATCCCGTGTGCAGTACGACCGCGAACACGAACCAGCGGCGCGCGTTGTACCTGGCGAATCCGAAAGAAGGGCAGCTCATCGCCAATCTCGATATCATCGATGACATCAACACGTCCGTGTACCGCGGGTTGAAGCTGTCGGGCGAGCGCCGCTCCTCGAATGGCCTGAGCCTGAACGGCAACTACACGTGGTCGTATTGCTTCGGCGTCGAGATGACCCCGAATCAGAATCAGTTCGGCCAGGGACCGACCAACCCCGACGACTTCAAGATGGAGAATGGCAACTGCAGCTTCAACCGGACGCACATCGTCAACGTGACAACCGGGTACGAGACGCCGCGGTTCGCGAGCCGCTCTCTCCGTCTGGTCGCGTCGGACTGGCGCGTGTCGGGAATTCTGACGGCGAGCTCGGGGAGCTGGCTCAACATCACCACGGGACGGGACAACGCGCTGAACGGACAGCAGCCGACCAAGCAGCGCGTCAATCAGGTCAGCGACGACGTGTATGGGCCCAAGACCCTGAACCAGTACCTGAATCCGGCCGCGTTCGCGCAGCCGAATCCCGGGACGTACGGCAATTTCGTCCGCAACGGCATTCGTGGCCCGGGGCAGTGGGTGATCAACCTGGCGCTGTCGAGACTGCTCGCGCTGGGCGGCACGCGCAACGTCGAGTTCCGTGTCGAGGCGTTCAACCTCTTCGACCATTTCAATTGGGGCGTCCCGGTGACCAATTTCGGCGCAGGAAACTTCGGCCGCATCACGTCACAGGCCACCGACCCGCGAATTTTCCAGTTCGGTATCAAGTACGGTTTCTGATGACCGGCGAACGTGTTAACGTTTGCGCTACCGAGGAGAGGTCACCGTGAGAAACGCAGTTCTCGGGTTCATCGCGATCATCGCCGTCAGCCTCGCGGTGTCGGCGCGGGGACAAAATGCGCAGCAGCGCCAGGGACAACGGACGGCGCCGCAGGGACAGGCGCAGGGAGGGGCGCCGAGCCCGCAATCCGAGCAGGGACGGCTGCCCGCGAGGCTCTCGGGAGAATTCACGCCGCTCGCAAAGCCAGACATTGCCAACGGCCCCGTGCCGCGCATGCCTGACGGCCATCCGGATCTCTCGGGTCCATGGGTCGGAGGAGGCTCCAACAGCGACATCGAGAAAGATGGCGGGCTCAAACCCGGAGAGCTGCCACTGCTCCCGTGGGCGAAGCAGCTGCGCGAATCGCGCAAAGAAGAAGATGAGCCGTACTTGTATTGCACGCCAATGAGCGTGCCGCGCGTGAATCCCTATCCGTGGCGCTTCGTGCAGTCGGTCACCGCCAATGGCCTGGGCACGATCTACGTGATCCACGAGAACGGCGACGCCGGCGGCGTCCGCAAGATCTTCATGGATGGACGCAAGCATCCGCCTGCCGACGAATTGCTGCCGACGTGGTGGGGCCATTCGATCGGCCGCTGGGAAGGCGACACGCTCGTGATCGACACCGTCGGTTACAACGACAAGTTCTGGTTCGACAGCCGCGGCACGCCGCACACGACTCAGCTCCACACGATCGAGCGGTGGACGCGCACCAACTTCGGGACGATGATCAACGAGTTCACGCTCGACGATCCGGGCGCGCTGGAACATCCGGTGCAGTTGAAGTTCACCGCGCACGCGCAGCCGCCCGGGTCGGAGCTGATGGAGTTCATCTGCACCGAGAACAACCAGTACGGCGTGGCCGCCGACATCCCGAACATCTATCGTGAGAAGGGCTATGGCCTCGAAGTGCAGCCGCCCACGCAGAAGTGAGGAGGATTCGATGAAGACGACGGTCGGCATCCTGGCGGCTGCATTCGCACTCTTCGGTCTCGCGGCGCCGTCGGCAGCGCATCACTCCTTTGCCGTCGAATACGACAAGGAGAAGCCGGTTCAGGGCACGGGGGTCATCTCCAAGGTCGAGTGGACCAACCCGCACATGCGCGTCTACATCGACTGCACCGACGAGAAGGGCGTCGTGACGACGTGGAATCTCGAGCTCGGGAGCCCCAACAGCGTCATTCGACGCGGATGGAAGCCGTCGGATCTGAAACAGGGAGCGAAGATTTCCTTCAAAGGATTTGGCGGACGGAAGGTGCTGACGAGGGCCGCGGCCGATGTCCTGACGCTAGCGGATGGACGGTCGTTTGCCGGCGCCTCGGGCGCTCCGGATGGAACCCCCGAACAATACGGTGTCGGCGCGGGCGTGCCGATTCCGTAAATTCAAAATGCAAAATGCAAAATGCAAACACTGCGATTTTGCGGCATCGGGGTGAACGTCGCAGCGACTTTCACCGAGTTGCCCGCACAAGGCACCGTTTGCATTTTGCATTTTGAATTTTGAATTAGAGAACACGCGCAGCATCGCGTGCGTAATACGTGATGATGATGTCGGCGCCTGCCCGCTTGATCGCGGTCAGCGTTTCGAGCATGCCGCGCCGTTCGTCGATCCATCCTTTCGCGGCTGCCAGCTTCAACATCGCATACTCGCCGCTGACGTGATATGCGGCCGTCGGCTGGTTGAACTCCCGCTTCACGCGCGAAATCACATCCAGGTAGTGCAGGGCGGGCTTCACCATGATGATGTCCGCGCCCTCCTCGAGATCGGTCTCCACCTCACGAAGCGCCTCTTCGACGTTGGCCGGATCCATCTGATGGCTCCGGCGGTCGCCGAACTGCGGCGCTGAGTCGGCGGCGTCGCGGAACGGACCGTAGAACGCGGAGCAGTACTTTGCCGCGTAGGACATGATCGCGACGCGATCGAGGCCGCGCTCGTCGAGCAGGGTGCGAATGGCCGCGACGCGGCCGTCCATCATGTCGGAGGGCGCGACGATATCCGCACCGGCAACGGCATGTGACAGCGCCGCGTCGGCGACATGGGCGACTGTCACGTCGTTGAGGATCTCTTCGCCCTCGAGGATGCCGCAGTGCCCGTGCGAGGTGTATTCGCAGAGGCACACGTCGGTGATGACGATCAGGTCCGGCACCTCGCGCTTGAGCGCGCGCACCGCGTTCTGGACCGGTGCATCGGGGTCCGACGCCTTCGAACCGGTTGCGTCCTTGCTGTCTGGCAGCCCGAACAGCAACACGCCCAGCACGCCATCAGCCTTCGCCGCCGCGGCCTCTTTCACCGCTTCATCGACGGACAACTGGCACACGCCAGGCATCGAGCTGACCTCTCGGCGTACGCCGCGCCCCTCACAGATGAAAAGCGGAAGGATGAAGCAGTCGGGCGTCAGCCGCGTCTCGCGCACGAGGCTGCGGATGGCTTCGCTGCGCCGCAACCGGCGGGGTCGCCGAGTCAACGCGAGGCGTGCCGTGGAAGTCTGGATGGCCATAGCTGCGATCTTAAGCCTGAAGGCGGAGGCCTACGCTCCTCGCGCCTTGACCCCTGATTCCTGAGCCGCGTAATGGGCGGCGATGGCGTCCACGAGGGCGGGAACCGTATAGGTTTTAGGCTGAATGGTCACGTGAATCCCCAGCTGCCGCGCGGCGTCGGCAGTGACGGGTCCAATCGTGGCGACAACCGTGTTCCTCAGCAGATCTGCCACCTGCTCGGCGCCGTGGATCTTCGCGAAATTGCGGATGGCCGACGGACTCGTGAATGTAGCGACGTCAACCTTTCCCTCGAGCAGCATCCCGTAAATATCAGGGTCGCCCTCGCGCTGCGCGTCCTCGAGCATGGTGCGGTACGCGATCACCTCGGTGACATCTGCTCCGGCTTCGCGCAGCTGCTCGGCAATGACTTCGCGTCCTATGTCGGCCCGCGGCAGCAGCACGCGGACGCCTTCCATCGGTCCCTGGGCCAGGAGCGACGCAACCACGGCGTCGGCGCGGAACTCGCGCGGAATCAGATCCACCTTGATCCCGTACGTCGCCAGCTTGTCAGCCGTCGCCGTGCCTGATGTGCAGATGCGCGGCCCCTTCAGCGCGCGTACGTCGCGCTCCCCATCCAGGAGCGCCGTCATGAACGCATCGACCGCGTTGGCGCTCGTGAAGATGATCCAGTCGAATGCTTCCGGGTTTGCCGCCGCCCGAAGCAGCGGATCGGGGTCCTCGGGCGGACCCATGCGGATCATCGGCGCCTCGATGGATTCAGCTCCAAGCGCCGTCAACCGATCGATCAGTTCCGCCGCCTGGTCTCGAGGGCGTGTCACGAGCACTCGTTTGCCGAACAACGGGCGCGAGTCGTACCACCGCAAGTGTTCGCGAAACCCGGCGACACGCCCGGCGACGAGCACTGCCGCCTGCCGGCGCCGCGCGTGCTCCCGCACAATCGTCAGCAGCTCCTGCATCGTCCCCGACAGCGTCTCCTGGCTCGGGAGTGTTCCGTTGTAGATGATCGCGGCCTGAGCATCGGCGGGCCATCCCTTGCTCATGAGCGCTTCCAACACGCGAGGAAGCTGCTGAGCGCCCGCGTAGCAGACGATCGTCCCCTCGAGCCTGGCCAGGCTCGCCCAGTCGATGTCCGGAGGCGTGCGGCTTTCGTCCTCGAAGCCGCGCACCAGCGTAATGGTGTCGCCGCCGCCGGGGTACGTCACCGGTACGCCCGCATACGCCGGCGTGGCCAGCCCCGCAACCAGCCCGGGCACGACTTCGTACGGGATGCGATGCTCGTGAAGGAAGAGCGCTTCGGCTCCGCCTGGTTCGAAGACGAACGGGTCGCCGAATTTCAGCCGCGCAACCAGCTTGCCTTCGCGCGCCTTTTCGACCAGCAGGTAGCAGATGGCGTCCTGCGCCATGGGTTGAGGAGACGCCGCGCCGACGTTAATCAGCTCCGCGCCCTGCCGCGCATATTTCAGCAGCCGTGCGGGAACAAGATCATCGTAGACGACGACGTCGGCCGCGCGCAGATGGTTGAGCCCGTGGACGGTGATCAGTCCGGGATCGCCCGGACCTGCCCCAATCAGATAGACGGCGGGGCGTCTCACGGCTGGAGGCCTTCGACCGCCGCGTGCGCTCGCTGGACTTCCGCGAGGATCTGGTCCGCGCCCAGCGACAGCAACTCGTCGGCTGCCGCTCCTCCCACGATGTGTGGTTCTGTCATTGAACCGCGCGATTCTGCGCGAATCGCCCTCGTGCCGTCCAGCGAAAGTACGACGGCGACAAGCGACATCTCACCGTTGACGATCTGCGCGTGGACGCCAATCGGCATCTGACAGCCGCCGCCAAGCGTCGTCACCACCGCGCGCTCCGCCTCGAGCGCGGCTCTCGCCGGCGGATCGTCGACTGCCGCGACGGCGCCGGCGACACGTCGATCCTCGGAGCGAATCTCGACCGCGATGATGCCCTGTCCGGGCGCTGGAACGCAGGCGGCGATCGGCAGGACGCAGGAGATCCGCGCGCGATGCTCAAGCCGAATCAAACCCGCTGACGCAAGCACGATTGCATCGTACTGTCCTTCATCAAGTTTACGAAGTCGCGTCCCGAGGTTGCCGCGGATAGGAAGAAATGCTGCGCGGGGAAAGAGACGGGCGAGCTGCGCCGTTCGCCTGACGCTGCTGGTGCCGATGCGCGGGGTTTCAGCGAGCCGCGAAACGAGCTCCTCGAAGCCAACCGTACCGCTGTTCGCGGGCAGGACGACGGCGTCGCGCGGGTCCTCGCGGGGCAGGACGCTGCCGATTGCCAGTCCCTCGGGCAGCATCGCCGGCATGTCCTTGCTGCTGTGGACCGCCAGATCGACTTCGCCCGCCAGAAGGGCGTCCTCGATTTCCTTCACGAACAGCCGCTTGCCGCCGATCTGCGCCAGCGTCGCTTCGGCCAGCCTGTCACCGGAAGTCCGAATGACGACGATCTCGCACTCGGCACCCGCCTTCGCGCGCAGCTGTGCCGCCACGGCATTGGCTTGATAGAGCGCGAGCTCGCTGCCGCGCGTGCCGACCCTGAGCGTCATGGGCGCTTGGACGGATCCAAACGCTTGCCCCGAGCGTAGTCGAGAGGTTCCTCGTCCTGCAGCTTGAACAGGCGATTGATCGCTTCCGTGTATGCGGCCTGCGTCTCCTCGTCCGGCAGGCCCTTCAGCTGCTCGGTTGGCTCGAGCAGCAGCTTCTCGACGATCAAGCGGGTGACATCGTCCACGCGCGCGCGCGCCTCCGGCGGCAGTGCGCCCAGCTTGCTCTCGAGCCGCTGCAGTTCCGACACACGGATGGCCTCGAACCGCTGCCGCAGCGCGACGATGGTCGGGACTGCGCTCCGCGAGCGCTGCCACGCCATGAACTTGGTGACTTCCTCGTTGACGATCGATTCCGCGCGCTCGACTTCCGCGGCACGTCGCGACAGGTTCTCCTCGACGATGCTCTGCAGATCGTCGATGTTGTAGAGGAACACCTGCTCGATCTCGCCGACGGCCGGGTCTACGTCGCGCGGTACCGCGATATCGATGATGAAGAGCGGCGTGTTGCGGCGGTGGCCTTGCGCCGCCACGAGGTGCGCGCGCGTGATGATCGGCCTCTGCGACCCCGTTGCCGTGATCACGATGTCGGCGGAGGCGAGCGCGTTCGTCATGCTGTCCCACGGAACCGCGACACCTCCGACGTCGTGGGCCAGCACCTCGGCATGCGCCAGCGTCCGGCTCGTGATCACGATGTCGCCGACGCCTTGGGTGCGCAGATGTTGGGCGGTCAGCGAGCTGATGTCGCCCGCGCCGACGACGAGCACACGCCGGCCCTGCAGGCGGCCGAAAATCTTACGGGCCAGCGCGACGGCAGCGAAACTCACCGACACCGCCCCTTCGCCCAGCGCCGTTTCGGACCGTACTCGCTTGCCCACGCCGAACGACCACCGGAAGACGTTGCTCAGGACCGGACCGACGCAGCGCTTGCCCGCTGCGACTTGATAGGCGTCTTTCACCTGGCCGAGAATCTGCGGCTCGCCGACGACCAGCGAATCGAGGCCGGCAGCGACGCGAAACAGATGCGCCACCGCCGCGCTGTTTTCGAGCGCAAACAGATGCGGTTGGAATGACTGCGCGGGAACGTGGTGGTAGTCGCTGAGAAAGACGACCAGCTCCTCGCGGGCCAGCGCCGGATCGCTGCTGGCGACGTAAATCTCGGACCGGTTGCAGGTGGAGAGCACCACGGACTCGGTCATCGACGGACGTGCGGCGATGGTCTCCGCAGCGGCGCTGAGATCGCGGCTCGAGAAGTCGAGCCGTTCTCGCAAATCGACGGGCGCCGTGCGATGGCTTACGCCTAAAAGGAAGAGATGCACGTCAGTAGAACGAATGGCTCGTCGTGACGAAGTAATTGATCAGGAGAAAGTTCAGCATCACGAAGCCGAAACCGATCGCCGACAGCCGCGCGGCCCGGCGTCCGCTCCACGCGAGCGCCCGCCGCGCGAACATCGCGAACGAGTAGACGCCCCAGGTGAGCAGCGCAATGAAAATCTTCGGGTCGTCGAGCGACATCGCCCGCAGGTTGGGATCGTTCGGCGCAATGGCGCGGGCCTCGGCGGTCCAGACGACTCCGACAATCACGCCGAAGGTGAGGAACAGCCAGCCGACCGCGACCGCCCGCGAGTTCATGACATCGAGGATCTGCAGCGATGGCAGCCGGGTGTAGAAGTAGCCGAGGTGCTTCTTCTTGATTTCCTTGAACTGCAGCATGTAGATCAGGCCGAGGACGCCCGCCAGCCCGAAGCTCGCGTACGCGAACAGCAGCGACGAGACGTGAACCCAGAACCATGGGCTGTCGAGAACGGGATCGGCGTACTCCGTTCCCGGGTAGAGCGCCGGAATGACCTGCAGCCCGATGACCACCGGCAGAATGAACACTCCCATCGATCGCTCGTCGGTGGTCAGCTCGAGATAGAGATACGACAGCGTCAACAACCAGACGAACGTCGAGACCGCGCGCGACGGGTTCGCGAACGGCACATGATGCACTTCCATCGTCTGCATGCCGATGACGAAGGTGTGCACCAGCGCGCCGAGGAGGAGCAATGTGGTGGCGGTGCGGCCGGTCGTGGCATCGCGCCGTGCGAAATGGATGGCGTACGCGACTCCCGCGGCCGCGTACAGGACCAGCGGGAGCGCGTTCAACGGGATGTCGGGGCGTAGTAGCCCCGCTTGGTGCGCGGCGTTACGTTCTGCCGGTTCACCTGGACGACGATGCGCCGATAGGCACCGTCCCGCTTGGCGTTTTTCGAGGTGTAGCCAAGTGTGTACTGACTGGCCAGTTCGTCCGCGATTTCGGAATAGACGCCGTTGAGGTCATCGATCTTCGCCGGGAAAAACGAACGGCCGCCGGTTTCCTGCGCAAGCTGCCGCATGACGAATTCGGCTTCGTGAAATCCCTTGCTCTGCGTGTCGGCGCCGCGCAGGGCGATCGTGAAGATCGCCACTTCGCTCCGCTTGGCAAGTTCAAGCACCTCGTCGAACGAGATCAGGCTCGACGTGTCCTCGCCGTCCGAGAAGAGCACCAGCGCCTGGCGGCGCACATCCTCTTCGCCCCCCGCTTTGATCTTCGCCAGCTCCTTCAGCGCGATGTAGATCGCGTTGTACAGCGAGGTCGAGCCGCCCGCGGATGTCTGCTGGATCGCTGACTGCAGCTCGCCCTGATTGGACGTGAAGGGCTGCCGAATTTCGACGCGGCTGTCGAAGTCGATGACCTGCGCCATGTCGTTCGACTTGAGACGCTTGACGAAATTGACCGCGGCGACCTGCAGCGTCCCGAGCTTGTCCTCCATGCTGGCGCTGCTGTCGAGCAGCAGCGACATCGCAATCGGCTGCTGCTTGCGTGTGAAGAAGGAGAGATCCTGCTTGACGCCGTCCTCGAAGACCGAGAAGTCCTTCTCCTCGAGGTCGGTGACGTAGTGATTCGACGTGTCGACGGCGGTCACGTTGAGCGACACCACCTCGACGCCGGCGCGGAAGGTGCCCTGCGCCGATGGACCCGTGGAAAGCGCCGCGACGAGCGCGGCCGCGAGGAGGACGATACGATTCACTTCGTTGTCCCTGTTCCGCGCTCGAGCGTACCGCGCATCGTGATGCCGGGACGCCGCGCGCTGACTTCAATCTTCTCCGGCGGAATCAATGAATCCGGTCGGCCGTAGACGACCTTGTACTGCGACGACAGCTCGCGGCCGAGCCGGTCGAGTGCCTGCTGCACCGATATCGGCGTCAGAAGGTTTACGCGCTGGCCTCCGCTCGTACGGGTCCCTTCTGCAAGGACGCGCGCGCGGTTGCGCAGCTCTTCGTCATCGGTCGCGTCGAAGTCGCCGACGGTAATCGCATGGATCGCGGCGCCGGCCTGCTTCACTTCGTCCATGACCTGTTTGTACTGACGGTTGGCGAAGTCGCCGCCGTCCGTGATGACCGGGATGATCACCGCCCGCGGCGTCTCCCGTTTCTCCAGTCCCCTGGAGACCTCGTAGACGGCATCGAGCAGTGTGGTGCCGGCGCGCGTGCGCGGCCACAGGAGACCGATGGCGTCCTGCAGCAGCTTGGTGTTCGAGGTGTAGTTGGCCAGGATGGTCGGCCGATCGGCAAGACCGATGATGGAGATCTGGTTGCCCGTGGACATCTTCGAGATGAAGGCTCGCAGCGCTTCGCGGACGCGCGGGATCAGGGCGTCGGAGGCGGCGCTGTCGTCCACGAGAATCGCGATGTCGATCGGGTCGATCGCATGCGACACGCGGAGTACCTCGCGCGCGGCGCCGTCTTCGC
>Ga0075424_100002642_pt1 | contig 16454 bp, 17 predicted proteins | sample SoiMethybrSBSTD3_FD_75301 | JGI IMG/M metagenome (GOLD analysis project Ga0075424, IMG submission 75301) | Bulk soil microbial communities from a Populus tree surrounding site in Tennessee, USA - Soil MetaG P. TD hybrid SBSTD3 | ecosystem: Environmental > Terrestrial > Soil > Tree plantation...
GGCAAGGTCGTCTCGATCACCAACTACGGCGCCTTCGTGGAGCTGGAGAAGGGCGTCGAGGGTCTGGTGCACATCTCCGAGATGAGCTGGACGCGCAACATCCGTCATCCTTCGAAGCTCGTCTCCATCGGCGACGAGATCGAGGCGGTGGTGCTGAAGGTCGATCCGAACGAGGAGAAGATCTCGCTCGGCATGAAGCAGATCGAGGAGGATCCGTGGCTCGCGCTGCCCGTGAAGTACCCGACGGGCACGGTGCTGGGCGGCGTCGTCCGCAACCTCACCTCGTTCGGCGCGTTCGTGGAGATCGAGCCCGGCATCGACGGCCTGATCCACATCTCCGACATGTCGTGGACCAAGCGGGTACAGCATCCTTCCGAAGTCGTGAAGAAAGGCGACGAGGTCGAGGTGCTGATCCTGAACGTGGACGCCGAGAACAAGCGGATTTCGCTCGGCCTGAAGCAGGCGCAGGAAGATCCGTGGCTGCGCATCGGCGAGACGTATCCCGTGGGCACCGAGCTGCGCGGTCGCGTGCTGCGCCTCATGGACAAGGGCGTCGTGGTCGATCTGGGAAACGACATCGAAGGGTTCGTCCCCATGTCGCAACTCGGCATTCCCGAGATTCAAAACCCCGGCGACGCCGTGAAGGAAGGACAGGCGGTCGAGCTCAAGGTGCTCGAGGTGGATCCCATTCACCATCGGATCGTGTTGGCGGCCACCGGCTGGCCCAAGGAAGACAGTGTCCAGGAAGCCGGACCGCAGGACATGCAAAAGCTGGACGCGTAGACGCACAGCGGTGAACAGGGTTTGAGGGGGCAGGGTTTCCTGCTCCCTCTTGCTGTTTACGGCTGCGCGTCTGTGCGTCTAGTATTAGCGGTCCTGTTACCAGTCCTCTGTCTCCTCTAGATTCTCTGCTCATGAGTATGCGAGAGAAGCTCGACCTGCTGCAGCAGAAGCGCGCTGAGGCCGCCCTCGGTGGCGGCGCCGAGCGTGTCGCCGCGCAGCACGACAAGGGCAAGCTCACCGCCCGGGAACGGCTCGACCTGCTGCTCGACGCCGGGACGTTCATGGAGCTGGACCGGTTCGTCACGCATCGCTCTACCGACTTCGGACTGGCGGATGAGAAGTACCTGGGCGACGGCGTCGTGACGGGGTACGGGCGGATCGACGGGCGGCTGGCGTACGTGTTCTCGCAGGATTTCACCGTGTTCGGCGGCTCGCTCTCCGAAGCGCATGCGGAGAAGATCTGCAAAGTGATGGACCTGGCGCTCAAGAACGGCGCGCCCGTGATCGGGCTCAACGATTCGGGCGGCGCGCGCATCCAGGAGGGCGTCGCATCGCTCGGCGGCTACGCCGACATCTTCCTGCGCAACACCCTCGCCTCGGGCGTGGTCCCCCAGATCAGCGCGATCCTGGGTCCGTGCGCCGGCGGGGCGGTGTACAGTCCGGCGATCACCGACTTCGTGTTCATGGTGCGGGGCATCTCGTACATGTTCGTCACGGGGCCAAGCGTCGTGAAAACCGTGACGCACGAAGCGGTGGATTTCGAGGGCCTGGGGGGCGCGGACGTGCACGGGGCCACGTCGGGTGTGGCGCACTTCGTGCATGGCTCGGAGCGGGAGAGCCTCGCCGCGATACGCATGCTGCTGTCCTACCTGCCGGCCAACAATCTCGATGATCCGCCGATCCGCTCCTGCAGCGACCCGGCGGACCGGCGTGACGAAGAGCTGCTCGACGTGGTCCCGGACGAGCCGACGAAGCCCTACGATATGCACGACGTCATCCGGCGCGTGATGGACGACGGCGACTTCTTCGAAGTACACCGGGACTTCGGGGGAAACCTGCTGGTCGGTTTCGCGCGCCTCGGAGGGCGCCCCGTGGGCGTGGTCGCCAACCAGCCGGCGGTGCTCGCCGGCGTGCTCGATATCAACGCCTCGCTCAAGGGCGCTCGATTCATCCGATTCTGCGATGCGTTCAACGTCCCGCTCGTCACGTTCGAGGATGTGCCCGGCTTCCTGCCCGGCGTGGCGCAGGAGCACGGCGGGATCATCAAGCACGGTGCCAAGCTGTTGTTCGCCTACTGCGAGGCGACCGTCCCCAAACTCACGGTGATCACCCGCAAAGCGTACGGCGGCGCCTACGACGTCATGAACTCCAAGCACGTCCGCGGGGACTACAACGTGGCGTGGCCCACCGCGGAGATCGCCGTCATGGGACCGAAGGGTGCCGTGGAGATCCTCTACAAGGACGACGCGACCGAGGCGCGTGAGGCGGAGTACCGCGAGAAGTTCGCCCATCCGTATCTCGCGGCCGCGCGGGGGTACGTGGACGACATCATCGATCCGCGCGACACCCGACCCCGGTTGATCGACGCGCTCGCGACCCTCGCCACCAAGCGGGACCGGAATCCGCCCAAGAAGCATGGCAACATCCCTCTGTAGCAGTCTGGCGCTGGTGACGCTGCTGCAGGCGCCCCCGCCCCCGCCCCCGCCCGAGTCCACGCCCCCCGCAGTCGTGACCGATACGCTCGCCGGGCTGCGCGGCCGGGCGGCGCGGGACTCGAGCGACGCGCAGCTCTGGCTGCTGATGGGCCGGGCGTACCTGGGGCTGGGCGCGGAGGCGCACGGCGCGACGCACCGATCGAGCGAGGACAGCGAGTGGACGAGTGCCGTGCTCGACACCGCGGAACAGGCCCTGGTGCGCGCCGCGGCGCTGGCCGGGCCGCTGGGCACGAGCGCGATCGGCGACAGCGCCCGCGTGTTGCGGGTGGCTGCGTGGGCCGCGCGCTCCTGGCACGGGTGGGAATCCGGTGGCGTGGACGCGGGCGTCGAGGCGTGGGGCCCGCTGCCCATCGACCTGCGCGTGCCGCCGGTGCTCGACGAGCTGGGCGAGAACCTGCTGCGCGCGTGTCCGACCGGGGGCGTGCTGCTGACGGCGGGGGATGCCGATTTCTACGCGGCCTGGTATATGCGATTCGCCCGTGGTCTGCGGCCCGACGTCCTCGTCGTCCCGCTCGCGGCATGGCGCTCCGATCCGGTGTTGCGGGCGCGGCTCGCGACGGACTTGAAGCTCGGGCGGCCGCGGGGCGGAGACGACGCCTGGCTCGCGGAGCTGGTGCGGCGGCGCCCGGTGTGCGTGAGCATGGCGTTCGAGCGACCACCCGAGACGCGGCCCCGCATCCGGTGGGAGGTCCGTCCACTCGTCTGGGTGGCCGGACCGGAGGGGAAGAGCCCGCGGGTCCCGCCGCGCGACTTCGTGTTCGGGGCGCTGCGCGTGGCGCTCGACGCGAACGACCCGTGGGCCGAGTCCGCGCTCGCGGCGTACGCCCGCGCGGCGCGCACCACGCCCGCGCTGTGCGAGCCCATGGCGACGTTCCGGGTCGCCGCCGACGTGCCGACCTGCCAGCGGTGATGCCTACCATCAAGCGAGTCTTGGTTGCCAACCGCGGTGAGATCGCCCTGCGGATCATCCGCGCCTGCCACGAGGAGGGGCTCGAGGCCGTGGCCGTCTTTTCCGAGGCCGATCGCCTGTCGCCTCATGTCCGCGCCGCCGACCTCGCGGTACCGCTCGGGCCTCCGGTGGCGGCCCAGTCCTACCTCGACATCGCGAAGCTGATTGCGGCGGCGCAGAGCACGGAGTGCCAAGCGGTGCACCCCGGGTACGGCTTCCTGTCGGAGCGCGCGGCGTTCGCGGAGGCGGTGGCGGCCGCGTCCCTCGAGTTCATCGGCCCGCCGGCGGCCGCGATTCGGGCCATGGGCGACAAGACCGAGGCGCGGCGCCGGATGCAGCAGGCAGGGGTTCCCATCGTCCCCGGCACGACCCGTCCGCTCGCCGATCACGTGCAGGCCCGACCCGAGGCGGCGCGGCTCGGCTACCCGGTGCTCCTCAAGGCGGCCGCCGGGGGCGGCGGTAAGGGCATGCGCCTCGTTCGGGAAGAGGCGGAGCTCGAGGCCGGATTCGAAGCGGCGGCAAGCGAGGCGCTCAAGGCGTTCGGGGCCGGCGAGGTCTACCTCGAAAAGTGCCTCGAGCGTCCGCGGCACATCGAGATCCAGATCCTGGCCGATTCGTTCGGGCGGGTGGTGGCGCTGGGCGAGCGCGAGTGCAGCATCCAGCGTCGTCACCAAAAGCTCATCGAGGAAGCGCCCTCCGTGGCCGTCACGCCGGCGCTGCGCCGTCGCATGAGCGACGCCGCCACCGCCGCGGCGGGCGCCGTGGGATACCTGGGGGCGGGGACCATCGAGTTCCTGCTCGCGCCGAGCGGGGAATTTTACTTCCTGGAGATGAATACCCGGCTCCAGGTCGAGCACCCCGTGACCGAGCTCGTCTACGGGGTGGACATCGTGCGCGAGCAGCTCCGCGTGGCGATGGGCCAGGCCCTGCGCGTGCACGCGGGCACACTGCAGCCGCGGGGACACGCCATCGAGTGTCGCATCACGGCCGAGGACCCCTCCAACGACTTTCTCCCGGCAACGGGCGTCGTGCGCTACCTGCGGGTGCCCGGGGGCCCCGGCGTGCGCTGGGATGGCGGGATCGAGGAGGGTAACGAGGTCACGCTCTATTACGACCCGCTCATTGCGAAGCTGATCGTGTGGGGGGAGACACGCGCAGTCGCGCTCGAGCGGATGCGGCGCGCGCTGCGCGAGCTGGCGATCGTCGGGATCCCATCGTCCCAGACGTTTCACCTCCGGGTGATGGACGACCCGGAGTTCCAGCGCGGCGACATCGATGTCACATACCTGGAGCGCGCCGGCGCACGCCTCCTGGTCGGCGAGCCGCCTGCCGTGCTGACCCGGCCGCTGGCGGTGGTGGCGGCACTGCTGGCCGAGCAGCGCCGGGCGACGGCGGCGCCCGAACCGTCCACCGTCCGACCGCCCGACCGCCCGTCGGCCTGGGTGGTCACGGCTCGCCGGGAAGCCGTGGGTCAATGAGCGACGTCGTGGCGATCACGGCGATCGCGGCCGGTGGGGAGGGCGTGGGTCGGCTCGCCGACGGGCGCGCCGTGTTCGTGGCCCGCACCGCCCCGGGGGAGCGGATCCGGCTGCGCGAGGGGGTGAAACTGCACAAGAGCTTCGCCCGCGGGGAGCTGGGCGAGATCGTCGCGGCCGGCGCGGCCCGCGTCACGGCACCGTGTCCGCACTACGTGCAGGATCACTGCGGCGGCTGCCAGCTGCAGCACGTCACCTACGAGGCGCAGCTCGCCGCCAAACGGGCGATCGTGGGGGACGCGCTGCGGCGCATCGCCAAGCTCGACCTCGGGGATCCCGAGATCGTCGAAGCGGTCGAGGAGTGGCGCTATCGGGCGAAGGTAAGCCTGGCGGTGAAGGGCGGTCGAGGGCGGTCGACGGCGGTGGGCTTCCACCAGTACGATCGTCCCGCATCGGTCTTCAACCTGAAGGACTGTCATATCGCAGATTTCAAGCTGATGGCCCTGTGGCGGGAACTGAAACAGCGGCTCGACCTCTTCCCCGCTCACCTGACCCACCTCACCCTGCGGCTCGACCGGGAGGGCCGGCGGCATGTCATCGCGGAATCGAGCGGTGAGCCCTGGCGTAATGCGGAGGCGTTGCGCGCGGCGCTCCCCGACGGGGCGAGTGTGATCTGTTGGTGGCAGCCGGTGGACGGCGCGCCCCGTGTCGTGGCGGGCCCGGCCACGGGATTCCCGGCCACCGCGTTCGAGCAGGTCAATCCCGAGATGGGCACGATCGCGCGCGGCTGGGCGGTCGAGCAGCTGGGGGACGTTCGCGGCGCCGTAGTATGGGACCTGTACGGCGGAATCGGGGACACCGCCGTGGAGCTGGCGGAGCGCGGCGCACAGGTGGTCAGTGTTGACGCAGACGAGAAGGCGGTCGACTGGGCACGGCAGCGCAGAACGGCACGCCCGGTGCGGTTCATCGCCGGCAAGGCGGAAGACGTGTTGCCCACGCTCCCTGAGCCGAGCGCGGTGGTGGTGAACCCGCCCCGGGCCGGCCTCCACTGGAATGTCACGCTGCGGCTCACGGGGCAGCCGGTCGGCCGGCTGATCTACGTGTCGTGCGATCCGGCGACGCTGGCCCGTGACCTCCACCGGCTGGGTGCAACCTACCGGGTGACGGCAGTGCGCGCATTCGATCTGTTCCCCCAGACGGCGCATGTCGAGACGGTGGTAGTGATGGAGGCGGCGTGAGCAAGACAGTGCGGAATGTGGAATGCGGAGTGCGGAATATCAGGGGGAGCGTCGCTGCGCGATCGACCTTCCCTTGCAATTCCGCATTCCGCATTCCGCACTCCGCATTCGGGGGGGTGGGGAAGTGAAGTATTTCGTGACGATGGGCTCGCAGACCCACGAGGTTGAGGTCGAAGGCAGTCGAGTAGTCGTGGGGGGAGTGGCGCTCGAGATCCACCTCGCGCCGGTCACGGGGACGCCCCTCTATCACCTGCTGCTCGGGAGCGAGTCGTGGACCGTCGCGGCCGAGCCGCTGGAGGGCGTCGGACGCTGGGCTTTGGGAATCGTCGGAGAACGCGTGGCAGTTGCCGTACAGGACGAACGCAGCCGCGGGTTGGAGGCGGTCAGCGGGAAGACTCAGCCCGCCGCGCGCGGGGGGACGGTGCATGCGCCGATGCCCGGCCTGGTGGTGCGGATCGAGGTGGCCGAGGGACAGCAGGTGGACGCGGGGGCCGGACTGGTGGTGGTGGAGGCGATGAAAATGGAGAACGAGCTGCGCGCGCCGCGCGCCGGGAAGGTTCAGACAGTCCATGTCGCGGTCGGTCAGGCGGTCGAAAAAGGTGCCTCGCTCGTGACCCTCGCGAGCCCGGAACCCTCGGGTTGACAGGCCCTTACGGCCCGGGTATAGTTCGCGGCTGTCACCGACCGGGCGTCCTTTTTGGAAGGGTTGGAATGAAGACGTTCACGCTGCGAAAAGAGGACGTGACGCACCGCTGGTTCGTGGTCGACGCGGCGGGACAGCCGCTCGGTCGGCTGGCGAGCCGGGTCGCGCAAATCCTGCGCGGCAAGCACAAGCCCACGTTCACGCCGCACCTGAACGGCGGGGATTGCGTAGTGGTGGTGAACGCTGCCCGGGTCAAGCTCACGGGACGCAAGCTCGAGCAGAAGCGCTACTTCCGGCACACCGGCTACATGGGCCACGAGCGCTTCTCCCCGGTCAAGAAAGTGCTCGCGACGCGTCCCGAGCGCGTGATCGAGAAGGCGGTGTGGGGCATGTTGCCGAAGACGACCCTGTCGCGTCAGAAGGTGAAGCAGATGCTGAAAGTGTACGCCGGTCCCGAGCACCCGCACGCGGCCCAGCAGCCCGAGCCGCTCAGCCTGGCGGAGGCCCGATGAGCTCAGGGATCACGCCCGAGCTGCGCTGGCACGCGGTGGGGCGCCGCAAGGTCGGGGTGGCACGTGTGTATCTCACGCCGGGATCAGGGAAGTGGAACGTCAACGGGCGCACGCTGGGCGACTACTTTCCCCGGCCGTCGCTCGTGTCGCACATCCAGCAGCCGTTCACGGCGACCGACACGCTCGGCGCGTTCGACGTGCGGGCGCTGTGCCGGGGCGGCGGGGTGACGGGGCAGGCGGGGGCGATGCGACTCGCGATCGCGCGGGCGCTGTGCCTGGCGGACGAACGGCACCGGAAGAAACTGCGGGAGCAGGGACTGTTGACGCGCGATCCGCGGGTCGTCGAGCGGAAGAAGCCGGGCCGGGCGGGCGCGCGCAAGCGGTTCCAGTTCAGCAAGCGGTAAATCACTCACGCTGCTTGATTCGGTGTTGGGTCCCCGCCAAGCGGGGTGGCACCGAAAGTGAGAGCAGCGGCGGATCAAAACCCACGAAAGGGAGTGCATGGCGCAGCCTCAGTTGCAGGATCTGCTGGAAGCGGGCGTCCATTTCGGCCACCAGACGCGTCGCTGGAATCCCAAGATGCGCCGGTTCATTTTCGCCGAGCGGTCGGGGATTTACATCATCGACCTCCAGAAGACGCTCCGCCAGATCGAGGCCGCGCAAGAGCTGCTCCGCGGCGTGGTGCTGAAGGGCGAAAACGTGCTGTTCGTGTGCACGAAGAAGCAGCTCAAGAACATCCTCCAGGCGGAGGCGCAGCGCTGCGGCGCGTTCTACGTGACCGAGCGCTGGCTGGGCGGCACGCTCACCAACTTCCAGACCATCAAGAAGCAGATCAAGCGGCTGAAGGAGCTGGAGCAGGGCACCGCGGAAGGCGAGTTCGAGAACTACACGAAGAAAGAGCAGCTGCTGTTCGACCGCGAGCGCGTGAAGCTCGAGAAGTACCTGTCGGGCATCAAGAACATGAGCCGGCTGCCGGGCGCGTTGTTCGTCGTGGACTCGAAGAAGGAGCGCATCGCGGTCGCTGAGGCGAACAAGCTCGGGATTCCGGTGGTGGCCATCGTGGACACGAACGCCGACCCTGAGCTGATCACCGTGCCGATCCCCGGGAACGACGACGCGATCCGGGCGGTTTCGCTCATCACCGCGGCCATTTCCGACGTCATCTCGGAAGCGCGCCACCAGATGCCGCTGCGCGAGCCGTCGGAGGAAGGCGAAGGAGTCACGTACTCGACCGAGACCGGGGTCGAGGCGGAGGCGGAGGGCGACAGGAAGAAGAAGCCGGCGCGGCGCAAGCGTCGTCCCAAGCCGGAAGCGATCGCCGCACGGCTCAAGACGGACGAGACGCCGGCTCCCGCCCCGGCGGAATCGAGCGGCGGAGGCGAAGGCGAGGTCTAAGCACGCCGGACGCACGCGTTCCGGTGGACAACCGACCGCCGCCCTCCCTAGCCCAACGGCGCGAGGGCGGCGTTTTCATGAGGAGGAGGAGGAGTGTCGATCGTGAAAGAGATTCCGGCCAAGCTCGTGGCCGAGCTGCGCGCCCGCACCGGCGCCGGCATGATGGACTGCAAGAAGGCCCTGGAGGAGACGGCCGGCAATCTGGAGAAGGCCGTCGACGTGCTGCGCACCAAGGGCGCCGCCAAGGCCGATAAGCGGGCGGGGCGCGAGGCGTCCGAGGGCCTGATCGGCCACTACGTGCACCACGACGGCAAGATCGGGGTGCTGGTGGAGCTCAACTGCGAAACGGATTTCGTGGCGCGCACCGACGACTTCAAGGTGCTGGCGCGGGATCTCGCCGTACACATCGCGGCCAGCAATCCGCTCGCCGTGCGGGTCGAAGACCTGCCGGCGGAGACCGTCGCGCGCGAGCGTCAGGTGTACGAGGCTCAGGTCGCCGAGCAGAAGAAGCCCGAGAATATCCGCGCCAAAATCGTGGACGGGATGATGAAGAAGTTCTACGAAGACAACGTGCTGCTCGAGCAGAAGTTCGTGAAGGACGATAAACGGACCGTGGGCGAGCTGGTCAAAGAGCTGGCCGCCAAGACCGGCGAGAAGATCGACGTGCGGCGGTTCGCCCGGTTGCGGGTCGGAGAAGGCTGAGTGGCGCTCGCCTACCCGCGGGCCCTGCTCAAGCTCTCGGGTGAGTCATTCGCCGGCACGCGGGGCGCCGGCGGCGGGATCGATTTTTCCGTCATCGACCAGCTGGGGGACGAGCTCAAGCGCGTCGCCGCAGTCGGCGTACAGCTGGGTCTGGTCGTGGGCGGGGGCAACATCTTGCGTGGCACCGCGGCGAGCGATCAGGGGATGGATCGCGTCTCCGCGGACTATATGGGCATGCTCGCTACCGTGATCAACGCCCTCGCCCTGCAGGACATCCTGGAAAAGAAGGGTGTCGATACGCGGGTGATGACCGCGATCCGCATGGAGGAGCTGGCCGAGCCCTACATCAGGCGCCGCGCGGTGCGGCATCTCGAGAAGGGCCGCATGGTCATTTTCGCGGGTGGCACGGGAAACCCCTACTTTTCGACCGATACGGCGGCGGTGCTGCGGGCGCTCGAGGTCGAGGCGAAGGTGCTCCTCAAGGCCACCAACGTGGACGGCGTCTATACCGCCGACCCGAAGAAGGACCCGAAGGCGAAGTTCCTCCCCGAGCTGTCGTTCCGGGACGCCCTGGTCAACGGCTACGCCGTGATGGACGCGAACGCCTTCGGCCTCTGCAAGGAGAACAACCTTCCCATCGTGGTGTTCAACATCAACCAGCCCGGCGCGACGGCCAGGGTCCTGGCCGGAGAGCGCGTCGGCACGATCGTCCAATGACCCCCACCACCCCTCTCCTGGCGGATCACGTCAAGCACGCGAAGCAGTCGATGGACAAGTCCGTGGAAGCGGTGAAGCGCGAGTTCTCCACTGTCCGCACCGGAAAGGCGACGACCTCGCTCTTGGACCTGGTGCGCGTGGACGCCTACGGCAGCGAGATGCCGCTCAATCAGGTGGCGAGCGTGGCGGCGCCGGAGCCGAAGCTCCTGACCATCCAGCCGTGGGACAAGGGCCTGCTCAAGGCGGTCGAAAAGGCGATCCTCGCGTCCGATCTGGGACTCACTCCTTCCAACGACGGCAATCTCATCCGGATCCCACTTCCCCCGCTCAACGAAGAGCGGCGGCGGGAGCTGGTGAAGGTCGTGCACAAATTCGCCGAAGAAGGCCGGGTGGCGATCCGCCACGCGCGCACCGAGGCGATCAGCAAGGTCAAGAAGACCGAGCACGTCTCCGAGGACGAGAAAAAGCACACCGAAAAGGACATTCAGAAGCTGCACGACGATCACCTGCGCCAGGTGGACGAGGCGGTCAAGGCGAAGGAAGCGGAGATCATGGAAGTCTGAGATGGCGGACGACCTGCTCGCTCAGATCCGCCTGAACGGGGCGGTGCCCCGCCACGTCGCCGTCATCATGGACGGCAACGGCCGCTGGGCGCGCGAGCGCAGCTTGCCCCGACCGCTGGGCCACCGGGCGGGCATGAAGGCGGTGCGCGAGGTGGTGGAAGGCGGGCTCGAAGCCGGGGTCGAAGTGCTCACCCTGTTCGCCTTCTCGGAAGAGAACTGGCAGCGCCCGGTGACGGAGATCTCCGCTCTGATGCAGCTGCTCGAGGAATACATCGCGCGGGAAGTTGCGGAGCTGAAGGACCAGGGGGTGGCGGTCCACGTGCTGGGCGACCGTACCCGGCTCGCGCCCGGCGCGCGGGCGGCGGTCGAGCGCATCGAGCGCGAGACGCGCGACGGCGCACGGCTGGCGCTCAATCTGTGCATCTCCTACTCGTCGCGGGGCGAGCTGGCCCGGGCGGCGCGCCTGCTCGCCGAGGAAGTGCTCAAGGGGGTGAAGCGGCTGGAAGACATCGACGAGGACGCCATCCGCGCCAAACTGTACACCGCTCCCTGGAGCGATCCGGACCTGCTGATCCGGACGTCCGGTGAGTGCCGGCTCTCCAACTTCCTGCTGTGGCAGCTCGCGTACACCGAGCTGTACATCACTCCGGTCCTCTGGCCCGACGTCACCCGACGCGATCTGTTCCTGGCGATCCTCGACTACCAGGGGCGGGAGCGGCGGTTCGGCCGCATCACCGCCTGACATGTCGCGCAACCTGCTGGTGCGCATCGCGGTCGCCGTCCCGGCCATCGCCGGCACGGTGGCCGTGCTGTGGGCGGGTGGCTGGGTGCTGGCCGCGGCGCTGGCGGTGCTCGGCGTACTCGGCGTCCGCGAGGTGTACGGGTTTGCGCGGGCGCAAGGGACCGAGCCCTTGGAATGGGTCGGGTTCATCGGCGCGGTGGTGTGCCCGCTCGCCACGTACTGGGTGAAGGGCTACGCCGAATGGGAGCCGGTGTTGTACGCCGGCGCGGTGTGGCTGTTGGTGGCGCTGGTGGTGGCGGCCGCGCGTGGCCCAACCAGCCGCCCGTTGAGCGCGGTCGCGATCACTATTTTCGGCGTGCTGTATGCTTCGGCGATGCTTTCGTTCCTCGTGTCCATCCGGCACGGGCCCCACGAGGACGCGCACCCGCGCGGCTCGGTGGCCCTGGTCGTCATGCCTCTGGTCATCACGTGGGTGTGTGACACCTGCGCGATGGCGGCCGGCACGCTGGTGGGCGGGCCGAAGCTCGCCCCCGTGCTCTCGCCCCGGAAGACGTGGGCCGGCGCCGTCGGAGGCGTGGTCGGCGGCCTGCTCGCGGCGCTGGCGTACGGTGCGCTGGTGCTCGATCGCGTAGCGTTGCGGCTGGACCTGTGGCAACTGGTGACGGTGGGGTTGGTGGTGGCGGTGGCGGCCCAGGTCGGCGACGTCGCCGAGTCGCTGTTCAAGCGGGAGGTCGGCCTCAAGGACTCTTCGTCGCTCATCCCGGGGCACGGCGGTGTGCTCGATCGCCTCGATTCGCTGTATTTCGTCATACCGGTCGCGGCGGGGCTACTGCGATGGTTCGGGCTCGCATGAGCGTCGGCGTCGCCATCCTCGGGTCCACGGGGTCGATCGGCTGCTCGGCGCTCCAGGTCCTGGCGCGCCAGCGGGATCGGTTCCGCGTCGCGGCGCTCACGGCGCATTCCAATGCGGAATTGCTCGAGCGGCAAGCTGCCGAGTGGCGGCCAGCCTATGTGGGCCTGGTCAAAGGCGGGCAAGGGCAAACGGGAAACGGGAAAGGGGTCGAGTGCCTGGTCGAGGCGGCGACGCGATCCGATGTAGCGATCGTCGTGAACGCGATTGTCGGAGCCGCCGGGTTGCAGGCCACGCTCGCGGCGCTCGCCGCGGGGAAGCGGGTGGCGCTCGCCAACAAAGAGACGCTGGTGATGGCGGGGGAGCTCGTCACCCGGACCGCGCGCGAAGGCGGCGGGGAGATCGTTCCGGTGGACTCGGAGCACAGTGCCGTACTGCAATGCATCACGGGACGGCGCGCCGGGGAGCTGGCCCGGCTGATTCTCACCGCGTCGGGTGGACCGTTCCGCACCTGGAACCCGGAGCGCGTGGCGGGCGCTAGCGTGGACGAGGCGCTGCGGCACCCGACCTGGAAAATGGGAAAGAAAATCACGGTTGATTCCGCCAGTCTCGTGAACAAGGCTCTCGAGGTGATCGAAGCGCATTTCCTGTTCGGGCTGCCGTACGGGAGTGTGGAGGTCGTGGTTCATCCGCAGTCGGTGGTGCACGCCTTCGTCGAGTTCGTCGATGGGTCGGTCCTCGCCCAGGTGGGCTTTCCGACCATGGAGCTGCCGATCCTGTACGCCCTCACGCATCCTGACCGGGTGCCGGACGCCGGGTCGCGTCGGTTCGATCCAGTGGCGGCGGGGACCCTCACCTTCGAGCCGGTGCGCGCCGAGCTGTACCCGGCGTACGGGCTGGGGCGTGCCGCGGCCAAGGTCGGTGGCACGGCACCGACAGCGTTCAATGCGGCGAACGAGGTGGCGGTCGAGCTGTTCCTCGCCGGCACGATTCGGTTCGGTCGGATCGCGGAGACCATCGCGCGCGTGCTCGAGGCCCACCACGCGAGCGACGCGACCTCGCTCGACGCGGTACTCGCCGCCGATGCGGACGCACGGCGCCTGGCGCGGGAGGCAGCGTGCTCCTGACCCTGGCCGCACTCGCGGTCGTGCTTGGCCCGCTGATCTTCGTGCACGAGCTGGGCCACTTCCTCGCCGCGAAGGCGGTGGGGATTCAGGTCCTGCGGTTCTCGATCGGCTTCGGGCGTCCCATTCTTCACTGGCGGCGGGGTGAGACCGAGTACTGGCTCTCCTGGCTGCCGCTGGGCGGCTACGTGAAGATGGCGGGGCTCGAAGACGAGGGCGTGGCCGGTGGCATCGAGGGCGGCAAGTCCGATGTCTTGGTCGACCCGGCCCGGGCGTTCGACCGCCAGCCGGTATGGAAGCGCACGATCGTGATCCTCGCGGGCGTCACCATGAATGCGCTGTTCGCGTTCGTCATCTACACCGGTCTGGCGGCGACTGCGGGCACGCCGGAGCTCGCGAGCACGGAGATCGACTCGGTCGCGGCGGGCGCGCTGCCACCCGGGACGGAGGCGCTCGGGAGCCTCAAGTTCGGCGACCGCATCGTGCGGGTGAACGGAGACAGCATCCGTTCGTGGAACGCGCTGCTCGACCACATCCTGTCGGGTCCGACCACGCTGCGCTTCGAGGTCGCGGGCCGGCCCGAGCCCATGGTCGTGCACTTGCCCGATGGCGGGCTCGCCACGCGCGGGGCGCTGGCGCAAGCGCTGACCCGACTCGACCCGCCGCGGCTCGGCATCGTCGAGCCAGGCCGGCCGGCTCTCCGGGCGGGCCTCAGGCCCGAAGACCTTTTGGTGCGGGCCAACGGCGACACGCTGCGGTCCTGGAGCGCGGTGCTGCGCATCGTGTGGAGCAGCCCCGGCAAGCCGGTGCGGTTCGACGTGCTGCGCGATGGGCAAGTCGTGCAGGTCACGGTCGTCCCCGAGAGCAAGGTCGAGACGGACAGCCCGTCCCCGCGCCCGCACGTATACGGCGCCATCGGCGCCGCCCCGAACCCGCCCACCATCCACGTGCGTGAGCCGCTCGGTCGCGCTGTGGTCTCGGGCTTCGAGGAAACCTGGGGGCGCGCCAGGGTGGTGCTCGGGTTCCTGCAGGGGCTCGTGCTGCGCCAGACCTCGTTCCGCGAGGTCGGGGGCATCATCACGGTCGGTCAGATCTCCGGGCAGGTCGCGCGCCTGGGTCTCGACTGGCTCCTCACGTTCGTGGCGTTCTTTTCGATCAACCTCGCGATCCTGAATCTGCTGCCCATCCCGATCCTGGACGGTGGACAACTCGTGTTCCTCATCGCCGAAGCCGTGCGAGGAAAGCCTCTGTCGCGCGAGCTCCGGACCCGGCTCAGCAATGTCGGGTTCATCCTGCTGGTCGGCCTCATGATTCTCGCGCTCACCAACGATGCCCTCCGCATCCTCCCCCGTTAAGGACGCGCTCGAGGGCTACGTGGCGGGCCGCGTGAAAGCGGAGCGGCTCGTCATCGCCGTATCGGCGGCGTACTACCGGGAACCGGGAAATGGGAAACGAGAAACGTTACAACCGTTGATGGACGTGATCGATCGCGCTTCCCCCGGCATTGTCGAGCTGGGGAGCGCGCACGGCGGACCGGGGTTTGAGCTTCGCCTCGCCGAGCGACCATTCCCGAAGCAATACGAAGCGGAGCTGCGGCGAGCGGCGGAGGCGGTACTATCGGGAGGCGGGATGCGCGATGCGGGATACGTAGAGGCCGCGGGGGCGACGCACCCCGCATCCCGCATCTCGCTTCCCGTTATTCTGTCCTGGCTCCGGTCGCTGTTCCGCGGCTCCGCGTCAGCCTGACCACCACTCGCGCCAGCGCGCCAGCAACCCCCCCTGCGGCTTTCCGTCCACTTCCGCAAGATCGGCGAGCAGCGCGGCCGCATCACGGTAGCGATCGTCGGGATGTTTCGCGAGACATTTCATCACGACACGCTCGAACCGTTTGGTGAGCTCCGGACGCTTCTTGCGGAGTGAGGGCGGAGCGGCCTCCACGTGCATTCGCGCCAGCTCGAACCAATCGGTGGAGGCGAAGGGCACCTCGCCGATCGCCGCTTTGAAAAGCGTGACCCCCAGGGCATAGAAATCGAGGCGCGCGTCGAGCGGTCGCCCCTGCGCCTGCTCGGGCGAGAGGTACTGCGGCGTTCCGATCGTCATGTTCACGCCGGTCGAGGCCACATAGCCCGAGACCGCGCGCGCGATGCCGAAGTCCGAGAGGACGGCGCGGCCGTCCGAGTGGAGCAGGATGTTGTCGGGCTTCAAGTCGCGGTGGATCACTCCCTGGGTGTGGGCGAACTGAAGCGCCCGCGCCACGTCGCCCGCGATGCGTACGATGTCGACCTCCGGGAGCGGGCCCTCGCGCTCGAGCCGCGCGGCGAGCGAGTCAGCGCACAGGTCCATGGCGAAGTAGACGTAGCTTCCGGAGCGCGCCACGAAACGGATGCGGATGATGTTCGGGTGCTGCAGCTTCGCCGCGGTTTCGGCTTCGTTGCGAAACCGACTCTCGAACTGGGGGTCACCGGCGTAGCGCGGCATGAGGATCTTGACGGCGACGGCGGTCCCGTCCAGCTCGCGCCCGGCGAACACCCAGGCGAAGCCGCCCTGCCCGAGCAGCCGCTCGATGTCGTAGGGGCCGACCGTGCGGCCGAGCAGGTCGGTGGGCGGGGGAGGAGTATGGGTCACGAGGGCTTTACAAACCCGTGTCAGCGGTCTAAGTTACTGCGCTCTCAACAATTAGGGAACTGGATCAGATGTACGACAAGACGACGCCGGTCAGGAAGTACGGGCGGCACGAGGGCGACACGGGGTCCACCCCGGTCCAGATCGCGCTGCTCACCGAGCGGATCAACAGCCTCACCGATCACTTCCGGGTGCACGCCAAGGACTTTCACGGACAGCGCGGCCTCTTGAGGATGGTCTCACAGCGCCGCCGGCTGCTCGAGTACCTGAAGCGCGCCGACCTGGAGCGGTATCGGCAGCTCATCGAAGAGCTGGGTCTCCGCCATTAACACCGCTGGCGTCGCGTTGGGCACCCCGGAAGAGCACCGGGGCGCCTCGCGCATTTCTTTGTGCTCTAGACAGGCAATATGGTGAAACACGTAGA